>Ga0209283_10000780_pt1 | contig 16395 bp, 15 predicted proteins | sample CZO8metaG_2_FD_188354 | JGI IMG/M metagenome (GOLD analysis project Ga0209283, IMG submission 188354) | Vadose zone soil microbial communities from the Eel River Critical Zone Observatory, Northern California, USA - CZOApr15con2H1.8 metaG... | ecosystem: Environmental > Terrestrial > Soil >...
GTCTTTCGTCAGGCCTGCCTTCATGTACTCGGCATTTGCTGTCTGCATGTCCTGGAGCATCTGGGTACGCCACTCACTGCCAACGAACCCGTTGGATACGCCGATCGTGAATGGACCCTTGTTGCCGGTACTACTACTACTACTACTGCTGGATGGAGCGCTAGTGCCCCCACAAGCGGCTACCAACGCGCTGATAATCGCCAGGACTATCAGCCATCCTACGAACTTGAAATACTGCTTACGCTTTACTACGTTTAAATGCTTGCCATCATTACTCAGTGACATGGATGTCCTCCTTGACGCAACTACACAAGTTGCTATGGGCTGATGGTTTTACGTACAAAGTAGAACTTAGAAGGCATTGAAAAACGCCTATCTTGATACGTCGCTAGTGCAAAGTCAAGAGACCTGTTAGGCAATGGGGGTGCAGGGGGCGAAGCCTCCTGCCGGGGCGCGGGGTGTCCCCGCTCTTTCTCTTTCCCCAAAAGGTTGGGTGATGATGCACTAGCCTATCTCCTTTCTATAAAAAAAACTTGCAAAAACGACGATACAAAGAACAATAATGGGGAGAAGACGGAGCGCTAGGGCACGTCCGTTTGTACTGGCGGCTGGAGATGCAGTAGAGGAGTAGGCGGATGCCGATGCTTCACTACCGTCCGGTGCTCTTTGCCACTTTTAGCAAACGCGCCAATGGCCTTCAAGCCGCCCTCAAACCAGGAGTCGAGTTGGCGGCGCGCGATGTTGACGTGCAGCACTTCGTCAGCCCAGTCGAAGTCCTGGAATGTGGTCATCAATGGATGTTTGGCTACATCACGTGCATACTCCCACTCCTGGCGCTTGCCAGGGGGGTATCTCATGTTCTTGCCTTCGACTTCCAGACCAAGCACAGCATACTGCTCCAATGGTGAGGACTCCATCACAAAGACACCTTCGTAGTCACGCATAGGCACAGCCGCAGCATTAGCGTGGGTGGTTTCAATGCTTGCTTCGCCGAAAAGCGAGTGCCGCATCTCATCCCAGCAATGGCGGGAGATGTCCAGGTAGAAGCTCCAGGGCATGGCGGGAGTTTCAAACAGGACGATAGCCAGTCCCTCTGCTACATTGATCTCACTGAGGCGCAGGCCCATGATATAGTCAAGATATGTATGCACATCCTCCTGCAATGGAACTACGTAGTCCCAGACACGAGGCACGGTAGTATCCCGAACGAGAACGTGAGGAATACGATACGGCTCTACTGAGGCGATACGAGGTCGGGCTTCAGCACGTGGAGCTGTGCCATCGATGCCGCCAGCAGCAGCAAGGAAGGATGTGAGCGATTCTTTCCATTCGAGGCTTAAGCGATGCTCCTGTTGTGTGGGCTCGATATCATTCAGTGCGGCAGTGAGAAGTTGTACATGTTCCTCTTCTTCCATCAGATATTGGCGCACCAGGCGCACACTTGAGTAGTCCGCCAGGTCATTGTTCGCTTTCTGATAGGCGTCGTAAGCTGCACAGAGTGCCGGTTTGAGCACATGTGTTACCGCTGCGAGGAAGGAATACATCCCTGGTAGGTGCTCGGCCTCATCGAATAGAATCTCGAGTGCAGGGTCGGGCGCGCTTTCCAGTTTGCTCTTGTTTGTGCGCATTTCACCGATACGAGTGCGCCAACCATCTGCATGCAATGCATCCTCATACTGCAAGCGTGCCAGCAGCACCTTCACGTCGCGTTGTGGAATGGTCACAATGCGCGAGGACAACAGGCGCATCAAACGTTGTTCTACATAGGAGAAACGACGCAGCCGCTCCACTGCTTCAGCAACAGATAGTCCAGGCGTAAACACCCGCTGTAAGCCAGCATAGCGGTAGGCTTTGTCACCCATAAAAATCCTTTCTGGGTACCCTCATGCCTTCAGGCTGAGGGAGGAAAGAAAGGCGCCTGTAGGCGTATAGAGCTGGGAGTACCCGTAGCCGTCGGCTTGTTGGAGCATTCGGCAATATTTCTTTCCAATATCGGTAACGATGCCTCTTGCAGTTGCGATGGTAAAACCTCCTTTTGCCTTTGCTGACATCCTTCCCACATGCACCCCTGCATTCTGGAGATGGGCGGGAACGAGAGCACACACCATATCACCCGTACGAAACCCATGCTTGAAATTCTTCTGTTTGGGCTTTGTACGTGGGAAACCTACATCACTCATGAGGCACATTTGACGACGCCCGTGGCCGGTGGCCGTGATGAGCAAGGGGATGATGCCCCTGATGGTGAGCGTCTCTGGCGTGCTCACACCCACACAGGCAGCATCAAGATAGTGGGTCTTTGGAAGCTTGTGCGTGGTGCGGTTGAACTTGGTGAGTCCCCCGCTGCCGCACTCAATGGGGAGACCGAGCGTCTCCAACTGATCATACAACGCAAGCCGCGTGCTATTGACCGCTGCCGCATCTTTGAGCGGTACTTTTGCCTGTGCGAGAAGACGCTTGAGTTGCTCTGGCTTCTTCTTGAGAAAGACCGCGATATCCTGGGTGCCCTTCGCGAGATTGCACTTCTCACATGCGAGCGTCAGATTGCTTGCCCTGTCTGTGCCTCCCTTCACACGAGGCACGATATGGTCTACCTGAAGGGGAATATTGTGTTTGCCGCAATAGGCGCAGGTGCGCGCCCACTTCTCCAGCAGATATTCTCTGAGTTCGTACCCTGCTCTTGTTCCCTGCTGGTATGCACACCCTTCGATCTCTGGATTCTCCATTGCCTGGGTATCGAAGCGAACGAGCTCCACGCTGATCGCCTCAATGGGGCACACACGTCTGAGGCGTTGCACCCAGGTCATGACATGGCATACGCGGCTCGCAAGCGAAGGAGCAAGCCAGCCCTTGCGGCGAGTGCGGTTCTGGAAGCGCGGCTGACGGTATCTCGTGTGTCTCCGCCGACGTGAGCGGCGCACGGCTCGACGATCGTCGAGCGCTTTCTTGATCGCCTGCCCCCGATGGGAGAGTTCTGCCGCAAAGACCAGCTGACCGCTTTGATCGTCCACCAGGGCGATCCCGGTGGTTCTGCTGCCCGGATCAAGCTTGACGCGCAAAGGCCTCACCCTAGCCGCTTCGACGGCAGTCTTGAGTACGATCGTAAAGGGGTAGCGCTTGAGTACGGCGGCTTTCCCGGCCTTGAGCAACAGGCGCGCTCGGCCGGGATGCACCGGGTTGAGTGGCTGTTTGTGTGTGTCTACGACAAAAACATGGGACATGAATTGCTCCTTTGAGCCTCCCGTTTCCGGGGTAATGTTCGCCTTGACAATGTTACTGAACGGTTTAGCGTGCAACACACTGGCTTAACCCTTGTAGACCTGTTTAATGCTGCACCGTAGCGGTCGAGACTGGCGACGCATCCCGACGTACCTAATTTCGTTCATAACGGAGCTCTTGCGAGCTGAGTCTGGTCAGGTGAGCTTGTTCGCACAAGCCCATCCCCTTTTAGGGGATTGGGTTCCTGACTATCGCCTCCAATCCTTGATGCATACGAGGTCATCACATTAGGTAGTAGCGTATCAAACTGTTCAACCTCCGCAAGCGTGGGAATGCGTGGATAAGCGCCGGGACCGGTGACGGCAAACGCAGCTACTTTGCATCCGAGACGAGCACAATCGTATGCCGAGCGGTCATGGACAAGGCCAGCGATAAAGCCAGCTACGAAACTATCGCCAGCACCAGTACAATCTGTCGCTTCAACCGCCTGTGCAGGAATCCTCTGGGGGCCATCCTCGCAGCGCAAACAACATCCTTCGGCTCCCAGCGTCAACACCACGGTTCCATGAGTATACGCTTGCAAATTATCCAGGATGCTTTCAGCCAGCGTATGTCCGGTAAGGTGGCGTCCTTCATCGTAACTGAGTATGAAGTAGTCTGCTTGCGCCAGCGCGGATTGCAAGAACGGTAAGCCCTGGCCTACGACATCCCAGCATATGTTCAGTACAGTAATGGCACCATGTGCTCGGGCCCTGGCAAAGAGGCCCCCAACAGCCTCTCCTGTAAATTGTGGCAGCACAAAGACGCTGCCGACCGAGACCACACGTTTTCTATCTAGCCAGTCGTCGGGTACTGCTTCGAGGTCAAACAACCCATTGGCACCGTTGACAAAGATTATTCTGCGCTCGCCACCCGGAGACAGGGTTATCACTGAGGTGCCGGTGCTGGCCGTGGGGTGGCGAAGAAGCTTGTCAGTACCAACTCCCATTGCTGCCAGGGTAATGCGGAACTGCTCACCGATGATATCGGCGCCACTGTAGCCTGCGAGTTCTACTTCAAGTCCCAAGCGGCCCAGTGCCGCTGCTACGTTACCGCCGTTCCCGCTGAGCGCGAAGTCGATGGTGTCGATCATCTGCAATTCACCAGGAGGAGGGAGTGCTGTGACCGTGCGGCACAACACATCAAGCTGCAGGTTCCCGAAACAGAGTACAGTGGCAACCATTTCAACCTATCAACATTGAAAAATATAGCTACTATTTCGCGTTGGAGATATCATGAGTTATATACGTCATGATCAAGCTAATCTCTCACACTAGTCAGGGCGGCGCCATCATGAATAGATTATAACATATTTTGCCCTGTAATCCTGTAACGTAGACACGCATAAAATTCATCATGACCAATAGTCACGCAATATGATATTATAGAGTTGAGTGAGCATGGCAAGAAGAAAAATCGTAAGGGGGTGTATGAAAAAGTTGTTGCAGCGGGGCGTAGGGACCCGATTTATCGCGTCCGCGGGGCGGGGTAGAGCCACACGGTCGGTGATTGTCTACAATTTTTTCATACACCCATCGTAAGGCGACCTTTGTAATCGTGGGCAACATCCAGTGACAAGTATGGTGGGCAATGAAAGAGGACATTGAAGAACCTCTGTATCGGAAGATAGCACGCACGCTACGGACAGAGATAGAGGAGCAGTTACAGCCGGGTGATATCATTGCCACAGAAGCCGAACTGGAGCAACGCTTTGGGGTTAGCCGCATTACAGTACGGCGTGCCGTTGACGAGCTGGTACATATGGGCTTGCTGGTGCGTCGCCAGGGTAGTGGGACTTTTGTTGCACAGCAGAAGGTGACGCAAGAACTCGGTGTCCTGCATAGCTGGACCGAGAGAATGCGAGAGCTAGGGTTCGAGCCACGCACCGTCGATTGCGAAATGCTGCAGGTGGTGCCACCAGCCTGGGTAGTAAAGGAATTGCAACTTGACCCCGCAGCACCAGAGGGAGTGCTGCGGATTCAACGTCTGCGCTATGCCAATGAAGAACCGATTTCTCTCATGGTTGATTACTTGCGTCTACACTTTGTACCTGATCTGGCAGAAAAGGGATTAGAGGGCGAGTCGCTCTACGAGACACTGGAGAAGCGCTACGGACTTGAATTGGCACGTGCAAAGGATACAGTGACAGCACGTAGTGCCACCATGTTCGAAGCCCGGCTACTAGGAGTCGAACCCGGTGCTCCAGTTTTGTACGTCACGCGCGTGACATACCTTCCGAATGATGAGCCACTAGCCGCTGCTACGGTTGTCTCACGCGCTGATCGGTATGAGTATCGTGTGACTGGGCACCCGCGCAGCCAACGGGACAGGTACAATCCCATCTGAGGCGCTTGATTTGTAATAACCTGTAGGGTATTATTGAAAAAGGTCATAACAACAAAGAATTGAAAGGGAGCTACTGTCATGGTTCGCATCGGTCTACTCGGTTGTGGTTTCTTAGCCACATTCTACATGCAGGGGCTTGCCGAGGTGCCCAATCAGCAGGTCACTATCGTCTATGGTCGTGATAAACGCAAAGCGGCTGATTTTGCTGCTCGCTGGAATATCCCCCGCTCCAGTGACGCTATGCTTGCTGTGGCTGCCGATAAGGATGTTGACCTGCTAGTTATTGCCCTACCTAACAATCTGCACCTGGAGGCCGCACTTCTCGCTGCTCAGCACAAAAAGAACGTTACCTGTACTAAGCCGCTAGCCCGCAACGCCCAGGAGGCACGCAAGATGCTAGAGGCTGTGCAGCAGGCTGGTGTGCTCCATTGCTATGGAGAGACCGAGGTTTTTAGCCCTGCTGTGATGCGTGCCAAGACTCTCATCGACGAGGGAGCGATCGGTCGTGTGCTCACTGTACGCTCACGAGAGGCACATGCCGGTCCTCATGCACCTCACTTCTGGGATGTGGAGCAATCTGGCGGCGGTGCGCTGATCGATATGGGTTGCCACACCATCGAGGCGGCCCGCTATTTTATTGGCAAAGGGGTCAAACCTGTCGAGGTACTCGCCTGGGGTGATACACTGGTACATACGGACAAAACTGCTGGCGAGGACAATGCTGTAGTGCTGCTGCGCTTTGAGAACGGTGCGCTCGGCCAGAGCGAGATAAGCTGGACTGCACGCGGTTCGCTCGATCTGCGCAACGAGGTCTATGGCACTGAAGGCAGTATCTTCACCGATGTCACGCGCACGACTCCTATCCACGCTTTCGTGCGCTCAACCGGTACCTATTTACTCGAGAAGGCAGAATCGAACACCGGGTGGATTTTCCCACTCCCTGACGAGGCACGTGTCTATGGATACCACGAGGAAATGAAACACTTTGTCGAGTGTGTAGCTCGTGGCCAGACACCCCGCGAGACTTTCGAGGATGGTGTGATCGTCAATGTGATCATCGATGCCGCCTACCGTTCCATGAAAGAGCATCGGTGGATACCCATTGACCTCTAGCCTTGATGCAGCAAGTTCGGAACCACTCGATCTTCACAGGCTAAGGAGAAGGCAATGAAACGGCCAGTAACGCTTTTTACCGGACAGTGGGCTGATCTGCCACTGGAGACGCTTGCTCAAAAAGTGAGCCAATGGGGCTTTGACGGTCTCGAATTGGCTTGCTGGGGCGACCACTTTGATGTGCACCGGGCCCTCAATGAGCCGCAATACGTCCAATCGCACTGGGATGTTCTCAACATGCACAACCTGAAGTGTTTCGCTATCAGCAATCACCTCGTCGGTCAGGCGGTGTGCGATCCGATTGACTCGCGCCACAAAGGAATTCTTCCTGCCCGCGTTTGGGGCGATGGCGAGCCGGAGGGCGTGCGCCAACGTGCTGCACAAGAACTCAAGGACACAGCACGCGCAGCTGCAAAATTCGGCGTGACCCAGGTCAATGGGTTCACTGGATCGCGCATCTGGCATCTCCTGTACTCCTTCCCGCCAAACGATTTTGCGGAAATCGAGAAAGGATACGAGGATTTTGCGCGACGCTGGAATCCAATTATCGATGTATTTGACCGGGAAGGTGTGAAGTTTGGCCTGGAAGTACATCCCACCGAAATCGCCTACGATTTCGTGACGACACGAAAAGCGCTGGATGCTATTGGCAACCGTCCTGGCTTTGGTATTAACTTTGACCCAAGCCATTTCCTCCATCAATTTCTCGACCCGGCCGCATTTATCGAGGAGTTCGCCAATCGTATCTACCATGTTCATATCAAAGACTCGAAGAGGCGCCTGGATGGCCGCAAGAGCATCCTGGGATCTCATCTCAACTTTGGCGAAGCCAGGCGTGGCTGGGATTTCGTTTCTCCTGGACACGGCGATGTCGATTTCGAGTCAATCTTCCGCACGCTCAATCGCATTGGCTATTCCGGGCCGCTCTCGATCGAGTGGGAGGATTCGGGCATGGACCGCGAATGGGGCGCTCAGGACGCCCTGGCCTTCGTACGGCGAACTGACTTCACGCCATCGACCGTGGCTTTCGATGCAGCATTTAGCAGCGAAAAGAAGACAGATTCGGCGGTTCGCTCGTAGTGGGCATGGCGGAAAACCATGATCATCAGAGCATGGAGAGAGGTACGAGTGACGAAGTCGGATTTGTGACAATGGCTGGTGCCAGGGCGACAACCGCACAAAACGACCAGCTTGACACTACTCGCCCTCCATCAACTCATCGCGAATGGGGATGAGCGATCCCAGTTCATAGTCAATCCATTCGTCTGGCGCTTCCATCTCGCCAAACTGGATATCGAGGATATCATAATCCGGGTGCCGGGTGAACGTGACGAAATCTTCAAGATCGTAGCCATTGCTCGTCGAGATCACAATCAAGAAATGGAACGGCTCTCTGCTCAACTGTTATACACCGATAAGCGCCGACAACTGGAACGTTCAATCAACTCTACTGGCAGCGTGATTTGTGTAGGCTGCTTCTCTGGCTGCTGAATACGTTCGAGTAAGAGAGCGATACATTCCTGTCCGATCTCAGTAATTGGTTGCGCTATCGTGGTGAGGGCTGGTTCAAATGTGGAGGCGTAGAAAATATTGTCATATCCAATAATGGATATGTCTTCAGGAACCCGAATTCCCTGGGCATGAAGCGCGTTCATCGCCCCAAGAGCCATCAAATCATTAAAGACAAAAACGGCAGTAAGATCGGGGATTCGCTGAAGGAGTTCTTGCATGGCCTTGTAACCGCTTTCGTAGCGTCCATTCCCGATGGTAAAGTCTTCCGCGGTCAGTTCGATCCCGCCTTCACTCAGTGCCTGCCGAAAGCCGATAATACGAAGTGATGTGTAAGAAAAGGGTTGAGAGTAGGTGATGCATCCAATACGACGGTGATTCAGACGTACGAGATATTGCCCTGCCAGATATCCTCCCTGATGATTGTCAACCAGAACCTGATCCACTGTGGGCACCAGCGTATCGATATTCGCGAGTACCACGGGAATATTTTCAGCCACGATACGTTCAAGGGGTTCGGGTGCTGCGAACTTCATATCGATGAGAATCACACCATCTATTTTATGCGATAAGAGCACATCGACGTAGGCTTGCTGCTTCTCCTCTGAGAGATCCGAATTGCAAAGGATCACACTATATCCAGAGGCGAATCCTGCATCTTCGATCGCACGAGCAACCTCGGCATAGAACGGATTAGAGTTGTCAGGAATAATCAATCCAATCATGCATGTGTTGCGCTGGCGCAGTCCCCTCGCCAGATAGTTTGGTCGATAATCAAGCTCCTGTATTGCTTTCAAAACGCGATCTCGAATGTCTGGGTGAACTGGGCGATTGCCATTGACGACGCGTGACACCGTCGCGATCGAGACCTCAGCTTTGCTTGCTACATCACGGATCGTTACCATACTTTTCTTTCCCGTTGTGCTCTCAAGCTCAATAAACCAATGTTTCCTCGGCGTTATACACCAAAGGGAGGTGCTGATTTCAGCATCTCCCCGTTCACCATTCTATCATACCACCAGTGTGATTTGCAGGATATGAAGGACGTAGACTCTCCGTTCAAGTGGGCCAGCGGACGGTGCCTGTGAGGATGAACGTGGCCCTGGCGCGGATATCCTGTGATGATGCACCAACGAGGACCTCGAACTCCCCAGCTTCGGCGACCCACTCGTGGGCCAGGTCATCGTAGTAGGCCAGCGCGTCGCGGCCAAGAGAGAGCGTCACCGTCTTGCGCTCGCCTGGCTCCAGTCGCACCTTGGAGAAGGCTTTGAGTTCTTTTTCTGGTCGCCCGAGGCTCGTCTGCTCGTCTCGGACGTACACCTGTACAATTTCCTTGCCTGTTCTCTGCCCCGTGTTGGTAATATCGATCGCCACCTGCACGGTCTCATCCGGGCTGATCTCCTGGGCACCAAGCCGGAGCGAGCTATAGCTGAAGGTGGTATAGGAGAGACCGAAGCCAAAGGGGAACAGCGGCGCGACGTTTTTCTTCTCATAGTAGCGGTGGCCGGCGAAGAGCCCTTCGCCGTAGTAGACCTTGCCGTTTTCGCCCGGAAAGTCGAGGTAAGTGGGAGTATCCTCCAGGCGCTGGGGGAAGGTCTGAGGCAGTTTGCCTGAAGGGTTGGTATCTCCAAAGAGCACATCGGCAATGGCATTGCCACATTCTTGCCCAGGATACCACGCCTGCACCACGGCTGCCACCTGGGCGAGCCAGGGCATGGTAATGGGCGAGCCGGTGTTGAGCACCACGATGGTACGCGGGTTCGCCGCCGCGACCTGCTCAATGAGCGTGTCCTGCTTGCCAGGTAAGGCGAGACTCTTTCGATCAAAGCCTTCGCTCTGCCAGTCACCGCCAAAGCCCACACAGACGATGGCTACATCTGAGACCGCTGCCAGCGCTGCCGCGCGCTCGATGGCATCCGCAGGAACAGGTGGGAGGCAACCCAGGTGGACAGCGCCCAGTGGCACTGCCTCACCCTTGGCAAATTCAATCGTGAGCAGATACGTGCGCCCGGCCTCCAGCGTCATCGTCGTCTGGAGCTCTGTGCCGCCCATCCCTAAGAAATCTCCCCCTTGCGTCTGCTCCGTCCAGTTCTCGATCACCTGTTGCCCATCGATGAACAGGCGGCTGCGTCCTATGCTGATGAGCCCAAAGGTGTAGGGTCCTGCTTCCTGGGGGGTAAAGCGACCGGTCGCACGCAGCGAGAACTGTTGTGGGTTGACTCCTTCGGGCATAGCTCCGAACCACGAGAGTTCCGATTTCGGCTGGGTTTCCTTCCAGATGGGAGAACCCGCCAGATCGGGAGTCGTGAGAATCTTCACACGCCAAGGCGCTTGCTCGACGAGATCGCTATTTGTGCCTTCTTTCCTCACCGTTGCAACCAATCTCTCCCCTCGGCGCACGACCTCTTCTGCCAGGGTACGTCCTAACCCCGTTGACGTGCCAGTAATAAACCAAACTTTTGACATAGAAATTGTTCTCTCTCTCTTCTCATGGCTGCAATACAGCTTGCAATTTGCAAGTAAAGACACTATACTATTCTTAGATCAGCAAGTAAAAGCGGAAATGCTGGCTATCTCGCTGATGCTGGTCGCTTGACCGATCGCAGCTGACACCAGCGAAGGCGGGCCTTGGCGCGTCGAAGGAGCCATTTCACTATGAAGCACACACAGCACAGACGCTCAGACTGTCCCATCAATTTTGCCCTGGAGACATTCGGCGATCCGTGGTCACTTTTAATCATCCGTGATATCGTCTACTTCGGGAAGAAAACCTACGGGGAGTTTTTAGAGTCAGAAGAAGGGATGGCGACCAATATTCTGGCCAGCCGTCTGGCTCGTCTGGAGCAAGCCGGCATTCTCGTGAAACAGCCCTCTCCTTCAGATAAGCGAAAAGAGGAGTATGTCCTGACTGAAAAAGGTCTGGATCTTATCCCTGTCCTGGTGGAATTGGCGAACTGGAGTGCCCAGCACGATCCGCAAACCGCTGCCCCTGCTGCCTGGATAGCTCTGATGGAGGCTGAGAAAGAAAAGATGATCCAACGTATTCGTGAAACGGTGCAAAGTGGCGGCTCCGTATTTGCAGGCGAGAAGAGTCTTCTGAGTCAATTCGTGTAGGGTCAATCATGTAGTTTGACAGATAAATTCTCCTCCGTCATCGTCTGTCCCGCCGTCCATCCGGTCGTAAACGCTGTCGCATCCCAGTGCGCGCGGGCATCGACCACACGTCTGTTCAGGTCATCTCGGGAGAGGCTGGCAGAAGGGAGCAGGCGGTCAGCGACCCCGAACAGCCGCCCTGCTCGCTCTGCTTGCCCCTGTGCCGCAGCCACCTCGGCCATTCCAGCCAGCCCCTGACGATGCCAATCCCATTATCCACCCGTTGCATGTCCCGCCCATTTAATTATCCAATTTACACGCAGCGACCTGATAAGTCACGTGAGACTTTAAAATTAGTTATTTCGCATATTTATCAAGAAATTGACCAACTCCCTGAAAAGCAATCTGACCACTTATCCCGCCTGGCCTGAACACAAAAAAGTGATCATTAAATGGGATTGAAATAAATTCATGAGGTACTCCCATTTTTGTCAGGTCATCAACGAATTGAACTTGACTCTCATAAGGTATCGCGTGATCATGTTGGCCGGCTATAACAATGGTTGGAGGGGTGTGCTTTGTAAGGTGATTCGCTGGAGTTACTGTGGCATAAGCTGCCGGAAATTCTTCCGGGGATCCTCCAATATACTCCCCGCCAACCCTGCGATTGTCAATACCCAAAAAAGTTGTTGTTGAATTCCAAATAGCAGTCATATCTTCTGCCGGGAAGATCGCCACCACCGCTTTCGCCTGGGCAAGAGCACCAGGCTCATATGCCTTTAATGTCCCATCTTGAATACCGTAGGCCACCTGCAAAGCCAGCCCTCCTCCCGCAGATGCTCCTGCGATAATCAGTTTGCTCATATTCACATGGTAGTCGGCTGCATGGTTTCCAATCCACACGATAGCGGTTGCAATATCTGGAGCCGCTTTATCCCAGGTATGATACGTCGCGGTTGCCAGGCGGTAATCCACATCGAAGACCACATATCCCCTGTCATTGTAGAATTGGGTCCATGCAGGTTCTTCATTACGGGTACCGCCTGTAAAGCCGCCTCCATGGATCAATACCACCGGAGTTAAACCTTCAAGACTGTTGAAGTTGTTAGGCTTGGAGATATCCATGAACAAAGCTTTCCCATCTGGCGTCGTCGTAAATTGAACCGATTTTGACAAATCGGCGCTACCCGTTGAAAACCCACCTGTCAAGTGGTCACTCCAGGAAATATCCGTCTGATAGACTCCGGCGGTGTACATCAAATCCGCAAGAGGGATGCAAAACCCGATCACGTTGATGAGGGCTAAAGCTACCCCAAAAAGCGCTGTGCGTTTTCCGCCTAATCGTAGACCTGCGTATGCGAAAAGACCACACAGCAAACCGGCAATCACCAGGTGAAGAGAGAAAAAGGATTCAAGGAGCGTTCCAATCACTCCCACATAAGGAAGAGAAGGGATGAATACCCCTAAAAGCAACAGCAAAAGAATGACGGAAAAGAAGAGAGAAATCCCTGCCAGTATGCTTCCTATCCAGGGAAGCAGTGCCTTATGAAGAGGTTTCGCAGCCATAGCGGCAGTGTTGTTTCCTATCGTAGAATCCATGAAAATGTCCTCCATTTTTTCTCTCCATTGCATGCCTTCCCTTTTCCTGCTATAATTAAACGGAGAGTTCTCCGAATATTGAGAGTATAACGGAGAATTCTCCGTTTGTCAAGAGCACACTCTGTTGTGCCGGTGCCGAGTAGAGAAAGAAGGTTCGCGATGAAAGATGTGGCGAGCGATCAACCGGTGTTTCAGCGGCGCAAGCGCCGTGATGCTGTCGAGAACCGGGAGCGCATTCTCAATGTGGCCAGGCACCTCTTTGCCACCCAGGGAGTGGATGCCACGAGTATGAATGAGATTGCCCAGGTCGCCCAGGTCGGTCCAGGAACGCTCTACCGCTGCTTTGCGCACAAGGGAGCGCTGGGTGAGGCGTTGCTGACAGAGGAGATCGCGGCTTTTTGGAGGCAGGTTGATGCCACCCTCTTCCCTGACGCGCCAGGCTCAGCCCTGAGCCAATTGGACTGGTTTCTCGATGCCTTGCTTCGCATGACCGAGTCCCACATGCCGTTGTTTGCTGTGCTCTTGGAGGTGGTGAAACCACGCCACCAAGCATACCAGAACCCCTTTTATTCCGCTGTGCACCAGCGCATCAGCCATCTGCTCACCAAAGCGGTGGCGCAGAGTGAGACCGTGGAGCTGGATGTCTCGTTCGCTGCCGACGCCATCTTAGCAGCCATCACGCCGCCACTCTATGACTTCCAACGGCAGTCCCGCAACTTCAGCCGTGAGCGCATCCTGGCGGGCATGCGCCGCCTGTTCATCGATGGACTACGGGTTCATTCCCAACAAGCAACTGACACAGGGGGCAAAGGTTGAGAAGTGTCGAGTCTTGTTGGGTCACCCCTCCCATGGTCCGATGTACGCATGTGATTCTGCAACCTCCAGAGCACGCCGTTTGGGTCGCCCTTCTTGTGATTTCCGGTTTTGGCAAGGCCAGGAAGAAGAGATAGAGAGAAGATACTTGCAAATTGCAAGTCATATACGCGAGAAGGAAAGAGCACAACAAGCGTCAAGGATGGAGAGGATATGCGCGCAAGGGTGTTGTCGCTCGCATCTCGCGAGACCGGAAAGGATGAAACAGATGCATACAGCGGTCCTCGAACAGGAAACAGTCAACATCCCTCTGGAGGATGTGGTGCATGCCATCCCCTGTGCTGCTTCCCCTGTCAAACCATCGAGGTCAATCACCGTCGCGCTGACGTTCATGATAGGCTGCATCACCCTGATGATGACCGGATTTGCCGTTATCATTCCCGTCTTCCCGCAGCGATTGCAAGCGTTGGGGCTGGGACCCGAAACGCTGGCTTTGATGGAAGGTGCCTTCGGTCTGGGGATGTTGCTCTTTAGCACGCCAATGGGAACATGGTCTGGTCGCATTGGTCGCAAACCCATCCTCTTCATCTCTCTATCCGGTTTTATCGTCACCAACCTGCTCCTTGCGTTCGTGAATGTCCCGCTGCTGTTCGTGCTCATTCGCTTTGCTGAAGGCATGTTGATCTCTGGCTTGACACCTGCCACTATGTCGATGGTAGGCGATACGATCCCGCTCTCGAAACAAGGGCGCTGGATTGGCTTTCTCACGACGGCACAGGCCGTTGGTTTCGCCCTGGGCCCTGGCATTGGTGGATTCCTCTCTCAAACCCTGGGCTTTACCAGTCCCTTCCTGCTCTCGGCTGGCCTCGCGTTGCTGGCTTCTCTGCTGACCGTCTTCATGGTGCCAGAAACCCTGCCAAAGCGTGTGCGGGCAGAGGCGAGACCGCACAAAGCCAATCGCGGGGCACTCGCCAAAAAGCCGAAGGAATGGCGCTTTGCTCGCTCGGTCTGGCTCGTGGCTCCGTTCCTCGTCATCGATTTCGGCATGATCTTCACCTACCCATTCGTGTTCCCGCAGTATCCCTTCTTCTTTGAGAAGGTGCTCCACTACAGCACGGCACACTATGGCATGTTATTCAGTGTCTATGGCATGGCTCTGGCTGTCTTCCCGCTCTTGCTGGGACGCCTCTCGGAGACGATGCCGAAAAAGCCGCTCATCGTTCTCGGCAGTCTGCTCTTCGGTGCTCTGAACGTGTTCATGTTCGCGGCTCCTCTCTATCCGCTTTTGCTCGCGGGAGCAGCCCTGGCAGGACTGGGCAGCGCCTTCGTCGAGCCAGCTATGGGCAGCATCTACCTCGGTGCCACCACCGACGAAAATCGCGGCCAGGTCATGGGCATGCGTGGATCAGCCATCTCGCTTGCCATCATGCTCGGCCCGCTTGCTCAAGCCCTCGTTGGCCCCTGGATCACGCCACAGATCACCTTCGCCATCGGGGCTGCCTTGTCCGCGAGCATGGCTCTGGTAGCCTTCTTCCTGCTGAAAAATCCTCCCCAGACAGAAAAAGCGTGAGGCGGAAGGAACTCGAAACTACTTCGAAGCGGCTTCCTCCAAAGGAACAAGCCGGGCCGGTGAAGGAAAGTCTTCCGGTTGAGCGGGGTAGCGTGCCAGTCTTGTGGCAGGCCCCAGCTCGCCGGTTTTCTTAGCAAGTCCTTTGGCTTTCTGCTGCAACGTGAAGCAAATGATGTCAACGGCGCTCTCCAGGTCAAGCAGGGACGTATTCAAGACGAGGTCGTACAGATGCGCCTCGCCTGGATTGTGATGGTACTCCTTCTCAAGGGACTTCGCTCGTTCATGATCTTTCTTGTGGATGCGAGACTCGGCTGCGTGGCGATCGACTCCTTCGCGCTGCATCACATAGGCCACACGTTTTTCAAACGAGGCAATGACGCGGACGCGCAAGACATCGCGCAGGTCAGCCAGGATCACCTGCGAGGCTCGTCCGACGATCACGACATGGCCTCGTGCAGCGGCGGCCCTGACAATCCTGTCCCTGGTCCTGCTATAATCCTCGTCCGAAAGAAAGGCTTCTAGTGGAGCACTTGCCATCGTAGCTGGAGAGAGGTAGAGCAGGCCGTTGAGGGCCTGTGAGACGATCCCTTGGGTAGACTCATCATGAGCCTCGGCCTCCTCGAGACTCGTGCCCAGAACGCGTGCGGTGCGTTCCACAATGGCGTGGTCAATTAAGTCCCACCCCAGGCGCTTGGCGAGACGGGAGGCAATCTCCCCCCCACCGCCGCCATATTCCCGTGAGATCGTAATGGCACGCATTCGATGAATGGAATCGATATCTTCGTTCATGTCCTGTTCCTCCTGTCTGGATAGAACCCTGGCTCGAGTGGCGGTCTTGTGACCCACTCGTGTCTCTTGCTGGCAAACTAATAAGGCGGCTTACTACAAGGACAAAAATTACGAGGCACTGAGTGCAGGAAGCCTACGCTCCATTTTCTCCAGCAAGACACGCAGTTGGTGTTGCTCTTCCTCCCTAAGAGAGGACATGAACTCCATCATACGGTTGATACGCTCGGGCAGGATCTGCTCAAAGAGATCAAACGCCTGCTGGGTCAGTTCAATGCTAAACATGCGTCCATCTTCAGGATGATCAT
>Ga0209283_10000783_pt1 | contig 16390 bp, 13 predicted proteins | sample CZO8metaG_2_FD_188354 | JGI IMG/M metagenome (GOLD analysis project Ga0209283, IMG submission 188354) | Vadose zone soil microbial communities from the Eel River Critical Zone Observatory, Northern California, USA - CZOApr15con2H1.8 metaG... | ecosystem: Environmental > Terrestrial > Soil >...
GATCCCCGCGGTCGAATACCTGATGTCCAAAGAGGGCGGCGGGGCGACCCGCTTCTTCCTGCTCGGCACCGACTACGTCTACCCGCGCACCACCAACAAGATCCTGCGCGCGTTCCTCAAGGCGAAGAAGGTGGACGAGAAGGACATCCAGGAGATCTACACGCCGTTCGGGCACAACGACTACCAGACCATCGTGGCGCAGATCAAAGCGTTCGGCGCCGGCGGCCGCACCGCGGTCATCTCGACCATCAACGGCGACTCGAACGTGCCCTTCTACAAGGAGCTCGGCAACCAGGGCCTCAAGGCCACCGACATCCCGGTGGTCGCGTTCTCCGTGGGAGAGGAGGAGCTGCGCGGGATCGATACCAAGCCCCTGGTCGGCCACCTCGCCGCCTGGAACTACTTCATGTCGGTGAAGAACCCCGCCAACACGGAGTTCATCGCCAAGTGGAAGGCGTACGTGAAGAAGAACAAGCTGCCGGGCGGCGACGCGCGCGTCACCAACGACCCGATGGAAGCCACGTACGTCGGCATCCACATGTGGGCGCAGGCGGTGCAAAAGGCCGGCAGCACTTCGGTCGACGCCGTCCGCAAGGCGATGGCCGGGCAGACCTTCCCGGGGCCCTCCGGGTACACGCTCAAGATGGACGAGCAAAACCATCACCTCTGGAAGCCGGTGATGATCGGCGAGGTCCAGGGGAACGGTCAGTTCGACGTGGTCTGGAAGACGGACAAGACGATCCGCGCGCAACCGTGGAGCCCGTTCATCGCCGGCAACGAGAAGCGCGTATCGGCGGCGCAGTAGCCATGTCGGACCCCTCCAGGAGGACCGGATGACAATGGCTGCGCGATTCCTGCTGGCCCTCGCCGTCTTCTCCCTCGTCGCCGGGCGCGCCGCGCGCGGCGGACCGTCCCCTGAACCCGCTCCGGCGCCCGCGGTCGCCGCCGCCGAGGCGAAGCTCGCCGCTCCCGCCGCCGCACCTGCGCCGAAGACGCTCTCGTACGGAGTGGGGTTGCGGGTCGGCGGAGGTCTCGACACCAGCACCGGCACCGTTTCGAGCGACAACGTGGGAATCAAGACGCTCGACGTCCGGCCCTACATCAGTGGCCAGGTGCACCCGCTGCTCAAGTTCGAGGGACACCTCGACCTGAACAACGCCGACCAGAGCCGCATCCGCGTGCTCGACGCGGTGGCCAAGTTCGAGCTGGACGACCTCTTCAACGTCTGGTTGGGGCGCTTCCTGCCTCCCTCCGACCGGGCCAACCTGAGCGGCCCGTACTACCAGAACGCGTGGTTCTTTCCGACCGGCGTGAACGGCTACCCGTCCATCTACGCCGGCCGCGACGACGGAGGCGCGGTCTGGGGCCAGCTCGAGAAGGGCAAGTTCAAGTACCAGGCCGGCGTCTTCACCCTGGACTCCAACACTCCCACCTCGGAAGTGCTCTACGCCGGAAGGCTGGTCCTGAACCTCCTCGACCCGGAGCCGGGCTACTACAACAGCAGCACGTACTACGGGACCAAGGACGTGCTAGCGCTCGGCGGGGCGGTGCAGTACCAGAAGCTGGGCGCCGCCACCGTCATCGGGACCGACGCTACGGGAGCGCCGATCCTCGCCCGCAACGACCTGCTCGCGTTCAACGTCGACCTCCTCTTCGAGAAGCGGCTCGCCTGGGCCGACACGCTGACCCTGGAGGGCGCGTACTACAACTTCAACAAGGGAGCACAAGGCTGGAGCTGGTACGCGCTGGCCAGCTACCTGTTCGCCACCAAAGTGGCGTTCGGCCAGGTGCAGCCGATGGTGCGCTGGCAGCAGTTCACGGCCACCGCCGGCGGAGACCCGGTCCGGACCCTCGACGCCGGTCTCAACTACATCATCGACGGGCACAACACACGGGTGGCGTTCGCCGTGCAGAATCGCAACCCTCCGACCGCGCCGAGCACCACTTCCTACCAGCTAGGAATCCAGATCCAGGAATGAAGAGAACCCCGTTGCCAGGTCCGACGAAACCGTCGGAAGCGTCGGACCTGGCTACAAATTCGTCGTTCCACTTGCGGCGGCATCGGCAGCGCGCCTACCCTGCCGGAATGGCGAAGCGCGCTTCCGAGCCGAGGACCGACCTGCGGAGGCTCACCACCCTGCAGGAGATCAGCCATGCGCTCTCGAGCGCGGCGGACCTGCGCCACTCGCTCGAGCGGGTGCTGGAGAAGCTGGAGCGCGACCACGAGGCGGTGCGCAGCGCGGTGATGGTGCTGGGCCCCGACGGCCACGAGATCGTCATCGAGGCCTCGGTCGGCATCAGCGTCGAGGGCCGGCTCGCGCGGTACCGCCTGGGCGAAGGGATCACCGGCCGGGTCGTGCAGAGCGGGAAGCCCATCGTGGTGCCCGCCATCAGCCGCGAGCCGCTCTTCCTGCACCGGGCCGTGCAGCGCAAGCGGCCGGGGATGCCGGAGCTGAGCTACGTGTGCGTCCCCATCGCCCTGAACCGCGCCCCGCTGGGAGCGCTGGCCGTGGACCTGGAGTTCGATCCGGGGCGCGACTACGAGGCGGCGTTGCGCTTCTTCTCGGTGGTGGCGGGGATGATCGCGCAGGCGTTCCAGGCGCGCAGGACCATCGAGGACGAGCGCAAGCGGCTGCTCGACGAGAACGTGCACCTCAAGCACGAGCTGCAGCAGCGCTACGACTTCTCCAATCTGGTGGGAACCAGCAGTCCCATGCGCCAGGCGTACGAGCAGATCGCGCAGGTCGCGCGCACCGGGACCACGGTGCTCATCCGCGGCGAGTCGGGGACCGGCAAGGAGCTGATCGCCCACGCCATCCACTACAACTCGCCGCGCAAGGACAAGGCGTTCGTCAAGGTGAGCTGCGCGGCGCTCCCCGACACGCTGATCGAGTCGGAGCTGTTCGGCTACGAGAAGGGCGCCTTCACCGGCGCCGCGGCGCGCAAGCGCGGCCGATTCGAGCTGGCCGACGGCGGCACGCTGTTCCTCGACGAGGTGGGCGAGCTGAACCTCGCCACCCAGGTGAAGCTCCTGCGCGTGCTGCAGGAGAAGGAATTCGAGCGGCTGGGCGGCACGGAGACCGTGAAGGTCGACGTCCGCCTGATCGCCGCCACGAACCGCGATCTGGAGAAGGCGATCGCCGAGCGGCAGCTCCGCGAGGACCTCTACTACCGCCTCGACGTGTTCTCCATCTTCGTGCCGCCGCTGCGCGACCGGAAGCCGGACATCATGCTGCTCGCCGACCACTTCCTCACCAAGTACGCGCGGCAGCACAAGAAGATCATCCGCCGCATCTCCACGCCCGCCATCGACATGCTGATGAGCTACCACTGGCCCGGCAACGTGCGCGAGCTGGAGAACACCCTGGAGCGGGCGGTGCTCACCTGCGACGGCAACGTGATCCATGGCCACCATTTGCCGCCGACGCTGCAAACCGCCGAGGCCTCCGGCACGGTGATGCAGACCTCGCTCAACGACGCCGTCGAGCAGTACGAGAAGGACCTCATCCTCGACGCGCTCAAGAGTGCGCGCGGCAACTGCGCCAAGGCGGCGCGCTTGCTCGGCAGCACCGAGCGGATCATCGGCTACAAGGTGAGGAAGTACGCGATCGACCCCCGGCGCTTCCGCGAGCGGGCGATGACCGTCGTCCCGCGCGCCAAGCTGGCGCCGTCACGTCTCGATTCGCGTGCGCCTTGAGGCTTACTTGACAACACCGGCGGTTGGGGAATAGGAGTCCGCGATCATGTCCGATCGGACGACCAGCGAGAAGTGCAAGCCCGCCGCGGCGTCCGGCCTCGTCCTTAGCGGCATCATTATTGGCCTCCTTACCAAGGGGTGCGGGCCCCCCTTCTGACGCGAACAGCGATTCCGAAGTGAGAGCCCCCGCACCCCACCAGGTCGCGGGGGCTTTTTTTTCTCCCAGCAGGCGCGGTGAAAGGTCGACATGAAGCGCACAGGCTCACAGGCGATCTGGGAAGCCCTCGTCGGCGAGGGCGTCGAGACCGTCTTCGGCTACCCGGGCGGCGCGATCATGCCCGCCTACGACGCGCTGCCGGGCTACGCGATCCGCCACGTGCTGGTGCGTCACGAGCAGGGCGCCGCGCACATGGCCGACGGCTACGCGCGGGCCTCCGGGAAGGTCGGGGTCGCGGTGGCGACCTCGGGCCCGGGCGCCACCAACCTCGTCACCGGCATCGCGACCGCGATGATGGACTCGTCGCCGATGGTCTGCATCACCGGCCAGGTCTCCTCCGCGGTGCTGGGCACCGACGCGTTCCAGGAGACGGACATCACCGGCGTCACGCTCCCCATCACCAAGCACAACTACCTGGTCACGCGCGCGGAGGAGATCTACCCGACGCTGCGCGAGGCCTTCCACCTGGCGCGCTCCGGCCGGCCCGGCCCGGTGCACGTGGACATCACCAAGGACGCGCAGCAGGCCAGCTTCGAGTTCCGCCCCGAAGACGGGCCCGCGCCGCGCTCCGGCCGCAAGCTGCGACCCTCGCCTCCCGCCGACCTCGACCGGGCGGCGGCGCTGATCGACGCCGCCGAGCGGCCGCTGGTGCTGTCCGGCCACGGCATCGTGCGCTCCGGCGCCAGCGATCTGCTGGTCGAGTTCGCGGAGAAGACGAGCACGCCGGTCGCGTGCACGCTGCTCGGCCTGGGCGGCTTCCCGGCTTCGCACCCGCTCAGCCTGGGGATGATGGGCATGCACGGCGAGGCCTGGGTGAACAAGGCCATCCAGGAGGCGGACCTGCTCATCGCGCTGGGGATGCGCTTCGACGACCGCGTCACCGGCAAGCTGAGCACCTACGCGGTGAACGCGCGCAAGATCCACGTCGAGATCGACCCCTCCGAGATCAACAAGAACGTCAAGGTGGACGTCGCCGTGATGGGCGACGCCGCCTGGGCGGTGCGCGAGTTGGTCGGGCGGGTGCGGGCGCGCCCGCGCGCCGCCTGGCTCGGGCGCATCGCCGAGATGAAGGGCGACACCGCGGTGCGGGACATCCAGTCGCTGCCGCACTCCGGCCGGCTGTTTGCCGCGCACGTGCTCCACGACCTGTGGAGGCTCACCTCGGGGCGCGCGCTGGTGGTGACCGACGTCGGCCAGCACCAGATGTGGGAAGCCCAGTACTACAAGCACGACCGGCCGCGCTCGCTGATCACCTCGGGCGGCCTGGGCACCATGGGGTTCGCGCTGCCGGCGGCGATCGGCGCGCGGTTCGCCCGGCCCGACGACGAGATCTGGGTGGTGGCCGGCGACGGCGGCTTCCAGATGACCGCCTGCGAGCTGTCCACCTGCGCGCAGGAGAACATCAAGGTCAACGTGGCCATCATCAACAACGGATTCCTCGGGATGGTCCGGCAGTGGCAGGAGTTCTTCTACAGCCGCCGCTACGTCGCGACCCCGCTGCTCAGCCCCGACTTCGTCAAGCTCGCCGAGGCGCACGGGCTGCTCGGCCTGCGCGTGACCGCCCGCGAGGAGATCGAGGGCGCGGTGGCGCGCGCGCAGAAGGCGCCCGGCACCGTGGTGGTCGATTTCCGCGTCGAGCAGGAAGACAGCGTCTACCCGATGGTCCCCAGCAACTCGGACTTGCGCGACATGATCCGCCGCCCCACCCCGATGCTCGAGACGGGAGCCGACCCGTGACCCGGAGGATGAGATGAAGACCGCCGTCGCCCATACGTTCGTCGCCACCGTCGAGGATCGGCCCGGCGCCCTGAACCGGGTGGTGTCGCTGTTCCGCCGCCGCGGGTTCAACATCGCCTCCCTCACGGTGGGCACCACCGAGCGCCCCGGGGTCTCGCGCATCACCCTGGTGGTGAAGTCCGATCCGGACACCGCCCGCCGCGTGCAGGCCAACCTGGAAAAGCTGGTCGACGTGCTCCAGGTGCAGGACCTCACCGGCGTCGCCGCCCTGACCCGCGAGTTCGCCCTGGTCAAGGCGTCGGTCCCGCCCGAGAAGCGCGCCGAGGTGCTCCGCCTGTGCGGAGTGTTCCGCGCCCGCGTGGTGGACGTCTCGCCGGCCACCCTGACGGTGGAGATCACCGGGACGCCCGACAAGGTGGACGCGCTGCTCGAGGTGGTCCGCCCGTACGGCATCGCGGAGATGGTCCGCACCGGTCCGCTCGCCATGGGGCGCGGCGCGGAAGTGAACGAGGTCAAGGTCCAGGCCGGGATGGCGGCCTGAAATGGAAGCCGTGATGCCACAACCTGAAAAGCGCGCCGCCGAAACCGGCGGCGGCGACCGAGTCATCGTCTTCGACACCAGCCTGCGCGACGGCGAGCAGGCGCCCGGCGCCAGCATGGACCTGGAGCAGAAGCTCCGGGTGGCGCGCGCGCTCCAGGCGCTCGGTGTCGACGTGCTCGAGGCGGGCTTCCCGGCTGCCTCGCCCGGCGATTACGAAGCGGTGACGGCGGTCGCCCGCCAGGTCGAGGGCCCGACCGTGTGCGCTCTCGCCCGGGCGAACCGCGAGGACATCGATCGGGTGACCGAGGCGCTCCGCCCGGCCGGGCGCAAGCGCTGCCACGTCTTCCTCGCCACCAGCCCCATCCACCGCGAGTTCAAGCTGGGCCTTACCACCGCGGAGGTGGTGCGCCGGGCGGTGGAGGCCATCCGGCACGCGCGCCAGAGCTTCGACGACGTCGAGTACTCGGCGGAGGACGCCGCCCGCACGGAGCCCGCCTTCCTCTGCGAGGTGGTGGAGAAGGTCATCGAGGCCGGCGCGACCACCGTCAACATCCCGGACACGGTCGGCTACGCGATCCCGTCGCAGTTCGCCGGGCTCATCCTGCACTTGCGCCGGAGGGTGCGCGGGATCGAGCGGGTGGTGCTCAGCGTCCACTGCCACGACGATCTCGGCCTGGCGGTCGCGAACACGCTGGCGGCGGTGGAGGCCGGGGCCCGGCAAGTGGAGTGCACCGTGAACGGCATCGGCGAGCGCGCGGGGAACTGCTCGCTGGAGGAAGTGGTGATGGCGCTGCGTACGCGCGCCGATCATTTCCAGTTGCGCACCGGCATCCGCACGCAGGAGCTGTGCGCCGCGAGCCGCGCGGTGGCCAAGGCGAGCGGCTTCGCGGTGGCGCGGAACAAGGCCGTGGTGGGGCAGAACGCGTTCGCGCACGAGGCGGGGATCCACCAGCACGGCATGATGGCCAACGCGCTCACCTACGAAATCATGCGCCCCGACGACGTCGGGTTCGAGAGCAGCCAGCTGGTGCTGGGCAAGCACAGCGGCCGCCACCTCCTGCGCTACCGCCTGGAGCAGCTCGGCTACCGCCTCGACGACGTCCAGTTCGAGCGCGCATTCGTCGAGGTGAAGAAGCTCGCCGATCACAAGAAGGAGCTGCACGACGGCGATCTGGAGGCGGTGGTCGCCGGCGTGCTGCACGGCGTCCCGGTCGGGCTTGCGGAAAGCGAGGCGCGGACGTGAGGGCGAGGACGCTCTTCGAGAAGGTCTGGGACGCCCACGTGGTCCGGCCCGAGACGGCGGACTCGCCCGCGGTCCTGTACGTCGACCTGCACCTCGTACACGAGGTGACCTCGCCCCAGGCCTTCGAGGTGCTGCGCGAGCGCGGGCTGCGCGTCCGGCGGCCGGACAAGACCGTCGCCACCATGGACCACTCGATCCCGACCACGCCAGGAGGGGGCCGGTTCGCCATCGCCGATCCGCAGGCGGCGGCGCAGCTGCGGCGGCTCGAGGAGAACTGCTCGGAGTTCGGCATCGAGTTGCACGCGCTGGGCAGCGAAGGCCAGGGCATCGTGCACGTGATCGGTCCCGAGATGGGGCTCACGCAGCCCGGCCGGACCATCGTGTGCGGCGACAGCCACACCAGCACGCACGGCGCGTTCGGCGCGCTCGCGTTCGGCGTCGGCACCAGCGAGGTGGCGCACGTCCTCGCCACGCAGTCCGTCCTGCAGCGCCGCCCGCGCACTTTCGAGGTCCGCGTCGACGGGCAGCTGCGGCCCGGGGTGACGGCGAAGGACCTCATCCTCGCGGTGATCGCCCGCATCGGGGTGGGCGGCGGCGCCGGCCACGTCCTCGAGTACACCGGCAGCGCCGTCCGGGCTCTCTCGATGGAGCAGCGGATGACCGTCTGCAACATGTCCATCGAGGCGGGGGCCCGGGCCGGGATGATCGCGCCGGACGACACCACCTTCGAGTACCTGGCGAAGACGCCGCGCGCGCCGAAGGGCGCCGCCTGGGACCGCGCTCTCACCGCGTGGCGCGCGCTGCCGTCGGATGCGGGAGCGCCCTACGACGCGGCGGTCCGCATCGATGCGTCGGAGCTGGAGCCGATGATCACTTACGGGACCAACCCGGGGATGGCGCTGCCGGTGGGCGCCCGCGTCCCCGATCCTGCCGCGGTGTCCGATGCCGCGGCGCGCGCCTCGCTGGAGAAGGCGCTCCGCTACATGGACCTGCGTCCGGGGCAGCCGCTCATCGGCCAGAAGGTCGACGTGGTCTTCATCGGTAGCTGCACCAACTCGCGCATCGAGGACCTGCGCGGCGCCGCGAGCGTGCTGCGCGGGCGCAAGGTGGCGAAGGGGGTGCGGACGCTGGTGGTCCCGGGCTCGCGCCGCGTCAAGCAGGCCGCGGAGGCGGAAGGCCTGGATCGCGTCTTCACCGACGCGGGCGCCGAGTGGCGCGAGCCGGGCTGCTCGATGTGCATCGCCATGAACGGCGACCAGCTCGAGCCCGGCCAGTACGCGGTGAGCACCAGCAATCGCAACTTCGAGGGGCGGCAGGGCAAGGGCGGGCGCACCTTCCTGGCCAGCCCGCTGACCGCCGCCGCCGCCGCGGTCGCGGGGCGCATCGCGGATCCGCGGGAGCTGGCGAGGTGAGCATGGAGCCGATCCGACGCATCGTCTCGCGCACGGTCGTCCTCCCGCAGCGGGACGTGGACACCGACCAGATCATCCCCGCGCGCTACCTCAAGACCACGCAGCGGGCCGGCCTCGGCGCGGCGCTCTTCGCCGACTGGCGCTACGACCCCGACGGGCGACCCCGCCCCGACTTCCCCCTCAACCAGCCGCAGGCCGCCGGGGCGCAGGTGCTGGTGGCGGGCGCCAACTTCGGCTGCGGCTCCTCGCGCGAGCACGCGCCCTGGGCGCTGCACGACTTCGGCTTCCGCGCGGTGGTCAGCTCGTCGATCGCGGACATCTTCCGCAGCAACGCGCTGAAGAACGGGCTCATCCCGGTGGTGCTCGACCCGGCGGCGCACGAGCGGCTCCTTTCGAGCCCCGGCGCGCAGGTGACCATCGACCTCGAGACGCGCACGCTCGTCGCCGGCGGGCTGACCGCGCCGTTCCCGCTGGACCCCTTCGCGCGCCACTGCCTGATGAACGGCGTCGACGAGCTGGGCTTCCTGCTCTCGCAGTCCGGCGAGATCGCCGCCTGGGAGGAGGCCGCATGCGAGCGCTGATCGCGGTCCTGGGCGGAGACGGCATCGGGCCCGAGGTGGTCGCGCAGGGCGTGCGCGTGCTGCAGGCGGTCGCGGCGCGCGGCGGGCATCGTTTCGAGCTGCAGGAAGCGCTCATCGGCGGAGTGGCGATGGACAAGACGGGCTCGCCGCTGCCCGCGGAGACGCTTTCCTTGTGCCGGAGCGCGGACGCGGTGCTCCTCGGGGCCGTCGGAGGGCCGAAGTGGGACGCGCACGCGCCGGTGCGTCCGGAGCAGGGGCTGCTCGGCCTGCGCAAGGAGCTGGAGCTGTACGCCAACCTGCGTCCGGTCGGCGTCCATCCCCGCTTGATGCAGGCGTCGCCGCTCAAGCCCGAGCTGCTGCAGGACGTGGACCTGGTGGTGGTGCGCGAGCTGACCGGCGGGCTGTACTTCGGCGAGAAGCGGCGCGAGGCCGACTGCGCCTCCGACCTGTGCGTGTACACCGCCGAGGAGGTCCGGCGCGTGGTGCGCGTCGCCGGGCGCATGGCCCGGCAGCGGCGCCGGCGGCTCACCTCGGTGGACAAGGCGAACGTGCTCGAGACCTCGCGGCTGTGGCGCGAGGTGACCACGGAGGTGGTGCGCGACGAGTTCCCCGACCTGCAGCTCGAGCACGTGCTGGTCGACTCCTGCGCCATGCTCCTCGTGCAGAGGCCCGCGCGCTTCGACGTGATCGTCACCGAGAACCTCTTCGGCGACATCCTCACCGACGTGGCGTCGGTGCTCGCCGGCTCCATCGGCCTGTTGCCCTCGGCCTCGCTGGGCGAGGGGAGGCGCGGCCTCTACGAGCCCATCCACGGCTCGGCGCCGGACATCGCCGGCCGGGGCATCGCGAACCCGTACGGGACGATCCTGAGCGTGGCGCTGATGCTCCGCCATTCGTTCGGCCTGGAGGCGGAGGCGAGGGCCGTCGAGCGGGCGGTCCGCTCGGCCCTCGACAGTGGCGCGCTCCCTGCCGACGTGGCGGCGGGCGGCAGGCAGGCCGTCACCACCGCCGAGGCGGGCGACGCGGTGCTCGCGGCGCTGCAGCAATCCTGAGGAGCCCATGCCCCACGACGAGCGACACAAGAGCCGCACGCTGACCGAGGGGCCCGACCGCGCCCCGGCCCGCGCGATGCTCAAGGCGATCGGGTTCACCACCGAGGACCTGGCGCGCCCGCTGGTCGCCGTCGCGCACACCTGGACGGAGACGATGCCGTGCAACTTCCACCTGCGCAGCCTGGCGCAGCGGGTGAAGGAGGGCATCCGGGCCGCCGGCGCCACGCCGATGGAGTTCAACACCATCTCGGTCAGCGACGGCGTGGTGATGGGCACCGAGGGCATGAAGGGGTCGCTGGTCAGCCGCGAGGTGATCGCCGACTCGATCGAGCTGGTCTGCCGCTCGCACCTGTTCGACGCGGTGGTGGCGCTGGTCGGCTGCGACAAGACCATCCCGGGCGGCGCCATGGCGCTCCTGCGCCTCAACCTGCCCGGGCTGCTCCTCTACGGCGGCTCGATCGCGCCGGGCCGATTCGAGGACCGCGACGTCACCATCCAGGACGTGTTCGAGGCGGTGGGCGCCCACGCCGCCGGCAAGATGTCGCTGCGCGCGCTGCACGACCTGGAGGACGTGGCGTGCCCCGGACCGGGCGCGTGCGGCGGCCAGTACACGGCGAACACGATGGCGCTCGCGACGGAGCTCCTGGGTCTCGCCCCGGTCGGATACGCCAGCATCCCGGCCGACGATCCGCGCAAGGCGGCGGCCACCCGCGCGGCCGGGGCGCAGGTGGTGCAGCTCCTGCGCGAGAACCGCCGTCCCCTCGACGTGGTGAACCGCGCGTCGTTCGAGAACGCCATCGCGGGCGTCGCGGCCACCGGCGGGTCGACCAACGCGGTCCTCCACCTGCTCGCGCTCGCGCGGGAGGCGGGCGTGGAGCTGGCGCTGGACGACTTCGACGCCATCAGCCGCCGCACGCCGCTCATCGCCGACCTGAAGCCGGGCGGGCGTTTCGTGGCCACGGACTTCCACCACGCCGGAGGGACGCCGCTCCTGTGCCGCAGGCTCCTCGAGGGCGGCCTGTTGCACGGCGATGCGCGGGTGGTGGACGGCAAATCGTGGACCGAGCACGCGGAGCACGCCTCGGAGGCGCCGGGACAACAAGTTGTGCGCCCCCTCTCGGCGCCGCTCAAGCCGAGCGGCGGCCTGTACATCCTGACCGGCAACCTGGCCCCGGACGGCGCGGTGGTGAAGGCGGCCGGCCACGAGCGGCCCCGCCACTCGGGGCCCGCGCGCGTCTTCGACCGCGAGGAGGAGGCGTTCGCCGCCGTTCGCGACGGGCGCATCGTCGCGGGCGACGTGGTGGTGATCCGCTACGAAGGCCCGCGGGGCGGGCCGGGCATGCGCGAGATGCTGGGCGTCACCGCGGCGGTCGTCGGACGCGGGCTGGGCGAGTCGGTGGCCCTCGTCACGGACGGCCGGTTCAGCGGCGCGACCCGCGGGCTGATGGTCGGCCACGTCGCGCCGGAGGCCGCGATGGGCGGTCCGCTCGCCGCGGTCCGCGACGGAGATCGCATCACCATCGATCTCGAGGGCCGCCGCCTGGAGGTGGACCTCTCCGCTTCCGAGCTGGCCGCGCGCCTGCGCGGATTCCGCACCCCTCCCGCGCGCTACGCGACGGGCGTGTTCGCCAAGTACGCGAGCCAGGTCTCCTCGGCCGCGGAAGGCGCCGTGACTTCCCCTGCAAGCCAACGAGCAGTGCCAACCCCGGAGTGAGCAAATGGCAGTCATCCACTACGACAGAGATGCGAGCCTGGAACCCGTTCGCGGCCGGCGGGTCGCGATCGTGGGCTACGGTAGCCAGGGCCACGCGCACGCCCTCAACTTGCGCGACTCCGGGGTCGACGTGCGCGTCGGGCTCCATGCCTCGAGCCGCTCGCGGGTCAAGGCGCAGGGAGCGGGCCTCCGCGTCCTCTCCGTCGCCGACGCGGCGCGCGAGGCGGACCTGATCATGATGCTCGCGCCCGACCAGACGCAGAAGCAGATCTACGACAACGACATCGAGAAGCACCTCACGCGCGGCAAGGCGCTCTTCTTCGCGCACGGCTTCAACATCCACTACGGCCAGATCAAGCCGGGGCCCGGCGTGGACGTGGTGCTCATCGCGCCCAAGGCGCCGGGCCACCTGGTGCGCCGGCTGTACGAGGAGGGGCAGGGCACCCCCGCGCTGATCGCGGTCCACCAGGACGCGAGCGGGCAGGCGCACGAGTTGGGCCTGTCGTACGCGCGCGCGCTGGGCGTCACCCGCGCCGGCGTCCTGGAGACCACCTTCAAGGAGGAGACCGAGACCGACCTGTTCGGCGAGCAGTCGGTGCTCTGCGGCGGCGTCACCGCGCTGGTGCAGGCCGGCTTCGACACGCTGGTCGAGGCGGGCTACCAGGAGGAGAGCGCGTACTTCGAGTGCCTCCACGAGCTGAAGCTGATCGTCGACCTGATGTACGAGGGCGGCATCGGCTGGATGCGCCACTCGGTCAGCGACACCGCCGAGTACGGCGACTACACGCGTGGGCCGCGCATCGTGGGCGAGGCGGCGCGCGCCGAGATGAAGAAGATCCTGCGCGAGATCCAGAGCGGCGTCTTCGCGCGTGAGTGGATCCTGGAGAACCAGGCGGGGCGGCCCGTGTTCGACAAGCTGCGCGAGGAGGCCAAGGCGCACCGGATCGAGGACGTCGGCGCGCGGCTGCGCGAGATGATGAGCTGGATCCGGAACATCCGGAAGGACTCCAGCGAGCCGGCGCAGCAGCAGCAGCAGGCGGCGGTGATCGAGTACCCGCTGCAGCGGAGCGGAGCGGTCTAGGGCGTCGCGATCGAGAGCGCAGCGCCGGCCCTGCCGGCGGCGAAAATTGTGGCTGGCTGGACCGCAAGGCCCGGCCGCGATGGAGAGGGAGCGAAGAGCAGATGATGGAATCAAAGGCGATCTGGATGAACGGCGAGCTGGTCCCGTTCCGCGAGGCGAAGCTGCACTTCCTGACGCCGGCGCTGCACTACGGCGTCAGCGCCTTCGAGGGGATCCGCTGCTACCGCACCGCCCGCGGTCCCGCCGTCTTCCGCCTGCGCGAGCACATCGAGCGCCTGGTCGATTCGGCGCGCATCATGGGCTGGCGCGAGCTGCCCTTCTCCGTCGACGAGCTGGTGGAGGCCTGCCGCAAGACCGTGCAGGCCAATGGGTTCGAGGAGTGCTACATCCGGCCGCTCATCTACCTTGCCGAGGGGGGCTGGAACCTGACCGTCGACGGCGGCAAGGCGCACGTGGGCATCGCCGTCTGGGAGTGGAAACAGTACCTCGGCGCCGAGGCTGCGGAGCAGGGCGTGCGCGCGAACATCTCCACGTTCACGCGCCACCACCCGAACGTCATGATGACCAAGGCGAAGATCGGCGGGAACTACCCCAACTCGGTGCTCGCCAAGACGGAGTCGCTGCGCCTCGGCTTCGAGGAGGCGATCATGCTCGACACGCAGGGGCACGTCGCGGAGTGCACGGGCGAGAACATCTTCCTCGTCCGCCGCGGCCGAGTCCTCACGCCACCCGACTCCCACATCCTCCAGGGCCTGACCCGCGACTCGGTCCTCCACCTCCTGGAAGACCTCGGCCACCGCGTCGAGCAGCAGCCCATCTCCCGCGACCAGCTCTACACGGCCGACGAAGTCTTCGTCTGCGGCACCGCCGCCGAGGTGATCGGCCTCCGGGAGATCGACTTCCGCACGATTGGCTCGGGGCGCACCGGACCGGTCACGCGGGCGGTGCAGCAGGCGTACCACGCACTGGTTCGCGGCGAGCACCCCCGCTCGGACGGCTGGCTCACGCCGATCTACGCATGAAGCTTGGCGGAGACCGCGCAGCGCAACTCGTCCCGGGACGAGTTCGATTACAGTGGACCGCGGTGACCTCGGGGCCGAACATGCCGGGAGCAGTCGAGTTCGCGCAGCTCGAGGTCCGGATTTCGCGTTTGACCGATGCGGAGCTCGTCGGCATGGTCGTGGAGCATCCCGGCGACTACGAACCGTGGGCGCTCGACCTTGGCCGAGCGGAGCTAGCGCGGCGTCGATTGCTGCCCGCAGACGTCGCCCAGCTCACCTTCGATTGCTCGGCTCGATTGCCATCCTGCTCGATTGCCTCGTCGGGCTGACTTTCCTGCTGGCTCATTTGTCGTCGGAGAAATAGTCTTTGCGCCTGTCGCGGCCGTACACGGCCTTTGGCCCGCCGGCTTGATAGAAGACGCGCATGAAACGAATCCTCGTGTTTGCCACGCTGCTCGCCTGTGCCCATGCTTCCGACGGACCGCGGGCGGACGACCTGGAGATCCACCGCCGCGCGGTGGTGGTGGACACGCACTCCGACGTGACGCAGGCGATCACCTATGAGGGGTACGATTTCGCGCAGCGGCACGACTTCCTCAACGAGGACCTGCCGAGAGCGCGCGAAGGAGGGCTCGACGCGCAGTTCTTCTCCATCTGGATCAATCCGGAGCAGATCAAGGCGGAGAGCTGGTACGCCGAGTCGCTGCACCAGATCGACGCGGTGCAGGCGATGGCCCGCAAGAACGCAGGCGCGATAGCCTTGGCGCGGACGGCGGCGGAGGTGCGCGCGAACGCCGCGCGCGGCGTGTTCAGCGTGCTGCTCGGGCTGGAGGGAGGGCACTCGCTGTTGCCGGGGAGCGAGGAGGAGCAGCTCGAGCACCTGCGCCGATTCGCGCAGCTCGGCGTGCGCTACATGACGCTCACCTGGTCGATCTCGAACCCCATCGGCGGTTCGTCCACCGATCCGGGGCATTGGGTAGGACTGACCCCGTTCGGCCGCCGGGTGCTCGAGGAGATGGATCGGCTGGGCATCGTCGTGGACATCTCGCACGTGTCGGATCCGCTCTTCTGGGACGCGATGCGCGCGGTGAAGAAGCCGGTGATCGCCTCGCACTCCTCCGTGCGCGCTCTCGCGAACGTGCCCCGGAACATGACGGACACCATGATCCAGGCGGTGCGGGACAACGGCGGCGCGGTCTGCGTGAACTTCTTCTCCGGGTTCCTCGACGAGGCGCACTACCAGGCGATCCTGCAGTACATCCCGCAGATGAAGACGATGACCGTCGATCAGTCGCAGCGCTTCCTGCGCACGAAGTCCCTGCCTCCGGTCTCCCTCGCGCGCATCGCCGACCACATCGACCACGTCGTCAAGGTCGCCGGGGCCGACCACGCCTGCCTCGGCAGCGACTTCGACGGCATCCCCACCATTCCCACGGGAATGGAGGACGCCTCCAAGCTGCCGTGGCTCACCGCCGAGCTGCGCCGACGTGGGTACACGAAGGACCAGCTCGAGAGGATCCTCGGAGGCAACGTCCTGCGGGTCCTGGAGGCGAACGAGCGCGGCGGGGCCGCGCGGCCTCAGCCCGGCGCGGCGGCGCGCAGCGAGGGGGGGCGCACCGTCTCGGACATCAGATAGGCGTTCGGATCGTGGTGCAGCGCCTCGGCCGGGAGCGAATCCCAGAAGGGCCCGAGGTCCTTGCGTACCTGCTCGGTGAAGAACTCGGGCAACTCCGTCGTCTCCTGCTCGAAGTACCGCCGGAGCGGCCGGTCGGTATCGAGGCGGCGCCGCACTTCCGTGTAGTACGCGATGCGGCCGAATCCTTCGGACGACACGGCGCGCACCACGTTCATCCAGCGGGGGATCGCCCCGCGCATCGCCGTGAACCGGCGCGCGATGGCCCGCCAGGAGAACGTGTACCGTGTGAGCGAGATGACGTTGTCGTAGAACTCCGGCCAGGAATAGTTCTTCGGCCGCACGTTCATCGCGTGGTTGTTGTCGAGGAAGTGGAAGGGGAAGGGCAGCACGCGGCCGTCGCGCTGGAACTCGAGGTTGAGCGGCGCCGCCCGGCCGAACGCCGACAGGAGCGAGTACCCCGGGAATGCTCCGGGCGTCA
>Ga0209283_10000784_pt1 | contig 16386 bp, 8 predicted proteins | sample CZO8metaG_2_FD_188354 | JGI IMG/M metagenome (GOLD analysis project Ga0209283, IMG submission 188354) | Vadose zone soil microbial communities from the Eel River Critical Zone Observatory, Northern California, USA - CZOApr15con2H1.8 metaG... | ecosystem: Environmental > Terrestrial > Soil >...
CATCGAAAGGGCGAGTTTGGGCAGATCCCTCCAGGCCACAACAACGCCAGCCCGCCGCCAGCCCTCTCGCACGTGATACAGGTCCAGAGGATTAGGCATACGCCCCGCAATAATCTTCCGCACTGCGTTCGCTTCCGCCACCAAGGGCAAAAATCGGCGCCTCAGGGCCGCTATGTACCCGAACGGGTTGCCTAGGTTCTCCGCAAGATCGAGCGCTGACTGAAGCGCGAAGACATTACCGGCGCCCGATGCGGGGCCGACAAGACCGGCCGCTTCGCCAACAGCCCAGATCTTGCCCGCCACGATATTTTCGAAGTCAGGACCACCCAGCCTGATATGCGCTCCACACGCACAGGTGACACTAGTGACCTCGAACGATCGGAAAGCCGGGCGGACAAGGGTGCGGGCCGGCGTCCGATTTCCGGCCTGGCAGCCGGCGCCCAGGTGAACGTCGGTGCCATCTTCATTCAGCGGCATTACCCATGCGTATCCGGGCAAGCCTCGAGTCGGCAAGAAGCTCGTCGTGGCTGGCTTGGTCACACGCACTCTCCACTGGATCACGCGCGCCTTGAGATCTCGGGCAAGGGGTGGAGCATACGCACGCGCCTCACCAGTCGCGTCGACCACCATGTCGTACTCATCAATGTGGATCGGGCCGGTGGACACTGTGGCCTCCTGTAGTAAATCCCGGACGAGTCGCGGCTTGTCGATCATGAAGATGCTCGTCCTTGCCGTGACGCCCTCCACCCGCGCGAGCAGATGCGGTGGCTTGTGAAGCCGGTAAATCAGCGGATCTAGGCCCACTCGGGCTACCAGCGGGTCGAAGTGCTCGTCCACGCCGTAGCCGCACGGGTGGATGTGACACGCGATCTTGTGTTTGATGTCGAACATGTCAACGCTCAGTTGACCTCGCATCTTGAGAAGGCGATAGAGATAGCTGCCCGCCAGTCCCGACCCTGCGATCGCGATCCGCACTGCTCCCCTCCTCCCGATGCGCAACCTCGGCGCGGTCTGAGGTTGCGACATAGTCTAGAGGTCGCGCCTAGATTTTCGCTCCGCTCACGATGGAGCGAGCCGCTGGGCTAACCGGTTTCCGGTCGCCGCCCACATCGATGGCGACTACGTTCAGCACCTCCTTGTCTCAGGCTATCATTGGTCGGCTTCGACGATATCGACCCGGCCACAGGGCACGTGACCGTTCGCGGGCACGAAAGCCCCGCGCGCGTCTTTAATCTATGCGGCAGGAGGGGAAACTCCGGTTGCTACCGATAATGCAGCCCTATCGGTAGCACCCGGACGTAAACCGCCCGACCTGAGGACAATTTGGGCCGCCGGCCTGTTAGATCGTGACCTGGTGGCCCACCATCAGAGATTCGGGATCCCAACTAAGGAACATCATCTGGGCGTGGCATATCCAGCAGTGTTTGTTCTTGACGAGACCGGTCGGGTGGTCGACAAGCGGATCAAAGAAAACTACCGAGCTCGTGAGGGTGTTCTAACGCTTCTGGAAGCCACGCTCGGCATTCGGCTAGCACCCACCGGCCCACGTGAGACGGTTCGATCCACCCACGTCACGGTCACCGCCGTCACTGATTCTGCGGAGTACGTGCGGTGGCAAGAGACGAGGCTCCATGTGATGTTCGAGGTCGAATCTGGTTGGCATGTTTACAGCCATCCGGTGCCCGCCGGATTCACCCCGGTGACTGTGGAAGTTACAGCGAGCCCAGAGGTGGCGGTAAACACGGCCGAATATCCGCCCACACGAGCATTCAGAGTCGAGGGTCTTGATGAGAAGTTCTACGTCAACGAAGGACATTTCGAGGTGCGGGTACCGATCGCAGTCAATGTGCCTGCAGGAAGCGGCACGATCGAATTGAACGTCGCGGTCCACATCCAGGCGTGCAATGAGGCCGAGTGTCTGCCGCCAGCAGTTGTGACTCTAGTACTTCGCCTGAGCGAGGCTGCCGCCGCCTGAAACTGTGCCCGAACTCTGGATAGGCGCGCGAAGCCAACGATACATTCGATCTCACGGACAGGTCCAGAATGGGGCGATCTGCTGACCGCGAGCGCGCTGACGGTCGAAACCATATTGAAACTGCATCAATCCGGCGAGGCACCTCGATCAGTTCACCGCGGAGGTGTGGTCCAACTGCCGATCTAAGGAGGTGCCTTGAATCCGACCGTCGGCTTTGGCGCCACCCCTCGGTCGGTCATGTTCTCCGGATGGTCGGTCCTGTGGCTCTACGTCGCGGGCCCATTCATCGGCGCCCGCCGCCTACTGATCAGCGGCGAGACAGCAAGATGAAAGTCGCCAAACGAATGCTCGTACAGCAACGCCGGCGATAAACCGTGGCAAATGGCGATACTCAGCGGCACTCAGCGAATTCGAACCGCCATTTCTGAACGGGGCGCAGCGATCTGTTAACCGCAAGGTTCAGGGTTCGAATCCCTGGTCCGGAGCCAGTTCGCCATTTTGTCCTGCGAGTCGATCGCGACGGCCGCTTTCGAATTCGAAAACCGCCGCGGGTGGGAGTTCGAAAATGCCGTGATCTCGATCTGTTCGAGACCTCTCGCCTAGATCGCCGCGGCTGTTTGTGCCGCCCCCGCGGCCACTCCCTCTCTGGTTAGGTCAAAGGGCGGACGAAGGCTGGCAGATAGCAACTCCCTCCAGGACGGGACGGAGAGACCGGTCGCCTCATTTGCGAACGCAAACCCGTCGAGCGCGGTCGGGTCGCCGATCCCAGGCGCAGTACCCGGAATGCAGGTCGTTGGGCGGTCGTCTCTAGCTAGTCAGCTCGGCGGGATCCGTGGCACAATCCTGGCATCGGCAAGGAATACAGGCACACGATGGGGAAGCGGGTCGGGAGCGGGTTGCTTGCTCGCCTTGTCCGTGGCGGGATGGGACCAAAGGCCATTCGGTTGGTGACGGTTCGCACCCGGACGACTGGTAGGGAATACTCGACGCCGATCTGGCTCGTGGAACGGTCGGGTGACCGCTACTGGGTCGCGGTGTTCGGCGAAACGAACACCGTCAAGAACGCGCGTGTGGCCGGTCGGGTGACCCTGAGCCGTGGTGCCGTGCGCGAGGATGTCCGCCTGAGGGAAGTTCCCGTCTCCGAACGCGTACCGTTCCTCCGAGCGAGGATCGGTCTCGGTGGCGGCCGGATGTTGCGGCCTTACTTCGGCGCAACGCCGCAATCGTCAGACGCCGAATTCGCCGCCATCGCACCACAGCACACTGTGTTCAAGCTCGAACCGGTCTGACCGCGGCAATTGCTTCGAGCCGTTTGGCGCCCTTAGCTACCATCGTCCAGGCGAAGCCCGTACCTTCGAATAGTTCGGCGGGGTTCGTATTGTGGGAACGCGGGGCTTCCTCCTCTGGTGAATTGGAATGCCCCAGTGTTAGGGATCACCGTCAGTTCTAGACCGGAGCCAATCCGTCGTTCGGTTTCGACCCGAGATGTTGTGGTCGGGCCACCCTCACGTCGCCACATATGTACTGGTCCTGGGACTCACGCCGAGCGACCCGGAACGGATTCGAACTCATGCCTCGCCCGTGTAAGTCGGGTGCGATTGGGCGAGGGGTGGCCCGACGACGGTCATACCCGCTTCAGGCGCAAGTGCGCGGAACGTGTCTAGGTCTCCGGCCTGGTCGGTCAGCTCTGCGTAGCGTTCGAAGAATTGCTCGAGCCCGGACGGCGCGAACATCGCGAGGAGGAGGGCCGGCTTGCGGCCTGAGTTCTGCCAGGTGTGCGCCACTCGGCGCGGGATGAATGCGCATGAGCCGGCCGGCGCAGGCACGATATCGTCGCCGAGTCGGATGCGCATCTCGCCCTCGAGCACGTAGAGCCACTCGTCCTGGAGCTGGTGGAAGTGCAGTGGCGGTCCCTCCTTGGGAGCGGCCACGGTTTCGAAGACCGTCATGGCGCCGTTTGACTGCTCGCCACGCAGCTTGAAGACGAGCCGGCCGCCGACCGGGTTAAGGACGCTGGTACCGGCGCCGGGCTCGAGGGCGAAGGGTCGCATCTGATTGGGCATGGCACACCTGATGTTGTCTTCCGCGGCCAGTTGTTGCGGTTCCGTGGGCATAGCTAGAGACTCCATGGCGTTTGAGTTCTCGGCATTTCCTTTCCGTCGACGTAGATGGCGTCGACGCGCTCGTTGAAGAACGCGACCATGCCGGCGATCGTTGCGACCTCCGGCGCCGGGGCCTCGTAACTCCACGCAACGTCGCGGACAGATCTGTCGGCTGCGGACGCTTGCCAGTACCGACTGGTCGGGCCTTTGTACGCGCAGGCCGTCGCGGTGTGCGCCGGCTGCAGGACGTCGGTGCGGACATCCTCTTCGGGGATGTAGTAGCGCACCGGCAAGCCGGTCTCAAACAGGAACCTCGCCCGCCGCGTGAGCGCAACGGTTTGGCCGCCGAAGACAACTCGCACTTCGCGCGAGCTGTTGAGAACGTCAATGCGGTGATAGGGGTCCCGGGCGTGGACGAAGACCTCATCGTCCTCTTCGAACCAGGCGTCCATTAGCCTCCAGTGGAAGGCGATGAAACCCGCAATGTCGGGGCAGCCGGCGGGGGGATCGAGGTATCGCCAGGCGACGTTCTCGACGGTCCTGCCATCGACCGCGATCGAGTAATAGGTCGCGTCACCCTTGGCGGGTGACCTGACGACATCCGAGGTGGTGACCAGGAGGTCCGCGCGCACGTCCTCGACGGGAAAGTAGTAAACGCAAAGGCGAGCGGTCTCGAACATCATCATCACGCGGCAGCTGTCGGCGATCGCGACCCCGCCGACGAATGCGCGAACTCGCTTGCCGATCGGCTCTATCCGCAGAGCGATTACTTTGGGCGCCGGGCCAAGCAGCTTGTTCTCGAGCAGAGGTCCCTGGACGGTGATGCTCATCCCTGGCCTGCCTCTTTGCGGCTCGACTTCGGGAGTGGGACAGCGCAGATCCAGTAGGGGTTGTAAGCGCTTGACTGGACAAAGCTCTCAGCCATGGCCTTGAGACACCGGAGGGTGAAACTGCCACAGGTCCTGGCAACTGATCGGCGGCTGACGGACGGATACGCGAGGGTCAGATGGTTGGCGACTGAAGCGTTTCTTTCCATGCCGGCAGCCTACAAACCCCACTGCGTGCCGAACATCGTGGAAAGTACCGAAAAATCGGGTCGCTAGGCGTCCCCGCTCCGGCCGCGCAAGTGTTCGGCGACCCAAGCCGCCACCTGCGCCCGCGAGCTGAAGCCCAGTTTGGTCATGGTGTGTTCGAGGTGGCTCTCTACCGTTCGTTCCGACAGGAACAAACGCTCCGCGATGGCGCGGCTTGTCATCCCGGAGGCAACCAACCGGGCCACGTCCAGCTCGCGCTTGCTCAGGCCGCCGGCACGGTTGGCCGCTTTGCCGCCACGCGGCCCACCCGGCGCTTCGCGTGCCAACGCAATGAGCTGCGCCGCTGACATCGCTCTTCCCGATTCCCACGCTCTGTCTGCGACGCCCTCCGGCAGAGCGGCGCGGGCCTCGGCAATCGCGGGCTCGAGCCAGATCGACCACGGCAGCTGCACAGGCGTTTCAACCTCGTCCCTGAGCCTTGACGCTGCGCCGAACAGCGAGACCGCTCGACGCGGGTCGGCCGCAGCTCCGGCCGATGCAATGCCTTCGACCTGCTGCGCAATTGAGAGTGCATCGCTTTCCGCGACCAGATCCAGCGCTGCAATGAAACGCCGCTGAGCCGCCTCGGAATCGCCGGCAAGAAACTCCAACCATCCGAACGTGTAGTAAGCACCAACCGCGCCATAGTCATCTGCTGCCTCGACGGCGACATCCAGCGCTTGTTGGACCCATGGACGCGCCGCGTCGATGTTGCCCTTCTGGAGCTCGACACCGCCAATCGACGCCAGGGCCATCGCAAGATCCGGTAGGTTGCCGGACCTCCTAAGTTCCGCGACCGCTTTCAGCAGGTATTCGCGTGTCGTGTCCAGGTCGCGGTGTATGCGCTCAGAGGTATAAGCGATGCCGAGGTACCCTGCAGCGACCAAAGACTCCTCACCCGACTGGAGAGCCAGCTCGGTAAGTTGCTGAGGGGTGAAGAGTGATTTTTCGTGATGACCGGTTTGGCCAACCAGCGCCTGCAGGCTCCAGAGGGCGCGAGCGTATCCCGGTGTGGGTTTCGCAGTCATGCCGGAGAGGACGCCGAAGAGCCGGCTAAGCCCCTCGTGCGGAGCGAACATCATCCACAGCTTTCTGAGGTTGCCAAGCAGACGCACCTCGGTGTCCAGGTCACGCTTGGCCACGTCCAGCGCAGCGCGCATGTCGGCCATCTCATTCCAGAGGCGCAGGTGTTCCGCCATCGCGCCGCGGTGCATCCGCGCCTCGTACGCCTCTTCGGTCAGGCGCGCGTAAAACGCCAGGTGGAGGTCGCGAAGTCGCGTCTTGTCGGCCGCGGCCAACTTGCCGGTCGCGTAGTCGCGGATGGTCTCCAAGAGCCGATATCGCGTGGCGCCGTCGACACTCGGTTCGATTTGGAGCATCGACTTGTCTGCCAGCTGTTGGAGGCCGTCGGCTACATCGCCCGGAACGAGAGGCGCTTCGCCGCAAACCCTCTCGACCGCATCGGCTCGTACCGGCCCTGCAAATATCGAGAGCCGCTGCAACAGCGTTCGCTCAGATGGATCGAGCAGCTGATAGCTCCAGTCGATGGCCGCGCGAAGCGTGCGGTGGCGCGCGTCGGCGTCGCGTGGCCCGCCGGTCAAAAGGCGTAGACGATCGTCGAGACGCGCCATGATCTCGGCCGGCGAAAGGCCGGATGCCCGCGCTGCAGCCAGCTCGATGGCAAGCGGCATCCCGTCGAGTCGACGGCAGATCGCCACGATGGCAGGTAGGTTGTCCGGCTTGATATCAAAACCAGGTCTGGCATTGCGCGCGCGATCCACGAAGAGTCGCACGGCTTCGGTGTCGGATGCGATGGCAAACGTGTCCGCTGTCTGTGGAAGCGCCAGCGGCGATAGGCGCCAAACGACCTCGCCTTCGAGGTTGAGCCGTTCGCGGCTGGTGGCCAGGACTACCAGGCGCGGGCAAGCCGCCAGCAGTCGTGCCACGACTGTCGCCGCCGCTTCGGTCAGGTGCTCGCAGTTGTCTACCACAAGCAGCATCTCGCTCGATATGAGGCGATGCACCAGAGTGCCGATGGTGTCTTCGGCCTGAAGCCGGATGCCCGCAGCACGCGCGAATGCATCGGGTACTAGTGCTGGGTCGCGGACCTCGACGAGCTCGATCGTGATCTGGCCATCTGCGAACCGGTGGCTCTGCGCCCAAGCAAACTCTGTAGCCAAGCGCGTCTTTCCAGCGCCTCCTGGCCCCAGCATGGTCAGAAGACGGGTGTGAACCAACAGGCGGCGCAGCTCACCCATTTCCTTTTTGCGTCCGATGAAGCTGGAGAGCCGCAAGGGGACACCAGTGGTACCAGCCATCCCCCAATTCTGGTCCGGAGGTTTAGGTTCCGGCGAGTTCGGACGGTGACCAGGACGCAGCGGCGAGCCTGGCGTGCAGGCTGGGAGAAGATCGAAATTGGTCGAGGGTCTCGACAAAATCGGGCGTCCGCTCAAGCAGCTGAGTTCGAAGAGCGTCCACTAAGGGGAGCCACTGTCATGTCGCAGGTAGAAGCGGAAATGGCGGAGGCGGCTGAGATAGCGGAGGCTGACTCGATCAAGCGGTCCTCGCTTTTGCGATGAGCACCTGCGGGTCACGCCGGCTAGAAGAGTTCTGCGATGAGTTTCGCGGCGCGGGCAGCCGTTCCGGTCTCGACTTCGAGGTAATCGACCGGCTTTGACACAAGTGACTCGATGGCGCCGGCGATGTTTGATGGGGTCGCGTCGTCGAAGTCCATGCATCTGCCGGCTCGATATCGATCCAGTCGGTGCTTGACGTGGAAGTTCTGCTCGCAGTGGTCTCGCAGGGGGAAATAGAGGAAAGGACGGCGAGCGGCGGTCAGCTCCATGGTCGTGCTAAGGCCGCCCTGCGTCAGGGCGACATCACATACCGCCAGATGAAGGTTCAGGTCGGGGACGAACGATCGCGTCTCGACGCCCTTGACCTTGGGAAGCATGCTCACGTCGATGCGCGGGCCCCCCACGGCAACCATTCGCAGTCCAGGGATCCGGCGTCGAGCTGCCGGGAGCGCCTTCATCAGTCGACCCAGGAGCTCCATTCCCACGCCGGAGCCGCCGACTGAAGCAATGCAGACAACCTCATCGTCGCGGTAGCCCAGGCTCTGGCGCAGCTCACCGCGATCCCCCAACGCATTCTGCTCCAGACCGAGGATGTAGCCGCCAGTGAAGTCGTAGTGCCGCTCGGTCCAAGCGCGAATCTCTGGCAACCCAGGTCCGAACGCGCCTTCCACGATGTCGTCGGGCCGGCCGATGAAGATGGCCCGGTCGCGCAGCCGCGGGAAGCGCTCGACCTGCTCGATCATCTCCGCGTTGTAGTCGGTCGTCAGTGCCACATCGCGTTCGCCGAGGGCCGGCATCGGCAGCCAGCCGACGAAGTCGGTCAACCATACGTAGGCGGCCTGCTTGAGCTGGGGATTCTCGTGGAGGTAGTAGTCGAGTTCCCAGGCTTCGTCGCCGATCCAAACGTCATACTCGCGTTCGCGCGCCGCCTCCAGAAAGACCATGAAGTTGGATAGAAGAATCTCGTCCATCCGGCGCCAGGCCTCGAAGACATGCAGGCGGTGGGAGCCTGACTCGAGCTCGATATGCCGCGATTCGTTGGCCAGCTGTTGGCTCAGGGGGTGAATCCGCTCGCCTTCGGCCTCGAGGACTCGCGTCACCGGATCCTGCGCGAGCCAATCGATCTCGAGGTCGGGAACGAGCTTGCGAAGCTCCCGGGCGATGGCCACGTCTCGGCGCGCATGGCCGAGACCGATGGGAGAGGACACGTAGAGCGCCCGACGCCGGCGGCTCCGCGCCCGCCGGTGGGTTGCCGCGGGTTGTGGGGGCAGTAGGAATTCAGAAAGCGCGAGGTTGACTGCGACCGGGTCGCGAATGTGCGGGCAGTGGCCCGACCCCTCCATGGTCAAGAGCCGGCCTCGGGTCAACTCGGCCAGCGCGGCGCCGTTGTCGTGGAGGACGATCTCATCCTCGTCGCCATGGATGACAAGGACCGGGCACCTGACGCGCTCTCCGAGTCCGGTCGCGCGTGCCTCGTCAATGTTCGGCGCCCGGTTGGTCGCGACGAGGACCTCGGGCGTCGTGTCGAGGCCCCAACGGACGGTGTCTTCGATCGGCTTTGTGGAGTGCGGTTCCGGGAAGGCTCGCCCGAAGAAGAATTCCAGGAAATCGCGATGTTCCCGCAGCCAGTAGTTGGCGTTGTACTTCATCCAGTCGACGTACTCGTCGAACTCCTCATCGAAGACCGCTGCCTTGGTGGCGGCCAACATGGGAACCCACGGCGCAAGCGGCACGGCGGGTCCGATGAACACAGCCGACGTGACACGCTCAGGGTGCTCGGCGGCGAGCAGCAGGGTCCAGCGAGCTCCGGCGGACAGCGACACCAATGCGGCTTTGTCGGTGTCGGTGTCGTCCATCACCGCAAGCGCGTCGGCCGCGAACTCCTCATCGGCGTAAGCCTTCGGATCAAGTGGCCGGTCTGATAGCCCATTGCCCCGGCCATCCACCACCAGGACCCGACAATGCCTTGCCAGGTGGGCGACCTGAAACTTCCAGTGCCGCGAGTGGATGATCGACCACGTCGGCAGGAGGACCACGGTAGATTCGCTCTCGCCGTGCAGCTCCCAGTAGAGCCGCACCCCTTCGCGGACTGTATAGCCCTGACGATCCGGCTTCCTGGCTCTCACGCTTCTTTCCTCCCGCTCATTCTCTACTCGAGCGATCGCGCGGGGAGGCGAGCGCCCGGCGCCCGCCTCCTTGTTTTCCAGGTGCGCTACTTGCGCGCCTCGTAGACGAGGTTGAACGGCGTCTCGGCGATGCGGCGGAAACGCTTGAAACCGCCGGCCGTCGCGACGTCATTGATGCGAGCCTCCCCGGCCTGAGCGCCGAGCGCCAATCCAACGTCCTGCGAAAGCGAGCTCGGTGTGCAGAGGAAGTTCGAGAAGGCGTAGTACGCCCGGCCGACGGGGTTGAGGTTCTGCTCGACGCGGTCGCCCGCTGCTGGTTCGACGATCATCCAGGTTCCGTCCGCATCCAGCGCCTCGTGCACGTGACGCGCGGCGCCTACGGGGTCTCCCATGTCGTGCAGGCAGTCGAACATCGTGATGAGGTCGTAGCCTCCCCCCGGAAACGCGGCGGCGGGGGCGACTTCGAACTGGGCCCGATCCTGCAATCCCGCATCCTTTGCCTTCTTGCGAGCGAGCTCGATCGACTCGGTGTGGTAGTCGAAGCCCGTGAACCGCGACCGGGGGTAGGCCTCCGCCATGAGCCGGGTCGATGCGCCAAGGCCGCAGCCCACGTCGGCCACCTTCCCGCCGACACGCAGCTTCGCCTCCACGCCCTCGAGCGCGGGCAGCCATGAGGAGACGAGGTTCGCGTTGTAGCCCGGGCGAAAGAACCGCTCGCAGCCGGTGGCGACGCCGGGATCGTGCTGATGCCAGCCGAAGCCGGCGCCGCTCCGGAAGGCGGATTCGATCTGGGCGCGCGATTGCAACGTTGCAGTCGCAAGCTCGAACGCACCGCAGACGAAAGCCGGGCTGTCCTCGTTGGCCAGGGCGAGGGCCTGTTCGGGCGGCAGCAGGTAGCGCCTGGTTTCGGGGTTGTACTCGACGAATCCGCCGGCCGCCTGCGCGTTGAGCCATTCGCGCACGTACCGCTCGGCGGTGTCGGTCTTCTCGGCCAGCTCAGCCGAGGTCATGGGCCCCGCCGACGCCATCGCCTTGTAGAGACCCACCCGGTCGCCGATCACGATCAGGCCGGCATTGACCGTCGCTCCAAGCTCACCGACCACCTGGCCCATGAAGGCGTTGAGCCTGTCCTCGTTGATGACCTCTGTCTGAATTGCCATTTGACGCTCCTCTAAAAGTGAGATGTTCATGAAGGTAGGAGTGCCAGCTTGGGGTCGCATCAGGACCCCCACCTAGTTGTTGGGGTGACAATCTAGGGACATGCTGTTGGGCCGGGAGCCGGAACTGCTCGCCATTGACGGTGCCCTGGCCGCGGCGAGGCTCGGCAAGAGCTCGCGGCTGGTGATCCGAGGCGAGCCTGGCATCGGCAAGTCCGCCCTCCTCCAGCACGCCATTGCCCAGGCGGCCGCGATGCGGGTCATGACCGCTCGCGGCGTGGAGTTTGAGGCCAACGTGCCCTTCGCCGGCTTACACGAGCTCCTCCAGCCGGCCCTGAAGATGCTCGATCGCCTGCCTCCGATCCACGCGTCGGCGCTGCGATCCTCGCTGGGCCTGGGCGCGAGGATCGAGGCGGACAGGCTGATCATCGGCGCCGCCGTCCTCGGCCTCATCTCCGCCTACGCGGACGAGGGGCCATTGCTCATCACTGTGGACGACGCGCAGTGGCTCGACCAGGCTTCGTCGGAGGCCATCGGGTTTGCCGCCCGCAGATTGTCGGAGGATCCGGTAGCGCTCCTCATTGCGGTGCGCGATGAGGAGGATTCGCCGCTCCTGGTTGCCGGCCTGCCCGAGCTCAAGCTGAGGGGCCTCGATCAGCCGTCCTCCACTGCGCTCCTCGAGGGCGCCGTCGCCGGCCAGATTTCGTCCGATCTGGCGCGCTGGATGTTGAACGCGACGGGTGGCAACCCGCTCGCACTGCTCGAGCTCGGGCCCGAGGCTTCGCGCATGTCCGCCTCGCCGCACGACAACCTGCCGGTCGCGATCGGCGTCGAGCGCGCGTTTCTACGCCGGGCGGACGGCCTGTCGAAAGGGGCAAGGCTGGTGCTGCTCGTGGTGGCGGCGTCAGGAACGCCCGAGCTGGGCGTAGTGCAGCGTGCGGCCGCGGCGCTCGGGCTCAATCCTGCGGACGTCGAGGAGGCCGAGGCTGCCGGCCGACTGGTCACCCAGCGCGGGGATCGGATCGAGTTCGCACATCCGTTGGCTCGAGCAGCGATCTATCACTCCGCGTCGCCTGCCGAACGTCGCGCGGCCCACAGGGCGCTGGCGAATGTCAATGGCGCTGATGACAGTGACCGCCGGGCCTGGCACCTAGGAGCCGCCGCGAGTGGTTGGGATGCTGAAGCGGCGGCCGCCCTCGAAGGTGCCGCGCGACGAGCGCGAGAGAGCACGGGCTACGCGGCTGCGGCGAGCGCCTGGGCGGAGTCGGCGCGCCTCACCGAACCGCTCGAACTGCGGGCAGCGAGACTGTTCAATGCCGCTGACAACGCCTGGCTCGGCGGGCGGGCAGAGGAGGCCGTAGATCTGCTTGGCGGCGCCAGGAAGCTCGCGCAAGAGCTGCGGCTTCGCGTGGACATCGACAACCTGGACGGCCACATTGCAATGCGGCGTGGTTCGGTGATCGATGGGTACCGGCTTCTGGTCCGCACGGCTGAAGCGATCGAGCCGGTCGACCGCCTGAAGGCCATCCGCATCCTCGCCGACGCCGTGATCTCGAGGTTTGGGGCCGGGCACCCGTCCGACACGTTGGTCGCTGCCCGCAAGGCACTCGAGCTCGGGCGCCCCACGGACCCGCCGGAGTCCGCGGTGGTCGCGCAGGTCGCCTATGGCGCGCTCGCGGTTCTCGCGGGTCGGGGCTCCGATGGCCCGGCGCATCTACACGAGAGCGTGGGGTTGTTCAAGGTCGTGCCGGCGGATAGCGCCGACCCGCTTCTGCTGCTGTGCGCCGCCGTCGCCGGGCTGTTCCTTCGCGAGGCTGATGCCCAGCGCTATTTGCTTGACCGAGCCGTCGGACAGGCGCGTGAGCGTGCCCCCGCCGCTGCACTGCCGGCCGTGCTCTTCATGCTGGGTCGCGATGCCGCCGCCACCGACAGGTGGTCGCTCGCACGAGCCCGGTACGAAGAGACCGCGCGAGTCGCTCGGGAGACGACTCAATTCACGTGGCTGGCCGGTGCGGTGGCGGGACTCGCTTGGCTCGACGCGCTCGAAGGTCGGGCGGACGAATGTCGAGCGCACGCCGCCGAGGCCGCGGAGCTGGCGGAGCAGTACGGGATGGGACTCTACAAGGCCTGGTCGATGATCGCGCTCGGCCAGCTCGAGCTGGGGCTTGGACAGCCCGAACGAGCCCTGCATCATCTGTTGGAGTGCGCAGCCTTCCTGGAGACGATCGCGATCGATGACCCGGATATTTCGCCTGCGCCAGACATCGTCGAGGCTTTGACGCGGCTCGGCCGGCTCCCCGAAGCACGCGAGATTTGGGAGCGCTATCAGCCCGCCGCCGAAGCAAAAGGCCAGCCGTTCGCCCTGGCACGTGCAGCGAGAGCGCGCGCCCTGGTGGCCGGTGACGATGGATTCGCGGAGGAGTACGAGACCGCTCTTAAGCACCACGCTGCCGCTTCCGACATCTTCGAGCGGGCGCGGACGCACCTCTACTTCGGCGAGCGCCTACGCCGGACGCGGCGCCGCGTCGATGCGCGGCGGCAGCTGCAAGCTGCGCTCAAGACATTCGATGAGCTTGGGGCGGCGCCATGGGTGGAACGCGCCCTGGCCGAGCTGCAGGCCAGCGGAGAAACCGCACGTGTGCGCGACGATCGCTACCGTCGGCAGCTCACGCCGCAGGAGCTGCAGGTCGCGGTCGCCCTGGCCGAAGGTGCGACGACGCGGGAGGCCGCGGCCAGGCTCTATCTGAGCCCAAAGACGGTTGAGTATCACCTGCGCCACGTTTACGACAAGCTCGAGATCAGGTCGCGAGATGAGCTCCGAACGGCGCTGTTGGCTCCGTCACGGCCGGCTGCATCTCAGAAGGCGCTCATGTTCACGGACCTGGCGGGCTCGACGAGCCTGGTGGAGGCGATTGGCGACGCCGCATGGCATGACCTGAGCAACTGGTTGGATGGGGAATTACGGGGCTGTTTCCTCGAGCATCGAGGACGCGAGGTCGACCATGCCGGCGATGGGTTCTTTGTCACCTTCGACGCGGCAAGGGACGCCGTCGACTGCGCCGTCAACATCCAGCGCCGCATGTCTACACACCGACGCCTCCACGGATACGCGCCGCAGGTCAGGATCGGGATCCACGTCGGAGACGTCCACGATTCCGACTCATCAGTCCGAGGCGCGGCGGTGCATCGGGCGGCGCGTCTGTGCGCCGCTTCCCGCGCGGACGGCATCCTGGTTTCACGTGAGGCGCTTCTCGCCGGCGGCCGGCCGCTCACCGGAGTGCGGAAGTTCGCATTTAAGGGAATCAAAGAGGTTGTCGAAGCAGCCGAGGTCAGGTGGGAGGGAGGTGGTGGAGCAAGCCAGGGCAACCCCTAGCCCGCCGCTGCTTTACAAACGAGTTCGCCGCGGGAATCGCCGGCCTCTTCCTTGCCGCGGGCGCGATCCAGCGGACCTGATGGGTCTTAACAAGATCGCGAACGCCTCCCTTGAGTTCGATCTAAGTCCCGAACATGTGCTGAGCGGCTCACCAAGGTGTCGAATGAGCCCACGGATTCTCGAGGATCTCACGCAGTTCAGACGTTGGCGCGAGGAGGAGAGTTCGAAGAGCGTCCACTAAGGGGAGCCAATTTCGAATACGAGTTGGCGGTAGCCGTCAAATGCCAATTGACTGACTTACAGCAGTTGTACAGCAACGGTACAGCAACGCCAATCCGCTTCGCGTCGAGTCGGGAGCTCGTCTGAGATCAATTTCGGCCTGCCAGCTCCGTCACGGGGCACAACCTTGCGGTACAAAACCGCAAGGTTCGGTCGACTGGGATGAGATACGGGTTCTTCGCGTCCTCTATATGTGAACGCGTAGCTACCGATAAGAAGCCCCTACCACAAGCAAGCTGGATGCGCACGATCGTTAACCGCGGCGTTATCCGTTAGAAGTTGGCGCGCCTGCTCGAGCTTGTGACCCCGGTGAGCGCCTCCGACAGGTAGGAGGTTACTTCTTGCTAACGCCAGTACCAGTCAGTGATGCCGACTGAGGCGAGTTCGGAGCGTCATCCGCGATCCCGACGGTCGCCAATTCGTTGCCCGGTACGCTTGGCCGGAACACGATCGTGACCTGGCAACTTGCGCCGGGCGCAAGTGTTCCGTTCTGGCAATTCGCAGACGTGATCGTGAAGTCGCCCTTGTTCGGGCCCGAGATAGCCACCCGGCTGATCACCAGCGCGAAATTGCCGGTGTTGGTCACGGTCAAGGTTGCGGGCGAAGACTTGGTCTTGACGACCACGTTCCCGAATGCCAATGTCGCGGGCCCAAGCATCACCGCCGGCGCCAGCCCGACACCGCTCACGGGTATCGCCTGGGGCGAGCTGTCGCCATCGTCGGCAAAAAGCACACTCGCTGTCAGGGTGCCGCCCTGGTCGGGATCGAAGCCGACGGCAACCGGGCATGAGTAATTCGGGTCGACGATGACTCCAGTGCATCCGTCCCAGGCGATCCGGAACGCCGATGCGTTGGGGCCGCTGATGGTCACCGCGCCGACGGTCGTCGGCAGCGAGCCCAGCTTCGCCACGATGCCATTGCTCAGCCAGACGACACGAGTCGTCTCGGGAGCTCCGACCCGCTGCGCGGGGAATCCTACCGAGCTGGGCGAGAAAATCGCCGTCGGGGGAGGCGATGCGATCCCCTGCAGGGCCAGCGTGGTGGGGTTCGGGCCCAGCGCCGCGTCGGTGGGCGCGCTGAGCGTCGCTCCCCAGCTGCCTGCCACCGTCGCGTGGATTGTGATCGTGATAATGCAGCGACCACCGGCGGCCACGGTCTGATTCGAGCACAGGTCGTCGGTGATCTGGGTAACCGAGCTGGTCGACAGCGTCACCGCTCCCACGTGCAAGTCGTCCTGGCCTCCATTGCGAAGGAAGGCATACATAACAGACGTATCCCCGACGCGTTGAAACACCGTGTTGCCAGTCGACTCGAGATGAGGCTCTGCGGTGACACCGGCGTAGTCAAGCTGCACTACCTGCTGGTTGAAAGGGGGATCGACGACTTTGAGCAGCGTGGACTGGGCGCCAAGAGTTGTGGGCGTCACGCTAACCGACGCCATGCATGAGGCGCCGGCCGCTAGCGAGCTCGGGCATCCGCTGGCCAGACCTGGCAGGAATCCGATCGAGAGCGGACCAGACGTCGTGTTCGTGATCCCGAACGTCATGGGGCTGGATTGAGCGCTTACGCGTACATTGCCGAAGTCGAGGCGCGACGTCGTGATGGTGAAGGTCGGCGACTGGCCTTCGCCCTTGAGCGCAACCGTCGGCTGGGGGTAAGGCGCGTTGTCGTTGAAGGAAAGCGTCGCCGTGAAGAGGTATGTAAACGGGGGCGTCATCGTCACAC
>Ga0209283_10000786_pt1 | contig 16380 bp, 17 predicted proteins | sample CZO8metaG_2_FD_188354 | JGI IMG/M metagenome (GOLD analysis project Ga0209283, IMG submission 188354) | Vadose zone soil microbial communities from the Eel River Critical Zone Observatory, Northern California, USA - CZOApr15con2H1.8 metaG... | ecosystem: Environmental > Terrestrial > Soil >...
TCCCATACATGCGTGCCCTGCGCCGAGAACACCCTGTGTCCGGGCCCACTGGATACACCCCCCTGTCGCGGCGTAAATGGCTCGTAGATCACCATCCGGTGCGGTATCTCGCGCCGCTTGTAGATTTCGGCGAGGGTAGTGATAGAGTCGGTAGTGGCGTCATTTTCCGCGACCAGAAACAATGTCGGCGTTGTCGACTTTTCCGCGGCATCCGTGAGCGCGCTGCGCACCACGGAGTTTCCCTTCCAGCTCTGCGCGCCGCCGGCCTGATCCACCGCCACGACAAATTCGGCACTGCGGCTCACGGAGAACATGGTAACAATGCCGCCATACGACCAGCCCATGATGCCGATTCGTTTCGGCGCAACGAATGGTAGCGTGCGCACATAATCGAGCGCCGCGAGCACGTCATCGGCCTCCGCTTGCAGTCTAGGGACTACCGAGGCTCCGGTTGCGGTGTCCACCGGCCCGTCGGATTTACCGTAACCGCGGCGCTCGGGAACCAGTACCGCATACCCGGCCCGGGTAAGCAGCGTGCCGATATATTCGAACGGCACCGAGCGTCGCTCGCGCCCCGCGCGCGAGCCGTGGTTGTAGATAACGACGGAAAAGGGACCGTTGCCAGCGGGTTTGTATAGATATGCCTGGATGCGCAGGCTCCCGCTCGGATAGAATACTTCGGTGTAAGTGGATTCTGCGGCTGACTGACTATGCGTGGCCGCCGCCACCAGGCATAGCAAGACACCCAGCAGAAGTGTTGCCGAAACGCGCGTCATGTCACACCACGACCCATCGAAATGCGGCCAAAGAAACGTCGAATCTCCTCTGCCGCTTGGTCAGGTGTCTCATAGTGTACGAAGTGACCTGCGCCGGGGGCAAAACTGAACTCCAGGTCAGTGAAGAACTCCGAGAGCCGGTCGGTCCAAATTTTACGGAACAGAGGATCGTGCTCACCCCAGAAAACCCGCGTTGGGATGTGAATGGGCGCCGGGGGCGGCGCGGTCCCTTCGATTACAGCCATACGGCTTGCGTGATTACTCAGATACCAATTGAGGCCGCCCTGGAGATTACCGGGTTTCAGAAAATTATCGACCCAGATCTCCAGTTCATCATCGAATGCGTCTTTCCGATAAGACCAGTGCTGCAAGAACTCACGAATATAGATTCGGCACGTCTCCCGAGAGGAGCCGATTAGTTGAGCGGCCCACGGCATCTGGTGAAAGAACTGATACCAGGTTTCCAGCAGATGCCGAGGTTCTACCCACCGAGACCCGATACCCGGGTAAGCACAGTTGAAGAAGAAAAGCCCGGTAATCCGCTCAGGCCAGCGACGCGCAATCACCTGAGCCACAAACCCTCCGACATCATGGGCCACGAGACCAATTTGACCCAACCCAAGCGCGTCGGCGATCGCTAACGTATCTGCCGCAAGTGTCTCCGGGGTAGCGTCCCGCGTGGGAGAGAGCGATGTCTTCTCAGAGTCACCGAACCCTCTGAAGTCAGGCGCCACCAAATCAAAGTCTGGGTGGAGGCGTTTGATCAACGGCCGCCATACGTATGACCACTCGGGCCAACCGTGAAGCAGCATCAACGTCGGTCCATGGCCGCCGCGCAGGAAGTGCAGGCGAATATCGTTCGCCGCCACGAAATTTGCTTGGATGTCTGTCACGGCGCGTGGCTAACTATGATCTTAAGCAATGAGTATGCTTAAAAAAGACCTCACCTTCAATAACAATCAGGAACAAGGCTGAAATAAGGCAATCCGCTTGCCGCTCTCCGCGCGCGTTTTTGCGATCCGCAACAGGGACGGCGTGGCAACCCATTAGGTGTGGATCATCAACTAGGTGTGGATCATCAACGATGATTCCAAGGCGCGCGATTTCCGGGTCGCATAGGGGAACCGGCGCCCTTCAGCGCTCTAACTTACCGCAGGTGGAGCAAGCGCCTCGATATCCGTCACCACGTCGATTACGACGGGACGGTCCGCTGTGAGCGCCCTCTGCAACGCGGTTGAGAGTTCGCCCGGCCGCTCGACCCGTATCCCGATGGCGCCAATGTCTTCCGCGATCCGGGCGAAATTGATCTTGTTGAAAGTCCACAGCTCGCGCGCCTGATCGGTCTGTTGCCCGCCATAAGCGCGATCGAATCCCCGCTTCGACTGATTTCCGCCGGCGTTGTTGTTGACGACGGTCACGAGGTTGATGTTCCATCGCGCCGCGGTCTCGATCTCGGCGATGTGATACCAGAGCCCGGCGTCGCCCGTGAACGCCACCACCGGCCGCTCCGGGCAGGCGCACTTCGCGCCGATCGCCGCCGGAAACGCCCAGCCAAGATGCCCGGCGCTCCTGATGTAGCTTTGCGTCGGGGCGCGCAAGTCGTACATGCCTCCCATCCACATGCCGGCGTGCCCGGTGTCGACGACCACGATGGCGTCGTCGGGCAGGTGCCGCGTAAGCTCGGAGCAGATGCGTTCCGGCCGCATGGGTACGGCGTCGGACCCGAGCATCGGAAGATATTTCGCGCGCCACTGCTCGCAGATCGAGCGCGATTTTTCCAGCCAGGGTTTCCGCTTCGCCGCGGTCTTGCCGTCGGCATGCTCGAGCATGCGCGCGAGCACTGTCTTTGCATCGCCGAGCACCGCCGACTTGAGCGGATAGTTGCGCCCGAGAGCTTCCGGATCGATATCGATTTGAATCGCGGAAACGCCGATCTTCGGGATAGCCCAGAAATTCGTAGTCATGCCACCGGTCTCGCTGCCGACAAAGCAGACGAGATCCGCCTGCCCTACTACGCGGTTCGCGCTTTCGCGCGAATAGGTTCCTACGACACCAACCGACAACGCGTGGACGCCGGGAATGGAATCCTTGCCGTTGAGCGAAGTCGCGACCGGAATTGCCAGCTTTTCCGCGAGCGCGACGAGCTCCCTGCCCGCCCCCGAGGCACGCACCCCGCCGCCTGCGACCATCACCGGCCGCTCGGCGTCCTGCAGAACCTTAAGCGCGGCGAGCACGCTCTTCATGTCCGGCTCGGGGCGAAAAGGCGGCACGCGGGAGAACTGATGTTCGCACAGCGGTTCCATCTCCGCCTCTTCGGCGTCAATCTGCCCTTCGTTGCCGCGGAACTGCAAATGCACCGGCCCGGGCGCGCCGGACACGGCGACGCGGAACGCCTGCCGCACCATGTCCGGAAAGCGCTCGACGGCATCGACGGTAGCGTTGAATTTGGTGACCGGCTCGAACGCTGGAACGTCGTCCACTTCCTGGTACACCTTACGGAACTTGGTCTTCGGATCTCGACCACCAGTGAACGCAATGACCGGAGAGTGCGCAAGCCAGGCATCTCGCAAGCCCGCCGCGAGATTCAACGCGCCGATCACCTGCGCCATGCAGATGCCGGGACGGCCGCAGGCACGGGCGTAGCCATCGGCCATGTAGGCGGCGGATTTTTCGCCGTGAGTGTGGATGCGCTTGATTTTCGTCCTGCGCTCCATTTCAGCGAACGTCCTGCGCAGCACTGCGGGGACCATGAATACATGCGTGACGCCGTAGCCTTGCAGCATGTCAGCGAGGCACTGTGCTCCCGTCATTTTTGCCATTCTGAGAACCTCGACTGTTGTCATTCTGAGCCGCGCAGCGGCGAAGGACCTCCACCTGTACGGCGCGCTGCTGGAGATCCCTCGCTTCGCTCGGGATGACGGCTTGCAGCCGTCATTTGATCGCGAGCGGATTGGTCGGCGAGCCGACCGCGCCGGTGATGGGAATCGCCGGCGCGACGAACAGAAACTCGTACACCTTGTCCGCGGCGCAATCCTCGGCAAGCTCCTTCACGTAGAAGATCTCGCCCATAGTCATGCCCATCACGGGAATGGTGATCCAGTGCCAGGGCTGATTGATGCCGGGTTCGGTCTCGTTCGGCCGCACTTCGCAGCCCCAGGTGTCGCTCGCGAGCGCCGCGAGTTCGGTGCGCTGGATCCACTCGAGCGTCTCGAACGAAAATCCGGGGGCATCGCCGCCCGGGTAACCGTCCCAGCTCCCGGCCTTGAGCTTGGCTTCCATCTGGCCGGTGCGCACGACGACGAAATCTCCGCGCTTCACTTTCACGCCTTGCGCCTGCGCGGCGCGATCGAGGTCGGCGGAAGTGATGGCATAGCCATCGTCGAGAATCTCCTTGCCGAGGGCGCGCGGCACGTCGAGGAACACGCCCCGGCCGACCATCTTGTTCTTGGTCTTTTCGATGCCGCATTTCTGCGCGCCGTTGCTGGTCACTTCCCGGCAGTCGTAGCCGTTCCACATGTAGTTCTCGTAGAACACGTGGCCGAGGCCGTCCCACTGCGTGCCGCACTGCAGAGGCATGACCACCATGTCGTCGGCGGCGCGAATACCGCGGTGGTCGAGCACGCCGGAATAGGCATCGGTGCCGGTGCGCAACATCGTGTGCAGCGGGTTGATGCGGCCGAGCGCCGGGTACTTGCTCTTCGCTCCCTGCGGACCGTTGTTGTCGAAGTTGAGCGCGAGCGATATCACCTTGCCCTTCTTCACCAGGCGCGCAGCGGCGACGATGTCCTCGGGTCGCGTGTAATTCAGCGTGCCGATCTCGTCGTTGGGGCCCCATTTACCCCAGTTTTTGTATTTCTCGGCGGCATCGCGGAGATCCTGTCTGGTCAGTTTGCGGCCCGGCATAACGCTTCCTTTTCAATTTTTGGAGTTGTCGGAAAAACTACGGGCGCTACTTTATCTCATCGGAGGTTCATGGTCGAGCCGGCAATCGAGTGCTTGCACGCTCGCGCCGGTCGGCGCGCCGATGGTACTATTGCCCAAAAATTGATACTATTGCCCAAAATTCAGAGGAGGCCGTCATGAAGACCATCGCCCGCCTCGTCGCGTGTTGCGCCGGGCTTCTGATCGCAGACGTGTGCTACGCGCAAAGCTATCCCACACACCCGGTGCGCATGATCGTGCCGTTTGCGCCCGGCGGCCCGACCGACTTGATCGCGCGCATCCTCGCCCAGAAGCTGTCCGAAAGCCTCGGACAGCAATTCGTGGTCGAAAACCATGCCGGTGCGGGCGGTAACATCGGCATGGGCCTCGCCGCGAAGGCGTCGGCGGACGGCTACCACATACTCGTCGCCAGCAGCAGCTTCGTCGTCAACCCCAGCCTGTACGCGAAGAATTCTTATGATCCCATCAAGGATTTCGCGCCCGTCACCCTGGCTGCCGCGTCGCCGAATGTGCTGGTCGTGCATCCTTCCGTCCCCGCGAAGAACTTGCAGGAGCTGGTGGCGTTGGTGAAAGCCAATCCCGGCAAGTACAGCTACGCGCAGCCGGGAACCGGTACGACGCCGCACTTGTCCGGCGAGCTGTTCCGGTTCACGTTCAAGCTCGATATCGTGAGCGTGCCGTTCGGCGGCGCGGCCCCGGCGATCATGTCGACCATCGGCGGCCACACCCCGATCGCGGTCACGGCGGTGCCGCCGGCGATGCCGCACATCAAGAGCGGGGCGCTGCGCGCGCTCGCGGTGACGAGCGCCAAGCGCACCGCCGGGCTACCCGATGTGCCGACCATGGCGGAGGCCGGCGCGCCCGGTCAGGAAGCCGAAACCATGCAAGGCGTGCTCGTTCCGGCGGGAACGCCGCGGGAGATCATCGACCGGCTGCAACGCGAAATCGTGAAGATCGTCGCGCTGCCCGACGTCAAGGAGCGCCTCGCGACGCTCGGCTTCGACCCCATCGCGAACAAGCCCGAGGAGTTCGGCGCCTACATCAAGTCGGAGATTGCGAGATGGGCCAAGGTGATCAACGAAGCGAATATTAAAGTCGAGTAATCGAGAGCGAAAAGGGTCATATTTTGCTAATCTTTCCTCATACAAACCTAAATACGATCCGGCATCATGCAATCTTTAGTAAGTAAATGAGGAGTAAGTATGGCTAACGACAAAAATAACGTGATTCCGAGTTCCCTGGAGTTAATGGGAGAGGGGCCGGCCTATAAAGCTAAACTCTGCCGGATGCTGAAAAAGAGCGGCATGTTCGAAAATTTCTCTGACTTGGAAATCGAAACCCTGGCCAAATATATGGATGCCTATACCGCGCAGAAAGGCACCGCTGTTTGCGTCGAAGGCGCACGTGCCGGCTTCATGGCAATTATCGCCGCGGGCCAGTTAGAGATATTCAAAGATAACGGCCGCGGCAAAACCAAAAAAATCACCGAAGTCGGCGCCGGTAACAGCATTGGCGAGATGTCCCTCGTCGACGGGCTGCCGCGTTCCGCCACCGCCGTTGCTATTGAGCCCATCACCCTCGTTGTACTCACTCAGGATAATCTGCAGCGCATCGTCGAGCAGCATCCGCGGTTGGGCACGAAGCTGCTCTGGCGAAGTGCGCAAGTTATCAGCCAGCGATTGCGCAAGGCGAGCGTGATGTTAGCGGATGCGGACTATTTGGACTAATAAGATGTTGAAAAAATCCCTCCATGGTCTTTTCAACACCTTGCCAGTCGCGTGTGCCACCGATAACTTTCGGTAAGTTTGTAGCCGGATGGAACGCAATCCAGGTCACGGCGAAGGTCCCCGGATTTCGGCGCGTCTGGCCTTCATCCAGGCTACAACACGAAGGCGAGAGGGATGGTGCAGTGCCTGACATAGATGAAGTTATTTATTAGGACGCAATACTAGGCGTGGGTTCATCATCATTTATTTGCGCCCGAGGCGGCATGCTTAGTTGTCCATAGCTCAATGGCCTTCCGGATCTCCGGGATGGCGCGCTGGGTTGCTTCTATCCCCGCCTGCATACAAAACTTCTTCTGCGTGAAATCCAACATGCCGACATTGCCTACCGCGGGGGTAATAAGAATATCGGCGTCCTTCTTTTTATATCCCACATTCTCCCTAAACATAATCGCCACCGCTTGCAGAGTAACGTCCGCTAGATTGGTGATGTTGTAATTAGTCACGTTCTCGCTGATATCCACGGCAATCACGATGTCCGCGCCTTTTTCTCTCGCGACCGAGATGGGTATGTTGTCGATAATACCGCCATCCACCAACATCCTGCCTTGATGCACTACCGGCTGAAACACACCGGGTATGGCGCAACTGGCGCGCACGGCGCGGGCCAGCGGTCCTCGATCCAGCACGACACGCGTACCACGATTGAGGTCGGTCGCGACAGCGGCAAACGGTAACTTGAGATCTTCAATGTTACGCACCGGGATCTTACTCGCCACGAACTCTTCCAGCTTGTCGCCCTTAACCGGACCCATGCTGAGAGATAAAATGGCGTAATCAAACAAGTGGTCCTTCTCCAAGGAAAATGCCATCCACTCCAACTCAAAACTATTAGCCTGATATGCGTACATCGCGCCAATTAAGCTGCCGACGCTGGTGCCCACCACCATATCGATGGGAATCTTCTCCTGTTCAAGCGCGCGAATGACGCCTACATGGGCAAAACCTCTGGCCGCGCCGCCGCCGAGAACCAAAGCGATTTTTGGCTTAACTTCCGCGCGGGCGCTTATTCCTGCTTGGTTCAAGCTTGCGCATGCCGCTACCGCAAGAGGAATTAATATCAATACCAAAGACTTTATATATCGCATAATACCTACTTTATAATTCATATAAGGCTCAGCCGGAAGGAAAGGAATCACTATTTTATTAAACTCTGGTACACTAAACGATGTTGACCAGCTTATCAAAGATATAACTCAAAAGACGGTAAGCACTACAATCGAAAATAATGATTCCAGCGCTTTCCATCCGCAATCTAACCAAGACTTATCAGAATGGGCTCACCGCCCTCAAGCGGATTAGTTTCGATGTCGCGCAAGGCGACTTCTTCGCCCTGCTCGGCCCCAATGGCGCGGGCAAATCCACCACTATCGGCATTATCAGCTCGCTCATCAATAAAACCAGCGGCAAGGTATTTGTCTTCGGCAAAGATATCGACTCCCAATTCGATGAAGCCAAAAGCTATCTCGGTTTAGTGCCGCAGGAAATAAACTTAAATATTTTTGAGCCGGTAGTGCAAGTAGTGGTGAATCAGGCGGGCTATTACGGCATTGAGCGTAAACGCGCCTATAAACACGCGGAACGCTATTTGAAAAAACTCGGCCTCTGGGAAAAACGCCTGGACGCGGTCAGGACCTTATCCGGCGGCATGAAACGGCGGCTGATGATCGTCCGCGCCCTGGTGCACGAACCCAAGCTGCTGATCCTGGATGAACCGACCGCCGGCGTGGATATCGAGGTGCGGCGCTCCATGTGGGCCTTCCTAAAAGAGATCAATGCCGGCGGAACCACCATTATTCTTACCACGCATTATCTGGAGGAAGCGGAGAGCCTGTGCCGCAATATCGCCATCATCGATCAAGGCCAGTTGGCCGAGAACACCAGCATGAAGCGGTTGCTCAATCAGTTGAATACGGAAACCTTTGTGCTTGACCTGAGCCGGCCGCTTGAGACTTTGCCGGAAATGCCCGGTTACACCCTGCGTGCTATTGATGAACACACGCTAGAAGTGGAAGTATCCAAACAGCAAAGCATCAATGCCTTGTTCGCGGAGTTGTCGGGGTGCAATATTCAAGTGTTGAGTATGCGCAACAAGACCAATCGCCTGGAGCAATTATTTATGCATCTCGTCGCCAATAATAAAAATGCGGACGCCCAAAAATGACTTTGCGGGAAAAAATGATCGCTTTTAACACCATCCTCTTCAAAGAAATCATCCGCTTCACGCGTATTTGGGGACAGACTATCCTGCCATCGGTGATCACAACCGTGCTTTATTTCATTATTTTCGGCAAATTAATCGGTTCCCAGATCGGCAACATGGAAGGCCATAGATATATGGACTTTATCGTGCCGGGACTTATCATGATGTCGGTTATTACTAACTCTTACTCCAATGTCGTTGCTTCTTTTTACGGCGCCAAGTTTCAACGCAACATTGAGGAGATGCTGGTCTCCCCTACTCCGAATTATTTGATCTTGCTGGGTTTCGTCTCGGGCGGCGTGGCGCGCGGTGTGACAGTAGGGCTTGCGGTAACCCTGGTGTCGTTGCTGTTCAGTGACGTGCGTCTATACGATTTTTTCATTACTGCCAGTGTGGTTCTGCTTACGGCTGCCCTGTTTTCGCTCGCCGGCTTTATCAACGCCATATTCGCGCGCAGCTTTGACGACATTTCCATCGTCCAGACCTTTGTTTTGACGCCGCTCACCTATCTTGGCGGCGTGTTCTATTCTATTAAGCTGCTGCCCGCGTTTTGGCAACACGTCTCTTTGCTCAACCCGATACTGTATATGATCAATGCGTTTCGTTACGGCCTGCTAGGCACCTCGGACATCAGCCTTTATGTCTCCTATTTCATCATCATTGCTTTTATCCTGGGCCTGTTCACCTTTAGCCTGCATCTCATGAATAAAGGCTACGGAATACGAACTTAAAAGACTCCATAGGCGCCGTCCATTCCCGTACCCGGCTATGAAAATCACCCAGATCCGCTTTTTGTACCAAGTCGATTGAAGTATTAAGCTCAAGGTGAGCTGTTTTGTCATTGCGGTCGGGTGGCGTTCATCGACGGCCGTGTACATACCGCATCCACCAACCGCGCCAATACCGGTGCATCGTTGCGCCAGGCTATCTCGGGCAGACGGAAGTCGACATAGGCGAACGCCACCGCCACGGCGAGATCGCCCAAATCCGGCTGTTGCCTGCCGAAGCGGGCACCGCTGATACCATCGAGCGCGGCGGCGGCACGCGGGAGCGCACGTACCCAGCGCTCCGACAATATGGTGCCGGCGCCGTCGTTGAAACGACGTTGAATCACGACGCTGAAGGCGCAATCAATCGCCGCGCGACCCAAGCCGAGGCGCCGCAGCGTATCGGCGCGCGCTTGCGGTTGTGACGGCAACAGATCGTCGCGACGCGACCGTGTAATCAGATAATCGCAAATACAGCTGCTTTCGATCAGCGCGATGCCGTCATCGGTCACCAATGCCGGCACCTTCGCAAGCGGATTCACCGCCAGCAATTCCGGCGCGTCGTTCCACGGCTCGATCCACACCGTTTCGAGCTGGTCTGCCAATTCCGTTTCATGGGCGGTGACCAGCACCAACCGGGCATAAGGCGAGGTCTTGTTCAAATAGAGCTTCATGTGGCATCTCCTGAAAGAGTGGCACGCCCGAGCTCAGGCTCCACGACGAGCCGGCTGCGCTACACTGTCCGTTCTTCTTTAGCGTTACCGTTTTACCGCGGACTTCTTTAATTCCTAACTAAGCTTATGAAAGCGGCTGCATCACATGTTGCTTATAGGCCGGGCGGCCCTGCAGGCGCGCATACCAGGCTTCCACGTTCTTAAAGGATGGGCGTTTAATATCAAGCGTAAACCAACGATGTATTGCCGCCCCGAGCGGGATATCCCCCATGGTAAAGGCTGCGCCGGTAATATAGGCCCGCTTACTAAGCTGGCTGTCGAGTATAGCCACGCTCTTGCTCGCTTTCTTACATCCCGCTTCAATCACATTCTGATGCCGCTGTTCCGGCGGCTTCCTAATCAGCTCAATAAATACCGGTCGCAGCTCGAGCCAAAGAGTGCCGAGTTGCCAATCCATCCAGCGATCGGTCTCGGCGCGTTTGGCCAGGTCTTGCGGGCATAAAGCGCCCATTCCATACTTCGCCGCCAAATAACGCACAATGGTATTCGACTCCCAAAGCACGACATCGCCATCCTCGATAGTCGGCACCAAACCATTGGGATTAAGCGCCAGATATTCGGGTGTATTATTGATCCCAAACTGGCCGCCGGCATCAATCCGCTCAAAAAAAATGCCGAGTTCATCGCAGCACCACAGTACTTTTTGTACATTAATAGAATTTTTGCGACCCCAAATTTTTATCATGCTGAGAGCTCCTTAAATGTTCGCGGCCCCTATGCTAGCGCTAAAACGGTTCCCGATAAATCACCGAACAGGAACGGCTGGGATTTATCCCTTTAACTTGACCGGACGCCAAGTCAAGCCGCATTATTAAAAAATGAGATTCACATCCTTAATGCGGCTACTGCCGACCGCCCTGCTGCTCGCCGGCTGTCATTCCAACCCGTATTACGATCCAGCCAAACCGCATCATACGACGAAGGGCTTTCGAAATAACTATCCGCACGAACCACCCGCCAGTGTTTGGAAATGGAAGTGGGAACAGTTCTGGAACGGCGTGCCGAAAGAGCCTGAGGGCGGTTATCAATTTGAGCTGGTTAAACCCGATCTCAACTTTCTCGCCGCTAATCGCGCTCAGCCTACACTTACCTGGATCGGCCACGCCACGCTGCTGTTGCAGATAGGCGGGGTAAATGTCCTCACCGATCCGCATTTGACGGAGCGCGCTTCGCCCTTGCGTTTTGCCGGGCCGAAACGGCGAGTGCCGCCGGCGATACCTCTCGATGCGCTACCGCATATCGACATCGTCGTGATCTCGCATAATCATTATGATCATCTGGATGTACAAACGGTGGAGGGATTAAATGCCCAGTCAGGTGGGCCGCCGCAGTTCTTCGTGCCACTGGGGCTTAAACCCTGGTTTGCCGAACATGGCATCACTAATGTGCTTGAGCTGGACTGGTGGGAACAGCGCGAGCATCGCGGGCTTAAGATACATCTGCTGCCGGTGCAGCATTGGAGTGCGCGCACGCCCTTTGACCGCAATCAAACCTTATGGGGCAGTTGGCTGTTGGAGCATCCATACTTCAAGTTTTACTTTACCGGCGACAGCGGCTACTCCAGAGACTTCCAGGACATTGCGCGCCGCTTCGGCCCAATTGATCTTGCCGCCATTCCCATCGGCGCCTACGAGCCGCGCTGGTTCATGAAAACTATGCATGTTAACCCGGAAGAAGCGGTGAAGATCCACCGCGATTTACGCGCCAAATATTCCGTTGCCGTCCACTGGGGCACTTTCCGCATGACTGATGAGACATTGGACGAACCCCCTAGGCGCCTGGCGGCGGCGCTGGCCGCCGCCGGTATTCCGGCCGGACGTTTCTTTGTTATGAAGCATGGGGACACGCGCAAACTGGAGGCACTGTTCAAAATGCCCTCCACGTTAAGCCGGAAGAGAAAAGATTTAGTTGACGCCTCCGGCACTGACTGATAACCGCGCCACAGCTTCCCGGGTCACCGGGCGTCCGGCGACCAATCAACGATATACCAACACCGGGATCTTGGAGTGAGTCAAAACCCGGACAGTCTCACTGCCCAGCAGTACCGCCGCGATGCCTCTCCTGCCGTGCGACGCCATAAAGATAAGATCGCATTTTTTATCTTCCGCCGCTTTAATGATAGCGGTATAAGGTGAATTGCCGGGCGTGGAGAAGCACTCGCATGGCACACCGGCGGCCTTTGCCTCTTTCTCAATCACCGCGAGATACTCCCGGGTCTGGGTCTTGGTCATTTCCTCATAATCCCCCTGCGACAGTAACTCGGCCCCCCATTCGGCATAAAGCATGGGAGGAAAATCCGGCGCCGCAAAAAATCCGGTGACTTTGGCGCCGATCTCTTGAGCAAACTTAATACCGCTCTTTATTATCTTTTCCGATGACTCGGAGCCGTCTGTGGGTAGAAGTATATGCTTAAACATATATCCTCCTTTTGCTGGAAGCTATTATTGCCTGGGACCCATAAATTTAACATGTGGAATCATTTTTGGAATCATTTTTTACTGAGCCGATAAGAATTATCTCAAGCGCCTGGCGGGTTTTAATTAAGGCCAATCAACTGCTGCGTTTATTGGCCTCATAAATAGGCGTAAAGCGGGGAAGCGCGGCTTCGATGTCCTGCATACGGCGCTCATTAGATGGGTGGGTGGATAACAATTCGGGCGTCTTTGCGCTGCTGCCTTCCGTTTGACTCATCTTGCGCCACAAACTCAATGCCGCATGCGGGTCATAGCCGGCCTTAGCCATCAAATCCAAGCCGATATAGTCGGCTTCGGACTCCTGTTTGCGGCTAAACGGCAAACCGACGCCGATACCTAAAGCTAAATTCACCGCCTGCAAGCTGGCGTCGCTCATCTTGCCGGAGGCCCCCAGCACGCTCAAACCTAAATTTATGCCTAAAGATTCGGACATGCGTTCGCGACTGTGCTGGGCAATGGCATGACCGACTTCATGCGACATCACCGCCGCCAGCTCCGCATCGCTCAAACCGAGATTTAACAATCCGGTATACACCGCCACTTTGCCGCCCGGCAAAGCCCAGGCATTGATGGTTTTCGGGTCATCGATGACGTTAAACTCCCATTGATATTCCGGGTGCCCGGAGACTTTTGCAACGCGCTCCCCCACTGTGCGCACCTGATTGACGTATTTCGGATCATGGCTCAGCTTCGCTTTAGCCAAGGTCTCTTGGTAGGCCTGCAACCCCATTTGTTCCGCTTCACTTTCAGACACCAACATCAATTGGTGGCGGCCGGTAACGGGCGCAGTGGTGCATGCTGCCAACAAGAGACTGAATGGAATCAGCTTTAATAAAAGTTTCCAGCGCAGCTTCATAAGTCCTCCAGTAAATCTCACAATAACCGCTCAGCCTTAGCCCATCCTCAGGCTTTAGTCGGAACCGGGCACTGACCGGTGCACGGTTTTTGCGCGTCCATTCGGCGCAGTTCCGCGTAGGCTGGGGTGAGTGCAACGAACCTCAACCTACGCGGGCTCAAATGAACAGTTAGGGGCTCTCTTCATCTCCGAGCAACGAAGGGCATAGCTCGATTTCCTCTCCGTCTCTGATTGCCAGACCGCACCCATAAGTAACGAACTCGCTTTCACCCTCTACCTCGCGACCCTCAATATGCCCATATATTGGGTAATACTCACGAGTTTGCATTGGTGCGCCGCAATATGGGCAAACGAAATCTTGCATAACTTCTTCAGTGCGCTTGATCTGTTCTTGAAGCTGTGAAAGCTTTTTCTGTAGCGCATGAAGCGCATTCTCCTTTTGCTCGATAAGTCTCTCATTTTTGTCCTTATCCTGATTGAGATGTCCGATTTCCTCGATGAGGAGCTTTACTCGCTTCGCGAGATTCTCCGCTAGAACATCTGGCGATAAAGACTTGGCCTCAGCCAACTGGTCGCCCAGGTATTGATTTTTTTCTCGCAGCAATTCGATGGTGCTGTCTTTCTGGCTAACTAACAGGCGGTAAAGAACGAATAACACTACGACAAACGTAAAGATCGATGCAAGCTGCGTATAGAATATGATTTCGTTACTCATCGATATAACAGAAAGTATGGACCCCTAACTATAAATATACGAAATATACGTCCCACGATGGGATGAATTACGTCATTTTTGACGTATAGCATCTTTGAATCAAGAATAATCTTTGCCCGGCCTATTTCTGCGCCGATCCGGTAGGATCGTCTGTTCATTAATCAGAATGTTCATGCTTATGACGATGATGAATATCTGGATAATGCGGATGGCTATGGGCTAATGAATCGTAGGCATGAAAATGCGTATGGCTGGGCACCATCCCAGGTGAAATCATGCTGGTGTTGATGACGGCGTCATGCACATGGGGATGCGTATGCGCCAAGGCTTCGTAGACATGCGGATGCGCGTGCCGCTGTCCGCTGCAGCGAGGGGTTGGGTGCCCTCTTGATTATGACGCCGAATGTGAGGCGCGGCTCTCTTGCCACTTCTTGAACGAGGATTGGCTTTCGCCCGAGGGCTTCCCCAAGATCAGATTTTCTATACTAATATCTTCGTCGAGGTCTGACCAGTGGATACCTTCGCCTTGCCCAATCAGCCGCCAGTGATTGCGCTCTTCCTGTGTGCCATGTAAGAGCCGTGGGAACCAGGCGAGCGGAACCGAGATCGTCCGACCATCAGCGAGATCAACTGTCAGGGTGTCATCAGTCACTGTAATGTGACGCGCCCTGGCTTGTCGGATTTCAAAAGCCAAAGAACTTATTTCAGTTCCATTCACGCTAACCGGTGCGCGCTGATTTTGCGCGCGTCCGTGTTGAGCGTGCGGTTATTAGAGGTCGCGTGTGATGCTCAGCATAGGCATCGAGAAGCCGTCTGATCATTCGCTGATATTGCGTGTTGTGCTTTCGCGCCTCGCTCTTAAAAAACTCGACGCTACGCTTGCTCAAGGCAATCGTCACCTTTACCCCTTCCTCATGGAAGACGAGGTCCTCCGGATGAGGAAGAAAGTCAGGTATGACCTTGAGGTTTCCGAGAGGTTCGTCGGTATATTTGATTTTCACGCTCATAAATTTTCTTACCTTTCCGCCAATAGCCCGCGCCGAAGATTCGGATAACGCCATTTCGATATGTGAAGCGAACCGTCATGACACCGCTTTCGACCAAGCCAAAACAGTAATACCGCCGCTCGCTCGAGCTGTGGGAGAGGTCTTCGGCGATGACGCGGCGGGGGTCGGCGAAAGCGAACTGTGCTATCGCGAACGGGACGCTATGTTTTTCTTGGTTCTCCCGATCCTTCTTTGGGTCCCACTCGAACCGGGCCTTGGCCATAAAGCAAGGCTAGCATAGATCTGGGTACTTAGCCATAGGTTCATATGGCTGAGGAACCCGTGGTGACCTCTAAAAATATGTGTTATTCATTAAGGTCTTACAGTTATTTTTGCTCGGCCTATTTCTGCCGATCCAGTCGGATTGTTCATCCGTCGGAATGTTCATGCTTATGGCGATGATGAATATCCGGATAATGCGAGTGGCTATGGGCCAATGAATCATAGGCATGAAAGTGCGTGTGCGGCTCGGATCCATTCCAGGTGAAGTCGTGCTGGTGTTGATGGTGGGCGTCGTGCACATGGGGATGGGTATGCGCCAAGGCTTCGTGGACATGAAGATGGGCGTGACGCTCGGCGACATGCAGCCAGAGACCGAGCACCATTAACACAAACGCCGGCCAAAATAAAAGACTGGCCTGTTCATGCAGCCCTACGAGCGCCATGATGGCGCCGATAAAAGGAGCGGCGCTAAAATACGCGCTGGTGCGCGCGGCGCCGATATGGCGCAAGGCAAAAATGAACAAGACCAGGCTTAGCCCGTAACCAAAAAATCCGACTACACCGGCAAGCAAGGTTAGCGACCATTCCGGCAAGGCCGCGCCGCTGATCAGGCCGAGGGCGAGGTTCAGCGTGCCCGCAATCAAGCCTTTAATTGCCGCAATTTGCACCGGATTGCTCGCCGCGATCTTGCGCGTAAGATTATTATCCACTGCCCAGCATAAACAAGCGGTGGCGATCACGATGGGCCCGAGCGGGAGGCTGAATTCCGGCTTTCCCGTCCAGGATAATAAGATCGATGCCAGCGTAATCGCAGCTACGCCTAAGGCGATCCGGCGATCGAAGTTCTCTTTAAAAATGAAC
>Ga0209283_10000787_pt1 | contig 16376 bp, 12 predicted proteins | sample CZO8metaG_2_FD_188354 | JGI IMG/M metagenome (GOLD analysis project Ga0209283, IMG submission 188354) | Vadose zone soil microbial communities from the Eel River Critical Zone Observatory, Northern California, USA - CZOApr15con2H1.8 metaG... | ecosystem: Environmental > Terrestrial > Soil >...
ACGCTGGAGCACGATGCGCTCATAAAAAGGTCGGCTCGGGTTCAGCTCCTGACCATATCTGGCGTCGTCGTCAGGGAAGCGTTTACCAACCAGGAGGGATGGGCGCTCTTCCCTAGAATGGGGGCGGGAGAATTTCGACTCGACGTCTCTGGCGACGGTATTGAACGGTTTGTGACCGGGGCGTTCACGATCTATCCCCAGGAACGACAACACTTGGAATTTATACAGGTGCACTCAAAGAATGGTGATCGCACGGAAGCCCCGGGCAGCGTCACAGCCGCCAATTTAAATGTTCCGGCTGCGGCCAAGAAGGAATATGAGGACGGAACCCGAGCCTTCACTCGCGGAGAGTGGTCGAAGGCAAGCGGACACTTCGGGCGTGCCACTGTGCTGTATCCAGATTACTCGCTGGCCTATAACGCTATGGGTGTGGTCTATTTGAAAACCAGTGACCGTGAACTCGCACGACAATCCTTTGAAAAGGCCATCAGCATCGACAAGCAATTCGCCCCGGCATACGTAAACCTCGCAAAAATTGCCTTCCAGGACAAAAAGTATGACGAGACTGAATCCCTGGTGCTCAAGTCATTTTCGACTGAGCAGGCAACTCCCGAGGAATTAACCCTCTTGGCTGCCGCAGAGCTGTTGAGCGGGAAATACGACGAGGCGGTGGCCAACGCCCGCAAAGTCCATGCGATTCCGCATAAGGGGTACGCGAGTGCGCACTACCTTGCGGCTCGGGCCCTGGAAGCCAAGAATCTTTCCTCCGAAGCAGCTGAGGAATACGAGATACTCCTGCAGGAAGCTCCCGACGATCCCAATGCAGTCCACGCCCGCGAAGCTCTGGTGCGGTTGCAGAAATAGCTTAAGTCCCTCCGACACAGATACAAAATCCCATATTTTTCGGCGAAACCTATAGCAAGTCATATCGGACAATCCATTCCAATCCAAATAAGAGTAGCCATAACAACAACTTGACAGCTGCTGTGCTTTGGACGGTTGTTTGCTTGTTAAAGCCTTGGAACTGTGTCTGGGGGCTGCAATCACTACTCTGAATTTCCTACCTAATGCGCATTGCAAGGAGATGAATTTCATGAGCCACATTTGCCTGAGGCCCAGGCCTCTGCTTCTCGTATGGTTGTTTGTGATTCTGGCGCTTACTGTGTCGGGATTCGCGCAAGGCGGTAACACGGGAGCAATCTCCGGCACGATTAAGGACGCCAGCGGCGCCGTTATCTCGGGCGCTGACGTGGAGATTATCAACCAAGGAACCGGGATAACCGAGCGAACCCTCAAGTCTGGCGATGATGGCAGTTTCAGAGCCACACTCTTGCCCATCGGTACCTATCGCGTAACGGTCTTCAAACAGGGTTTTGCCAAGACGGATGCACCGGGCATTCCCGTGCGTGTCACGGAGACCACCTTCGTCGCCCTTAGCATGAAGGTCGGCGCGGTGACAGAGGAAATGACGGTAAGCGGAGTGGCTGCGACGGTACAGTTAACCAATGCGGCTACCGGGCAAAGTATTGCCGGCGACGTGCTCGCCAACATGCCGCTTGCCAACCGTAACTTTCTCACGCTTTTGGCGTTGTCCGCCGGCACTAACAGCGAACTTGGAGGCGCTGCTTCGCTGGGCCGTGGCCAAGTCAGCATTGACGTGAATGGACAGCGACCGGTGAACAACAACTATCAGTTGGAAGGTGTCAATTCCAACGACATTAACCTGCCAATCCTGGATAATGTCGCCTTGCCTAACCCGGACACCATCGCTGAGTTCAAGACGCAAACTTCGCTCTACGATGCCTCTCAAGGCCGCAATGGCGGGGGTAACATCCAGGTAGCCCTGCGCTCTGGTACCGATAAGTACCATGGGAGCGCCTACGAGTTTTTCCGCAACGATGCGATGAATGCCAACGGCTGGTTCCTCAAGAAGGGCCAGATAGAAAGCGGTGAAAAGAATAAGCCTCCGGTGTTGCGCCAAAACAAGTTTGGCGGCTCGTTTGGCGGCCCAGTGCCGGGGATCAAGAACTTCTTCTTCTTCGGCAACTACGAGGGGACGCGGGCTGCTTCGGGTACCTCTACCGGCACGACGTTCACTAGCAATATCCCCGTGCTGCCCTCAGACCGCTCGGAAGCCAATCTGACCAGCATATTCTTTCCCAGCGGCCTGGCTGCAGTGGGCAACATTTGCGGCATTGGCGGGAGTTCCCCCTGCACTAACCTGGACCCGGTGGCTTTGGCTTACATGAACTTGGCTGCCTCCAAGTGCCCCATTTTCAACGATGGCACCTTCTGTATTCCTTCGCTTCCTGGCACTCCTGGGTTCGACTCTAAGGGGCATGTGAACTTGGCCCAAATCACCAAGTCCAGCTTGGGGATTTACGATGAGAATCAGTACACCATCACGATAGATAAGAACATCGGTTCGAAGGATAAAATTTCGGGGCGCTGGTTCTCCTCCAAATTCAGTACCATTCAGCCCTTGGGGATCGCGTCCACCCTGCCCTTTGAAAAGGACTTTCCCCAGTTGAACCGCTTCCTGAAACTAGGCTGGACGCACACGGTTTCTTCCAGAGCAGTGAATGACTTCCGTTTCGGTTTGAACCGCTTCGGATTCGACCAAGTTCCGCATGAGCCGATTCTGCTCAGTGACATCGGCGCAACCCGCGGCAACTCGGCTACTTTCCCGGCCGCCTTCCGGGTCAGCATCAGCGGTGGCGGCTTCTCCATCGGCACCGGGGTGAACGACGACCGGGGCGGGCGGTTCAATACCTTCTATTGGGCCGATGATTTTTCCACTACGATCGGCAAGCACCTGCTGCGTCTCGGCGGGGATGCCACCCGGTACCAGCTCAACCGCTTTAATCACTTTGCCACACGTGGCAACGTAGCCTTCGGTACCGCTAGCGGTTTAAGGGGCTTCCAAAACTTTCTTTTAGGCAACGTTTTGAGCACCCAAGGCGGCGCCGGATTCTTTAGCTTCCGCTTCCGCGCCTCCGACTACTCGGGCTATTTCCAGGATGACTGGAAGATTCATCCCCGTTTCACCCTCAACCTAGGTCTTCGTTATGAAGGCCTGAGCGTGGCCCATGAAAAGAATAATTTCCTCTCGAACTTCCGCGGATTGGGCGACGGTCAACCGGGTCCGATCAGTATCGTTCACCCGGCCAACACTCCGAAGGTGGGAACCCCTGGCGTCAACCCATGCACCCTCACCAGTTGCCTGGCGAACAAAATCGTACCCCGCGTAGGCTTTGCCTGGGATGTCATGGGCGACCACAAGACCTCAGTGCGTAGCGGCTACGGCATCTACTATCAACGCACCTCCAATCAGCCGCTCCTGCAAACTTCCGGGGGCTTGCCCTTCTCGCAGGCGGTTAGCGCATCGCCAAATTCCGTGGCGTTGTCCAATCCGTTCCCGACCATCCTGCCGGACTCAGCGTTTCCGCTGTCTACTGACCAGGTAGTCCCCAAGCTCCTTTCTTTCGACAGCACTGGCGCTCCGATCTTTCAGAGTGCCAACAGCGGGCCGCTGTCGGGATTCTTCTTCTTCCCGGTACGGGACTTTCATCCCCCTTATGCCCAACAGTGGAACCTTACGATCCAGCACGAGTTCGTCAAGAACTGGGTGATGGAAGTAGGGTACGTGGGCACGCGGGGTTTGTCATTACTCGGTCCGGGCCGGCCGCTGAACCCGTCTCTAATCTGTACCGTGGGTCAGCCGTGCATCATTCCCGCCAGCATTGCCTCTGGCGTGACTGTCGACCCTGCGGCGACGGATGTAGTGAAAAACGCGGATGGCACGATCTCGATCACGGACAACACGAGTGCTAACGGCAACGCTCGTGTCCCTCCTCAGTTCATGGGACTGGCCACCAGTCGCGGATTCTTCCAGGAGAATAACGCAGAATCGACCTATCACTCTCTGCAGGCTTCGCTGGTGCATCAGTTCGCGGGTGGCTTGTACTTCCAGGCGGCTTACACCTACTCCAAGTCTATTGACAACGGTTCCGGTTCGGCCTTCCAGGATGAACTGAACGGGCTGTTCCAGTTCGGTGATTTGCTGAACCCGAGCAGCAACCGTGGTCTGTCAGACTTCGACCGCACCCACCGGCTGGTGGTCAGCTATGACTACGAATTGCCTTTCGCCCGGTGGGCTGGAATCAGCAACCACGGGTTGGGCAAGCTGGTAAACGGCTGGCGAGTGATCGGCGCCTCCATCTTCCAGTCCGGAACCCCCTTCGTCATCGTCGATAGCGGCGCTATCACCCTCCAGGATACGGATTTCGTGAACGGTACGAACTTCGCGACCCTGGCGCCCGGCATGACCAAGGCGGATGTCCTAACCAAAGGCAGCCGGAATGATAAGATCGCCGGCTTTGTTAACCTAAACGCGTTCCTAACAACCGCGGTGGTCGACCCCACTACAACTCCCCCCACACCATTCGTAATCAGCGGTGCGTGCGTCGACAATCAGAATGCCGTGATTCCGTGTGGGGTTCCCGACCCGAGTGTGCCAGGGCAGGTGGACGTCAACCCGGCCTGGTCAGGTTTTGCCGCCGTGGGCAATGTCCACCGCAACTCGTTCCGTGGCTTCTTCCAGCAGAACTGGGACATGTCACTGGCGAAGGACACAAAGCTTACCGAGAAGGTGGGGGTGAATTTCCGGGCTGACTTCTTTAACGTCTTTAACCACCCGGCGTTCGCCAGCCCACAGTCTGCTGGGGGCTCCTTCGGCAACTATGGATATGTCGACCTTGCCGCCGGAGATAGTTCCATCCTCAACACGGTCAACGATGGACGGATCATCCAGCTTTCGCTGAAGATTAGCTTCTAGGCGCAAAGGTTGGATTTCTACAGGGGAGGTGCTTCAACGCCTCCCCTTCTCTTTTTTGCTACGGAGGAATAGCTAAGGTTTCGTATTCCGGCTCGTCATGAGCGAACCGATAAGTCGGCCGCGTCCGCGTGAGCACCCGATAAAATAAAAGCCTCGCGCGGCAGCGCGAGGCGGGAAGAGGCAAACAAGGGCCTACCGGCCCAGGATCGTGTAGTGATAACTGGCGGCCATGAAAAATACCATGGGGACAGAAAGAAAGAAATTCGTCCGCGAGGCCAGGAACGCCTGACGACCCAGGGTAGCCGCGTTTGCCGGAGGACTACCGGCGAGCGTCCCCGTAATGACCGCCTTGTTGTTGCGCCAGATAATCCCCCAAACGTTGAGCAGCATGATGATGCCGAACCCGCCGCCGATGCCGATGGATAGCACGTGGTTATCGTCCTGACCGACAGGCGTGAAGTTCACAAACAAGCATGCCGCCAAGATGACGAGGACCGTGGTCACACCGCCCACCACGTACCCACTCGGGGTCTTGGAGATCAGGAAATACAGGATCCCCCACGTCACGATCCAGATGAGCAGGAACAGGCCGATGGTGCCCCAGGGGCTCGTGCCCATGCGCTCGGCGTCGGCCGCCACGTAGATCTGCGCCCAGTACCAGAAACCGGCGAGCACGGTCACCAGCGCGCTCCATCGGAACCACTGCAGGGTCGGCAGGGTCATATACTGAAACACCTTCGGCTTCATGCCGGCGTCGACCTGCTTCATGAAAGGGACGTTGACCAGATTGAAGAAGTAGAGCAATCCGATCCAGGTGATACCCGCCAGCAAGTGAATCCAGCGCAGAATGATGGCGAAAGCTTCCGTCCAGGTGTGGTTGGGCATCATCCATGAGGCTGACAAAGCAATCAGATCGTGCATATACGCTCCTCCGCCAACGGCAAACGGCAAAAGTGTGAGGCCCCCGGCGCCCGGAGATGACGGGCACACGGTAAAGAAGGAAAGCAGGTCCGGCAAGAAGGCCCAAGGAAGAAGCAGAAAAAGAACGCGCCGCCGGCTCATTCTTTAATTTTTTCGTTCCCAGGGTGGAGGAATATTTGCACTTTGAGGCGTTTATGTCAACCCGCCATGCCGGGCGGCAAAAAGGCTGGCTTGAAAAGTAGGCGACAAGGCCGTATCGTACAGACATTACCTGCGGGGAGTGTGGCGTTTGATGGTGGAGATTGCCGGCGGGAGCCGGATGCTCTCCGCGTTGTGCCCCCGTTTCTCACGGGTGTTCCTGGCCGCGGCGTGAGGAACTGACATGGTTAGCAGTTCAGAATGCCAAGGAGATCGGCTATGGAAAACAAGCCGGCGCAGAACATCCAGGATTCCTTCCTTAACACGGCCCGCAAAGAGAGGACCAACATCACGATTTACTTGCTCAGCGGGGTCAAGCTGACGGGCCGCATCCGATCCTTCGATAAGTACTCGGTGGTACTGGAGACCAACAACCAGGAGCAGTTGATCTTCAAGCATGCCATCTCTACCGTGGCGATGGGGAGAACAGCGCATGGCCACATGGAAAGGCCCACCGTAGTTCCGGCCCCGGCGCCGACCGCGGCCACCACTGCGGAGCCGGACCCGACGCCCAGCGCGTCCGGCACCGATGGATAAGGCGCTCCAGCTCTTAACCGCAAAGGACGCAAGGGATTCGCCAGGTACGCCCATGCCGAATTTGTGACTCACAATTTTCCTTCGTGAAATTTGTGCGATACTTGGCGAAGTTTCCGGGCGAGAATCTCGCAATTGAGCCGTTCAGAATCCAGAGTCTCTCGCAAGACTGACGGCGCACGGCGCGCTGTGACGTCGGCGACCGCTGGGGGTGCGCACAAGGAGCGCGCTTTCCTGGTTGGTTTGGACTGCCGCAGGCGCTCCCGGGCGGCTTCGGGTTCCAAGGGCGCGCAAGGCTCCCTGACCAGTGGCGCACAGGCGGCGCGCGAGAGTGCCAGCAGCGCACCCACCGCTTCAAAAGCACCCAGCATCCCCGAGTTCAGCGCGGAAGAATCGCTGGACGAGTTACGTTCTTTGGCCGCCAGCGCGGGCGCAGAGATTGCGGGCGAGTTCCTGCAGCGCCGGGACAGGCCCGATCCGGCCACGCTGATCGGGCGGGGAAAACTCGAGGAGATTGCGGGTGCGGCGGCATCGGTCTCAGCCGATCTCCTGCTGTTCGACCACGACCTCACGGCTTCCCAGCAGCGCAACATCGAAAAGGTGGTCAGCACACGAGTGATTGATCGTACCCAGCTCATCCTCGATATCTTCGCCAAACATGCTCGAACGCGCGAAGGCCAGTTGCAGGTGGAGGCGGCGCAACTTGAATATCTACTGCCGCGGCTGAGCGGGCGCGGCGTGGAGATGTCGCAGTTGGGCGGCGGCATTGGTACACGGGGTCCGGGTGAAACCCAGCTTGAAACCGACCGTCGGAAAATTCACCGGCGGATTCGGCAGGTGCAGCAGCAACTGGAAAATGTGCGGCGCATCCGGGCCCAGCAGCGGCAGCGGCGCGAGTCCGTGCCGGTGGCCACCGTGGCCTTGGTGGGCTACACCAATGCGGGGAAGTCCACCTTGTTTAATGCTCTGACCCAGGCGGCGGTGCTGGAATCGCCGAAAATGTTCGCCACTCTGGATCCGACAATTCGGGCCGTGGCCCTGCCTTCGCGGCGCAGGGTGTTGCTGTCAGACACGGTGGGATTTATCCGCAACCTGCCGCACACGCTGGTTTCCGCGTTCCGCGCCACACTGGAAGAGGTGCAGCGCGCGGCCCTGATTCTGCACGTTTCCGATGCCAGCAGCTCTCTGTCCGCGGAACAGGACGCGCAGGTGGAACGGGTGCTGAAAGAACTGGAAGTGGAGGGTAAGCCCCGTCTGCGAGTGAGGAACAAGATTGACCTGCTGCCCGCGGCGCAACGGGATGGGTTGCGTGATGACGCTGGCACCGTTCATATCTCGGCTGCAAAGGGCATTGGCATGACAACGCTCCTGGAGAGGATCGATCAAATGGTGGCGGAGGATCCTTTGAGCCGGGTGCGATTGCGCGTCCCGCAAAAGGAAGGAAAGCTGCTGGCGCTGCTCGAGGCGCGGTCGCGCATTTATTCCCGTGCCTACAAGGATGGGCTGGTCGAGTTGGAAGCGGAGGCGCCGGAGTCGATGGTGAGAAGGGTGAGGGAGTGGGTGGTGGGGTAGTCTTCATCAGACCTCAGACTTGCGACCTCGGCCCCTGAGCCGTTCAGTTCACTTGTTCGGTGCACAGAACGATCGGGGGAGGCATCACCAACAACTTTTTGATCTCAACGGCTGGGGTCTGGGTTTCCAGGTCTGAGGTCTGACGCTCCGGAAAATTAAATGGGCCGGCAACCAAGAAGCGGTGACATTCCTTGGCTATCGGCCCATTCGATCCTGAATTGGATCGGAGGTGATACTTCTATGCTAGACCTGTTGGGCCAGAAGTCAAGCCTTCTTTCCGGTATTTTGTCAGGCCGCGTGACAAAATGTTCCCGGGGGTGGAGGCGGCCTGGAACAAACGCAGCGCCGCGTTGACACTAGCCTTGTAGAATGTTAGTTTTAAGGGTTTTAAGCCCTCTTACGCTCAAGACCTTATCAGCACAACATGGACGAGATACTTGGACAATTAGGTGGATTACTGCTCGGGTCCGTACCGACCATTATCTTCATGGTTTTGCTGTATGGGATCTACACGGTCCTGGTCCACAAGCCTCTGCTGAAGGTTCTGGCGGAGCGGCGCGGCAAGACCGAGGGCGCGCTCGAGAAAGCGCGCGCCGACATCGCTGCCGCCGAAGCGCGAACCGCAGAGTACGAGCAGCGCTTGCGGGAAGCCCGCATGGCAGTTTTCAAGAGCCAAGAAGCGCACCGGCAGCAGGCCTTGCAGGCCCGCGCAGCAGCCCTGGCCGAGGCGCGCGCCAGGGCTCAAGCCCAAGTGGAGCGAGCCCGGGCGGCAATCGAGCAAGATAAACTGGCGGCACAAGTCGGTCTGCAGGCAGAAAGCGGAAGGCTGGCAATTGAAATCATTCGCACTGTTCTGCAGCCAGCGACGGCAGGCGGCCGATGAAACTCAGTCGGCGTAGCTTCCGGCACTGGTGGCGCACTTCGCGTGCGACTCCCACCCTGCTGGTAATTCTCCTTTTCCCTTGCACGATGCCAGCAGTCGGGCAGGCGGCGAATCCATCGAGCCAGAGTTCTGGAACTTCGCAGCAAGCGCACTCCGATGATTCGGCTGTTCAGGCCAGTACACCGGGCACGAGATTGGCGAAAGAAGCGTCCGAGACAGCAGGCGAAAGCGACGAAGCTCAATTCAAGCAGTCCAGCTCGGTCAAGTTTGTGGCGAAGTTGACGGGCCTGAGCTTGCAACAGGCTTACTGGCTCAGCGTGCTGCTGAACTTCGGGGTGGTGGCTGGCCTCATCTTCTGGTTCGCGAAGAAAAATCTGCCGGGAATGTTCCGCAGCCGCACCGCTTCTATCCAGAAGGCGATGGAAGAGGCGCGCCAAGCGAGCGAAGAAGCTAACCGGCGCCTGGCCGATATTGAAGCCCGGCTTTCCCGTTTGGGGGTGGAGATCGGGGAGATGCGCGCGGCGGCGGAGAAGGATGCTGCCGCTGAAGAAGCGCGGATCAAAGCTGCGGCCGCGGAAGATGCGCGCAAGATCGTGGAATCGGCTGAGCAGGAGATCGCGGCGGCAGCCAAGTTGGCACGTCGCGAACTGACGGCGTACGCGGCCGATCTGGCGGTATCGTTAGCAACCAAACAGATCAAGGTGGATGCCGCGACCGACCAGGGGCTGGTCCGCAGTTTTGCGCAGCAACTATCGGACGGCAGCCCGCCGCGGAAGGACGGGCGATGAAGCATGGCTTCCGTTATTAATACCTATGCGCGCGCCTTCGCCGATGTGGTCTTTGATCGCAACCTGGACGCCGCTGAGACGCTGCAGGAAGCCCAGTCGCTGGCCGAGTTGGTGGCCAGCAGCAAGGAACTGCGCGAAGTCTGGGAGACTCCGTCAATTCCAGCGGAACAAAAGCGAGGCGTGCTGGATGCAATTGTGGCCCGTGAGGGAATTTCTCGCCCGGTGCGGAATTTCATGGCAGTCCTGATTGATCACCGGCGGGTTCAGTTCATTGCGCCAATCGTGAAGCAATTTGAGCAGGAACTGAATCAGCGCCTGGGATTCACCGAAGCGGAGATTACCAGCGCCCACGAATTAAGCGAGGCCGAGCGGAATGCGCTCGAGGCCCAAGTGCAGAAGTTGACCGGCAGGAAGGTGCGGGCGCGATACTCGCGAGATGAGGCTATCCTAGGGGGAGTCATGGTGAAGGTTGGCAGCACGATTTACGACGGTTCAGTGAAAGGGCAGTTGGAGAGGATCAGAACGGCTATTAGCTCTTAGCGTTTAGTTCTTAGCTTGGATCGGAAGCGAGCCGAGTTCGGAACGAGGTCTGTCAGAGTCTTTAATCGCAAAGGGCGCAAAGAAAGGCCGCGGAGGACGCAAAGCTGGAGCTAAGAGCTGGAAGCTAAGAGCTGATTTATGGCACAAATCAAAGCGAATGAGATCACGCAGTTGATCCGGCAGCAGATCGAGAACTACGAATCCAAGATTGCCGTGGATGAAGTTGGGACGGTCCTGACTCTGGGCGACGGTATTGCCCGCGTGCACGGCCTGGACAAGGTCATGGCCGGGGAACTGCTCTCCTTCCCGCACGGCGTGGCTGGCATCGCCATGAACCTGGAAGAAGACCAAGTGGGCGTGGTGCTGCTGGGCGAGTACATCGAAATCAAGGAAGGCGACGAGGTGAAGCGCACGGGGCGCATCATGAGCGTCCCCGTGGGCGACGCCATGGTCGGGCGCGTGGTGAACTCGCTGGGACAGCCCATCGACGACAAAGGGCCGATCGCCAGCGATAAATTCATCGCACTGGAACGTCTGGCGCCAGGGGTCATTGACCGGCAACCGGTGCGCGAGCCCATGGCGACCGGACTGAAGGCCATCGACAGCATGATCCCGATCGGCCGCGGGCAGCGCGAGCTGATCATTGGCGACCGGCAGACGGGCAAGACCGCGTTGGCGCTCGACACCATCATCAATAACAAGGGCAACGACCTGATCTGCATCTATTGTGCCGTCGGCCAGAAGCGGTCTTCGATTGCCCAGGTTGTGAAGATCTTGAGTGATGCTGGCGCCATGGACTACACCATTGTGGTGGCTGCCTCGGCGTCGGAACCCGCCCCTATGCAGTACATCGCGCCCTACGCGGCTTGTGCGATGGGCGAGTACTTCCGCGACGACAAACGGCACGCGCTGGTGATTTACGACGACCTTTCGAAGCACGCTGCATCGTACCGTGAGATTTCGCTGCTGTTGCGGCGTCCGCCGGGACGCGAGGCGTACCCCGGAGACGTCTTTTATCTCCATTCACGCTTGCTGGAACGTGCAGCCAAGTACAATGACAAGAACGGCGGCGGTTCGCTCACTGCGCTGCCCATCATCGAAACCCAGGCCGGCGACGTTTCCGCGTATATCCCGACCAATGTCATTTCGATCACCGATGGCCAGATCTATCTGGAAACCGACCTTTTCAACCAGGGCGTGCGCCCAGCGGTAAACGTCGGGCTCTCCGTGAGCCGCGTCGGCGGCAGCGCGCAGATCAAAGCGATGCGGCAAGTCGCCGGAAGCTTGAAGCTGGAGTTGGCGCAATACCGCGAGCTGGCGGCCTTCGCGCAGTTTGGCAGCGATCTGGACAAGGCCACCCAGGCGCAGCTCAATCGCGGCCAGCGGCTGGTGGAGGTGCTCAAGCAGAAGCAGTTCTCCCCCCTGCCGTTTTCCAAGCAGATCCTGATCATCTACGCTGGCACGAATGGATTCTTCGATGACATCGCGGTCGACCAGGTGCGCGATTTCGAGACTGAGCTGTACAAGTTCGTTGACACGACTAATTCCGGCCTGCTGCGAACGCTCATGGAAAAGAAGATTCTTGACGATGGTCTCAAGGCTGAAATGAGCCAGGTGATCAAAGAATGCAAAGAAGCGTTTGTTGCGGAGCGGCAGGCGGTGGCGAAGTAGTTGCCGACTACTCGCTGCGAGCTCCTAGCTCGGCCCATCGGGCGAGGGTTCGAGCAAAGTACGTCAAAAGCTTTTAACCACAGAGAGCGCAGAGAAAGGCCGCAGAGGACGCAGAGAAAGGCTAGAGGCTAGTAACTAGAAGCTAAACATGCCGAACATTCTCGACATCCGGCGGCGGATTCGCAGCGTGACCAACACGCGGCAGATCACTAAGGCCATGAAGATGGTCTCGGCGGCGAAGTTGCGCCGGGCGCAGGATCGTGCCCTGGCAGCGCGTCCCTACGCGCAGATGCTGACCAACGTGCTGAAGTCGCTGGTCTCGCGGGCGGAAATCTACGATCCAGAGACAGGTGAGCCAAAGCATCCTCTGCTGGCGCAGCGTCCCGAGAAGAATGTTGTGCTCATCGTAGTCACCGGCGACAAAGGGCTGGCGGGCGCGTTCAACACCAACATCCTGAAAGCCGCGGCCCGTTTTCTCGAAACGAAGCAGGGCAAGAACATCGAGATTGAGGCCATCGGACGCAAAGGGCGCGACTTTCTGCGCCGTCGCCATCCCGCGGCTGCACCGAGAACTGCGGAGTCACAGGAACCGCCGCGCACCGTGCTGGTGGGCGAGCAGGTCGGCGTGCTGAACAAGGTCGAGTACGCGCTGGCGTCGGGACTCGCGGAGCGTATCATCGAGCGCTACGGCAAATGCGAAATTGATTCGGTGTACTTGCTGTACAACGAATTCAAGTCTGTGATCTCGCAGCGATTGGTGGTGGAGCGGGTATTGCCCATTGAACAGGTCGGCGTGGTTAGTGTGGCCCAGGCCGAGGAGATGGGCCAGAAGGAAAAAGAGCGGGCCTTGGAAGCGGCGAAAGGCGCCGGAGTCAGTATCCGTCCGGCAGATACGCGCGCGATCGACGCCGAAGCTGCCGGGTTCGCGGCTGCTCCGGTGGACTATATCTACGAGCAGCCGCCCGGAGAGCTGTTCAGCGCGCTGCTGCCGAAGTACGTGGGCATACAGGTGTTCCACGGGTTGCTGGAATCGGTGGCGGCGGAGCACGCGGCGCGCATGACGGCCATGGACGCGGCTACAAACAATGCCACCGATATGATCGACGCGCTGACCTTGGCCATGAACCGGGCACGCCAGGCGAAGATTACGAAAGAGATCATCGAGATTGTGAGCGGGGCCGCAGCGCAGTAAGGGCAGCTATTAGCTTTTAGCTCTTAGCTGGTTACGAACACCCCAGTCTGTCAGAACATGGAGCCTTGAAGAGCTAACAGCTAAAGGCTAAGAGCTAAGAGCTAAGGTGCTATGTCAGAAAACATCGGACACGTAGTTCAAATTGCCGGTCCCGCCGTGGACGTGCAGTTTGTGGAAGCTACCATGCCGCCGATTTATGAGGCGCTGCGCGTGGTGAGCGACGGCTTCCAGGTGCCGGCGCCAATCGACGTCATCCTCGAAGTGCAGCAGCACCTGGGTGAAGGCCGGGTCCGCTGTGTGGCCATGAAGGCGACTGACGGCATGGTGCGCGGAATGAAAGCCGTTGACCAGGGCGGCCCAATTTCGGTGCCGGTTGGTCCCGGAACGCTGGGGCGCGTGATGAACGTGATTGGCGAACCGGTGGACCAGTTGGGGCCGATCCAGCACACCGTGAGGATGCCCATCCACCGTCCGGCGCCGCTGTTCGAAGAGCAAGCCACCTCGTCGGAGATGTTCGAAACTGGCGTGAAAGTAATTGACCTGATCCAGCCTTTTCTTAAAGGCGGAAAGATCGGCTTGTTCGGGGGCGCGGGCGTGGGCAAGACCGTCGTCATCATGGAACTGATCAACAACGTCGCCAAGCAACATGGCGGCTTCTCCGTGTTTGCCGGAGTGGGTGAGCGAACCCGCGAAGGCAACGACCTGTGGCTGGAAATGACTGAATCCGGCGTCATCAAGCCGGGCGATCCCGAGCATTCCAAAGCCGCACTGATTTACGGCCAGATGACCGAGCCACCCGGGGCACGGCTGCGCGTCGCGCTGACCGGTCTGACCGTCGCCGAGTACTTCCGCGATGAGGAAGGCGCGGACACGCTTTTGTTCATCGACAACATATTTCGTTTCACCCAGGCGGGATCGGAAGTATCGGCTCTCCTCGGTCGCATGCCCAGTGCCGTGGGCTACCAGCCCAACCTGGCGACGGAAATGGGCGAGTTGCAGGAAAGGATTACTTCGACCAAGAAGGGGTCAGTGACGTCAGTACAGGCGATTTACGTGCCCGCTGACGACCTGACCGATCCGGCCCCGGCAACCACATTCGCCCACCTGGACGCGACCACGGTGCTTTCGCGCGCGCTTACGGAAATCGGAATCTATCCCGCGGTCGATCCGCTGGCTTCCACCTCGCGCATTCTCGATCCCCGCATTGTGGGCGATGAACACTACGATGTGGCGCAGGCGGTGAAGAAGACGCTGCAGACATATAAAGATCTGCAGGACATCATCGCGATTCTGGGTATCGACGAACTGAGCGAAGACCAGAAACTCACCGTGGCGCGGGCGCGCAAGATTCAGAAATTCCTCTCGCAACCGTTCCACGTGGCCGAGCAATTCACCGGCGCCCAGGGACGGTACGTAAAGATCGCCGACACGGTGAAGGGCTTCAAGGGAATCACGGAAGGGAAGTACGACGACATCCCGGAGCAGGCCTTCTACATGAAAGGCACGATCGACGAAGTGCTGGAGGCGGCAGAGAAGATGAAGGCGGTGGCATAAAGACGGGCGCCGGACTCCGGACCTCAGGTAACGAGCGCTTAAGTTCGAGGTTGGACATTTTGAGGGAGCGGCGGGATTAGGCCGGTGTCTGACGTCCGAGGTCCGACGCCGGTTCGAGATATGCCAGACACTTTCCAAGTCGAGATCGTCACGCCCGAAAAAATGGTGGTGAAGGACGTGGCCGAGGAGATGCAGATTCCCGGCAAAAACGGGTATCTGGGCATCCTGCCAGGGCACGCGCCGCTCATCACCGAGATGGCCGTGGGCGAGATCACCTACCGCAACAACGGCAACACGCATCGTTTGGCGGTGGCGTGGGGTTTTGCGGAAGTGCTGTCGGACAAGGTCACCATCCTGGCGGAAACCGCCGAACGCCCCGAAGAAATTGACGTCAGGCGCGCCCAGGAAGCCAAGCAGCGGGCCGAGGAGCGCCTGAAGAGCGGGAACGCCGACGTAAATTACCTTCGGGCTGGAGACGCCTTGCAGCGGGCGGAAACACGGCTGCAGGTGGCGGAGAAGAAGGGCTAGGCGTCCGGCGTCGGCATCGAACCTCGGACCTTGGATTGTGGGCGGGCTGCCCTTCGGGATGACATGAGTCGGATCAGTGCGGTTCCTGCACTTCTCCCAACGGCACAATCCTGGCATCAGTGCGAAACTTCTTGTAGTCGCGGTAGGTGACGTCCTCTTCCACGTTGAAGTTCTTCAGCAGCGCAATGCGCGCATCCAGCTTGAGGGCTACGTGTTTGGGCAGCCAGACTTCGTCATTGACCTGCGTCTGTTCGATCACGATGCGTGAGCCCTTGTGGATCCGGGCAATAAACAGCCCCCACGAGACCGTGTCAATGCACTGGATATCGAGCTTCGCCCACTGCATTTCGGTCTTATCGATCCAGGCGCGAAAGCGGAATTTGGGAAGATACTTGCCATCCTTATGGTGGGGCTGATATCCCGGCCGGGGATCGGCATCAAAGACCCAGGTGTCGCGCCCACCGAGCTGTTCCGTTCCCGCCAGGCGGAAGTCGTAAGCGTCGGCCACTTCGCGCACGAACCGGCGGTCTTCTTCGCGGCTTTTCTCTTCTTTTTCGAGGCGCTTCTTGCGATCATCTTCGCTTTCGTTCTTGCGCTTGGAGATGACCTTCTGGATTTTCTCTTCTTCCTTGGCGGCGTCTTTCTGGGAGAGCGGCTTATCGTTTTTTGCGATGAGGCGCTCGACTTGCCCGCCGTAGAGTTCCATGATCTCGTAGGTTTTCGTCTCGGTGGACTTCACGTTACCCTTGCCGTCCAGCTTGTGCTCTTCCTCGCGCTCGATGTAGGTGTAGTCACGCTGCTTCTTGTCGTTCTCCATGTCCTTTTCTGCGACTTGGCGAATGAGTCCCCGGATTTGGTCGTTGGAAAAAGTGGAAGCCGGGGCTGCTGACGTGGCGGATTCGGCCGGCGGTGAAGTCGGGTTGCCTTCCTGGCAGGCCGCGGCCACGGGGGCAAAGACGAGCAGGAAGTAAAGGACAGCGTCCCTGAACGGCATATAGATGGATACGCGGTTAGAACCTGCGCAGTTCCTTGGAGATGCCCAGAAAAAAACAAACCCTAAAGCGCGGAGTTCGCGGAGAAAAGATGACCACAAAAGGCGGCTTCGGCTACTTTTCCTCCCTGTCCACGCACTCCGCCCGGAACAATCTTTCATCCACG
>Ga0209283_10000794_pt1 | contig 16278 bp, 14 predicted proteins | sample CZO8metaG_2_FD_188354 | JGI IMG/M metagenome (GOLD analysis project Ga0209283, IMG submission 188354) | Vadose zone soil microbial communities from the Eel River Critical Zone Observatory, Northern California, USA - CZOApr15con2H1.8 metaG... | ecosystem: Environmental > Terrestrial > Soil >...
CGCACCGTGGAGCAGAGGAAAAGGATAGACGTCCTGACGGCCGAAAACGCTGACCTCAAGGCGCGGCTGGAAGCCTTGGAGCGCAGGGTGCGTGCTCCGGCCCATGCCGATCAGTGATTCCGGCGCAGATTCCAGGCCATGCCGATCACTCGGCCGGTCTGAAATCAGCGCGCCCGGAGGGGCTCGAACCCCCGACCTTCGGATTCGAAGTTCGTCGAGGCTCTGTCAACACAGCCTTTCAGCCCTTCACAGGCGATCAGCAATAGCTCCGGAATTCAAGAGCCTACCGAATCCAGCCCTTCCAGCCCCTTACAGGCCCTCGCAGCAGAAACGAAAAATTTTGCTGCATTAGTGCTGCATGATTCCAGGCTGTGCACGATGTCCGGAGGCAACGCTCTACTGACCGTCCGGGAAGTTGCGGCCATCCTTCGCGTATGCCGAGACACTGTGTATCGGCAGTGCGCAAAGGGCCAGCTGCCTCATGTCCGCATTCTCAATGCTATCCGAATTGCGCCGGCCGACTTAGACTGCTTCCTCAGGGTCCATCGGGATTGTCCCAAGAGCCTTCTGTGAAAACGGGGCCGAGGCACCCCTCGGTCCCGCCGCGCCTTGATAAGCGGGGGTGAAATGTTACTGAGGTAGGAAGAAGTTCTCGACCATCTGCCTCGCGACCTGCTGGCCGAGCTCCGAGCCGTACTCGGTAGAGGTCCGGTAATGCATCCCGCCGTAGATCCTGGCGTTGAGAATATCTTCGAGCGCTTGGCTGAAGCTGTTGTATTGGCGAACGGGTTGAATCAGGCCCGGCGCCACGCTGCTCATCGTGAAACTGAGTTCGTCAGTTCCGAAGTAGGCTTGCAACGTTGTAACAATGGCACCGCTGACGCAGCCGTGCGCGGCTGGATACTCCGGGTGGTTCGGCGTAATGACCAGCCCGATCCAGTCCGGATCCGGCTCCAGGCTCGGATTGCCGCCTCCGGCCCGGATGGCCGTTACAGGCCGCCAGAAGGCGTAGGTAAACTTCGAGTCCCAGCATCCGATGAACGCATCGGACGACGCAGTGGAGAGCATCGCGAATAATCGCGCGGCGTCGAGAGTAGAAACACCCTGGTTTATGGCAATGCCGCGCCAGACATCGTGCCATTGCAGCAGTCCACTCACGCCGACGCCCCCGATGAACCGGGCAAGGTCGGTCTGTTCCGCCGTCCTGACATCGCTCACCTGACCGCCGTAAGCCCTGGTCTCCTGGTAGTCCCGCACCCATACATCGCTGTTCAGATCGGGAGGTGGGGGCAGGCGGAACTGCGACGGACTGGCCATGGTCCAAGGCGTGACGTCGCGAATCCAGGGCGTTGCCGGCGACAGGTACCCCGGCGGGGTCGGCTCCCAAACACCGGGTCCCGGCTCCGGTGGATCCCAGGGCGGTCCGGCGTAGCGGCCGTCATTGGCTCTCAGGTCCAGAATGCCGGCCGCGGCCTGCCGGCCCGCGGCGACGCCGTTGAGCTTCGCCCGATGATGCCCTGGGATCACCTCGAGGAACTTGGCATATTTCCGATCGAGCTCCTCCTGCTGACCCGGGTAGAGCGCCACCAGCACGTCGTGTGCCGCAGCCGCGACGGCCGCCTCCGGCAGAGCGGGACGCCGCACCTCGGGCGTCACAGTGTACGGAGTGAATCGATAGCCGCAGACGGCGTTCACCGCGTCATAGACGGCGGTATGCACAATCGCGATTTCCACCGATGTCAATGCATTCCCCCTCCCGCCGAGCTCCGCGATGCTGTGGCCTGCCACTTCGTCCCAGAAGACGACCGCGTGGCTCGCCGCTCGGCGATCGCCATTTGACCCGCTTTCGCATCCGCGCGTTTCGTTCTGCTGCGCGAAAGCGACCGTCGCCGCAAGCGCAGCGACAAAACATACACGTCCAATCATTGTCTTCGTCATTGCGTTCCTCTCTTTCAAAAATCAGAAGTGCTGTTTGACTCCGCCATGTGAGTCCCTCCGCTATTTGAGGTAGAGATCGGTCGCGAAGAATTTGACGTTTGCCGCTGATGCACCTTCGGCCTGGTGCTCTGCCGGTTCGCTAGGGCCTTTCCAGAAGCCGCTACTGCGCCCGGTCAATCACCACGACGTCCGAGTGCTCCTGTACCCGTTCGAAGACGACCACGAACCCGTCGGGGGAGACGTCGAAGTCGTTGATAACGATGTCGCGACCGAAATTGGTTAACTGGCGCCAGCTCCCTGTCGTGAGTTCCCTTGCCCACAGGTCCTTGTGCTGGATGTCTCCCCGCAAAACGACCAATGCCGCTTGTCCCGGAAGGAATCGCAGCCGTCTGGCGCCGACTTGCGTGACCCCCAGTGCTGCCCCGCGGCTCAGCATCAGCTCCGGAATCTTGTACGGCTGGCCGTCTGCCGTGATGGCCTTTACCGGGAACGTCGTTCCGGGGTCCATGACTGAGTAGACCAGGAATTCTCCTCGCGGCGCCCACGCAGGATCAAGCGCGTAGTCATCCAACATCCGAACAGCCTCTCGCGTATTCAGCGAGATTCGGAAGAGCCGCGGGCTCCCGCGTTGGTTCGCCGCCGTGACGATCGACTGGCCATCCGGCGACCATACCGGGGCGCCGCGCAATTCCATCGAGTCGGCGACGATTCGGACGCTCCTCCCGTCTGAATTCATGACGACGAGGCGCGTCTTACCTCGGTCTTCGATCGAGAAGGCGATCCGATCGCCTTCCGGCGCAATCGCCGGCCCGCCGATGATTCGCGCTCCCGGAGCGGTCCAGAGCTCGGTCGCTTTTCCCCCCACGAGCTTCCAAATGCGTTCGGTCGTACCGTCCGACGAAACATACAGAAGATAATCTGCCGCGAGCATTGGCGAACGACCTTCTGCGGTGGGCAGCGGAATTCTCTGGGCATCCGACATCCCCGCTGGCCGCGCGGAAAGCGGCACGCGCCACAGTGATGGTCTGATTTGGGTAGCGGTCGCAACCAGACGGCGACCGTCGCCGCTGGCGGCTAGCGACGTCCACCGCTCGACGCCCGAGCTGAGCCGGTGCGGCACCCGCCGCTCGACATCGAGCCCGTAGATCCACGGTCCCGACCCGTCGGCGGCGGTGGCGAGGTACAGAAGCGTCGAACGATCCAGGAACGTCGGATAGCTCACGCGCGAATTGTGGAAGGTGATCCGTTCTGGGGTTCCACCCGTCGGACGGATCCTCCAGATATCCATCTGATTGGGCGGATAGCCTTGCACGAAGTAGATGAACGACTCGTCTGGCGACCAGGTTGGGAAATGGGTATGCTGTGCATCCGGAGCGGCGTAGAGCGGCTGGGCTTCGGCACCCTCGGCCTTCACGAACGTCGGGTCGCCGGCCGCTCCCGTGTGATAGGCGAGGCGCCGTCCATCGGGCGACCAACCGATTTCGGGAACGCCTTCGAGGGCGACACTTGGTTCGCCGCCCAGCGTTGGCACGACCCAGGTGCTGATCGCGCGATTGCTCACGGTGTCCGATGCTCCCACCCAGAAAAAGAGGCGAGCGCCGTCAGGCGAGAACTCAATCGTTCGAGCCTCTCGGTTGACGAGCTCTTCCGGAACGTGGCCCCAAGTCACATTGCGGAATGTGCCGGTTCCGATCTGAGTGACGAAGACGCCGACCGGTCCATCTCGCGACGAAAGGAACGCCACAAACTTACCGTCGCGGGAGATTGCAGCCGAGTGTTCGGTCCCTTCGAAATCGGTGAGGCGCTGGTACCGTGCGTTGGCCAGGGGGTTACGCCAGAAGTAATCGGTCTTCTGGAGCCGCGCGGCAGCGAACCCGAGCACCGCAATCGCCAACGTCAACGCGGCGAGTACCACCGAGGCCACGCGTCGCTTCGTCCGCGGTGTGCGAGCTTCCGCGAGCGCTGCCACCAGCGCGGCCGCATCGGGGTAGCGCGATTCGGGATCGCGGCAGAGAGTGCGGGCCAGGACCTTCTGAGCACGGGCCGAGGTCCCGGCCGGGAGGGACACCCGCTCCGCATCCGGCGCCAGCCTCTCCGGGAGGCGTCCGAAGAGCATCTGATGAAGGATCACCCCGACCGCCCAGATGTCCGTGCGCGCGTCGGTGGTCGCGACCTCGGCCTGCTCGGGAGCCATGGTCGCCGGAGTGCCTCCGGCGACCCGAGTCAGCCGGCCCGGCACCTCCTCATCCCAGTCGAGACCGGCCAGACCGAAATCCAGGACCTTCACCCGCCCATCCCTGAGCACGAAGACGTTCTGCGACTTGAGATCGAGGTGCAGTACGCCCAACGAGTGCGCGTAGGCCAGCGCCTGCGCGACCTCGGTGGCAATTTGCCAGGCGCGGTCTTCGCCCAGCGGCCCCGGTGCAAGGTGCATGTGCAGCGATTCCCCGTCGAGGAGCTCGAGGACGAGAAATGGAGCGCCGTCCCAGACCCCCCAGTCGTAAGCAGTCACGATCTGGGGATGGTTCAGGCGGGCGGTGGCGCGCGCCTCGCGATAGAACAGCTCCAGCTGGGAGTCGTTCAGGCGCCGGCGTCGCTTGAGAAGCTTGATCGCCACCGAGCGCGAGAGCACGCGATCGCACGCCTCGAATACCCGAGCGAAGCCGCCCTGACCGATCTCACCCACTACCTCGAAGCGATCGGCGACGATCGCGCCCGGCCGGAGCTCCTCCGTCGGCGAGAGGTCCTCTATGGGAGTACGGGCGACCTGGCGAAGTAGCGATTCGAAGGCCGAGGCCTGCGGCTGGTCCTGGAGGGCGGTCTCGCCGAGGGGATCCACCTGCTCGTCGCTACCAACCTCACTCATGGGAGCACGCCTCGCTTCTAGGTGCCACCCGAGCGCACTATCCCACGATCTAATCGCCGCATGGTAGATGGGCTTGCTGTCGCATCATATTTGGGTCGCATGGTAGGGGGCTCCGTGGAAGCCGTCGAGGCAGAGATTGCACATCTGCTCGAGTCGAACGACCTTCCGTCGGCCGCTGCGGCGATTGTCCGCGAGTACGGACCGGCCATCCTCGCCTATCTGGCGGCGCTCGCTCGGGAAGAGGATCGGGCAGATGACGCGTTCTCGCAATTCTGCGAGGACCTGTGGCGTGGTTTGGGCGGCTTTCGCCGCGACGCCTCGGTACGCACGTGGGTCTACAAGCTAGCGTGGCACGCGTGGCTGCGCAACGAGCGCGAACCCTACCGTCGCCGCGCGCGCCCGCTCGCCACTGAAGAGATGTCCCGCCTCGCCGCGGAGGTTCGATCGACGACCGCGCTGCACCTGAGGTCCGAGGCGAAGGACGCGGTCGCTCGCCTGCGCGAGCAGCTGACGCCCGCCGAGCAGTCCCTCCTCGTTTTGCGGATCGATCGCGACCTGTCATGGTCGGACGTGGCATCAGTGATGTCCACTCCGGAAGAGCATCTCGATGCCCAGACCGTCGCGAAACGGTTTCAACGTGTGAAGGCCAGGCTCCGGAAGCTCGCCGAGGATGCAGGGCTTCTGGAAAGGCCCTAGAGAAGCGGCTAACGGCGGATTTGGACTTCGAGCAGCACACTATCCTCGTAGCTCGCTCTTATGAACGTGAGACGACGAAGGGCGGACATGAGGGGAGCGGCGATGCCCCAATTGCAAAATGCGCCTTTGGCCTCGCGCCGTACCCCGTCCCATCCGATTTCACGACTTGCGACACTCGGCGGCCACCCTGATGTTACGCGCCGGAGTGGATCCCCACAGAGTGCAGCGAATCCTGCGGCACTCGGACGTGCGTACGACGACGGGCGTTTACGGCCACTTGTTGGTTGAGGATCTCCGGTCGGCAATCAACTCCATCGCGCCGTCGGCCATGCTGCCGGAGCCTCCGGATACGCACGCAAACGAGAGAAAAATTGCTTCCGGCGCGACTCCGTTTGCTGCATTAGTGCTGCATGGACCGGAAAAGCGCTCACGCGAACGTCCCGCCGGTGAGAACATTTCCAATTATTTTAGTCAATTACAGCTGCGCGCCCGGAGGGAGTTGAACCCCCGACCTTCGGATTCGAAGAACGGGAACACTAATCGGGCAGGCGGGCGTCATGACTGGATTCTTCCGAAACTTCCCCCAGTTGCGGGCAGGACTTGGTCCACACGAGTCCACCGGAATTGACTCGATTCCCCCCTATTTTGGACACGATTTGGCAGTTTGCGGGCCCAAACCATCGGGTGGGAAACCCGATGGTCGCTTGCGTCAGGCAGCTGCGTTGGAAAAGCCGGACGACGCGATCGATTTAGTGGACCGGCCAGTTCTCGCTGGCGAGGCCGGGAATCGAACCCTATTTCGGCAATTAAACATGCGACAAACGCCTTTTTGCTGATTCGCTTTGCTGGACGGGGATTTCGGGCGAAAGAGGTTATCTACGTTAAGCCTCGTGAGAGTCCATCAGTCGACCTGAATTTTGAAGACATACTGGAGACACGAGCGATCTGAAATAGGAACGATGGCGCGACTTTCATTGCACGCGGTCTCGTCGATCTCTACCTGGAACTCCTCCTGCGCGCGGACGCTTTGGCTAGCGTTTTCGACGGCCGGACAATGACGTCGCCCTAGAGAGGTCAACCCAGCAGACTACCGAGGCGCGCCAGCGTGCCCATCCGTAGGCCATGAAACCGGCGCGCCGCCGGTGTGGGCCCGCCCGCTTCCACGACCGGCCTGCGCGCTCGACCGCGGTGCGGGTCTCGATTCGATACCCCAGGTCCCAATCCGACACTACACTCAAGCACACAAGGGACCCGCCGACCACTCGATGGAGCTGGACTCGTTCTCGTGGCCCGCTTCGTGGAAGGGCCGCTCGGCGTGGCCGGGAGCGACCTGGTTCATTCATCCCTTCTCGTCGCGCGTTTGACGGTGATAGTTCTGGCGCGAGGTTTCCCATAACGAGGAGGAGTTCGATGAGGCCAAGAAACATCCTGGTGTTCGGTGTGTCGTTCGTGTTGGCGCGGGCGGTTTTGGCGCAGGGATCCGGAGAGGCCAAGGCGAAGAGTGCTCCGAAAGCGGCGGCAAGCCGACTCGTCGTCATGCCCGCCGCCGACTTGAAATGGACGGACCTCGATCCCCAGGGTGCTCCGGGAGTCAAGGTCGCGGATCTCTGGGGCGACCATGCGAAGGGCGCGTTCGGCGCGTTGTTCAAGCTTCCGGCGGGATTCGCAGCTCCCCTCCATACGCACACGCACGACATGAAAGTCGTGATCGTGTCGGGGACGTACATTCAAGCCCCGGATGGGAAGCCCGAATTCCGGTTGGGGCCCGGGTCTTTTTTCATGCAGCCCGGCGGGAACTACCAACACACGACGACCTGCGACAAGGCCTCCGATTGTGTTTTCCTTGTCGAAAGCGGCGGTAAGTTCGATCTCAAGCCCGTCCTGGCCGCGAAGTCTGCGGGGACTGCGCCCGCGAAGAGGTAGACTGGAGACCGGACGTGCGTCCGGTCCGGGGCGCTTGTCGATCTGCTCATCGCGGACGGGCCGAGGAAGTTCTCCTCTGTTTCTTGTCGCGGGGTGTATGGACACTTGAACAACGACAGCTTGACGGGGGCGACGAACACGCTTCCAAAGCTTGAGGACCTTGACCCCAATTCCGGTGACAGAACTCTGCATTTAGGTGGGACTGGATCGCCTCCAGGGGATGACCCCTTCCGAGAAATTCCAGCAAGTTACTGCGCGCCCGGAGGGGCTCGAACCCCCGACCTTCGGATTCGAAGAACGGGAACATTAATCGGGCAGACGGGCGTCATTGCTGGATTCTTCTGAAACGTCCCCCAGTTAGGTCCAGGACCTGGTCCACGCGAGTCCACCGGAATTGACTCGATTCCCCTCTATTTTGGACACGATTTGGACACCGTTTGAGGACCCAGACGATCGGATAAAAAACCCGAGGGTCGCGTTACGGCGGAGTGCTGGACGATCCCACCAGCACTGGCTGCACTGGCAAGTCACCATTGACACTAGGTTCTGAATTTATCACAGGAGGTTTCAGCGGCTCCTGCCCACCGGCCATCAGTGGCTTGCGCGCCGCTTCGGCCGGATCAGTTCCTCGGCCTGGCCTTCGCTGAGCTGCTCGGTCGTCTTCTCGATCAGGAGTGCCGCGAGCTGCATCGGCTCGAGGTTTGCACCTCCGTGCTCCCGCACCTTCGCCGCGAGCTCTTCGAGGCGCTTGAGGGTTCGGGGCGAGAGCGGCAAAAGTCGTCGCTCGGTCCAGGATGGGTCCGTCGGCCGTCCGCCGCCAGAAGGCACACGGAAGCGAGCCTCAATGTCCGCCAGGAGCTGCATCGCCCCGAAATAGCCGCCGGATGAGACGACGGCCCCGCGGCGTTCCGCGCCGAGGCCCTTGGCGATCTTGTCCATGTCTAGTCGCGTCTTCATCGTCTACTCCTCTTCGAAATCACGGATCGCGAAGTACTCGTCACCGACTACGAGGCCGATCTCTCCCTGCCGACACTCACGTCCCATCTTCCTGCAGAAGGCGCCGAGCTCGGCGAGGTTGTGGGCATCCTGGATATCGGCGGGCGTTGTATAGCAATGGACGACCACCGGCTCGTCCTTGACGAGGGCACCACCTCGCTCGTCGTCGCGCCAGATGCCCTTGGCCTTCGGGTAGGCGGTCGCACCGCCGAACACCCGCCCGAACATCTCAAGGGAGGCGTCCACCCAGCGCGGTTGATCGATAGCCGTTGAACCATCCCGTTCAAGGCTCGGCACGAAGAGCACCACAAGAACGCGCTTTCGCCCAGTCAGGACCGGCTTGCGAGTGCCGGTCGTCTTCTTACGCTCCTTCGCCATCCAACGATCAATATAGATCGTGCGGTGGTGACATACAACCGGGCCTACGATCGGGCTGGTACGTTGCCGATGCACTCTGTCCCGGCGTTGATGTCGGCTATAGAGGAGAGCCAGGCGCTCGGAAGCGCGATGACTAACAAGGTTCACCAGACCCGCATGAACTGGGCACAGCGACCAGAGCCACCCTCGCGCCGCGAGGCGCTGGTCGACGCAATCGCCAGGGAAGAGGAGCGACTCGCCGGGCTTGAGGCCGAGCAAGCCGACTCCAAGCGTCGCCTCGCGGCCCTCCAGGCCGAGTTGGCGGCACTGGGCGCCGAGCCGGGGATTCGCGTTCGCCTCCCGCTCACTGTCGAGGCACCTGTTCCACAGACGTCGGCCGAGAAGATCAAGCTGTTCCGCTCCCTCTTCCGCGGGCGGGAGGATGTCTTCCCAACCCGATTCGTTGGCAAGAAGACCGGAAAGCCGGGCTATGCGCCTGCGTGTCGGAACAAATTCGTCAAGGGCGTCTGTGAGTTGCCGAAAGTGAAGTGCGGAGAGTGCCCGAACCAGGCATTCATCCCATTCGACGACGCCGCAGTGGTCGGCCACCTCACCGGCCGACACGTGATGGGTGTGTACTCGCTCCTCGAGGATGAGAGCTGCTGGTTCCTCGCCGTCGACTTCGACAAGAGCACCTGGACCGAGGACGTAACTGCTTTCGCTGAGACGTGCCGGCGTGTCGGCCTCCCCTTGGCCGTCGAGAGATCGCGCTCAGGGAATGGGGCCCACGTCTGGTTCTTCTTCTCGGTGCCGGTGCCAGCGGCGAGCGCACGCAAGATGGGCTGCTACCTCATCACGGAGACCATGTCGCGACGACATCAGCTGAGCATGGACTCCTACGATCGGCTGTTCCCGAGCCAGGACACGATGCCGCGAGGCGGCTTCGGAAACCTCATCGCGTTGCCGCTCCAGCAAGGGCCGCGAAAGGAAGGCAACTCGGTCTTTGTCGACGAGCGGCTTCGGCCGTACCCCGGTCAGTGGGCGTACCTCGCCTCGGTGCCACGTATCGATCCCGCAACCGTGGAGATGATCGCCCGCGAAGCCACGCGCCGGGGATCGGTCGTCAGCGTCCGGATGGCCGAGACAACCGATGACGAGGACGCGACGCCGTGGGCGCGACTCCCATCCCGGAAGCCGAAGGCTGTCGTCATTACGGAACCGCTCCCGCAGGTGATCCGCGCCGTACTTGGGCAGAAGCTCTTTGTCGAGAAGGCGGGGCTTCCTTCGCCACTGATCAACCAGATCAACCGTCTCGCCGCCTTCCAGAACCCGGAGTTCTACAAGAAGCAGAGCATGCGTCTCTCGACGGCGACGACGCCGCGGGTCATCTCATGCGCGGAGGACCTGCCTCAGTTCGTTGGTCTACCACGCGGCCGCCAAGGCGAACTCGAGGCTCTCCTCCGCGGCTATGGCGTCTCGCTGAGGATTGACGACGAGCGCGCAACTGGCGAACCGGTCCGGTTCCGGTTTCAGGGAAATCTGACGCCGGTGCAGGAGGAAGCCGCAACTGCACTGCTCGAGCACGACATCGGAGTGTTCGTGGCGCCGCCCGGCGTCGGTAAAACGGTTGTTGGCACGTACCTCGTGGCGAAGCGAGGATGCAGCACGCTTATCCTGGTGCATCGGCGACCGCTCCTGGACCAGTGGCTGGCACAGCTCTCCCTGTTCCTCGGCATCGAGCCGAAGGAGATCGGCCAGATCGGAGCAGGCAAGAAGTCCGGCAATGGCAAACTGGACGTGGCAATGATCCAGAGCCTCGTCCGGAAGGAGAAGGTCGAAGATGTCGTCGCAAACTACGGTCAGGTGATCGTCGATGAGTGCCACCATCTCCCGGCCGCCTCCTTCGAACGCGTGCTTGCCGAGGCGAAGGCCCGTTACGTCGTCGGCCTGACGGCTACGCCACAGCGCCGCGATGGCCATCATCCGATTACCGAGATGCAGCTCGGCCCGGTTCGCTTTGTCGTCGATCCCAAGAGCCAGGCGGCGCAGCGTCCCTTTGCTCACAGGCTCGTAGTTCGCGAGACGGGATTCAAGACCTCGAGCGAGAAGACGCCGAGGATCCAGGAGCTGTATGCCGCACTCGCGGCCGACGAGAAGCGCAACCAGCTCATCCTCAATGATGTGATCAGGGCGCTCGAGGACGGACGCTCCCCGATCCTGCTCACCGAGCGAAAGGACCACCTCGGGTACTTCAGCGCGCGGCTCGGAAGTATCGCCCGCCATGTGGTCGTGCTCCAGGGCGGCATGAGCGCTAAGAAGCGGCGCGAGCTGAAGGAGCAGCTCGCAGCATCTTCGACTATGTCGACCGCGAGATCCCTATGCTGCTGCGGATGTTCGAGAAGCGCCTACGGAGCTACCGCGGCATCGGCTACGCGAAAGGCGAGGCACCTCTCGGGGTTGCGGAGCCCGGAGATGAAATCGTCGTCGAGTACGATGAGGACGTGCTGCGGTCGCTCAAGGAGTTGGACGACTTTACGTGAGGCAGGCGCCCGTTGTGGTCATCGCGCGCGCTTATGCCATGGAGAGCGCTTGCCGTTGCGCCGGCGGCGCGACTTTCTGCGCCGCCGCAAGCATCTTCACGCTCCCGTAGTCGTAGTGGTGCTTCAGGAGGGCGACGATACTCACGCCACGTAGAACTGGCACCGAGGCCAAAAGTATGACCAAGCACCCAAGACCATCCGACGCTTTTGCCGTCGTCATGCAGTCGGGCTCCGCTTAGGGACAGTCCACACGCATAGGACTCTTCGAACGACAAGTATAGGATTCTCCCTGCCTCTCCGAATGTCGTCGTCTGTGGCGTCCGATTGTTCTCTGTGAATTGCGAGTGGACCCGGAAGGCGAGATTTGAGTGCGGCGAAGCCAGACTCGTTCTGCGCTTCCCACCATTCACAGGTACGCTGGCACACGTTCCATTCGTCGAGAAACAGTCGAATGCAGGTGCACTGCTCTGTTACCGATCTCCTGTCCTGGACACGGGCCCGCTGATTGCTAGTGCATCACCCAGTTGCCTGATGCATTTGCTGATGCACTTTTGCTGGTCGCCTTGCTCGTGTGGCTCGGATAGCTCGCTGTTCGCAGTAGAATCGCCAGTTGCTAGATCGACCAACTCAATACAGACAAGGGCAATCGAAGTCCTACTCACCGCCTGTGGTCGTGTGGAGAATGGTTCCGCGGTACCCCACCGCCCACCCGGTATTGGCATCGACGAAGGAGACCCCAGTGATTCCAAAGAGACCGAATTGAGATATCCACGTGGCGCCGCCATCGCTGGTATGCAAAATTCCAGGGCCTACCGCCCAGCCCGTGTTGGCGTCGACAAACGCGACCGCAGAGAGAACGCCGTCCGTCCCGCCGGACTGGGGTGTCCACGTAGCACCGCCGTCGGTCGTGTGGACAATGGTTCCGTCGTCGCCCACCGCCCAGCCCGTGTTAGCGTCCACGAAGGAGACGCCAAAAAAAGCCAATTCGTCCGTCCCGTTGTATTGCGTGGCCCAGGTGGCACCGCCGTCCGTTGTGCCGAGAATGAGTTGGTTATTGCCCACCGCCCAGCCCGTGTTGGCGTCGACGAAGAATATTCCCAAGAGAAAGCCATACCCCCCGGGCTGGCGCTGCCACGTAGCGCCGCCATCGGTCGTGTGGACAATCGTTTGGTAACCCACCGCCCAGCCCGTGTTGGCGTCCACGAAACAAACGCCTAAGAGCGGATAAGGCGTCCCGCTGTCCTGGGGTGTCCACGTGGCACCGCCGTCGGTCGTGTGGACAACGACGCCCATAAACGGGGCGGTGGGTTGGCCGCCTACCGCCCAGCCCGTGTTGGCGTCCACGAAAACGACCGCATGGAGGCCGAGATCGCTGGTCCTCCCGATCAATTGGGGCGTCCAGGTATCACCGCCGTCGGTCGTGTTGAGAATGTAATAAAGGCCGTCAATACCGGTGAAACCCGCCCACCCCGTCTTGGCGTCCACGAAAGAGACTGCATCCAGACCATTCGTGGTGCCGCTCGTTTGTCGCGTCCAACCCGATTGTGCGAAGGATGCACTCGTTCCGACACCCGTGATGCCGAAGAGCAGGACCAAGACTCGAAAAACGACTTTCATGATTTCCCCCCCCCCCGCTGCTCTCGTCGCGCCGCGCCTACGCCAAGCCAAGCAGATACTTCGTGGTGCACTACACCCCGCAGAAGCGACGCGCAATGTGGTCGTCTCTCCGCCGAGCCGCTCTAATCTTTTCCATCCCGCACCATTCGAAGATCGACTAGCCACAACGTAGAAACGAGAAGTGCGGCAGTTTTCTATCATCGGGACCTGATTGCGTATTCCGCCTCTGGACTGCGATAGAAGTCCTATTGCGGGCGGTGCAGTCCTCAGCGGTCACGCCTTCCGCAATCAACGCTGATTAAGCCCTACAAGGCATCATTCACGCTCAATCAACAGAACTCTTCCAACAGAACAAAAGCGCGCCGAAACTTCGCACGAAGGCAGTCCTGTAAGGCTCTCGTTGGCCAACCAATCTTTTTGACTGAGCCCTGGCCCTGCTCAGCTCATGCGTTTCCAGGTGTGCTTCGAGGGCGTCGCGATTTCTGACCCCTCCCTCCCAACCACACTGGAGGAAGGGGTCGGAAATCGCTCCTGGAAAATTGTACAAAAGGGACGGGCATTGGGTTAGGGCCAGGCCAGTTGATCGTGATATTACTTTGGTCTAAAGTATATCCCAGGATGAACCCAGAAACGAGAGTCGAGGAGAAAAGGGGCGCACAGGTTGAATTCGGGCGCGGCAGAGGGCTTCGAATAACGCGCAGGGACCGGGAGCTGCTGGCGATGATGGCGACGGCTCGGTATTTGTCGTCCCAACAAATTCAGCGGCTGTTTTTTTCAGGGCGAACGGAGGCTGCGTGCCGCATTCGGTTGTTTCAGCTCGCAGGCCTGGGGAAGCAGCCACAGCCGACTCCGTACATTCGAAGGCTTCGGTTCCGGTCTTTTGAAGGCAAATGGTTCTCCGCGTGGGCGCCTACGCCTCTGGGTTACGTCGTCACCCGAGCGGTTTTGGGTACCGAACCCAAACTTCCAGCAGGCGATATCAGCGCCAGCTTTCTCGAGCATTGCGTCCGGCTCAATGACTTGCTCGTCGCACTTGTCGCAACCGGGAACGCTCGACTCCCTTCCGCCGGCAACCTGCCGTTTCGTTGGCTTGCTTCGGATTCCGTCCGCCTGCCGTGGCGCGACTACGATCGGCAAGCGGGCATACATCGCGCGCGCATCATCCAACCGGATGCCACCCTCGACGTGCCAGCCATTTCGAAGCGGTATTTCCTCGAATGCGAGATGGGTACTCAGCCACTCTTGAGCGAGGACCCCTCGAGAGCGGGTGCCACGGCGCACAAGCTCGAAAGGTACTCACGATTCATGAGTACCTACGTCGATACCGAGATGAAGAGGACGGCTTACGCGGTGGTTTTCCCCGATCGTTGGCCAGCTGAGCTTGTTTTCCTCCTCAACTCCCCGACGCGTCGAGACCACGTCCGAGAGTTATTTGAAAAATGGGGCCGTGAGCGCACCCTCTCAATTTCGGTCCAAGCGCTCACATTCGATGAAGCCATCAGCCACTTCCGGACGCTTTTGGGTGGTGCTTCGCCGCCGCGAAAAGCGCAAGCCACCGACAGCATCGCACTGACGCAAGCCGAGTTTTCGCAGCTCCATCACTTCTTTTACTCCGCCGCCCGGCGCTTAAAGCATGCTCGTGACCAGGCCAAGGAGCTGAAGAACCCAAGGCTTGAGGTGCCGGACTACCCCTCGAATACGGATGAAGTCATGCACCTGCTCCGCCGCCTCTCAGCCCGATTCACAAACCCTGTCGCTCATGCCCAATGAAGGAGTCGCCTCATGCCTAAAACCCCCGCCCGCGACGATTACTTCGCCCAATCCTTTCGCTTCACGCCGGAGCAAGCCGCGGTCCTCAAGGAAGAGGCTCAGCGCCTAGGCAGCACCACCACCTTCGTTCGTCAGCTCCTGGACGACTATCGGACGCTCTACGGGCTGCCGGAGGTCCTCACCGAGCAGCTGGATGCGGAAGCGGCGTCGCTCGGGAAAAGCCGACGCGAATACGTCATCCACTTGCTTTCACACCGAGGAGCGCAGCTGCTCAAGGGTGAACGTCCGCTTCCATCCAAGAAAGCGTCAAGCAAGCCAAAGCGCTGAAAGAGGCAGAGATGCAGACGACCGTACCCAGCAAGTTGCACTCTGAGCCCTGGATGACCGCAGAGCAGGCCGCTGCGCACCTTGGATTGCCATCCCGAAAAGCTCTGTACCAGGCCGTTCGCCGAGGCCAAGTTCCCGTCCATCGTTTCGGCAAGCGCCTGCGCTTCAATCGCGCGGAGCTCGACCGCGCTCTGCTCAGCGCAGCTTCGTGACCGCGATCTTCTTTTCTGCTATTGGCGCCGGCGACGCCCGTCTGCCCAAGGAGAAAAACCATGGGCGTCAGTAAGTACGTTGCCAAAGGAAAAACCTGGTGGCGGGTGGATGAGTGGCTCACGCTTCCCGACGGGAGGCTCATTCGCTACCGAAAAAAGAAGATCCCGACGAAGGAGCAAGCCGGAGTGCTGGCAGCCAAAAAGAAAGCCGAGGCCTTTGACGGCAAATTCTTTGCGCGCCAGAAGGGCGAAGCCACCAAGACGGTGAAGGAACTCTGGGAAACGTATGAGCCGATCAGTAAGCGTGACAATGATTCCTGGCAGACCAACATCGGCCGGGCGCGGCATGTCCTGAGACACCTAGGCAGCCGCCGCGCAGCCCAGCTCACCCTCAAGGACGTCGACGCGTACCGAAACTCACGGTTCGCTGAGAAGTCCCGCAGGAAGACAACTCCGGCTCCGGGCACCCTGGATCGAGAGGTGGCGTTGCTTCGCCGCATCCTGAACTACGCGGTCCAATGCGGCGATCTCTCACGTAATCCGCTCGACGGAGTTCAGCTTCTCCGTAAGCCCAACATCCGTCGGGTCGTGATCTCGGAAGAGATCTTCCAGAAGCTCCTGCAAGCTGCCGAGAGAGTCTTCCGTCCCATCCTGCTCGTGGCCTACGATCACGGGCTGAGGAAGGGAGAGATTCTCGGCCTACGATGGGAGCAACTCGACGTTCGCGAGGGCGTCATCCGCCTCGCACCGCAGGACACGAAGGGCGGAGAGCACCGGGTCGTCTATCTGACGGGCCGGACGCTTGAAGCACTGCGCGCCCTGCCTCGGCGACTTCATGCCGAGCACGTCTTGACCAACCCAGCCACTGGCGAGCGCTGGTGGGAGATTCGGAAGATGTTCCGTCGAGCCTGCAGAAACGCAGGCCTGGAGAACATCTGGTTCCACGACTTACGTCGGAGCTTTGTCACCAATGCCCGGCGACGAGGCGTGCCCGAGTCTGTGGTGATGAAGCTGTCGGGCCACCGCACTCGGAGCG
>Ga0209283_10000795_pt1 | contig 16265 bp, 15 predicted proteins | sample CZO8metaG_2_FD_188354 | JGI IMG/M metagenome (GOLD analysis project Ga0209283, IMG submission 188354) | Vadose zone soil microbial communities from the Eel River Critical Zone Observatory, Northern California, USA - CZOApr15con2H1.8 metaG... | ecosystem: Environmental > Terrestrial > Soil >...
AATCTGCCTTCTACTAGCGTAGTCTTCGCCTGGTGGGATTACGGCTACTGGATCTCAGTGAACACGGGACTGCACACTCTCGCTGATAACGGGACAGGAAACTCGACTCAGATACAGATCATAGCTGCCGGCTTGATGCTGAACGAGTCGATGGCGGCAAACCTGCTTCACCAGTACGGTGTAACGCACGTCGCGCTCTTCATCAGCTACAATTATCAATCTGGGAACTCGCCTCTGTGCAGTTCGACTGCTGGGTCCCCACCTGTCTGTGGCTATGGAGACGATAGTAAATGGTATTGGATGGTCCGGATTGGGAATGGCACTCAGATCAACACACCTGTAGGCACTGCAACCGTCACATACCGACAGACCTCTACGACCACATCAACTGGCTCGACCCAGAGCGGCTACATACGTTACATCACAATGAATGGCCAAAAAGACAACGGCACTCGCATCACCAGCAACTTCCAGAATGTACTCTGGCCGACCAGTAACACCCTGCTCGGATTACTTATGCGAAATAGCTACCCGACAGGAATCAATAACCCACCAAGCCAAGATTCGGGAAACAGAGGGGATCCAACACCGCACTTCTTCACGAGGCTCTTCGAGTCCACGAATAACTACGTACTGGTCTACAAGGTCAATTATCCTCAGACACCTTCTCTTACGGCGATGTTGAGCAACCCATATGTCACAAAGGGCGGGAGCAACAGTAACAATATTACGGGAACACTGACTTACTCTACCGGCCTTCCTGTTTCTAGTAGCAAGCCGGTGATCCTACAGTACTCAAGTTCAGGCTCAGGCAGCAGCTGGAAACTGATAGGAAGTGTGACATTGACATCTACAGGAACGTATGAGTATCTCAACTGGAAGTCGTCTGATAGGACAAGCCCAATTTACGTTAGGGCCTGGTGGAACGGGGACCCGGCTCTCAATCTAAACATAGCGTTGAGTGCTAACCAGACCCTGATTCAACTGTAGCCTCGATCGTCGAAGCCGATTCCGACCCTTTCGCTCTATACTTTGCGTATTTATCGTCTGGCGAAAACTTTGCCGGATGCGGGATTCTAGTCGAGGATTCGCAGTAGGGACAGAGTATCTTCAGAGTGTACCTTGAGCATTGAGTGCACTTCCGCATCAGCCATTTCATCCAATCTTTCTTCCTTCTCCCCCTGCCTTTTTTATAGAGTCGAGAATTTCATCCGTCACGAGGTTCAGTGTCTTCTCGGCCGCTTCGAAATTTCCGGCTTCAACCTCTATCCTATACTTTGGGGCTCCGATTGTGTAAATCTTAATTTCGCTCCCTCTCGGTCGGCGGATCTTCTTCGCACCGAGCAGCGTCTGTCGGATTATCTCTAATCCCCCGGGTTTGTGGCAGGTGACGGCGACAGTTCCTCGAACCTTGGACCGTTCGAGTCGTATCTTGGTCTTGGAGACCTCTGCGATAGCTTGGGCCCAGTCCTCTGTGAGTCCTGCTTTGACCAGCGCCTCTGGACCCTCGTCCATGGCCTCTTCGAGTGGATCGTAGAGGCCGCCGAATTTCTCTAGAATCATGTTCTTGATAGCTTCGGCGTCCTCCTCTGGCTTGTTCATTTTTTCGGCAGCGCTCTTGAGGATAGCTTCGGCCTTCCTCTCTTTCTTCCACTCAAGCATCTTCTCCGACTTTTCTCTTCCAGTAACTCGTCGGAGGGAGAGGTCTATCTGGTTCCGTTGAGGGTTTACTCTTAGAACCTTTAGGACAAGTTTCTGGCCTTCTCGCGCGTGGTCTCGAATATTCCGTACCCAGGTGGTCGCCATCTCCGAGATGTGGACGAGGCCCTCAATGCCCGCGAACTCGTCGAGCTTAACGTAGGCTCCGTAATCTTCGACCCTCTTGACTGTAGCCACGACGAGGTCCCCGACCTCGGGGAAAACGGCCTGAGAAGTCTGGGTGGACATTGGCCTGGACTCTTTCTAGCTCAACGGCTGTAATACTTCTCCGCGTATCTTGGCTTTTCCACCGGCCGGCTGGGCTAGCAGCTCGTCACAGACAGTGCACTTGACATAACTGCTGGTTCTTTCAAAAACAATCTGTTCATTGGCGCATTTCAAGCACTTTACACGAAGGAATATGCTGCGAGGTTTTGGAATTAGCTCCCATCTCATCTAGGCTCCAACCTCCAACTTTCTCAGCCTAATGCCCAGTCTCATGAGAGTATAGTTGCAAGTTCGACATTTCAATCTCACGAGAGACTTCTTCGTCGTCTTTGCGGTCCGCTTGAGTTCTGGGAACTTTTGGCCGCCGTATCCGTGCTTCCTTCTCTCCTGGCGACGGCTTCCCCAGGCCATGGTGCGGGCTTTGCCAGCCTTGTACACCGTGACGGAGTGGGCTGTGTGATGCCCACACTTGGGACAGAAGGTGTTGACCTCTTTTGGAAATTTCAATTCTGGCACCAGTGAAAGACTTCGAGGGGGTGCCAATCGTCCTTTTATTCATTATCCTGAGCTGAGCTTCTTATCTCTATGGCGGCGCCCTGGCGGATTAGGCTTTCTGCGTTTTCAAATGGTATCTTGGCAATATCCTCTTTGAGGAAGGGCCCATGAGTCTTGAGGTCCACCCCGATTATGGATGGGACATCCTTCACAAAGCGTACCAGCAGGACCGTCTTGTCCCTGTTCTTCGGACTGGAAGGTTCTCGGCCTTGCAAGAGTTCTTCCTTGAACTTCTCGTAGTGTCTTGAGATTCCTGAAAGGTCTTGATAGACTTGCTTCTCAGAGGATTCAAGGTTAGTTGATTGATCTTTGTTTGCGTAAGTCCATAGTTTTTCCAGCCTCCGATCCACCAGCTGGGTGAGAAGTTGCTCGAGCCTTTTCGTCTCTTCGTCCATTACGATGGCTTTGAGCGATTTTGGGTCGAGGTTTCTTTGCGCTTCTTTCAGTCTCTTGACGTAGGATGCGAGGTCTTTGAAGAATCCCTGTCTTAAGGGTTGAAGCTCAGGATTTTGGAATTCTCGTTTCCAAGCTTGCTGTATCTCATCGTAGGTGACTGTCAAAGACCGCCCACTTCAGCCGAATCCATGGCCCGTCTAGTTCCGTATCTATTATTCGTTGGCTGTGCCTAGCCAACTGGTTCTGCTCTACGTTTGCACAGGAGAAGCATTGCCGCATAAGAGGGCAATTCGACCTCTTCGTTCAAGTAGGGTCCAAACTGTCTCTCTGCAAGCTGAAATCGGGGCGAGTCTTTGACTCGGACCCTCATTTCTCCCTGAAACGCGAGGGAGTCTCTGAAGGGGTCAAACTCGTCAAGCCTCTCTCTCGGGACCGGCGTAGTCAGTAGCCCTGTGTGTCCGTTTAGGGTCCCGGGAAGCCTGATCAGTCTGTGTACGTCGGTTGTCACTACCGTGTCGACCTTGGCCGATCTTCTGTCGACCGCCTTCACTGAAAGACTCTTCCAGGTCGAGAGTCCGAATCCTTTCACTGAGCTCCAGAAGGGTCTCCTGAAAAATTCGTCTCGATCCTGGGTCTTGATCGTTTTTACTTGGGCCGGCGACAATCCTAGCCGTTCTCCTTCCTCGCCCAAGATATCGTAGATTCCCGCAGCGATTCTTCCCCGCCAGCCGGGCTGACCCAGCTGAGGGCCCTCGATGACCCTCACCCCTCCCACGTTAACCTCGTCCAACTCATGTAATTGAGGGTCCAAGGCTTGACCTAGGACGTAGCTCACTATCTCTCTCCGCTCTTCCTCGCCCAACACTTGAAGCTGGGTCGAGTATACGTGAACGTGGTATCCTCGGTGACCGGAGAAGAATACTCGGAGGTTCGAGGGCTCGACTCCGAGATCGGAATACAATATTTCGAGAAGCTTGTTAGTCTCTTCTTTCGCCTGTTGCAGACACTGTTCACATAGCCAAGTCTGCTCTTCCATCCGGTCGTTCTTGCATTTGGGACAGATCTTTGGAGCTCCGCCTTTTCCCATGGTCCCGCATCCTCTGCATTTCCAGCTGTCATGACTGGGTTTACAGGATGTATCGAGGTGATCTGCGTCGATGTCGAAGACTAGATCAGCTCCTTTCCAGCCTTTCTCTTCCATGGCCGCTGTCGGTTCTTGGTAGTAGGCTGTTGAGAAGTAGACGTGGGCTGGAACTAGGTCGCGGATGGCTCCTAAGAGAACGCTTGGATCTCGGAAGGTTCGGTGTCTCACCATGAATTTTTCCTTGAAGAGGAGGAAGCCGTACTCTCTCTCTTCTGGATGGGGTGGTATGTAGAATTCTTTGCTAAGACTCAGATAATATTCTTGGAATTTCCGTCGGATAAGTTGTTCAGTTGGGTTCGCGTTTTGGACCCTTGTTGGTGAGGGTTCGTGATTTTGCTTTGTAGTAGCTGAGGGGGTTCCGGATTGTTTCACAGATCTCATCTGGCTTGTAGCAGACCCCGTGGGTCTTGAGTGTCGTGCACATAGGACAGGTATATTTGGTCCGACCTCCCCTTTTTCCCCCGATGTGTTCGACCTGGTAGCGAGTCATTCTCTCTGAAAAGTCCGTTGCGGGCTTGAATAGTTTCACAACGTCTTCTTCTCCTGTTCCGATGTTGAGAAGGAAGGAAGCTAGTGTGAACCTGCCCATGTGCTGAACGTTCTTTCCTTCGTCGAGACTATCGATTAGGTGGCGGACGCAGGGCGGCATCGCCTCGGGCATTGGTACCTTTGGGAGTTCAAACTTTGTCGGTACGCCCAGCCATTTGACGACTAGGCCTCTTGCCCTCTCGACTCTGAACCCCAAGAGTTTTGGTACCTCGTCAGGCGTCCGGCCTGACCTCTCTAGAATCTTCGTCCTCACCTCTTCCTCCATCAAGCGGGCCGCCTCGTCACGTGTAACGTAGACAAACCCGTGGTCTAGGACTCTGTTGGGTAGGTTCCAGCGTGGTTCTCTGAGGTGGACTGAGTTGTGAAGGAAGTTCGGTAGGCTAAGGGCGAAGTCGTAGAATCTCTTGCCCAGCTTGACGTCCAGCCGCTTAATCTTCCACATGAAAGTTGTTGAAGCTATGTACCCTAATTTTTCTGGGTCTTCTTGTCTGAGTAGTTCGTAGGCTCTCTTCGATTCGGCCAGCGCGAACCTCCTACGGGCTCTCTCCTCTCCGACGAGACTCAGGATCAGATTTGATACAGGGAAAGAGAGTATTTCAGCACTCTCGTTTGTGATGTCTCCTGAGACTCTGCCCTTTGAGAGCGCTTCCTCCAGCCGTCTTTCGGCTCTATCGAGTACGGGGCTGAACTCTGGAGCCGATAACTCCTCTATGGAGAGTCCTAGCTCTCGCACGTAGTCGGAGGCTTCTGAGAGGAAGGGGTACTTTGCTAGGTCAGCCCTTGTTAGCATGCGGTCGTCTTATTCTTGCTCTATTCTGGGGGCGAGATAATAAAGAAGTCTGCCTTGCTGGGGCATTTCGAACTCTACTTTGATGGGCATGTTGGTGGAAAATTCTAGGGAGGTAACTTCGGAAGCGCCTGAGCCAGCTCTTATGATTTCTCCTAGATAGTTCAGGTTGTATGTGGCTCTACAGGTCTCTTTCGCGTCTAGCTCTAGGATCGCGTCACTCCCCTTGTCCATTTCAATGATGGCGCTACTCAGCTCGCCAGTGGCTCTAACGATAAACTTCTCGGGACTCACCTCTAGCTTCACGTTGTCGCTTATAGACTGGGCATCATCGATAATATCCCGGAGACTGACCGCGGTGATCTTCACCCTCGCATTGAACGGCACTTTCGGGGTTGGCACTTCTTCCGTTGAGGGCTCAAGCGTTGGTGTGATGAACTTTCGGACGATCTTGCCCTTCAGGGTTATGTTGAGTTTCTTGTTTGCGTCATCGTAAACAATCTCCACGGACTCGTCGCTTCGAGTTCTCTTGAGAAGTTTGAGAAGGTTCGACACGCTCAGGCGCAGCTTTGTCGGACTGGTGCACTCATAACTGTCGAAGGCGGTTTTAGGCCATTCAAAATCAACCATGGCGATGTGGGATGGGTCCATAGAGCGGAGTTTGATGCCTTCCGAGTTCGCGTTGAAGTCGGCTTCTTCGATCAGGCTTGAAATGGCGCCTATGAGGTTCCGAAATAATCGGGCGTCGTTCATGGTCGCCTTGAACAAGGGGGCTTTTACCGTTGCTTCCTTTTTGCCGGATGTTTCCGCTAAAGAACTTTCTAACATTTGGTTTAGCTATTCTCCCGCCAGGTTGCCCCGCAGTTGGTGCATCGGAAGAACTGCGTGGACGACTCGTCTGCGCCCCTCGTCTGGACCAGCCAATAAAAGGCTTCGCGATTACTGCACTTTGGACAATCTGCCTTTGTCTTGGGAAGAGTCCGGATCTTCTGCTCTTCCCGGCCTAGAACAATGATGCTCTCCCTCTCGTGAGAAAGCCGGCTGACCACCTTATCGCCTCGGCTGCTCGTATAGCCACACTTTACGCAGGTCATGAAGACTTTCTTCTCCTGTTTAGAGGGAAGAAGGGTCGTGCCGCACTTTGGACAAAACTGCAAAAACTTGTCAGCCCACAGCGGAGGCTGCTTCGCGAATTTATCCTTTATCTCATAGGGGTCAGTTTTTGCGCTTTTAGTTTAGCCAGCAAATGTGCAACTCTGAGGGGTTCTGGAAGCTTACCGGTCGTCCAAGAAACGGAAAGTATCTTTTTCAGAGTGGTCGATTCAAGCCGCGTCTTCAGCCATAATCGACTTAGATCTCCTTGGAAGCACTGGTATCCGATGCCATCATTAGGTTTGTCATTAGAAATGACCATCGTTGGCAGTTTGGTCACTCTTTCCACCACCGTAGAGTCTAGTTGGTCGTCTGGATCGTGTACCATTATGGCTCTGAGCTCGGGAAAATATGCTGACTCGATAATTCTCTTGGCGAACGTTCCTGACGCATCGTTTCGGGAAGATGGGAATGAAACTACACCATCCAGATAGGCTCCACCGCGGACTATTACGCCGATGGTCAACATAGGATTACACGTGTCAAGTCCTAGTGTCCGAATCTCTTTCTTTATCGTGCCTATCGGCCGAGTCATTTCTCCAGCCTTGAAAGCGCCAATTCTGCGAGCTTCGCGAAGTTGTCGGCTGGTGCGAGGCTCTCGACTTTCAGGCAAGCTAATATGTCGTCAAGGGTCAAGTGTTTCTGTAGCCATGAATGGGCTATCAAAGCTTCAAGCCCGTTCGCTACCTCTCCTCGACCCACACGTCTCGGTAAATATTTTCTCAGCCCAGCTTTCACTGCAGCTTCTGCAAGCACTTTGTCTGGAACTCTCGTCCCTCTTGGTCTGCCAATCGTTTCTGTTAGAGCAACAGAGTATGAGAAGTTCAATAGAGCGTCGCCGAATTGAGCGAGACCTTTGCTCGTCAAAATTCTTGTGAGATTCTCTTCTTTCCGTGGACCGATCGCCAGTATAGATCCCTTGCCATTATGGCGCGAAGAGACTGGCTATTTGTAGACCATGACTGGAAGTAGCTCTAATGAGCCTAGTATTCGATCGGCTCCTGCTTTTTCCAGTTCCTGTCCTGTGAAGAATCCTTGGGGGAGGCCTATTGTCTTGGCTCCAGCTTTTTTTCCGCCCATCATGTCAACGGGCTCGTCTCCTACGACGAAGCATTCCTCGGGTTGAACGTGTAGCTCCTCCATTGCCTTGAGGAATGGTCGGGGTGATGGTTTGACTTCCGGCACGTCATCTGGTGTTATCACTGATGGAAAATATTCCTTCAGCTTCCAGACGTCGAGCCGTCGGTGAATTCGCGGTTTTCTGACAAAGGTGACTATTCCCAAGCGGAATCCGCGGCGTGTGAACTCTCTCAACAATTTGACTGTTTTTTCGTCAGGTCCTGTCTTGTCCATGTGAGCATCGAGTCTTTCGAAGAACTTTGTTCTAACCTCCTCCTCCGGGAGGTTGATTCCTTGATCTCTCGTTAATGCTGCTGCGATACTGCTGATTCTTATGGTGATGTTCGGATTTCCTCCGTTCTCGATCATTCTGCGGGCCATTTCTAGGGCATCATGGGGGGTGATTGTGATCTGGTAGTTGGAGAGTGTTTCTTCGATGATGGATATCCAGAGCCTCCAGTCGCCGTAGAGTGTGCCGTCGAAGTCGAAGAGGACCCCGGTGGCCAAGCTTGGCCTGCTCCTTCTAGTTCTCGTTCTTGACTGCTGAGTTGAATTTTTCGACGAATTCTTCCGTGTCGGCTCGAATCTTTTTTGAAGCCCGTTCTAGGGCTTTCTCGGGCTGGGCTTCGCCTTTGACTCTTACTGTGATGATTGATTGTCTGAATAGTGGGTGGGGCTGATCGTAGCCTGCCCAGTCGACGGTCTTGTCTTCGAGCAGGGTCTCCTGCATTAGGTTTCCAAAGGTGTGGCCTTCTCCTTCGACCTCTACCTTCAGCAGGCCCTTTGTTCTCTTCAGAACGTTGATTTTCAACTTGTAGCACTTGCTTCTGAGCGGAAGTCCTCGGCTAGACGGCGTCTTTCAACGTTTCGGCAGACGCTGCATCGCAGTATGTGGCCTGATAGGACTAGTTCGTTTCCGCACTTTGAGCAGTAGGCCTTGATGACTCCTAGGTCTCGTCCTACTGTGGTCAGCTTGGCGATACGTTGGCTCGTGTCGATGACTTTTGCCTTGATGATGTCGTTGGGTTTGGTGACATCCCACATTGATCTTTCGAAGCGTGGGCTGGAGTTGGAGACGTGGAGCATACCGGTGAAGGGGAGTACCATCTTCTTCCCATCGACGACGATCATGTTGATTATCGCCATCTTCTCCTGAACCTTCTCCACTATTCCAATGATTGTCGAGCCCTCTTCCGGGACGACTACGGGACCCGTGGCAGTCTTTACACTGACAATGTGTCTCTTGGGGTCTATGGAGGCGACGCCCGTCTGTGACGAGTAGACTATGCCGGCTACTTCCACTGCTCCCCGTCCGGGGTCGAATTCTTCTACGACGCCGAGTTTCTCGCCGGGGACTACGAAGGTGCCGTCGAGCTTGTTGATCATATTTTCTGTCCACACTCTGGACAGAACTTGGCTCCGACTGTGACTGGTTTACCGCAGTTGGGGCATGGGGCGGTTGCTGCTTGAGGTGGTGTCATTGTGTTGCCGCAGTTGGGGCAGAATCTTGCTCCTTGTTGGACTTGGTTTCCACATTTTGGACAGGTGACGAAGGCGACTTGTGCTTGCGGTTGCATCATGGGCTGTTGCATTTGTGCATTCATTACCTGGGGGATGAGAACCATTCCAGCTCCTAGCCCTGCGCCTCCTCCTTGTGAGGCGCCTAGGCTCGCGCCAATGTCCTTGGCTGTTTCCATGCGCAGTACGTCTGAGGTTGCTGCTCGCTGTTTGATCCAGAAGAGGCGGTCTCGGAACTGGTCTGAGGTGTCGATTCCTTCGAATTTGAAGTCGACGAGGTCTGTTCCAAGCCGGCTCAGTGCGTCGTTGATGTTGACCTTGACATCGGTCGAGGCCTTGTCTAGTTGTGTGAATGCGGTGGCGAGATCGTATTTCGAGATTACGTCGATGACTCGCTCGTTGATGAAGCCTCTGATGAAATCGTCAACCTGGCCTGTGTTGTAGGCGCCTTGGCCTCCGACGACCTCGTTGACGAAGAGGTTCGGATCCTTTATTCTGAACCAGGCGGTTCCATGGACCATTAAGGGTGCGAGCTCGGTGGTCTGGGCTTTTGCTCCCCATTTGCCTGCGAACTGTTTGGTTGAGACGTAGATGACGATGGCGGTGAACGGATTCTTTCCTCCAAAGAATATGCTATAGGCTTTGGAGATCAGCGGGAGGTTGAGTGTGGTTAGGGTGTGTCGTCCGGGAGGGAAGACATCGTAGGCTTTTCCGTCACGGAGGAACACGGCGGCTTCGTACTCGTGGACCACGAGTTGGGCGCCGGTGACTATCTGCTCGACCGGGTATCGCCAGACGACATCGTCGGGTCCGGCGTTAGTCCATTCTATTACCTGGGGCATTTTGTTACTGTACTCCTACAATTATCTGCTTTCGGCCATTATACGCATTCTCTAGGGCGTCGACCGCTTTCATGGCGTCTCCGACTTTGCCCTTGGCTTCTGGGAGCCTGTTATTGTCCACTGAGTCCTTGAGCGCCTGTATGGCAGTGCTGACGTTGTCTGCCATCTGTATCAGCTGCATGTCATAGCTCATCATCCGGTCCAGGTCGGGTTCTTTGACCTTGGTTACGTCGAAGAAGCCTGCGTAGCCGTATTCTGAGTGGTTGATCCGTTCCATTACTCTGTCGAGGCGGGCTAGGAGGTGGTCGGTGTCGTCCCAAGAGTCGTTTGCTCCTTGATTGACTAGGGAGCGATAGGTGTCTTTGGCCTGGGATTCGGCGTCGGACAGTTTCTGGTAGATCTGGTTCCTGATGAGCTTGTCGGATTCTCGTCTCAGCTCCTTGTCCTTGTACCCGTGAAATCCCGGTATCGCCAGCTCGATCTTTTCCTGTAGACTCGTCTGGGATTTTGCACGGTCAAAATATGGATTAGTTGTCGAACTCAAACTTCGACCCTTTTTATCGTCAGAAGCGAATTCTGCCCTGACTCCCTATTAAGGGTGTCAAAACCCGACAGTCACAAAAATCGTAACGAGATCAACTTTCTCAGCGACTCGGTCTCGACTCGACAAGAAGAAGGATGCCGTCGTTTTCCCTGTCCCACAACACTATGTCAGATGGCTTTGCACGATTTCTATCTAACAAAGACTCTGAATAATCAAGTCGGCACAATCTTCTAGGTCGAGGTTGCTGGAAGAACGGTTACAGAACGACTATGTTCATTGAGAATAGTGGGCACGTGTAGGATAAATGAAGACGATCAAGCAAGATGAGTCTATTTCGAGAAGCCGGTTTGTTGACTGTCCGGTCTGCAAGAATCACACTTTGAAGCTGAAAAGGACGGTGCAGGTTGGTCGGTGCAAGACGTGCAGCGAATCATACAAGATCATCGTTGTCTATGTGAAGACTGGGAGAAAGGCAAAGTCTCCCGCGGCAACGAGCTCTCGAGACGAGACGAAGTCTCAACCTGCTCCTGAACCAACGTTACCATCTTGGCAGCTGCCCTCGGACACTTCCCTATTCAGCACGTCCACTGAGAGTTCTTCAGGATTGTCCGATATAGGCTTCGAGTACAGTCACCCTGAGCATACGGGCGAGTCTGAGTCGACGAGCGGACAATAACCCTCTCCTGGATTGGGCCGTGTGGCCAGACGATTCTGCGGAGGACGCCGTGCTAAGGGTTCCTTGTTTACTTCGTGTCTTTCTTCTTGAAGTCTAGGGATAGCGAGTTTACGCAGTAGCGCATTCCGGTCGGCTGGGGCCCATCGTCGAATACGTGTCCGAGGTGGCTGCCGCAGTTCTTGCAGAGGATCTCGACCCTTTCCGTTCCGAGTGCACGGTCCGGAACCTCTACGATGTTGTCCTTGGCGAGGGCGGTCCAGAAGCTGGGCCAGCCTGAGCCAGAGTCATATTTTGTGTCTGATGAGAATAGTTCTGCTCCGCAAGCCGCGCAGACGTATACTCCCTTCTCCTTGTTGTGAAGATACTTTCCGGTGAACGCCGGCTCTGTCGCCTTCTTCCGCAAGACTCTGTACTGTTGAGGGTCCAGCTGTTTCTTCCATTCCTCGTCTGTCTTATTCATGACCATAAGATAATGATCCCTCGGCCGGTATTTGAACGCCTCACGCCGGAACGAGGGCTGAGACCAGCCTAGACGCCGGTTGAAGGCTGTCTAGAACAGCTGTCTCGCGTCGCGAGAAAAAAAATTGTTGGCCCCTTTTTTTTCTAGAGGGCTCCGGCCAGTTGAAGCAGATCTAGGCGAATCGCCTGACTTAGGGCGCAGAATAGAACAGTAGACCGTCTTTCCAGAGTGGAAATCGAGCCCATAGCTCTTCGTGAAAAACTCGCGATCTAAAAACGCCTGCCCAGACTGCCGTTTAGCGCGTGTTCTGTGCTCCTTCCGCTTTCAAAAGGAACAGTATGCGAATTTCTCTCATCCCGACGAGCTGCGCTGAGAAAAAGGCTATTCTTCTGTTAATTCCCTCCGAGATCCGAATCTTGTGTCGTGGGGAGCAACTACTTTTGAGATTTTTCGGAGAGGGGTCCCGCCAGTTGAAACCGATCTCGGCGAGTCTTGTAGTTCAGGGCGCAGAATAGAACAGTAGACCGTTTTCCCAGCTGCAAGTTATCTGCTAGAATCAGCGCGAAGATCTCGCAGATCAGAATCGCCTGCCCCGATCCCGGATCAGGGCTGATTCTGAACGATTTCCTGTTACCTAGAGACGTTTCTTTTTCCGGGGCTATTTTGCCTTCCAGGTAAACGCCTTCACCGGCTGGAACTCTGCGAGTGCGTCTGTGGTCCAGCCGTATTTCTTCTTCTGAGCCTCCAAGACCCTCATGGCAGTTCCACTCTTCATGTCCAGAAACTTGGCGTTCCCTTCAAGTATCGCCTGGCGTTTCGAGCCGTCCGCAAGCATCACGGTGATCGCCGGATTCGCTCTGAGGTTCCGATAACGAGCCGTCGCCTCGTCCACTCCGAGATAGAAGACCCCATCAACAACTACGAAGTCCGTGGGTGAGAGGTGAGGTCGGCCGTCCGGTCTCACCGTGGCAGCAAGAGTCAGGACTCGACTATTGGCCAGCTCGATCACCTCGCTAGCTGTCAGAGGATTCTGGCTGTACACCTCTCTGGTGTGCGAGCTAGCTTTGCTGAGAGAGTTCTTGATAATCGAGTCTAGGCTGGACAATGCCGTTCCGGTTGAGAGAGCCACGTCCGCGACAGATAAGATGATTACTCTATTTGCTAAGCCTTGCAGCCTTTCCCACGAAAGGATTTGCCAGCTTCTCATCCCCGATTGTAGTCTCAGGTCCGTGGCCCGGATAGACAATGGTCTTATCGTCCAGCTTGAAGAGCCGCTCCCTGATCGAGTGCATGAGGGTCTCAAGGTCTCCCCCTGGAAGATCGGTTCTGCCGATAGACTGGTTGAAGAGAGCATCACCGGTCAAGACGTATCCGTCCCCGCACAGGCTGATGCTCCCGGGCGAGTGGCCGGGAGTGTGGAGAATGCGAATCGTCTCGTCTCCAATTTTTAGAAGATCCCCGTCTTTGAGATAGCTGTCAACCTTGGGCGGTGGTGGAACCTCGAATCCCATGATTTGGCGCACGCGACTCTGCATAGACTCAAGCATAGAAAGATCGTCATGATGGATCAGAAACGGAATCTTCAGCTCGGAGCGTATTCGGTCGACGCCAAGTACATGATCAAAGTGTGTGTGAGTAGCGATGATCTGACTGGGCTTAACCCCGATGTCATTCAAGAAACGTAGGATCCTCCCAGGTTCATCGCCCGGGTCGACTATTAACGCGGCTGAGTCGGATTGCAGGATGTAGCAGTTGGTCTGCAATCGCCCAACCACCAGCGTGTGTATCTTGACCAAACTCTCATTCAGGTAGGAATCGTACCCGGGGAATATGAAGCTGGAGATTGGGCCATAGAGAAACACTCATTCGTAGCAGTCTATTTGTTCGGAAGACCATGAGTTTTGCGTGTCTTCTGGTTCTGGAGTTGGACAGAGTTAGAAAAATAGATCGCTAAGGGAGGGACTGAACTCCTTGTCACTTCGCCCTTGAACGTTTGAAATGCCTCAGGCACTGAGGACCTTATCTCACTGGTCCCCTTGGCTATCTTCTGAGAACCAGCTCCGAAGCAGGTATGAAAAATCGTAACCTCTGCCACGGTGGAGGGCTCGTTTTCAGTCCTTGGTTGAGGATAATAATCCGACAACTTTTGCTGTCTTACCTGCGCAGTCAGGACTAACGACGGAGAAAAATAAAGTGGGTATTTATGCCTAGAGCTTGAACGCTCGACCGCTAATTCCTGGTGGGTCTACCATGACCCAGTAAGGAAGATTCAACGGAATTGCTCCACCTGTCAGCTGTATGTCTCCGAAGTAGTCGCCGTTTGCCAAGCTCGGTGATATAGTTAGCGATACTGTGACTGTTCCTGTCCCGCCAGCAGCCACTGTTAGAGAAGCGACTGACGGTGTGATGGTTGGACCAGCGGATGCGGCAAGCACTGAGACGGAATATGTCACTGCAGAGGTTGAGACAGACGTGACTATTATGTCGAAGCTTCGAGTTATCCCAGCCGAGGGTAGTTCGCCGAAGCTGAAACTGGCCTGACCACTGCCGTTACCAGCCTCAAGAGTAGCGGTGACTTGAGAGGCGGCCGCTAGATCGATTCTGCCTCCGCCTCTTACCATTGGGTTCGTGAGTGAAGAGCCGGTGCTGAAACCTTTCACGGGTCGGTGGGCCGAGTTGACAAGGGCCGATTTGATCTGCTCTGGAGACCAGTTAGGATGCAGCTGTATCAGGAGTGCCGCTGAACCGGCAACATGGGGCGTAGCCATGCTGGTTCCCTGGAAGAATGCAAAGCAGGGTGGACTCGCACAGCCGAAGCTTGGAATTGAAGAGTACACGTTTACACCGGGAGCCACGACGTCTGGCTTGATCTTATTCTGCGGTTGTCCGATGCCTACTCCTGGAGTTTGTAGTAGAGGTGGTCCTATCGAGGAAAACCGGGCGAGAATATCGGCGCTTGGACCGTCAGTGAAGAATTCTTGTGGATTCGTTCCATCAACGGTTACCGTAGATGGCGCGGCAGCGGCCATGGCTAGACCGTTCGGGCGTGAGACCATCACTGCTGGAATAGTGGGCTGATTGGGAGTCCCATCTTGTCCCATCGCTACCGGGTCGCCCTGCTGACTGTTATAGACGATGACGCCTATCGCTCCGGCGCCTTGCGCGTTGCGTATCTTGGTACTGAACGTGCAACCTCCCCTAGCGATGAGAGCGATCTCACCAGCAAGACTTCCGCTTATCGCGGTGCATCCGTTGATGGGGCTTGTCGTTACGAAAGTGGCTGTCACCGCTGGATCGAAGTTGACGAATTGGCCGATTGCAGCTCCAAATGTGCCGATGCTGGTTACTGTCACTGGGATGCCGATGAAGTGTGGATTAGTAGAGGCACCTACGGTTATGACCTTGTCAGCAATTCCGGGCGATTCTACTGTTCCCGCTCCTGGACCGGCATTGCCCGCGGCAATAGCCACCACGACTCCTGCGTCGACGGCGGAGTTGACCGCGTTGACTAGAACGTCATTGGGTCTCGCTCCTCCACCTAGGCTGAGGTTGAGCACGTCCATTCCATCAGTGACAGCAGCGTCTACTGCTTTGGCAATGTCATGGCTAGAAGCGCTGAGAACATTGCCTGGGAAGACATTGTAGTTGCCGAGATAGGCTTTGGGCGCGATGCCGCTGAGGTTGCAGGCGGGTACGAACGGAGCGCACGTATTAGCGACTCCCGCCGCAATTCCGGATACGTGGCTGCCATGCTCTTGGGCTGCGTGACCGTCAAAGTTGGTTAGTGTCTCGAAGACCTTTGCGACTATGACTTTGTTGCTCACAAAGTTGCACTGAGTGTCGACTATGCCTACCGCAGAGTCGATAGCGTCACACTTTGGAAATCCTGCGAGGGCGGGTAGTGTGTTGTCTGTTAGGAATGGGTGTGTCTGGTCGATTCCGGTGTCAATAATTCCTATCTTGACACCTGCGCCAGCATTGCTCTGTCCTCCAACGGCGTTCCAGAGGACAGGTGCGCCGATTAAGGTGGGGGACCTGTTCATTTCCAAGTGGAAGAGGTAGTCTGGGACGACCCAGCTGGCTCCAGGAGCGTTGAGCAGATGATTCATGCTATGACCATTGAGCTGTACTGCGATACCGTTTAGGACGACTGAGTATTCGTCGATGACCTGGACCTCAGGAGCATTGTTCTGTAGCCAGCCCTTTGCAAGTCCCCGCCCGTTTGCGAGGTATTGCGAGTAGGACTGGGCCGCTTGCGAGCTCAAGTCGAGCTTGTTACCGGGAGTCGGCATTGTCTTGGCGTAGCCTTGCACGTGACCATCATAGCTGGCTAGTGGTTGGTCCTTGAGCACGATTATGGCATTGTCGGCAAGAACTCCGTCGGGTGATGGAGTTGCATCCGAGCCGGTGTAAATGGCTCCGGTGAAGATTGGTGCGAGTGATAGCACTGAAACGAGAATGACCGAAAAAAGAATCTGTGTCTTCATGGATATTTCCGGAACCGTCTATAGGAGTAGCGGTTTTAACTCTTGTGGTAACGTCTCAGCTCAGACATCAAGAGCAACACCACGATATCATGAGATTTACCTAGATATTC
>Ga0209283_10000799_pt1 | contig 16250 bp, 16 predicted proteins | sample CZO8metaG_2_FD_188354 | JGI IMG/M metagenome (GOLD analysis project Ga0209283, IMG submission 188354) | Vadose zone soil microbial communities from the Eel River Critical Zone Observatory, Northern California, USA - CZOApr15con2H1.8 metaG... | ecosystem: Environmental > Terrestrial > Soil >...
ACGCGCCGTGGAAGAGGCCCGTGCGTTCGGCAGCGCGGTGTCGGGATCGATGGAGAACCTGAGCCGCACGCTCGACCTGCGGGGGCGCGTGCAGCGCCACCCCATCGGCATGGTGTTCGCCGGCCTGGGCATCGGGTACGTGCTCGGCGGGGGGCTCTTCTCGCCGGTGACTGGACGCCTCCTCAAAGTGGGCATGCGGCTGGCGCTGGTGCCCCTCATCAAGAGCCAGATCGGCGCGCTGGCGGGCTCGGACGACAGCGAGCGCCCGTCCGGAAGCAGCGCGGTCTAGCGGGCGCGCCCGCACGGCACCGGGCGGCGGGCGTGCGCAGATTGCGTGCGGAAGCGGACAAACTTTTCTCGTAGGCAGGAGGCGCGGCATGAATCTCAAGAAGAGCGGCTTGAAGGCGCTCAAGTACCTGCAAGACATCGATCGCGACGACGTGCTGGAATCCATCGGGCTGCAGGAGCGCCGCAGCGCGCTCGCGACGACGCTGGGCAGCCTCGGCATCTTCGTGCTCGGCTGCCTGGTCGGCGCGGGCATCGGCCTGGCGTTCGCGCCCAAGTCGGGCGACGAGCTGCGCAACGAGCTGGGCGACAAGGTCCGGCGCAGGGCCCAGGAGCTGCAGCAGAACGAGGGCGCGTTCGGGAGCCCGAACCGCTCCCAGATGCCCGTGACTTAGGAAGACAGCGCTCGCCACAGCTCGTCGACTCCGAATTTTTCCTTGGCGGAGAAGCCGATCACCTCGTCGGGCGGTACGCCGAGCGTGGCGGCGATCTTCTGCAGCTGGGCTGAGCGGCGGGTGCGGCCGAGCTTGTCGAGCTTGGTGGCGACCACCACGATGCGCTTCCCCAGGGACTGCCCCCAGCCGACCATCTCCACGTCGCTAGGCTGCGCGCCCAGGTGGCCGTCGACGATCACCACCAGCGCGCGCAGCGTCTCGCGGCCGGTCAGGTAGCGCTCGATCATCGCCTTCCACCGCTCGCGCTCCTCGCGCGGGCCGGAGGCGAAGCCATAGCCGGGCAGGTCAACCAGGCGCAGCCGGTGCTCGGGCCCGCGGCCGCCCGAGCGGGTGCGCTCGGCGACGCCCACGTCGAAGAAGTTGAGCAGCCTGGTGCGCCCGGGCGTCCGCGATACCCGCGCGAGCTGGCGCCGGTTGGTGAGCGCGTTCAGGCAGCTCGACTTGCCCACGTTGCTGCGCCCGCAGAACGCCGCTTCGGGACGGTCGGCCGGCGGCCACTGCTCGGGCGCGGTGGCCGACTTCACGAACCCGGCTTCCAGGACGATCACGCCGCCGCCCGCTCGCCCCCGCCGCGGCCCGGGACGCCCAGCATCTCGCACAGCTCGTCGAACTCGCGGCCGAACGCCTCCGCGTTGCGGTGCGCCGCGCCTCCGAGCGCGAGCTTGCCGTCGCGCAGCTGGGCCCAGACGCGCTTGTGCGAGGTGTAGAAGGCGATGCCGATGCCCAGGAAGAGCAGGAAGCAGCCGGCGTAGACGACCGGCGTCGAGGGATCGCGCGCGATCTGCAGGCCGGTGGCGTAGAACGGCGTCAGTCGCTCGAAGCGGAACGCGAACCGGTCTTCGCGGTTGTCGCGATCGAAGTCGGGCTTCTTCGCGAAGACCCAGAACGAGGTGATCTTCGCGAGCTTCGACGGCCGCATCCTGCCGTCGGGCCCCGCCTCGGGACGCGATCCCGGCGGCTCCTCCGCGCGCACGACCTGGACCGCGGGCCCCAGGCCGGAGAAATCCTCCTGGTGGTCGACGAGCTGGTAGCTGAGCCCCTCGGCCGCGTCGATCGGCTCTCCCGGGGCGGCCAGACGCTCCACCTCCGCGCCGGTCGCCTTGTCGAGGATTTTCACGCGGGCGCGCATCCCCTCTTCCAGCTGCTGGTAGCTGGCCTGGTAGAAGGTGAGCCCGCCATAGCGCAGGGGGTGGTTGACGGTGATGGTCTCGCGGGCCAGCTCCTCGCCCGCGCTGCCATCGGGCAGCTTGCGGAACACGCGCAGGTCGGACTCGAACGCCTTGGGCCGCCCCGGCTCGAACTCCTTGAGGCGGAAGTCGTCGCAGCGGACCAGGAACGGCCGGCCGTCCTGGTCCACCAGCTTGTGGCGGAACTGGGTGCCGTCCGGCCGCCGCTCGATGAACGCGTCCGCCTGGCCGCCTCCCTGGGGCACGTTGGCCACGCCCTCGAAAGCGGTGAGCCGGCCCATGATGCCGCCGCCCAGGATCAGCAGCAGCGAGAGGTGCACGACCCACACGCCGAAGCGCGCATACCGGCCCTTCTCGGCGAACACGCCCCCTTCCGCCGCGCGGACGCTGTACTTGCGCGCCCGGAGCTGCTCCGCGACGGCCTCGGCCGACAGCATGGTGGGGGCCTCGGCCGTGCGGAAGCGCAGCCCGACCACGTGGTCGAGACGCGTCTCCGGGTACCGCACCATGAACCAGATGCGCGGGAGCCGCTCGACGGAACAGGCGATGAGGTTCAGGGCCAGCGAGACGAGCAGCAGGGTGAACCACCAGCTGTGGAACAGATCGTAGAGCTCGAGCCACCGGTAGGCGCCGAGCACCACCGGCCGGTTCGCGAAGGCGCGCTCGATGTTCAGCAGCGAGTCGTTCTGGGGGTTGACGAACGTGCCGGCGATCATCGCCAGGAAGAGCAATAACAGATTTGCCAGGGTGAGCCGGAGCGAGCAGAAGAACCGGAACACCTGCTCGACGACGGCGTTCGACTCCTCGGGCGGGAGCTGCGCGACCTCGCTCACCGCGCCGGGAAGTGGACCGGCCTGGACCAGCGTCTCGCTCATCGCCGCCCGCGCAGCCACGCGGCGAGCTGCGTGCTCTTTGCCCTCGCCTGCGCGCCCGGCTGCCTCTTCGCGCGCTCGGCCGTCCAGTGATCGATCCGCTGCAGCGCCGCCTTGACGTCGAAGGGCTGCGCGGACGGCGACCCCGGCCCGTGGCAGGAGACGCAGGTCGCAGCCGCGTCCTGCATGCCGAACAGCCGGGCCAGCTCCCTGTCGCGCATCACCACCGCCGGCTGGTAGTAACGGCCGCCGCCGTGGCAGCTTTCGCAGGACACCCCCGCCACCGGGTCGGCGGGATTCGACCGCTGCTCGTCCCGGGAGTGGCAGGCCAGGCACAGCGCCGAGCGGCGCTGGTCGGGGGTGAAGGAATCGACTGCGCGCGCGTGGGGGCTCTGCGACCAGATGCGGTACGCCTCGGCGTGACAGGCGCGGCAGCTCTCCGGGCCGACCAGATCGGAGGCCAGGGCGGGCGCGGCCAGGGCGAGCACGGCGGCGGCGAAGGCGAGGCGCATCGAGGGGGTGCGGAACGTATCAGCGGGTCTACCATGGCGCAACGCGTCCGTTCGCCGCCTTTCCCGAGGAGCGCATCCCATGACGTCCGCGCTCTGAAAAGCGTAGCGCCCTATCCGGCGGCGGCTAGCCGCAAGGCATCCTAGTAGACTGAGTCCGATGCGCGTCTTCGGTCTCACCGGCAACATCGGAACCGGCAAGAGCACGGTCGCCCGGCTCTTCGCGGAACGGGGCGTGCCGGTGATCGACGCCGACCAGGTCGCGCGCGAGGTGGTGGCGCCCGGCACCCCGGGCCTGGCCGAGGTGGTCGCGCGCTTTCCCGGCGTCCTGACCGCGCAAGGCGAGCTGGACCGGAAGGCGCTCGCCGCCCGCGTCTTCACCGACGCACAGGAGAGGGCCGCGCTCAACGCCATCCTGCACCCGCTGATCGGCAGGGAAGTGCGGGCCCGCCTCGATCGGCTCGCGGCGCGCGGACAGCCGCTCGCGCTGTACGAGGCGGCGCTGATCGTCGAGAACGGGCTGCACCATGGCCTCGACGGGCTGATCGTGGTCACCGCGCCCGTCGAGGAGCAGGTCCGCAGGCTCGCGCTGCGGGACGGCATGGCCGAGGCTGAGGCGCGCGCCCGCATCGCCGCCCAGCTAGCGGCGCACGAGAAGACGAAGGTGGCCGACTTCGTCATCGAGAACACCGGCGCGCCGGAGCTGTTGCGCGCGCAGGTCGCTCGCGTGCTGGACACGCTCCGCGCCAACTGGCAGCGAGGCGGGTGATGGACCACGTCCTCATCACCGGCTTCCCCAAGCTGCTCGCGCGGCGCATGGCGTTGCGGCTGCACGCGGGGGGCGCCCAGGTCTCGCTGTTGGTGCAGGAGAAGGAGGCGAGCGCGGCGCGCGAGTTCGCCGAGGGCGCGATGGACGTGCTGGTCGGCGACGCTTCCGCCATGCACCTGGGGCTCTCCACCTCCGAATACCGCGAGCTGACCGCCGGGGTGACCGACGTCCTCCACGCCGCCGAGCAGAGCACGCTCAGCTCGCCGCGCGAGGAGATGCGGCGCGTGAACCTGACCGGCACGCAGGCGGTGCTGGAGCTGGCCATCGACTGCCGCAAGCTCCGGCGGTTCACGCACCTCTCCACCGTGTTCGTCTCCGGCGACCGGGTGGGAGTCATCGCCGAGGACGAGCTCGCTTGCGGGCAGGCCTTCCGCAACCACTACGAGGAGTCGAAGTTCGAGGCCGAGCTCCTGGTGCGGCGCGCGATGGGGCAGATCCCCACCACCGTGCTGCGGCCGTCGATCGTGGTGGGCGACACCAAGACGGGCGAGATCGATCGGTTCGAGGGCCCGTACGCGCTGGCCATCCTGCTGGTCACCAGTCCTCTCCAGATTCCGGTGCCTCTCCCGGGCGACGGGATCGCGCCGCTCAACGCCGTGCCCATCGACTACGTCGTCGACGCCTCCGCGGCGATCCACAAGGACTCTCGCGCCGTCGGACGCACCTTCCACCTCGTCGATCCGAACCCGTCCAGCGCGCGGCGCGTGTACGAGACGATCGCGCAACGCAGCGGGAAGAAGCTCCCTCGCCTGTCGCTCGGGTACAAGCTGACGGATGCGCTGCTCAAGCTCCCCGGCCTGGAGCGGTTGACGCGCGAGCAGCGCGCCGCCATCGCCTACGTCAACCATCTCAGCTTCTATTCCAGCCGGAACACGCTGGAGATCCTCGACGGGACCGGCATCCGCTGCCCGCCGATCGAGAGCTACCTCGACAACCTGATCGAGTACGTGCGCAGCCGCCGCCCATAGGCCGGTGCTGTCACCCCGGGTGCGCGGGTGTGCCGGTAATTCGATCGCCGCGCCGGCGGATGCGTTCTACACTGCGCGCATGACCAATCGCGAGCTGACCGACCGCGCCCAGAAGGTGCTCTTCCAGAACTACCGGACGCAGCCGGTCGCGCTGGTGCGCGGCGAAGGGACGGCGGTGTGGGACGCCGACGGCAAGAAGTACCTCGACTTCATCGGCGGCATCGCCACCGTCTCGGTCGGCCACGCGAACCCGCGGGTGCGCGAGGCGGTGCTGGAGCAGACCAAGCTCCTCTGGCACGCGTCGAACCTCTACTTCACCGAGCCGCAGGTCCGCCTGGCCGAGAAGCTGACCCGGCTGTGCTTCGCGGACCGCGCCTTCTTCTGCAACAGCGGCACCGAGGCGAACGAGGCGATGATCAAGCTCGCCCGGCGCTGGCACGTGGACAGCGGGCACCCGGAGCGCATCGAGATCGTCTGCATGAACGATTCGTTCCACGGGCGCACGATGGGCTCGCTGGCGGCGACGGGGCAGCCGAAGTACCAGCAGGGCTTCGGGCCGCTCCCGGCGGGGTTCCGCTTCGTCGATTACGGCGACGTGAAGCAGATCGAGGATGCCGTCACCGACAAGACCTGCGCGGTCCTGCTCGAGCCGCTCCAGGGCGAAGCTGGAGTGATCACCGCGCCGGCCGGCTACCTCAAGGCCGTGCGCGAGCTGTGCACCAGGCGCGGCGCGTTGATGCTGCTCGACGAGGTCCAGACGGGGATGGGCCGCACCGGGAAGATGTTCGCGCACCAGCACTTCGGGATCGAGCCCGACGCGATGAGCCTCGCCAAGGGCATCGCCGGCGGATTGCCCCTGGGCGCGCTGCTCGCGAAGGACCAACTGGCGAAGGTCTTCACGCCGGGGACGCACGCCAGCACCTTCGGCGGCAACCCGGTGGCGACCGCTGCCGCCTGCGCGGTGGTGGATCTGCTCGAAGGTGGGCTCCTCGACCACGTCCGGCGCGTCTCGGAAGTGCTGCAGGCGCGGCTGGCCGCGCTGCCCCAGGCGACGCCGCGCGCCGCGGGAGAGCGCGGCCTGGGCCTGTTGCGCGGCGTCCTGCTCGCGGAGGACCTCGCGCCCAAGGTGGTCGCCAAGGCGCGCGAGCTCGGGTTGCTCGTGAACGCGATCGGCGATCGGGTGCTGCGCCTCGCACCTCCGCTCACAGTGTCGGAGAGCGAGATCCACGAGGCCGCAAAGCTGCTCGCACAGGCCATCGCACAGGCCTGATCCTGGCTTTGTGCGGTGACACCGGTACGATACTGTTTCGAGGACCGCGGCCGCTCGGCCGGAGGATCATGGCCACCCTTCCGACCCCAGCCAGCGGGGGCACCGACCTCCCCCCGGAACTGCAGAACGAGCTCCGCACGTTCGAGGCCGTCGGACGCGACGTTTCCCTCTACGATCTGCTGGGCGTCGCTCCCGACGCGGACGGCGGCACCATCCGGCGCGCGTACCTCGACCGCTCGCGCCGCTACCACCCCGACGCCTGGTTCCGCAAGAACGTGGGCGAGTTCGGGCCGCTGCTCTCGCGCGCGTTCCAGAAGCTGTCCGCCGCGTACCAGGTGCTGTCCGACGAGGACGCGCGCACGGCGTACGACCAGGTGCTCAAGAAGCGCCTCTCCCAGCGCGAGCGCGACGCGATGGACCGGCGCGCGCTCAGCCGCGAGGAGCAGGAGAGGCGCCAGCGCGAGGGCCGCGAGCGGCTGCTGCGCACCAAGGGCTTCGCGCGCATCGGCGCGGCGCACAAGCTGTACGAGGAAGCGCTCGAGCTGGCGCTCAACGGAGAGCGGGCCCAGGCGATCGCCGCGCTCAAGGCGGCGCGCGAGCTCGACCCGCGCCGCGGCGAGATCGCGCAGAAGCTCACCGAGCTGGAGCGCGAGGCGGCCCGATCCCGCTCGCAGCTCGCGCTCAAGGGGGGGCGCGAGCAGGAGGAGAAAGGCGACCTCCAGGCGGCGCTCAAGACGTACTCGCAGTCGTTCCAGATGGATCCCACCAATGCCGCGGCCGCGGTCGCGGCCGCCAGGTGCGCCACCGCGCTCGGCGATCACCAGCAGGCGAGCACCTTCGCCGCGCGCGCGGTGGAGATCGCGCCCGACGACGTGGAGACGCGCTTCCTGCTGGCCAGCGCCTTCGTGACCCTCGGGCTCAAGGTGAAGGCGCGCGCCGAGCTGACCCGCGTCCTGCAGGCGAAGGCCGACCACAAGGAGGCGCGCGCGCTGCTCAAGCGCGTGTGAGCCATGGCGGAACCGGTCATCGGCATCGATCTGGGCACCACCAACTCCGTCGTCGCGACGGTGCAGTCCGGCACGCCCGTGGTGATCCCCAATCGCAGCGGGTACCGGCTGACGCCGTCGGTCGTCGCCATCGCGAAGAACGGCAAGCGGCTGGTCGGCGCGCTCGCCCGCCGCCAGGCGGTCACCAACGCCGAGCGCACCGTGGTCAGCGTCAAGCGGCTGATGGGGCGCAAGTGGTCGTCGCGCTCCACGCAGGAAGCGCTGGCGCGCCTGCCCTACACGGTGGTGCCGCACGACAAGGAGCGCGACGACCTGCTCATCCAGCTCGGAGACACCACCTGCTCGCCGCCCGAGATCAGCGCGATGGTGCTCGCCGAGCTGCGCCTCGACGCCGAGGCGTTCCTCGGCAAGCCGGTCACCAAGGCGGTGATCACCGTCCCGGCCTACTTCAACGACTCGCAGCGCAACGCGACCAAGGACGCCGGCCGGATCGCCGGCCTGGACGTGATCCGCATCATCAACGAGCCGACCAGCGCGTCCCTGGCGTACGGGTTCGGCAAGCAGATCGGCGAGAAGCAGATCTGCGTCTTCGACCTGGGCGGCGGCACCTTCGATTTCACCGTGCTCCACATGTACAAGGGCGTGTTCGAGGTCGAGGCGACCGGCGGCGACTCGCTGCTGGGCGGAGACGACTTCGACAACCGCGTCGTCGACTGGCTGGCGCAGCCCTTCCTGGAGAAGCACGGCATCGACCTGCGCAAGGAAAAGATGTCCCTGCAGCGCCTGCGCGACGCGGCCGAGAAGGCCAAGTGCGAGCTGTCCAGCACGCAGCAGATGGAGATCAACCTGCCCTTCATCGCCACGGCGCGGGGCGCCGGGCCGCTGCACCTGCAAGTGACGCTCGCCCGGCCGCAGCTGGAGGCGATCACCCGCGACCTGGTCGACCGCTGCCTGGGCGTGTGCGAGCAGGTGATGGCCGAGGCGAAGGTGAAGCCCACCCAGCTCGGCGACGTGCTGCTCGTCGGCGGCCAGACGCGCATGCCGCTGATCCAGGCCCGGGTGCGGCATCTGTTCGGGCGCGAGCCTTCCAAGGCGGTCAACCCCGACGAGGCGGTGGCGGTCGGGGCGGCGATCCAGGGCGCGATGCTGATGCACCAGGAGCAGGAGATGCTGCTCCTCGACGTGACTCCGCACTCGCTCGGGATCGCCATCGCGGGCGGCTTCTTCCAGAGCATCATCCCGAAGAACACCACGGTGCCCACCAGCGCCCACCACGTCTTCATCACCGTCAAGGACGACCAGACCTCGGCGAAGATCACCGTGCTGCAGGGCGAGAGCGAGATCGCCGCGCAGAACGAGCTCCTCGGCGAGTTCATGATGACCGGGCTGCGCAAGGCCAAGCGCGGCGAGGTGGACATCGACGTCATCTTCGACATCAGCGCCGACGGCATCGTCTCCGTCTCCGCGCTCGACGTGCAGACCGGGCTGCGCCAGAGCATCACCGTCACCGCCAGCTCGGGCCTGACCGAGGACGAGATCAAGACCGCCGCCAAGGCCAATGAGGAGTGGATGCTCGGGCAGAAGGAGGACCCCGAGTTCCAGAAGCACAAGGCGCGTGCGGAGGAGGTCCTCCGCCAGTTCGACGAGCTGTGGCCGCGGCTGAAGCAGGCCGCCGCCGACGGGCTGGGCAACGAGCCGGTGCAGCGGGCCGAGGCGGCGCTGAGCGTCGCCCGGCTGCAGATCCAGCAGAAGGAGTCGGTGGGGCTCGCGGCCAGCATCGACCGGCTCGAGCGCATGCTCGGCGCGCTGCGGGGCGCGGTGGAGCGCGGGCTCGTGTCGCCCCGCGGGGGCAGCTCGTGAGCACGCCCCCGGAGAACAAGTTCTCCGCCCTGCTGCTGGAAGGCCTCGATCACTACCGCAAGGGCCGCATGCTGGAGGCGGTGCGCGCCTGGGAGGAGGCGTACACGCTGGAGCCTTCCAACCTGCGCGCGCGCGAGTTCCTGCGCAGCGCGCTGGAGCGGATCCACGCGCACATGGCGCCGCCCGCCGCGCCGCAGCAGGCCGCGCATCCGTGGCTCCCGCCGCCCGCCACGCAGCAGCAGGTGCCGGCGGACCCGGCGCGCAAGACGGCCGGCCGGCTCCCCTCCAATCCTTCGCAGGCGAAGGTGAAGACGAAGGCGCCGCTGCAAGAAAGCCCGTGGGACGACGGTCCCTCGATGGCCATCCCGCAGGACACGCCGCCGCCGGGCGCCGAGGCCGAGGCCGGCGGCGCGTGGACCATCCACCAGGAGCCGATGCCGGTCCCTCCCGGGGAGGACGACGAGCTGTCCGCCTGGACCGCCGGAGCGCGCGAGCTGGTCGCGCTGAACGACTTCTCCGGGGCGATGGAGCTGCTGGCGAAGATCCTCGCCCGCAAGCCCCAGGACGAGGAGGCGCAGAAGCTCCACGCGCTGTGCGAGGAGAACCTGATCCAGATGTACGAGAGCAAGCTCGGCGCGATGGACCGCATCCCCGTCGTGGTCCTGCCCCCGGACGAGATCATCTGGCTCAACCTCGATCCTCGCGCCGGCTTCGTGCTGGCGCAGATCGACGGCATGGTCACCTTCGAGGACCTCTACGCCATCTGCGGCCTGCACCGCCTGGACACCGCCCGCATCCTCTCCCAGCTGCTGGAGGAAGGCGTGGTGTCGGTGGAAGTCGCGGCCGCGGCCAAGGCGAAGCGGGCGGCCCCGCGGGGGTAACGCACCGCACACCGCCTCACTCGCGTCGTCCTGATCGGGCGGCCGCGAACATCACGGTCGCGCCGACGAGGTAAGCGAGAATCCAACCTGGCCACCCGCTCGGAATGAATACGGGGAAGAGCGTCAAAAGACCTGCAGCGAGGAAAACTGGCGAGAGCACGAGCGCGACGGCGACAATCTGGCGTCCGCGCAGCCGGATCTCCCATCCCATGTTCACCTCGGAGCCGGGAGTGTAGCGGTGAGCCGCCGCTGCGCACCGCGATGCGTTCGTCTTCGCGCGCGTCCGTCACTGGACCGATGGGCCGCACGCCGCAATCGTGCGGGTTCAGGCTCGTCCACTTTTCCGTGCAAGGCAACCACCTGCATCTGGTGGTCGAGGCACCGGACCAGGAGCGCCTCTCGCGCGGGCTGCAGGGGGCTGGCGGTGCGCATCGCGCGCAGGTTGAACCGGATGATGGGGCGCAAGGGGAAGGTGTTCGCGGATCGGTATCACGGACACGTGCTGCGGTCGCCGTCAGAAATCGCACGCGCGGTCGCCTACGTGCTCGGAAACTTCTTCGTGCATGCAGTCCGGCGAGGCAATCGCGTCGACGCGGGGCAGCCGGACGGCTACAGCTCCGCCGTCTCCGTGGAGACGGGTCCGCCGCTGGTCGCTCCGGCGAGGACTTGGCTGCTGACCGTCGGGTGGAGGCGAGCGCGCATTCCATAGTAGCGACGTATGCTTCGGGCATGGACCTCCTGGTCAACATCGACGTGCCCGAGTTGGAGCCGGCGGTCGCCTTCTACACGCGCGCGCTCGGGCTCACCGTCGGGCGGCGCTTCGGCGAGGACGGTGGGGGCTGCTCGGCGCGGCAAAACCCATCTACCTACTCAGGAAGGCCGCGGGGACGAGGCCCGCGCCCGGCGCGAGGCGCCGCAACTACGCGCGCCATTGGACTCCGGTGCATCTCGATTTCCTGGTCCCCGACGTGGACGCCGCCGTGGAGCGCGCCGTGAACGCCGGCGCGAAGGTGGACGAGCCGGCGCAAGACCGGGACTGGGGGCGCATCGCGATGCTGGCCGACCCGTTCGGGCACGGGTTCTGCCTGCTTCAGTTCTCCGGGCCGGGGTACGACGCGATCGCGGACTGACCCCCTGGGCAGCCTCCCGGAGTGGTGCAAGCGAGCTCGGGGACGGTCACCTTCACGTCGGTCGGCAGCCGCTACGCGGGGTCGTTCGATCTGTTCTTCGGCTTCGGCGAGCACGTGACCGGCACGTTCGATGCACCGGTCTGTCCCGCCGACCAAAACGCGACGCTCGCCTGCAAGTGACTCAGAGGATGTAGCGCGACAAGTCCTCGTCCTGCAGGACCTTGTCGAGCTTCTCCCGCACGTACGCCGCGTCGACGCGGATCGCGCGCCCGCGCAGCGAGTCGGCCTGGAAGCTCACGTCCTCCAGCACCTTCTCCACCACGGTGTGCAGGCGGCGGGCGCCGATGTTCTGCGCGCGGTCGTTCATCACCTGGGCGACGCGCGCCAGCTCCTGCACGCCGCTCTCGTCGAAAGCCAGCTCGACGCCCTCGGTGGCGAGGAGCGCCGCGTACTGGCGGGTCATGGCGTTCTTGGGCTGCGTCAGGATGCGCACCAGGTCGGACTGCGTGAGCGGCTCCAGCTCCACGCGGATGGGGAAGCGTCCCTGCAGCTCCGGCAGCAGATCGCTCACCTTCGCCACGTGGAAGGCGCCCGCCGCGATGAACAGGACGTGGTCCGTCTTCACCGGCCCGTACTTGGTGTTCACCGTCGAGCCCTCGACCAGCGGCAAGAGGTCGCGCTGCACGCCGCCGCGCGACACGTCGGGGCCGTGCTGGCCGCTGATGCCGCCCGGTCCCGCCACCTTGTCGATCTCGTCGATGAAGACGATGCCGCTCGACTGCACGCGCTCGAGCGCCTCGCGCACCACGGCGTCGTTGTCGACCAGCTTCTCCGCCTCCTGCTGCTCCAGCAGCCGGCGCGCCTCGGGCACCCGCAGCTTGTGCTTCTTCGTCTTCTTCCCGAACGGCAGGTTGCCGAGCATCTCCTGCAGGTTGATGCCCATCTCTTCCATTCCCTGGGCGCCGAAGATCTGCATGTTGCCCTGCGGGCGCTCCTGCACGTCCACCTCGACCATCCGGTCGTCGAGGCCGCCGGCGCGCAGCATGCCCCGCAGCTTCTCCCGCGTGCTGCTCCGGTCGTTGGGGGCGAACCCCGCGGTGCCTTGCTGTGCGCTCTGCGGAAGCAGCAGGTCGAGCAGCCGGTCCTCCACCATCTCCTGCGCGCGGCCCTGCACCGCGCGCTGCTGCTCCTCGCGCACCAGCTGCACGCCCTGCTCCATCAGGTCGCGGATCATCGAGTCGACGTCGCGCCCGACGTAGCCCACCTCGGTGAACTTGGACGCCTCCACCTTCACGAACGGCGCCTGCGCGAGGCGCGCGAGCCGCCGCGCGATCTCCGTCTTCCCCACCCCGGTCGGTCCGACCAGGATGATGTTCTTGGGCATCACCTCGTCGCGCAGCTCCGGCTCGACGCGGAAGCGGCGCCAGCGGTTGCGCAGCGCGATGGCCACCGCGCGCTTGGCCGCGTTCTGCCCGACGATGTAGCGGTCGAGCTCCGAGACGATCTCGCTGGGTGTGAGGCTCCGCGGCTCGGCCATCGGTCAAAGCTCCTCGAAGGTGAGCTGCTCGTTGGTGTAGATGCAGATCCGGGCCGCCGTGCGCAACGCCTCCTCGCAAATCTGCCGGGCGGGGAGCTGCGAATGCTTCAGCAGCGCGCTCGCCGCCGCTTGCGCGAACGGCCCGCCCGACCCGATCGCCGCCACTCCTTCGTCGGGCTCCACCACGTCGCCGGTGCCGGAAAGGATCAGCGTGCGCTCCTCGTCCGCCACCACCAAGAGCGCCTCCAGCCGGCGCAAGTAGCGGTCGGTCCGCCAGTCCTTGGCCAGCTCGACCGCCGCGCGCGACAGGTTCTTGCCGTACTCCTTCAGCTTGCCCTCGAACTTCTCGAACAGCGCGAAGGCGTCGGCGGTGGCTCCCGCGAAGCCCGCCAGCACCTGACCGTCGCCCAGGCGGCGCAGCTTCCGGGCGCCGTGCTTGAGGACGACCTTGTCCATCGTGACCTGCCCGTCGGCGCCCATCGCGACCTTGCCATCGCGGCGGACGCAGACGACTGTGGTGGAGCGCACGCGCACATCTACCTCCCGAAGGCGCACATGCTAACGCGCGCCGGCGCGCAGCGCCCGTCTGCTATCTTCCGGCGGACATGCGCGATCTCGTCGTCCTCTTCGGCGGTCCTTCCAGCGAACGCAAGGTGTCGGTGGCCTCGGGCCAGAACGTCGCCTCGCTGCTCGAGCAGGCGGAGGCCTGGTTCTGGGCGCCCGGCGGCGAGATCCACGCGGTCGACCGGGCCGCGCTGCTCGGCCACCAGCGTCCGTTCGAGGTGGAGTTCACGCCGGACAACGCGCCCTCGTGGCCGTCGCTGCAGGACGCGCTCGACGATCCGCGCTCGCGCACGCTGACGTTCTTCCTCGCGCTCCACGGGACCGGCGGCGAGGACGGGACCGCGCAGAAGCTGTTCGAGCAGCGCGGCATCGCCTTCACCGGTCCCGGCTCGGACGCGTCGGCGAAGGCGTTCGACAAGGAGTGGGCGAAGCGCGTCGCGGCTGCGGCGGGCGTCCCCATCGCGGAATCGGTCCACCTCCCGCGCGGCGGCGAGGCGACGATCGGCAGCGCTCTGCTCGGCTTCCTCGGCAGGCACGGGCGCGTGGTGGCCAAGCCGGTCGCGGGCGGCTCGAGCGTCGGGCTGCACCACGTCGGCTCGGTGGCGGACGCGCAGCGCGCCGCCGCCGCGATCGCCGCGTCGAGCGACGAGTACCTGGCCGAGGCGTTCGTCGCCGGGGCCGAGCTGACCGTCGGCGTGGTGGACGACGAGCGCGGCACGCGCGCGCTCCCGGCGAGCGAGGTGCGCCTCGAGCAGGGCCGCGCCTTCGACTACGAAGGCAAGTACCTGGGCAAGGGCACCCGCGAGATCACTCCGGCCGAGGTCCCTGCCCACGTTTCGCGAGCGGCGCAGAAGGTCGCGCTCGACGCGCATGAGGCGCTCGGCTGCGAAGGGTATTCGCGCACCGACGTGATCTGCGCCGACCGCGGGCCCGTCTTCCTCGAGATCAACACCCTCCCCGGCCTGACCCGGATGTCCTTCATCCCCCAGCAACTGGCCGCCGAAGGCACCCCCATGAAGTCCTTCCTCGAAGCCCAGATCTCCCTGGCCCGCCGCCGCCGCGACCGCGCCTAAAGGATCAACGCGGAGGCGCGGAGACGCGGAGTTGATTTCTTCAACGAAGAATCTCCGCGTCTCAGCGTCTCCGCGTTTTTCTTTTTGTCCCTCTTTCGGCCATCATCTTTTGGCGCGGGGGTGGGCGTCTTCGTAGATCTGCACGAGGTGCTCCGAGGAGACGTGGGTGTAGCGCTGGGTGGTGGAGAGGGAGGCGTGGCCGAGCAGCTCCTGGATGCCGCGCAGGTCGGCGCCCATGTCGAGGAGATGCGTGGCGAAGCTGTGCCGCAGCGCGTGCGGGTGCACGTGCCGCTGGGTCCCGCAGATGAGCGCGTACCGGGCGAGGTGCCGGGCCACGCTGCGGGTCGTGAGGCGCCCGCCGCGCCGGTTGAGGAACAGCGCCGGCCCGATGCCCAGCTCGCGGCGCCTGGCGAGCCACGCCTGCAACGCCGAGCGCGCCTTCGCCACCAGCGGCAGGATACGCTCCTTGCCTCCCTTCCCGCGGACGCGCACCGCGGTCGCGCCGTCGATCAGGTCCGGCAGGTCGAGCCCCACCAGCTCCGAGACGCGGAGCCCTGCCCCATACAGCAGCTCCAGCGCGCAGCGGTCCCGCAGCCCAGCCGCCGTCCGCGCGTTCGGCGTCTCCAGCAGCGCGAACACGTCGTCCACCGAGACCACGTTCGGGAGCGTGCGCCGCCGCCGTGGCGAGACGAGCCTCCGCGCCGGGCTGTCCGCGAGGTGTCCCATCCGGAAACGGTGCTCGTAGTAAGCGCGAACGCTGGCCTGCTTGCGCGCGAGCGTGGCCGGCTGGTTCGCGCCGAACCGCGCGGCGAGGAAGGCCCGAAGGTCGTCGCGGTCGGCGGCGTCGAGCGACTTGCCGGACTCGGCGAGCCACGCCGCGAGCTGCCGCAGATCGGACAGGTACGCCCGCTGCGTGTGCGGCGAGGCGCGAGCGATGCGCCCCAGGTGCTCGGCGAAGTCCGTCAGCTCCGGTGGATCCACGCGACGCATCCTGCCGCAGCGCCCGCCCGGATCAACTTCACGGAACCTCGAGCAGGTAGACGCCGGCCTGGCCCGCCCCGCCCATCGCGGCGTACACGATGCGCCGGCCGCGCGCGTCGACAAACCGGGAGCTCGGATCCACCTCGGTGGCGAGCGGCTTCACTCTGCCGCCCTCCGGCGGGGCAGCGCCAGCATCGAGCGCGGCCAGATCCACCGCGCGCGCGGCGCCGCGGTGCGGCTGCTGGACGAGCACCCGCCCGGCGTCGTCCGACAGCTCGAACCCGGCGACGTTCGCGGCGAGCAGCTGCGCCGGCCCGGATCCGTCCGCCGGCGCGCGAAACAGCGAGCAGCTTCGCGCGCCGCCCGCGCACCGGGCCTTCCAGAACAGCTGCTTCCCATCCGGAGTGAGCTGGTAGCCGTACACGCCGTCGTCCACCTTGCGCGGCGGAGCCGGGCCGTCCAGGGAGGCGGTCCAGAGCTCGATCTTGAAATCGCCCTTCTGCGGCGCCTGCACGAGGTACAGGACGCGGTCTCCCTGCACGGTGAAGCTCTGGGCACGCTGGGCGAGCTCGCGCGGAGGCTTGCCGGGCGCCGCCGCCGTCAGCGTTCCGGCGCGGGCGCGGCCGTCATGGTGCGCGAGGAACAGCAGGTCGCCGCGCGGCGCGAAGCGGAACTCGTTGATGCGGTCGCCGAGCGGTTCGGCGCCGCCGCCGGCGCGCGGCACGCGCGAGAGGGCGCCGAACGCTTCTCCCGGCTGCCGGTCCGTCGAGAGCAGGGCGACGTACCGGTCGGACGCCGCGAACGAGGTGGCGCGGCCGATCTCGCGCGGCCGCGCGTCGAAG
>Ga0209283_10000802_pt1 | contig 16234 bp, 15 predicted proteins | sample CZO8metaG_2_FD_188354 | JGI IMG/M metagenome (GOLD analysis project Ga0209283, IMG submission 188354) | Vadose zone soil microbial communities from the Eel River Critical Zone Observatory, Northern California, USA - CZOApr15con2H1.8 metaG... | ecosystem: Environmental > Terrestrial > Soil >...
CGGGGCTGCTCGCGCAGGACGGGGTGTGGATCACCGCTGCCGCGGCGATCCCGGCCGGGCTTTTTGCGATTTACCTCGCGTCGCGGATTTTTCGCGTGATCTCGCGCGAGATGGTGATGCGCGCAGTGGGTATGCTGCTGCTCGCGAGCGGCGCGTCGCTCATCGCGCGCGGGCTCGGTTGACGGCTTTCAGATTATCGAAAAGGGGGTATACCCCCTTTAAAATCCCCCAATTGGAGGACTGCCAAAAAACGCTTCCCGTCTGGAAGCGTTTTTCAGCAGTCGGTCGGACTCAGGCGCGGATGTCGGGATCGAGCTGCCGCTCGATCCAGGCGATCTGATCTTTCAGGAGAAGCTTGCGGCGTTTCATGCGGGTGAGGGCCAGTTGGTCGTGGGAGGGGTCGTCTCCGAGTCTGTGGATGGCGGCGTCCAGGTCCCGGTGCTCGAGCTGCAGCTCGTGCAGCCGCTGCCTCATCTGTACCTGCATCTGTTCATTCCCCGTTTCGACCATGGCACGCTTTCATTTTAGACCTTCTGCGGCCGACGCCAAGTCCAGACCAGCATGCCGATGCCGATCAGGATCATGGGCGCCGACAGCCACTGGCCCATGGAAAGGTTGAGCGTAAGAAGCCCAAGAAAATCATCGGGCTCGCGAAAGTATTCGGCCGTGAAACGGAGCACCCCGTAGCCGAGGAGGAACGCGCCCGACACCGCGCCCACCGGCCGCGGCCTCGCCGAGTAGATCCAGAGGATCACGAAGAGGAGCACCCCCTCGAGGGCGAACTGGTAGAGCTGCGAGGGATGGCGCGGGAGCGGCCCCCCACCCCGGAACAGCATTCCCCAGGGGGCATCGGTGACCCGGCCGTACAGCTCGCCGTTGATGAAATTGCCCAGCCGCACCGCGGCGAACGCAAGGGGGGCCAGAGGCGCGAAGAAATCCGTGACCTCGATCCAGCGCAGGCCGTGCTTTCGCGCGACCCACCAGATCGCGAGCAGCACGCCGAGAAACCCTCCGTGGAACGACATGCCTCCATGCCAGACCGCGAGGATCTCCAGCGGATGGGAGAAGTAGTACGCCGGCTTGTAGAAGAGGACGTAGCCGAGCCTGCCGCCGAGCACCACCCCGAGCACGCAGAAGAACAGCAGATCATCGAGAGTCGGGATGGTGACGCGCCCCGCCATTGCGCGCGCGATGCGCAAGCGCCCGAGCCAATAGGACAGAGCGAAGGCGACGAGATACGTGATCCCGTACCAGCGGATCGCGATCGGGCCGAGCGAGATCGCGACCGGGTCGAAGTTCGGATGGACGAGCATGGAAGGCGGCGGCGCGCTTTCAAGTAAAATGCAGCCGAAGCGTAACTGATTTTCTGCATTCGGAGTTTTTCCCATGGCGGACAACTGGAGAAGCAAGACCATCACCCAGGGCGAGGCGCGCTCGCCCAACCGCGCGATGCTGCGCGCGGTGGGCTTCGGCGACGGCGATTTCGACAAGGCGATCGTCGGCGTCGCGAACGGCCACTCGACCATGAATCCCTGCAACGCGGGCATCCAGCCCCTCGTGGACCGCGTCCTTGCCGCCGTGAAGGCGGCGGGGGCGATGCCGCAGGTGTTCGGCTTTCCGACCGTCACCGACGGAATCGGCATGGGCACCGAGGGCATGAAGTATTCGCTCGTCTCGCGCGAGGTGATCGCCGACGCGATCGAGACCGCCGTGAACGGCCAGCTGATGGACGGAGTGATCTGCTTGGGCGGCTGCGACAAGAACATGCCCGGAGCGATGATGGCGATGGCGCGGATCAACGTGCCGGGCGTCTTCGTCTACGCCGGAACCATCAGGCCGGGATTCTGGAAAGGGCAGAAGCTCACGATCGTCTCGCCCTTCGAGGCGGTGGGGGCGCTCGCCGCCGGCAAGATCTCGCGGGAGGATTTCGAGGGCATCGAGAAGAACGCCTGCCCGTCGGTGGGCGCCTGCGGCGGCCAGTACACCGCGAACACCATGTCCTCCTCGTTCGAGGCGCTCGGCATGAGCTTGCTCGGCTCTTCGCAGATCGCGTCTCCGGATCCGGAGAAGGCGGACTCCGCCGCGGAATCGGCGAAGGTCCTGGTCGCCGCGATCCGGGCGAACATCCGGCCGCGCGACATCATCACGCGAAAATCGATCGAGAACGCGGTCGCTCTCGTGATGGCGACCGGCGGATCGACCAACGCGGTGCTGCATTACCTCGCGATCGCGCACGCGGCGGGCGTCAAATGGACGATCGACGATTTCGAGCGTGTACGCCGGAAAGTGCCGGTGGTGTGCAATCTGAAGCCCTCGGGCCCGTACGTCGCCACCGATTTTCACTCTGCCGGGGGCGTGCCGCAGGTGCTGAAGATGCTCCTTGCGCATGGTGTGCTTCACGGGGAATGCAAGACGATCACAGGGCGCACCATGGAGGAGGAGCTCGCCGGGGTTTCCGACGAGCCTCGGGCCGACCAAGACGTGATCCGCCCCTGGAACAAACCCCTGTACCCGCAGGGGCACCTCACGATCCTCAAGGGCAACCTCGCGACCGAGGGTTGCGTCGCCAAGATCACCGGCCTCAAGCAGACTTCCATCACCGGTCCCGCGCGCGTATTCGATTCGGAGCCGGCGGCGATGAAAGCGATCCTCGCAAAGAGGATCAAAGCCGGCGACGTGATCGTGATCCGTTACGAAGGGCCGAAGGGCGGCCCCGGCATGCAGGAGATGCTTGCGCCGACCTCCGCGCTCATCGGCCAGGGCCTGGGCGAGTCGGTCGGTCTGATCACCGACGGCCGCTTCTCGGGCGGTACGTGGGGCATGGTCGTGGGCCACGTGGCGCCGGAGGCCTATGTCGGCGGCGCGATCGCGCTCGTGAAGGAAGGCGACTCGATCACCATAGACGCGAAAAAGCACCTGGTACAGCTGAATGTTTCCGCAAAAGAGCTTGCGGCACGAAAGAAAAAATGGAAGCAGCCCAAGCCGCGCTACACCCGCGGCCTCTTGGCGAAATACATGAAGCTTGTTTCGACAGCGAGCCGGGGCGCGATCACCGATAGCTGATACGAACAGGGGAACCCTACGGTTCCCCTGTTACCCCCTCCCCAACCGAAACCGGAACCGCCTGCGCTAGTAGCGGATCGGGCTCTCCATGAAGCTCTGCGGCGGGGAGCGGCCGACCAGGGACTCGAGCAGGATCAGCTCGCTGTCGGTGTGGTTGGTGACACTCGCCGGCGTGATCGCGCGCGGACGCTTGTCGCCGTAGATATAGCGCGGCGACTCGTGATGGCGCGTGCTATAGGATTCGCGCGCGTCGCCCATAGTTGCGGCGACATCGGCGGTGCCGTAGCAAAGGCAAAAGTAGGTACGCACGGGCTCGGCTTCGATATACGCGCCGGTGCCGCGAATGCCGATGGTAGCGGTCGCGGTCACCAGGCGCCGCTCGCCTCCGCTCCCGAACACGCCGAGCAGCTTGCCGGTCACCAGTCGCAGCGCGCTCGCCAGCAAGCCGCTCCCGATCAGCTCGGCACGGGTACTTTCGCGCACCAGGAATGCGTCGTGCCCGACCACGAACGTGGCATACGCGCCTTTGCCGGTTGCGATCACATCACCCGGGCGGACCAGTGTCCCCGGCTCGGCCGGCTTGCCGTTGACTTGCACCTCCCCTTGGGCGGCGCGCACCCCTTGCGTTGCCGGAGACTGCGCAAGCGCCTGGCGAAGCGCGGCGGGCAAACTGATTCCGGTGCCGAGCGCGAGCAGTATGCGGCGACGCGTGCGATGCGCATCCATGAGGGTTCCTTTGTAATCAGCCGGTAGTTTACGCTCGCGCCCGGCGAAAAGGACGCGGTGCTAAACTGCAACTGCGCTTTTCCGCTCCTCGGTCATGCCCAATCGCCTCGCAAGGGAAACCAGCCCCTATCTCCAGCAGCACGCGCACAATCCTGTTGATTGGCACGCCTGGGGCGAGGAGGCGCTCGAGCGCGCACGCAGGGAGGACAAGCCGATCCTGCTCTCGGTCGGATACTCCGCCTGCCACTGGTGCCACGTGATGGCGCACGAGTCCTTCGAGGACCCGGGGGTGGCCGAGGTGATGAATCGCCTGTTCGTCAATGTGAAGGTCGACCGCGAGGAGCGTCCGGACCTCGACCAGATCTATCAGCTCGCGCACCAGATGCTCGCCCAGCGGCCGGGCGGCTGGCCGCTCACCATGTTCCTCACGCCCGACGGCGCGCCCTTCTTCGGCGGGACGTATTTCCCCAAGGAGCCGCGCTACAACCTGCCGGGGTTTCCGCAGCTGCTCGAGCGCGTGGCGAGCATCTACCGCGATCAGCGCGAGGAGATCGGCCGCCAGAACGAGACGCTCCTCGCAACGTTCGAGAGAATGCACCCCGGGGCTCCAGCGCATCACTCGGAGCTCACGGCGGAGCCGATCGACGCGGCCCTGCGCAGCCTGAAGACGAGTTTCGACTCGCGCTACGGCGGCTTCGGCGGAGCGCCCAAATTCCCGCATCCCGCGGAGCTCGAGTTCTGCCTGCGGCGCTCGGCCGCGGCGGGCGACGGTGCCGCCGGGCGAGTCGCCACGTATACGCTCGAGCGCATGGCGCTCGGGGGCATCTACGACCAGATCGGAGGCGGGTTCGCGCGCTACAGCGTGGATGGACAGTGGCGGATCCCGCACTTCGAAAAGATGCTCTACGACAACGGGCCGCTCTTGTGCCTGTATTCCGATGCGTGGACGGTGACGAAGAATCCGCTGTTCGCGCGCGTCGCCGGGGAAACCGCGGCGTGGGCGATGCGCGAGATGCAGTCTCCCGAAGGCGGATACTACTCGTCGCTCGACGCCGACTCCGAGCACGAGGAGGGCAAGTTCTACGTCTGGACGCCGGAGGAGGTGCAGGCGCTCGTTTCGCCGGACGAATACGCGGTGCTCGCGCCGCATTACGGATTGGACGGCCCTCCCAACTTCGAGAACACGCACTGGCACCTGAACGTGGCGCGCACGCTCGGCGCCGTGGCCGAGCAGCTCGGCAAGAGCGAGGAAGAATGCGAGCGCCTTCTCGGGTCGGGAAGAAAGAAGCTCTTCGCCGCGCGCGAGAAGCGCGTGCGCCCGGGGCGGGACGAGAAGGTGCTCACCAGCTGGAACGCCCTCATGATCGCCGGCATGGCGCGCGCGGCCGCGGTGTTCGGCCGCGGCGACTGGCTGCAATCGGCGAAAAAAGCCTTCGCATTCATCCGCGGCACGATGTGGAGGAACGAGCGGCTTCTCGCCACCTACAAGGACGGGGAGGCGCATCTCAACGCCTACCTGGACGACTACGCTTTTCTGCTCGCCGCGCTGATCGAGCTCCTGCAGGCGGAGTTCGAGCGCGATACGCTCGCGTTCGCCGAGGAGCTCGCCGAAGTTCTGCTCGAGCAGTTCGAGGACAAGGAGAACGGCGGCTTCTTCTTCACCAGCCACGATCACGAGCGCCTGATCCACCGCCCCAAGCCCGGCTACGACAACGCCACGCCTTCGGGCAACGGCGTGGCGGCGCTCGCCCTGCAGCGCCTGCACTTTCTCACTGGCGAGTCGCGCTACGCGCTCGCCGCCGAGCGCACGCTCGCGCAGTTTCACTCCGCCATGAACGAGCAGCCCGGCGGCTACGCGACGCTGCTCATGGCGCTGGAAGAGCACCTCAACCCCACGCGCACCGTGATCCTGCGCGGGCCGTCGGCTGAACTTGCCGGCTGGCGCCGTACCCTCGCGGAACGCTATCTGCCGCACACCGTCGTGATCGCGCTCGGAACCGAACTCCGGGACCTGCCGCCGGTGCTCGCCAAGCCCGCGGGCGGCCGGGTCAACGCCTGGGTGTGCGAAGGCGTTAGCTGCCTTGCGCCGATCGATCGCCTGGAAAACCTGATCGAGCAGGTTTCCAAGCCGGGGAAAATCCAGTAGCATGGCGCCAAATTTTTCACCTCCTCAGGAGAATTCATGAAGCCCTTAGTGCCGTTCGCAGCCGCCGCCCTCGCACTCTCGAGCGGCGCGGCGCTCGCCGCCGACGCGGAGCAGCTGCTGAAGGAAAAGGTATGCCTCAGCTGCCATACCTTGGACAAAAAACTGGTTGGCCCCGCGTACAAGGAGGTGGCGGCGAAATACAAGTCCCGCAAGGACGCCGAGGCGTACCTATCCAAAAAGATCAAGGAAGGCTCGACCGGCGTATGGGGCCCCGTTCCCATGCCGCCCAACGGGACCGTCGCCGACGACGAGGCGAGGACGCTCGCGAGGTACATCCTGACGGTAAAGTAGGCGAATTTCCTCAAGGAAGGGCCGGCACCGGTGCCGGCCCTTTTTGTTGCCATTGCCCGCCGGTTTACCTCGGCGAATCGCCGCCGCGGAAAATTGACAGCCCCGTGGGGGGTCCGCATAATCAGACGGCTCTTTCCGCGCGTCCTGATCCGGAGGTTTGCCATGATCCGCTACAAATTCGGCGTCGTCGCGATCGCAGCCATGGCGGCCGTTTCCGGCTGCGGCGAAGACAAGAAGGCCCAGGCCCCGGCAAAACCCACGATCAGCATCGCCATCGGAAGCGCGGCCCCGCTTACCGGGGGCATCGCTCACCTCGGCAAGGACAACGAGAACGGGGCGCGGCTCGCGGTGGAAGAGGCGAACGCGGCGAAAATCAAGATCGACGGCAAGGACGCCACGTTCGATCTGGTGTCTCACGACGATCAGGCCGACCCCAAGGTCGGCACCACGGTCGCGCAGAAGCTTGTCGATGCCAAGGTCGCCGGCGTGGTCGGACATCTGAACTCCGGAGTCACGATTCCCGCCTCGGCCGTCTACAACGGCGCCAACCCGCCGATCCCGATGATCACGGGCTCGGCGACGAACCCCAAGCTCACCGAGCAGGGCTTCAAGAATGTCTTCCGCGTGGTGGGCCGCGACGACCAGCAAGGTCCTGCCATCGCGAACTATCTGGCTTCAAACGCGAAGCCCAAGCTCGCCGCGGTGATCGACGACGCCACCGCCTACGGCGAGGGCCTCGCGAACGAGGTCGAGAAAACGCTGAAGGCCGCGGGCGTGAAGGTGCTTCCGCGAGAGAAGGGCACCGACAAGACCACCGACTGGAAAGCCGTGCTTACCAAGGTGAAGGGACGCAATCCCGACGCGGTGTTCTACGGCGGCATGGATGCGACCGGCGGGCCTTTGCTCAGGCAGGGACGCGAGCTCGGCATCAAGGCCGTGTTCGCGTTCGGCGACGGCGCCTGCACCGACAACATGAAACAGCTGGCGGGCGAGGCGGCAGACGGCCTGTTGTGCTCGCAGGCCGGTATTCCCCCGCAAGCGGCCTCGCAGAAGTTCCTCGACGCCTACAAGAAGCGCTTCAGCATCGACCCGATCCTCTACGCGCCTTTCACCTACGATGCGACGAATCTGCTCATCGAGGCGATGAAAAAAGCCAACTCGGCCGACCCGGCGAGGTATCTGCCGGAGCTGCAGAAAATCGACTTCAACGGCGCGACCGGCAGGATCGTCTTCGACGCGAAGGGTGATCGCAGCGACGCCGAAATGACGATCTTCACGATGCAGGCCGGAAAACTCCTGCCGATCGCGATCATCAAGAGCGGCAAGACCATCAAGTACGAGGACTTTGTCGCGCAGGCTGCGGCACCCAAGTAGGGGATGGGACGAAGCGGTCAACGCGTTTGAACGAGGACGCGAAAGACGGCACCTGCGGGTGCCGTTTTTGTTGCTCCCTCTCCCCGGGGAAGAATTCCGGGGTGAGGGTGGGTTTCGGATAATCTCGCCGTCGCATGGACATTTTCATTCAGCAAATGATCAACGGCCTGACGCTGGGGGCGGTCTATGCCATGGTCGCGCTCGGCTACACGATGGTCTACGGCATCATCCAGCTCATCAACTTCGCGCACGGCGAAGTGGTGATGTTCGGCGCGATGGTGGCGTTCTCGGTTATCAGCGCGCTGGCGCCCTCGGGCCTGCCGCCGCTCGTGATCGTGCTCGCCGCCACCGGCTGCGCGATCCCGGTGTGCATGCTGATCGGCTACGCGATGGAGCGGGCGGCGTACCGGCCGCTGCGCGGCGCGCCGCGGCTTGCGCCTCTGATCACCGCGATCGGCGTATCGATCATCCTGCAGCACGTGGCGATGATGATCTGGAGCCGCAACCCGCTCGCCTTTCCGCAAATCATCAAGGTGGAGTCCTACCCGATCGCCGGAGCCACCATCACCAGCGTGCAGATCGCGATTCTGTCGATCTCGCTTGCGATGATGGCGGGCCTCGCGGCGCTGGTGTATCGCACGCGGCTCGGAACCGCGATGCGGGCGACCGCGCAGAACCCCCAGGTCGCAGGCCTGATGGGGATCGATGCGAACCGCATCATCGCGCTGACTTTCGTCATCGGCGCGGCCCTCGCCGCGGTGGCCGGGGTCATGGTGGCGAGCTACTACGGCATCGCCCACTACACGATGGGATCGCAGCTGGGCTTGAAGGCGTTCTGCGCGGCGGTGCTGGGCGGCATCGGCAACGTCCCAGGCGCCATGCTGGGCGGCGTGCTGCTCGGCCTGGTGGAAGCGCTCGGCGCCGGCTACATCGGCGATCTGACCGGCAATGTGTTCGGCTCGAACTACCAGGACGTGTTCGCATTCATCGTGCTGATCGCGGTGCTGGTGTTCCGGCCTTCCGGGCTGCTCGGCGAGCGGGTCGGGGACAGGGCGTGAAGGAGCGAATGAGTGACCGGTGAAGGCTGGAGAGCGCGGCCTGCGGTGCTGCGGGCAGGCGTGGCGCTCATCGCACTCGCGCTGCTTGCGCTGCCGTTTGCGCTCGCGGCGGTGGGCACGACCTGGGTGCGGATCACGAATCTCGCGATCCTGTTCGTGTTCCTGTCGCTCGGCCTGAACATCGTGGTCGGCTTCGCCGGGCTGCTTGACCTCGGCTACATCGCCTTTTACGCGGTGGGGGCCTACGTCTACGCGCTGCTTGCCTCCCCGCACTTCAACATCCACTTGCCGTTCTGGGTGATCCTGCCGCTCGGCGCCGCGGTCGCGGCGCTCTTCGGAGTGTTGATCGGAGCCCCCACGCTCAAGCTGCGCGGCGACTACCTCGCCATCGTGACGCTCGGCTTCGGCGAGATCGTGCGGATTTTCCTGAATAACCTGTCCCAGCCCGTCAATATCACCAACGGCCCGCAGGGGATCGCGCGCATCGATCCGTTCCGGCTCGGCGGAATCGATTTCTCGAAATCCGAGAGCTTCCTCGGCCTCGTCTTCAGCGGGCCGATCAAGTATTACTACCTGCTGCTCGCGGTGCTGCTCGCGGTGATCTTCATCAACGTGCGGCTGCAGAACTCGCGCATCGGCCGCGCCTGGGAAGCGGTCCGCGAAGACGAGATCGCCGCGCGGGCGACGGGCATCGACACCACGCGGCTGAAGCTGCTTGCCTTCGCCATGGGAGCGAGCTTCGGCGGGATCGCGGGCGGCATGTTCTCGGCGATCCAGGGATTCGTTTCGCCGGAGAGCTTCGTGCTGGTCGAGTCGATCATGGTGGTCTCCATGGTGGTGCTCGGCGGCATGGGGAACATCTGGGGCGTGATCCTCGGCGCGCTGTTGCTGTCCTTCGTTCCGGAGATCCTCCGGTTCACGGTCGAGCCTGCGCAAAAGCAGCTTTTCGGCCGGATGATCATCGAGCCGGAAGTGATCCGCATGCTGATTTTCGGATTCGCCCTGGTGCTCGTCATGGCACTGCGGCCGGGCGGCTTGTGGCCGTCCGCGGTGCGCAAGCGCGAGCTTGCGGAGCGCCGGCCGTGAGCGTGCTGCTTGAAGCACTCGGCATCTCGAAGCGGTTCGGGGGCGTCGAGGCGCTCGCTGACGTCAGCTTTTCAATTTCGCGCGGCGAGATCTACGGGTTGATCGGTCCGAACGGCGCCGGGAAGACCACGCTTTTCAACCTGCTCACCGGCCTCTACCCGGCCGACCGCGGCCGCTTCCTGTTCGACGGAAAGGAGCTCGCGGGGCTGAAACCCGACAGGATCGCCGCGCGCGGCATCGGCCGCACTTTCCAGAACATCCGTCTCTTCGCGAACCTGTCCGCCCTCGAAAACGTCATGATCGGCCGGCATGTACGCACGCGCGCGGGCGTCCTCGGCGCGGTGCTGCGCGATGCGGTGACTCGCGCCGAGGAGGCCGGCATCGAGCGGCGCGCGGCGGAGTTGCTCGATTATGCCGGCATCCGCGCCCGCGCGAACGATCCGGCGGGGAGCCTCCCCTACGGCGACCAGCGGCGCCTCGAGATCGCGCGCGCGCTCGCGACCGATCCGCAGCTGCTCGCCCTCGACGAGCCGGCGGCCGGAATGAATGCCGCGGAGACGGCGGCGCTGAGGGAGCTGCTCGGGCGCATTCGCGGGGACGGCACGACGCTGCTCCTGATCGAGCACGATATGCGCCTGGTCATGAACGTGTGCGACCGGGTGCTGGTGCTCGATTATGGGAAGCGCATCGCCGAGGGTTTGCCTGCCGAGGTTCAGCGCGACCCGAAGGTGATCGAGGCGTACCTGGGAGTCGTCGTGACGGCGCAGTCCGCATGAACCTGCTCGAAATCCGCGGTCTCGAAGTCCGCTACGGAGGCATTCGCGCGGTGAAAGGGATCGACCTCGAAGTCGCCGGGGGCGAGCTCGTCTGCCTGATCGGCGCCAACGGCGCCGGGAAGTCTTCGACCCTGCGCGCGATCTCGGGCCTTGCGCCGGCAGCGCCGGGGGCGATACGGTTCGACGGCCGCGACCTCGCCGGCGTCCCCGCGTTCCGGCGCTCGCGCGCGGGGCTCGTCATGGTGCCCGAGGGACGCGGCGTGTTTGCCCAGCTCAGCGTCGAGGAAAACCTCGCGATGGGCGCGTATGCGCGCGCCGACGCCGAGATCGGATCCGACCGCGCGCGCGTTTTCGAGCTTTTCCCCCGGCTCGCGGAGCGGCGCGGCCAGACCGCCGGCACGCTCTCCGGCGGCGAGCAACAGATGCTCGCCATCGGCCGCGCTCTGATGAGCCGGCCGAAACTGCTCGCGCTGGATGAGCCGAGCATGGGTCTTGCGCCGATCGTGGCGCAGAAGATCCTGCAGGTGATCCGCGACATCAACCGCGCCGGCGTCACGGTGCTGCTGGTGGAGCAGAACGCCCAGGCGGCGCTCTCGCTCGCGCACCGCGCTTACGTGATGGAAAGCGGCGAGATCAAGCTCTCGGGAGATGCGCGCGCGCTTCTCGCGAATCCCCGCGTGCGCGAAGCCTACCTCGGCGAGGCCGCTGCGTGAAGGCGAAAGCGCCGGTGAAGGACGAAGGAGGAGCAGCCATGCCGCATGGAACGATGCGTACCGTCGGCACGCGCGGCGTGCGCGACGCCGGGCCGAGCGCGCTTGCGCGACTGTGTCTGTGGGCCGCTCTATCGTGCAGCTTCACCTGCGCGGCGCAGGACTTTCCGTCGCGGCCGATCCGGGTGATCGTGCCGCAGGCGCCGGGAGGCGGGACCGACATCCTGGGTCGTAACGTCGCTCAAAAGCTCGGCGAGCTGCTGCGCCAGGCCGTGGTGGTCGAGAACCGCGTGGGTGCAGGGTCGCTGGTGGGAACCGAGTACGTCGCCAGGGCACCCGCGGACGGCTACACGCTGCTGGTGGGCGGCATTTTCAACATCGTCATGAACAAGGCGCTGATCAAGAATATCTCCCACGACCCACTGCGCGATTTCGTGCCGCTCGGCTTCACCTCGGCCTATCCGTTCGTGCTGCTCGCTCGGGCCGATCTTCCCGCTGGCAGTCTCGCCGAACTGGTGAAGTACGCGAAGGAAAGACCCGGCAAGCTCACCTACGGATCGGCGGGGATCGGAACCTTACAGCATGTCTGGGGAACGATCCTCTTCAGGAGCCTCGGCCTGGATGTGCTGCACGTGCCGTTCAAGGGCGCGGCCGCCGCTCACCAGGAGATGATGGCAGGGCGCCTCGACATGCTTTTCGACAACATGTCGGCGTCGAAGCAGTACGTCCAGTCCGGCAGGCTCAAGGGCCTCGCCGTCTCCTCCGCGAGCCGCTCGGGCCATCTCCCCGAAGTGCCGACCATCAACGAAACTGGTCTCACGAAATTCGAGGGAGAGAGCTGGTTCGGCCTGTTCGCGCCCGTCGCAACGCCGAGTCAGGCTGTGGAAATTTTGCGCAACGCCCTCGCGGGCGTCGTCCGCGATCGGGAATTCGCCGCGCGCATCGAGCGCGACGGCGGGCGCGTTCTCGCGATCCCGCCGCAGCAACAGCAGCAGTTCATGCGGGAGGAGATCGAGCGCTGGACGAAGCTCGTCACGCAGTACGGCGTGACCGTCGATTAGCCCTCAAGCCCCTGCTTTGTCGGCGGCAGTGGTGAAGGAGTCGGCGAAAAACTCGTTCTCCAGCAGCCGGCATTTCTGAGCAAAGTCGCGCCGCGCCGAATCGACCATGATCGGCACCCCGCAGGCATACACCTGGTGTCCGGAGAGATCGGGCTGGTCCTCCATTACCGCGCGGTGCACGAAGCCCGTTCGCCCCCGCCAAATGTCTTCCGGCAGCGCATCGGAAATCACCGGTACGTACTTAAAGCCCGGATGCTCGGCGACCCAGCGCTCGGCCAACCCGTTGAGATACAGATCCTTCGGCCGGCGCGCGCCCCAGTAGAGCGTCATGGGGCGCGACACGCCCTTCTTGAACGCGGCCTCGATGACGGCTTTGATCGGAGCGAATCCCGTGCCCGAGGCGACGAACACGATCGGCTTCGCGGACTCCTCGCGCAGGAAGAACGTGCCGAACGGCCCCTCCAGGCGCAGGATGTCGCGCTCCTTCATGGTCTTGAACACGTGATCGGTGAACGAGCCGCCGGGCACGTGCCGGACGTGCAGCTGCACGAACTCGTCGTCGTGCGGCGCGTTCGCCATGGAGAAGCTGCGCCGCGAGCCGTCCTTGAGCAGGATGTCGATGTACTGCCCGGGGAGGAACATGAGGCGTTCATTGGCCGGGAGTTTGAGAAAGAGGATCATGGCGTCGCTCCCGGCCCGCTCGAGCTTCTGCACCCGCGCAGGCAGTTTCCTCACTTGGATGTCGCCCGCCTTGCGCACCTCGCGCGCCTCGATGACGACGTCCGAAAGCGGCTTCGCCTGGCAGAAGAGCGCGAACCCCCCCTCGCGCTCGGCAGGGCCGAGCGCCTTTTCGGAATAGCGCCCGTAGTCGATCCGGCCCTCGATGAGCTTGCCCTTGCAGCTACCGCAGGCGCCGTCGCGGCAACCGTAGGGAATCACCAGGCCCGCGTTGAGCGCGGCCTGGAGAACGCTTTCGCCGTCCTGCGCCTGGAACTGGTGGCCGGTGTTGCGGATCGTGACCTGATGCGTCATCGGTGTGCGGAGTAAAATTCGCCCGTGGAACGCTTGCTCATCATCGGCTGCGGCGACATCGCGCGCCGCGCCTTGCCGGAACTGCAGCGGCGCTATCGGGTCGCTGCCCTCGTGCGCTCGAGCGATCGGGCGCTCGCGGACTCCGGCGTCGAGCTGATCGAGGGTGACCTTGATGACGCCGGTGCTCTCGCGACGCTCGCCGGCCGCGCGGAGCGCATCGTCCACCTCGCGCCGCCCGCCAATGGCGGCCCGCTCGACCTGCGCACGCGCAATCTCCTCGCGGCGCTTGCGCCGCAGGGACGCGGCGCCATGTTACCACAGCGATTCGTGTATCTCTCCACGAGCGGCGTGTACGGCGATTGCGCCGGCGAGTGGGTGGAGGAGACGCGTGCGCCCAACCCGCGAACCGAGCGCGCCCGGCGGCGGCTTGACGCCGAGCGCGCGCTCGGCGAATGGGGCGAACGCAACAAGATCGAGACCGTGATCCTGCGCGTGCCGGGCATATACGCATCCGACCGCCTGCCGCTCGATCGCCTGATTCGCGGAACGCCCGCGCTCGCTGCGGAAGAGGACGTCTATACCAATCACATTCACGCAGACGATCTCGCCGGGATCCTTGTCGCTGCGCTCGAATCGACGGGTGCACGCGGCGTCTACAACGCAAGCGATGACGGTCCCATGAAGATGGGCGATTTCTTCGATCTCGTGGCCGACCGCGCGGGGCTTGCGCGTCCCCAGCGGGTCTCGCGCGAGGAAGCCGTGCGCCGGCTGCCACCGGAGCTGCTTTCCTTCATGAGCGAATCGCGGCGCCTCGTCAACCGGCGCATGAAAGCCGAGCTCGGCGCGCAGCTGCGCTATCCCACCGTCGCCGACGGGGTCCCGGCGATGGTGCAGACCGCCTGAGTGCCGTGGATACCTATCTCGTCATCACGAATCTGCCGGACCGCGACAGCGCCGCGAAGCTCGCCCACGCCTTGATCGAGAAACGCCTTGCCGCCTGCATCAACATTCTTTCTCCCTGCCGCTCCGTCTATCGGTGGAAGGGCAAGACCGAGGACGCGGACGAGTTCCCGATGCTGATCAAAACCACGCGTGATCGCTACGCCGAGCTCGAGGCCGCGATCCGCGCCGGTCATCCCTACGAACTTCCCGAGATCATCGCGGTCCCATTGGCGGGAGGTTTGCCCGCCTATCTCGAGTGGGTCGAATCGGAAACGCGCTCCGAGTAGATTTCATGCACCGACTGCTGCTTATCGCGCTGCTACTGTCGTCTGCGCTGCCGTCTGCGCACGGGGCGAGCACGGACGAACTGCTCGAGCCGGACAAGGCGTTCCGCTTTTCCGCGCGCGCGCTCGACGCGGGGACGGCGGAAGTCCGCTACGCCATCGCCGACGGCTATTACCTCTACCGCGAGCGCTTCCGCTTCGCCGCCGAACCCGCCACGGTCACGCTCGGGCGGCCGCAGTTCCCGAAGGGCGAGATTCACGAGGACCAATTCTTCGGCAAGCAGGAGACCTACCGCAAGGAAGTGCGCATTCGGTTGCCGATCGAATCCTCGGGCGCGGACCGCGTGAAGCTCCTGGTCACTTCCCAAGGCTGCGCCGACGTCGGCGTGTGCTATGTGCCGCAGGTGCAAAGCGCAGAGCTTCGCCTCGCATCGGCAGAACGCACGCGTTCCTCGATCTTCGGGAAAGACGAACCCCTCGCCTCCTCGCCCGGGCGCATTGCCGATAGCGTGGCGAGCGACGAGATGCGCTTTGCCGGAGTGCTCGAATCCGGCCGCCTGTGGGCCGTCATGGCGGTGTTCTTCGGCGCAGGGCTGCTGCTCACGTTTACGCCCTGCGTGTTGCCGATGATCCCGATCCTGTCCGGAATCATCGTGGGCGAGGGCCGCAAGTTGACGCGCCGGCGCGCACTGCTCTTGTCGCTCGCCTACGTCCTCGGCATGGCCGTGACCTACACCGCCATCGGCGTCGGTGCGGCGCTCTCGGGGAGCCTGCTCTCGGCCGCGCTGCAGAACGCCTGGGTACTGGGAGCGTTCGCGGCGGTCTTCGTGATGCTTGCCCTGTCGATGTTCGGCTTCTACGAGCTGCAGCTGCCTTCCAGTTGGCACGCGCGCCTCGCCGACGCGAGCAACCGGCTGGGAGGCGGCCACTGGGGCGCGGTGGCGCTCATGGGAGTGCTTTCGGCGGCGATCGTCTCTCCCTGTGTCGCGGCTCCGCTTGCGGGGGCGCTGCTCTATATCGGCCAGACCCGCGATACCGTTCTCGGCGGCGCGGCTCTGTTCTCGATGGCGATCGGCATGGGCGCCCCGCTTGTTCTGGTGGGCGTCTCAGGGGGCATGCTCCTCCCAAAGGCCGGCCACTGGATGCGCGCGGTCAAGGAGTTTTTCGGGGTGCTGCTTCTCGCGGTGGCGATCTGGATCATCGCGCCGGTGATCCCGGTCGCCGTTCAGATGCTGCTCTGGGCGGCGCTCTTCATCGGGTCCGGCGTGTTCCTTGGCGCGCTCGAACCGCTGCCGCACGGGGCCTCGGGCTGGTCGCGGCTTTGGAAGGCCGTCGGCATCCTCGCGCTGCTCGTCGGGGTCGCGCAAAGCATCGGCGCGTTCTCGGGGGCGCGCGATCCCCTGCGGCCCTTAGCCAGCGTCTTCGCAGAATCGCCCGAGGCGCAGCAGCCGGTGCGGTTCGAAACGGTCAGGACGCCCGCCGATCTGGACGCGCGCCTGAAGACGGCCGGCAAACCGGTGCTGCTCGATTTCTATGCCGACTGGTGCGTGTCGTGCAAGGAGATGGAGCGTTTCACCTTCAGCGATCCGCAGGTTCAGGCGCGCCTCTCGGGGATGACGCTGCTG
>Ga0209283_10000805_pt1 | contig 16230 bp, 14 predicted proteins | sample CZO8metaG_2_FD_188354 | JGI IMG/M metagenome (GOLD analysis project Ga0209283, IMG submission 188354) | Vadose zone soil microbial communities from the Eel River Critical Zone Observatory, Northern California, USA - CZOApr15con2H1.8 metaG... | ecosystem: Environmental > Terrestrial > Soil >...
CGGCGTACTTGCGGAAGTTGCTCTCGACCTGGATCACCGCGAGCACGAGCTGCGGGTCGAGCCCGGCACGGATCGCCTCGAAATGTATCGTGCGCAGGAATTCCACGCGGGATTGGAAGTTGGGAATTCGAGTTTCCAGTCGCTGCGACATCTCGGTGAGCCAGTTGACTGCAGCGGCCGAATCGGTGAAGCCGTGACGCGGCGCCGGTTTGTCTGCGATCGAAGCTTGCAGGTCCGCGCGCACTTTCGCGGCAAGGGGCTCGTAGATCTGATCCCCCGCCGGAGCGTAGCCGGGAAGCGCGATCACGAGCAAGCCGAAGGCGGCGCGCTTCATCGTGAACTCGAGCGCAGCGGCGCAAGCGGATCGCCTAGCGGGAACTTTTTCGCTTCCTTGTCCAGCCGGCCCTGATACTCGACCACGCCCTCCTTGAGTCCGCGCTCGCCGACGACGATGCGGTGGGGAATGCCGATCAGCTCCATGTCGGCGAACATCACGCCCGGCCGCTCGTCGCGGTCGTCAAGCAGCACTTCGACGCCGGAGGCTGAGAGTTTCTGATACAGGGCGTCAGCGGCCTCGCGCACCGCGGCGCTCTTGCCGTAGCCGATGGGCACCAGAGCGACCTGGAACGGCGCGATCGGCTCGGGGAAGACGATGCCGCGCTCATCGTGGCTCTGCTCGATCGCGGCACCCACGATGCGGGTGATGCCGATGCCGTAGCAGCCCATCTCGAACGGGCGGCTGTTGCCTCCCTCGTCCAGGAACGTCGCTTTCATCCTTTCGGAGTACTGGGTGCGCAGCTGAAAGATGTGACCGACCTCGATGCCGCGCTGGATTTCGAGGACGCCCTTGCCGTCGGGACTTGGGTCGCCGGCGATGACCTTGCGCAGGTCGGCGACCTGGGCGGGTTCAGGGCAGTCGCGCCCGAAGTTGACACCGGTCAGGTGAAATCCTTCCTCGTTCGCGCCGCAGACAAAATCGCTCATCGCGGCTACGGTGCGGTCCGCGAGGACTTTGATCTCCGGGCGGATCCCCACCGGGCCGATATAGCCGGGTTTGCAGCCCAGATGCCGCTCGATTTCCGCGTCGCTCGCGAAGCGGAACGGGTCGAGGTATGCGATCTTCTGGACCTTGATTTCGTTCAGCGTATGGTCGCCGCGCAGAAGCAGAAGGAAAAATTCGCCGTCGTGCATGACCGCGATCGCCTTGACCGTCCTCTCGAGCGGCGAGCCGAGCAGTTCGGCCACGTCTTCACAGCGGGTCTTCCCAGGAGTCGGGACTTTCTTCATCGCCTGCGCGGGGGTTCGCCGCGGCGTTTTCGGCGCGAGGGCCTCGGCAAGCTCGACGTTCGCGGCGTAATCGGACTGCGGGCAATACGCGATCGCATCTTCCCCGGATTCTGCGAGGACGTGGAACTCCTGCGAGCCCGTGCCGCCGATGGCACCGGGGTCCGCGGCGACGGCGCGAAACTTGAGCCCCAGACGGGTGAAGATCCGCGTGTACGTTTCGTACATGTTCCGATACTCGCGCTGCAGGTCGCCATAATCGGCATGAAAGGAGTAGCCGTCCTTCATGGTGAACTCGCGCCCGCGCATGACTCCGAACCGCGGTCGGATCTCGTCGCGGAACTTGGTCTGGATCTGGTAGAAATGCACCGGCAGCTGCCGATAGCTTCGAATCTCGCGGCGCGCGATATCGGTAACGACTTCCTCGTGCGTGGGCCCGACGCAGAAGTCGCGTTCGTGGCGGTCCTTGACGCGCAGCAGCTCCGGCCCGTACTTCTGCCAACGCCCCGATTCCTGCCAAAGCTCCGCCGGTTGCACCGCGGGCATGAACAGCTCGATCGCCCCGGCGCGGTTCATCTCCTCACGCACGATGGCCTCGACCTTGCGCACCACCCGGAGCCCGAGCGGCATCCATGTGTAAATGCCGCCGGCGAGCCTGCGGATAAGGCCTGCGCGAACCATCAGCTTGTGGCTGACGAGCTCCGCGTCGGCAGGAGCTTCCTTGAGCGTCGCAAGGAAATACCGGGAAGCGCGCATGGTGGGGAGGCGAGAGAAGACGCGACATTCTACTTGAACTCGCGCGCTGCGCAGCCGGGGCGCGGCTCGCGCCTTCTAATCGCGGGCGATTTGTGAAAGAATGGGCGTGGACGGACTTTTGCTGGATTGTGTATGCTCGATCGAGACGGCTATCGGCCGAACGTCGGCATCATTCTCTGCAACGGGCGCAACGAGGTTTTCTGGGGCAAGCGCGTCAAGGAACACTCCTGGCAATTCCCGCAGGGCGGGATCAAGGTCGGGGAAACGCCGGTGCAGGCGATGTACCGTGAGCTGCGGGAAGAGGTGGGCCTGTTGCCCTCCCATGTGAAAATCCTGGGACGGACGCGCAACTGGCTTCGCTACGAGGTGCCCGCGCAATGGCTCAAGCGGGATTGTCGCGGCAACTACCGCGGACAGAAGCAGATCTGGTTCCTGCTGCGGCTGGTCGGTCGCGACTGCGATGTTCACCTGCGGGCTTCAGAGAAACCGGAATTCGACGCCTGGCGCTGGAATGACTACTGGGTGCCCCTCGACTCGGTAATCGATTTCAAGCGCGAGGTCTATCAGCAAGCGCTCAACGAGCTCGCGCGTTATCTGCTGCGCAGCCAGCGCCGCAAATCCCTTCCGGCGGAAACCGCATCGCGCTGATTGCCGGGCCGACGCTTTTGGAGACGAGGCCGCCATGTTTCGCGAATACGCGCCGTTGCGTGGGTCCGCGCTGCGTTCGGTAACCGGTGTTCGTGTCGCGCCGGTCAGTCCGCCCGCTCGCGTGACGTTCCACTCGCCTATCATTGCCCAGACCTTTGCCGAGATCGAGGCGGCGCTCGGACATTGATCTCTGAAGGGCTTGACATGCGGGCCGGGCAAAAGTTACACTAGGTCTACTTATTAGAGCAAGTCTAATTTACAGCCCGACTAGGAGACGTCAATGCAACTCAAAGGTTCAAAGACCCATGGCAATCTCAAGGCGGCATTCGCAGGCGAATCACAGGCGAACCGCCGGTATCTTTATTTTGCGGCGAAGGCCGACGTCGAAGGCCAAAACGATGTCGCCGCGGTATTCCGCTCCACCGCCGAGGGCGAGACGGGCCACGCGCACGGCCACCTCGAATACCTGGAGCAATGCGGCGATCCGGCGACCGACCTTCCGTTCGGCGGCACGCGCTTGAACCTCAAGGCGGCCATCGCCGGCGAGACGCACGAATACACCGACATGTATCCCGGCATGGCGAAGGCCGCGCGCCAGGAGGGCTTCGCCGAGATCGCCGACTGGTTCGGGACGCTCGCCAAGGCGGAGCGCTCTCACGCCAACCGCTTCCAGAAGGCCCTCGACGCGCTCGCTGACTGAGCTTTAATCCGGACGCCCAGGGCGCCGGATTAACCCCGCGAGTTCGAGAAGTCTCGCGGGGCTTCTCAACTCGCGGCGTTCCTATTCACACGCTTGATTCGGAAAGTCCGTAAATGACCGTCCGCGAAGGGAGCTTGGAAGCCCCGACCCGCCATCCCGTCGCATGGCGCCTGCCGGATTTCTACGACGAAGCAAAACTGTTCGCCGAGCTCGAGCGCATATTCGGCATCTGTCACGGCTGCCGGCGCTGCATCAACCTGTGCACGGCGTTTCCAACACTCTTCGATCTCGTGGACGCGAGCGCAACTCTCGAAGTCGACGGCGTGGAGAAGTCGCAGTTCTGGAAGGTCGTTGACCAGTGCTACCTCTGCGACATGTGCTACATGACGAAATGCCCATACGTGCCTCCGCATCCCTGGAACGTGGATTTCCCGCACGTCATGCTGCGTGCCAAAGCTGTCAAGTTCAGGAAAGGGGAGGTGAAGCTGCGCGACCGGCTGCTCTCCTCCACCGACGCCATCGGCAGGCTCGCCGCCATCCCTGTCGTGGCGCAAGTCGTGAACGCGGTCAACCGGAACGGCGCCGCGCGCGCGCTCATGGAAAAGGCGATCGGCGTTCACTCCGAGCGCAAGCTGCCGCCCTATAGCCCCGGCACGTTTCGCGGGCAGGTCGCCGCGAGCCGAAGCCACGAAACCCGCAACAGTGAGCGCACTCCCGGAAAAGTCGCGGTATTTTCGACCTGCTACGTGAACTACAACGAACCGGGCATCGGCCATGATCTGCTCGCGGTCCTCGATCACAACGAGATTCCTTATGTGATCGTGGAGAAAGAGGCCTGCTGCGGCATGCCCAAGCTCGAGCTGGGCGATCTCCAGGGCGTCGAGCGACTGAAGACGGTGAACGTTCCGCGGCTGGTCAAGCTCGCGCGCGAAGGTTACGCCATTCTTACCGCGGTGCCCTCATGCACCCTGATGTTCAAAAGCGAGCTGCCGCTGCTGTTTCCCGACGATGCCGAAGTCAAGGCGGTGAGCGAGGCGATGTTCGACCCGTTCGAGTATTTCGTCCTGCGCAAGCGCGACGGGCTGCTCAAGACCGACTTCAAGAATCCGCTCGGCAAGGTGTCCTACCACGTCCCGTGCCACTCGCGCGTCCAGAACATGGGGCAGAAGACCCGTGAAACGCTGCAATTCGTGCCGGGGACCACGCTGAACACGGTGGAGCGCTGCTCGGGCCACGACGGAACCTGGGGCGTCAAGTCCGAGTATTACGAGAACTCGATGAAAATCGGGCGGCCGGTGTTCAGGCAGATGGCCGGCAACGAGCCCGACTACATCAGCTCGGATTGCCCGATCGCGGCCCGCCACATAGAGCAGGGCATGGGCGAGACCCGAGCCAAAAAGGCGCATCCTCTGTCGCTGCTGCGTATTGCCTACGGGATTTGAACTCGTTTCGGACGACGATGGCAGCCATGCCCCGGATCGACCGCGCAAGCCTGATGACGCTTGAAGCCTACGCCCGCGAGCGTCCGCAATTCCGGGCGAGAGTCATGGCCCACAAGAAGAATCGCACCGTCCCGCTCGGCGAGCATCTCACGCTCATTTTCGAAGACGAGCTCACCATCCGCTACCAGGTGCAGGAGATGCTGCGCATCGAGCGGATATTCGAGGAAGAAGGCATCCGGGAAGAGCTCGACGCGTACAACCCGCTTGTTCCGGACGGCCGCAATCTCAAGGCGACCATGATGCTCGAATATACCGATCCGGAGGAACGCCCAAAGCGGCTCGGGGAGTTGCTCGGCATTGAGGACAGGGTATGGGTCCAGGTCGAAGCGCATGAGCGGGTCTGGGCCGTCGCAGACGAGGATCTCGATCGGGAGAACGAGGAGAAAACCTCGTCGGTGCATTTCCTGCGCTTCGAGCTCACCGAATCCATGGCGCAGGCGCTCAAAAAAGGCGCGGGACTCTCGATCGGTATCGATCATCCCCGCTATACGGAGGCACTGGAGGCGCCGTTGGCCGTGCGCGATGCTCTCGCGCAAGACCTGGCGTGAGCCGATCGCTCAGCCATGAGCGGGACGGCGCGGCGCCTAGGTCAGGACAACAGCACCAGGTTGTCCCGGTGGATCAATTCCGGCTCGTCGACATAGCCTAGTATCGCCTCGATCTCGTTCGACGCGCGGCCTGCGATGCGACGGGACTCCTGCGCGCCGTAGTTGACCAGTCCCCGCGCGATCTCGGCACCCTCCGGCGAGAGGCAGGCGACTACTGCGCCGCGCTCGAACTCGCCCTCCACGCTTTTGACCCCGATGGACAGGAGGCTCTTGCCTCCGGAGAGCAGGGCCTTGGCCGCCCCCGCATCGAGGCCGAGCCGTCCGGCGACCTGGAGGTGATCGGCGAGCCACTGCTTGCGCGCGGCCAGCGGCGTTGTTCGCGCCGTGAGCAGGGTGCCTAGGGCTTCTCCCGCAGCGAGCCTGACCAAGACATCGGGCTCGTGCCCCGATGCGATCACCGTTTGCGCCCCCGAGCGGGCAGCGCGCTTGGCCGCGAGCACTTTGGTAAGCATGCCGCCCTTGGCGATCGTGGAGCCCGTCCCGCCGGCCAGCTCTTCGAGCCGGGGCTCGCCGGCCTGCGCCTTTTGAATCAAGGTCGCCTGAGGATTGCGCCGCGGGTCATCTGAATAGAGCCCTTGCTGGTCGGTCAGGATGACCAAGCAGTCGGCTTCGACCAGATTCGTCACCAAAGCGCCAAGCGTGTCGTTGTCGCCGAAACGGATTTCGTCGGTCACGACGGTGTCGTTCTCGTTGATCACTGGAATGATTCCGAGCCTGAGCAGCGTCAGCAGTGTCGAGCGCGCGTTCAGGTAACGCTGCCGGTCTGCAAGGTCGGCGTGTGTGAGGAGCACCTGTGCCGTATGCAGGCCGTGCCGCCGGAAGCACGACTCGTACACCTGCGCGAGGCCCATCTGCCCGACCGCGGCGGCGGCCTGAAGCTCGTGCATGGCGTGAGGGCGTCGCGTCCAGCCAAGGCGCTGCATGCCCTCCGCGATGGCGCCGCTCGACACCAACACGACTTCTTTGCCGGCCTCGCGCAGTTTGGCAATTTGGCCTGCCCAGCGCGCGATCGCCGAGGCGTCCAGCCCTGTGCCCTGGTTTGTCACCAGCGAGCTGCCGACCTTGACGACGAGACGCGTTGCTTCTTTCATGCCGCCCTTCCGGTTTCCAGAAACTTCATCACCGCGAAACTGAGTTCGCGGCAACCTTCGCCGGTGAGCGCGGAGATGTAAAAGCTCGGGCCGCGCCAGCGCAACCCGCGAGTAAACTTGGCAGCCACCTCCTCGCGCTCCGCAGCGGGGAGCATATCCATTTTGTTGAGCACCAGCCAGCGCGGTTTGCGGTACAAGGCCGGATCGAATTTCCTCAATTCGGCTGCGATGGCACGAGCGTCCCGTACCGGATCGGCGCCGTCATCAACCGGTGCCGCATCGACGATATGCAAGAGCAGCCGCGTCCGTGCGAGATGCCTGAGAAACTGGTGCCCCAGCCCCGCTCCGTCGGCCGCTCCTTCGATGAGTCCGGGGATATCGGCGACCACGAAACTGCGGTCGACCCCGACCCGCGCCACTCCGAGATGCGGATGCAAAGTGGTAAACGGGTAGTCGGCTACCTTGGGACGCGCGGCGGAAATAGCGCGAATGAAGGTGGATTTGCCGGCATTGGGCAGACCGAGCAATCCGACATCGGCAAGCACCTTCAGCTCGAGCTTGAGTGTGCGATGCTCCCCGGGCTCGCCGTGAGTCGCCTTTCGAGGCGTACGATTGGTGCTCGATTTGAAATTGACGTTGCCGAGGCCCCCCTTGCCGCCCCGCGCAAGCAACTCGAGCTGCTCGTGTGCGGCCAGATCGGCGACTGTTTCTCCGGTTTGCGCGTCCGTGATCACGGTGCCCACGGGCATCCGCAGCACCACATCATCGGCGCTTTTCCCGCTGCATTGGGCGCCGCGTCCGCGCCCGCCGTCCCGCGCCCGGTGGATGCGCGCGAAGCGATATTCGACGAGGGTGTTGATGTTCCGATCGGCGAGCGCATAAATGCCGCCACCGCCGCCGCCGTCTCCGCCATCGGGTCCGCCGCGCGGCACATTCTTTTCGCGCCGGAAGCTCACGATGCCGTCACCGCCCTGGCCGGCATGGATCTCGATGCGCGCTTCGTCGATGAATTTCATGGAAAGCGAGGCTATGGAAATAAAAAAGCCCTATCGCGCGGATAGGGCTTTCGGGGGGAAGTTGCTTCTAAGCCGGCACCACGCTGACCGTCTGCTTGTTGTCCGGTCCCTTGAAGCTGAACTGGATTTTGCCGTTCACCTTTGCGAACAGAGTGTGGTCCTTGCCGACACCGACATTGTCCCCGGGATGAATACGGGTACCGCGCTGGCGAACAATGATGCTGCCCGCGGCTACGACTTGCCCGCCAAAACGCTTTACGCCGAGACGCTTGGACTGCGAATCGCGGCCGTTGCGGGAACTGCCGCCGGCTTTCTTATGTGCCATGGTTTGCCTTTCTCTTCAAAAGGGGTCGCCTTACGCCGCCGAGATGCCGGTGATTTCGATCTCCGTGTAGCCTTGGCGGTGGCCCAAGTGTCTTTTGGAATTCTTGCGCCGGCGCAGCTTGAACGTCATCACTTTGTCGCCGAGCCCGTGAGATACGATCTTCGCTTTGACCGAGGCTCCCTTCACCACCGGGGTTCCGACCTTGAGCGCCGCGCCGTCACCGACGAGGAGCACTTGGTCTAGCACCAGCTCGCTGCCGACGGCGACGGGAAGCTTTTCGATCCTCAACTTTTCCCCGGCGGAAACGCGGTACTGTTTGCCTCCGGTTCTGACCACCGCGTACATGCCGATCTCCGAGTCGCTCTGGAAAAAAACGAAATTATACATACCTTTAGCGGGTATGGTCAAAGAAATTATGCTATGCTGACTTCCCGCCGCCAAGTCGATTCCGCAGTGCGATAGTCCCCTTTGCAGCCCGAACTTCTCCGCAACCTTATCGCCGCGGACATGCTCGCCGTCGATGCCATGATCCGGCGCCGGCTCGAGTCCGATGTCGTGCTCGTTCGCCAGATCGCGGAATACATCATCGCCGGAGGCGGCAAGCGGCTGCGCCCCGCGCTGGTTTTCCTTGCTGCCGGGGCGACCGGCTATCGCGGCGAGCACCACGTGGAACTCGCCGCCGTCGTGGAGTTCATTCATACGGCGACGCTGCTGCACGATGATGTTGTCGACGAGTCCGAGCTGCGGCGCGGCCGCAGGACGGCCAATGCCGAGTTTGGAAACGCGGCGAGCGTGCTCGTCGGAGACTTCCTGTACTCGCGCGCTTTCCAGATGATGGTGGCCGTGCGCAGCATGCGCGTTATGGCGGTGCTCGCGGACGCGACCAATGCGATCGCCGAGGGCGAGGTGCTGCAGCTGTTGAATGCCCACAATTTCGCGGTGACCGAGGGGGCCTACCTCGAGGTCATCCGGCGCAAGACCGCAAAACTCTTCGAAGCGGCGGCGCAACTGGGCGCCATACTCGGCGAAGCGAGCGCCGAGCTGGAGCAGGGCCTCGCGCGCTACGGCATGCACCTGGGGACGGCATTTCAGCTGATCGACGACGTGCTTGACTATTCCGGCGACGCCGCGCATACCGGCAAGAACCTGGGCGACGACCTGAAAGAGGGCAAACCGACCTTGCCCTTGATCCACGTGATGCAGCGCGGATCGCCCGAGGAGGCGGCGCTGGTGCGCTCGGCGATCGAGCACGGGGGCCGGGAAGATTTCAGGGCAGTCCTAGACGCCATTCACTCGACGGGCGCGCTCGATTACGCGAGGAGCAAAGCCAAAGAGGAAGCCCGGTTGGCGTGTGAAGCCATCGTAGCGCTGCCGAATTCAAGTTTCCGGGATTCTTTGCTAGAATTGTCGGCCTTCGCGGTCGAGCGTGATTACTAGTCTTCCCGAAGCGCTCCTGCCTCCGCACCGGTTCCTGTCCGACTCGGGGTGTAGCTCAGCCTGGTAGAGTACTGCGTTCGGGACGCAGGAGTCGCTGGTTCGAATCCAGTCACCCCGACCAGTTTCCCGCCCAAGCCGTCCCTCACGCGGCGCCGGTATAATGCCAGACCGAAAAAAGGCCCGCCCGTCCAGCGCTGCGAGTTGGAGCTGTCAAGCCGCTCAGCCCGCGGATCTCGCCCGGGCGGCATCCCGGGAGGCCATCGTTTGAGCAAGCTCCTCCTTCTGATCGTCGCCATAGTCGTCGTCTACTTCGTCGTGAAGGGCTTGACGCGCAAGCGGCGCGAGCGCGCCGCACCACCGTCCCCGGGCGAGACCATGGTTCCCTGCGCGCGCTGCGGCGTCAATCTTCCGCGCAGCGAAGCACTGGAGGCGGCAGGCGGCTTCTTCTGCAGCGAAGAGCACCGCCGGCTCGGCGCCGGCTGAGAAGGGCCATGGCGGGCTCCGCGGTGCTCAGCTTGTCGTGGCCCCCGCAGCAGGGGGCCGTGGCGGACTCGTTCTGGGTCTCGCTCAAGTACTTCAACTTCTATCGCGTCGCGGTCGCCGCGATGTTTCTTCTCGCGGCACTTGTCTACGGCGATGACCTCGGTCTGGGCAGCCATGATCTCAAGACGTTCGTCTATACGTGCGTGGTCTATCTGGCGCTCGCGGTGGCATTTCACTTCGCGCTGCGAAAGGTGCCCGGGTATTTCAACCTTCAACTGACGCTGCACGTCGTCTCCGATATCGCGGCGGTGGTTGTGCTGATGTACGCCTCGAGCGGCATTCGCAGCGGCCTTGGCGTGATGCTGCTCATTTCCCTCGCGGGCGCGGCGCTGGTCAGCCGGGGCACGCTGATGCTCTTCTATGCCGCGCTGGCGTCGATCGCCGTGCTCCTCGAGCAGTCCTACTGGGTGCTCGTGCAGGACTCGAGCACCGCGAACTATCTCCAGCCGGGGCTGCTGTCGATCGGGTTCTTCGTCACGGCGCTCATCACCAATCAGCTCGCGCGGCGCCTGATCCTGAACGAGCGCCTCGCGCGGCAGCGCGGCGCCGACCTCGCCGACCAGCTGCGAATCAACCGGTTGATCAGCCGCGACGTTCAGGACGGGGTGCTCGTGGTCGACGCCAACGGCCTGGTGCACCAGCACAATCCGCGGGCGGCGGATCTGGTCGGGCGCTTCCCGCCCGAATTGAGCCAGATCGAGGAATACTCGGAGGAGCTCGCGCAAGGGCTTGCCGCCTGGCGCGCCGGCGAGGGCGCGAGCAGCGTGAATATGCGTTTTGCCGAGAGCGGACGTCTGGTTCGCGCGCGCTTCCTGGCGGCGGGTGTGGCCGGCGGCAGTTTCAGCCTGGTGTTCCTTGAGGACTTGTCCAAGCTTCAGGAACAGGCTCAGCAATTGAAGCTCGCGGCGCTCGGAAGGCTCACGGCCAACATCGCCCACGAGATCCGCAATCCCCTGTCGGCGATTACCCACGCGGGCGACTTGCTGCACGAAGAGCAGCGCGGGCCGCAGAAGGAACGCATGGTGCAGATCATTCGGGACAACGCGCGGCGCCTTGAGCGCATGGTGCACGATGTGCTGGAGCTCTCGCGACGCGATCGCGTCCAGCCGGAAACGATCCGGGTGCGGCCGTACCTGTTTACGTTTATCGACGAATTCGCCCAAAACGAGACCATTCCGAGCGAGAGCTTCTCCGTCGACGCCGCCGAGAACGTCGTCATGGAATTCGACCGTGCGCATCTCAACCAGGTTCTCTGGAACCTGTTGCGCAACGCCTGGAGGCACTGTCGCAAGCAGGCCGGGAGTGTGCGTTTGGCGGCTTGGCGTCGGGTAAATCGAGTAGAATTGCACGTCATTGACGACGGCGAAGGCGTGGCGAGAGATCTGCAGGCGCAGCTGTTCGAGCCGTTTTTCACCACGCTCGCGAACGGCACCGGACTCGGCCTCTACATCGCCCGCGAGCTGTGCGTCGCCAACGGCGCGAGCCTTGATTATCTGGACCGTTACCAGGGCGCGGACTTCAGGATCCTATGGCAGGCACCGTAGCGAACCGGCGCGCGGAACGGCGGGCGCACCCCGTCCAGGGTGCCGTGCTGGTCGTCGACGACGAGGCGGACATCCGCGAGCTGCTCGAACTGTCCCTCGTCCGCATGGGCCTGGCGGTCGAATGCGCCGGGTCCGTGGCGGCCGCCAAGCAACTGCTGCAGTCCGGGCGGTATGATCTCTGTCTGACCGACATGCGGCTACCCGACGGCGACGGAGTGGAGTTGGTGCGTTTTATCGGCGCGCAATTCGCAGACCTCCCTGTCGCCGTGATCACGGCGTTCGGCAGCACCGAGAACGCCGTCGCGGCTCTCAAGGCCGGCGCCTTCGATTATCTGACCAAACCCCTGTCCCTCGATCAGCTTCGGGTGCTGGTCAAGTCGGCGCTCTCCCTCCCGCAAAAACCCGCGGCCGCGAAAGCCGGGGAGCACGAACTTCTCGGATCGAGCCCGGGGATCGAACAGGTGCGCCTGATGATCGAGAAGCTCGCGCGCAGCCAGGCCCCGGTCTACATCACCGGCGAGTCCGGAAGCGGCAAGGAACTCGCCGCGCGTCTCATCCATAAAAAAGGGGCGCGGCGCGACAAGGCCTTCGTGCCGGTCAATTGCGGCGCAATCCCCGAAAACCTGATGGAAAGCGAATTCTTCGGCTACAAGAAAGGCGCATTCACGGGCGCCGAGAGCGACCGCGACGGATTCTTCCAGGCCGCCAACGCCGGTACTTTGTTCCTCGACGAAGTCGCCGACCTGCCGCTCGCGATGCAGGTGAAGCTGCTTCGTGCAATCCAGGAAAAACATGTACGCAAAGTCGGCGCGACTTCGGAGGACTCCGTCGACGTGCGCATCATCTGCGCCACGCACCAGAATCTGGCCTCCTGCGTCGAATCCGGAAAATTTCGCCAGGACCTGTATTACCGCCTGGCGGTCATCGAGCTGAGGATGCCGCCGCTGCGGGAGTGCCGCGAGGACATTCCCGTGCTTGCCGATGCGATTCTGCGGCGTCTTTCCCGTCCCGATGGCAAGCGCTCCGTGCGGCTCTCCGAAGCGGCGAAGAAGGTCCTTGCGGGCTACGATTTTCCCGGTAACACCCGCGAACTCGAGAACACCCTGGAGCGGGCCGTCGCGCTTGCCGCGAGCGACGAAATCCAGCCCGAAGACCTTCAGCTCGCCCCCGCGACATTGGACAGCGCCGAACCGGCGGGAACAAGCGCCAGATGGCCGCTGCAGGAATACCTGGACCGTGTCGAAAAGGAAGTCATCCTCGAGGCCCTTGAAAAAACCCGCTTCAATCGCACCGCCGCGGCCAAGCTCCTGGGCATCACTTTTCGGGCGCTGCGCTACCGCATGGAACGGCTGGGAATTCGGTGAGTGGGTCTCGGATTTCTTGACGCAGACGGTGTGCTCGCCGGGGCGGTTCAGGTGCCCTCGCCCAATTGCGACGAGCGCCCGGAGCACTCGCTGGTCACGCTGCTGGTGGTGCACAACATCAGCCTGCCGCCGGGCGAGTTTGGCGGCGATGCCATCCTCCGGCTGTTCACCAACTCCCTCGATCCCGCCGCCCACCCTTACTACGAAGCCCTGCGCGATCTCGATGTGTCGGCGCATTTCCTGATCCGACGCGACGGCGAGCTGATCCAGTTCGTGCCCTGCGCAAAGCGCGCCTGGCACGCTGGCCCGTCGAGCTGGCAGGGGCGCGAGCGCTGCAACGATTTTGCCGTGGGAGTCGAGCTCGAGGGCTGCGACGACCAGGCCTACGCCGATCAGCAGTACCCACGCCTCGCGGAGCTCGCCGCGGCGCTGCGCGGGCGATATCCGATCGTGGACTTCGTCGGGCACGCCGACGTCGCTCCGGGGCGCAAGACCGATCCGGGGTCTGCGTTCGATTGGGGGCATTTTCGGGCCTTGTTGGCCCGCTTCGCATAACTCCTCGCGCGTTCAAGTATCCGGCTGGATTCGGCTCGCTGGAGGGTCGAATCTTTCAATTTTTATGCAAATGCTGCGAAGGGGCTTGAGCAAAAAGCGCTTGCAGCTTGACAATCCACTAGAATTAGTTGCAAACTCCCGTCGAAGTACTATATATTGTGGTCCGAAGGGATCAATTCCCAGGCCACGCGTATTGCTGCCCGCCCAGACCTGTCGGGCAGCCTACAAAAGAAAAGCGTTGAGGAGACCGCACATGCAGATCGTCGCTGACGCGAGGACTTCCGAGTCGGTTCCCGTCACGAAAAGTCTTTCCGACATCAGCCCTTCTGTCCCGCAGCCCGAGTTCTCCGAGCACAAGGTTATTCGGCGCAATGGCGCCGTAGTGGGTTTTGAGCCCGGCAAGATCTCGGTGGCCATGACGAAGGCGTTTCTGGCCGTCGAAGGCGGGCAAGGGGCGGCCTCGGCGCGGGTTCGGGAACTCGTTGCGGGCCTGACCGAAGCCGTGGTCGGAGCGCTGGTGCGGCGCCAGCCGGCCGGAGGCACCTTTCATATCGAAGATGTCCAAGATCAGGTCGAGCTCGCCCTGATGCGCTCGGGCGCTCACGAGGTGGCGCGCGCGTACGTGCTGTACCGCGAAAAGCGCGCTGAAGTGCGCGCTCAAGAATCGGCGCAGAAAAAAGGCGCTCCCCAGCTCGAGCTGCACGTCGTCGAAGACGGCGTGCGACGCCCGCTTGACCTCGCTCGCCTTGGCGAGCTGGTCACGTCAGCTTGCGAGGCCCTGGGCGAGGCAGTCGATCCCAAGCTGATCCTCGCCGAAACCCTGAAGAATCTCTACGACGGGGTGCCCGCCGACGAAGTGCGAAAGTCCGCGGTGCTCTCTGCGCGCGCCCTGATCGAAAAGGATCCGGCCTACAGCTATGTCACCGCACGGTTGCTGCTTCACACCATCCGCCGTGAAGTTCTGGGGGGCGAAGTTTCCCAGGCCGAGATGAAGAAGCGCTACGCCGACTATTTCCCGCAATTCGTCAAGCGCGGCATCCAGGCGGAGCTGCTCGACGAGCGGCTCGCGAACTTTGACCTGAAGAAGCTGGGCTCGGCGCTGGACGCATCGCGCGACCTCAAGTTCGGGTACCTCGGCCTGCAAACGCTGTACGACCGTTATTTTCTGCATGTGCACGACACGCGGATCGAGCTGCCGCAGGCATTTTTCATGCGGGTTGCAATGGGCCTTGCGCTGAACGAGATCGACCGCGAGGCGCGCGCGATCGAGTTCTACAACGCGCTGTCCTCCTTCGACTTCATGAGTTCGACGCCGACGTTGTTCAATTCCGGAACCACGCGCTCCCAGCTCTCCTCGTGCTATCTGACGACGGTTTCGGATGATCTGGACGGCATCTACGAGGCGATCAAGGAAAACGCGCTGCTCGCCAAGTACGCGGGGGGCCTCGGCAACGACTGGACGCCGGTACGGGCCCTGGGCTCTCATATCAAGGGAACCAACGGCAAGTCGCAGGGGGTGGTGCCTTTCCTGAAGGTGGTGAACGACACCGCGGTGGCCGTGAATCAAGGCGGCAAGCGCAAAGGAGCCGTTTGCTCCTACCTGGAGACCTGGCACCTCGACATCGAGGAATTCCTCGAGCTGCGCAAGAACACCGGCGACGACCGCCGCCGCACGCACGACATGAACACCGCCAACTGGATTCCGGACCTGTTCATGAAGCGGGTGATGGAGAGCGGCGACTGGACGCTGTTCAGTCCCTCGGACGTTCCTGATCTGCACGACAAGCACGGACGCGCGTTCGAGAAGGCGTATCTGAGATACGAGGAGAAAGTCGCCAAGGGCGAGTTGAAGCTGTACAAGAAGCTTCCCGCCTCGCAGCTGTGGCGCAAGATGCTGTCGATGCTCTTCGAGACCGGGCATCCGTGGATCACCTTCAAGGATCCCTGCAATCTGCGCTCGCCGCAGCAGCACGTGGGCGTCGTGCACAGCTCGAACCTGTGCACCGAGATCACGCTCAACACCAGCGACAAGGAAATCGCGGTGTGCAACCTCGGCTCGCTCAATATGGTTGCGCACATGAAACTGGTTGGCGGGACCCTCAGGCTCGACCACGAGAAGCTGAAGAAAACCGTTGCCACGGCGATGCGCATGCTCGACAACGTCATCGACATCAATTACTACGCCGTGAGGAAGGCGCGCGACTCGAACATGAAGCACCGCCCGGTCGGGCTGGGAATCATGGGCTTCCAGGACTGCCTGCACATGCTGCGCATTCCCTACGGATCGCAAGAGGCCGTGGAGTTCGCCGACCGGTCTATGGAGGCGATCGCCTATTTCGCCTACTGGGCTTCCACGGAGCTCGCCGAAGAGCGCGGCCGTTACGCCTCCCACCGGGGGTCGCTGTGGGACCGCGGAATCATGCCGCAGGACTCGTTGAACCTGCTGCGCGAGGAGCGTGGCGGCCACGTCGAGATCGACATGGCCGAGTCGATGGACTGGAAGGCGCTGCGCGAGCGCATAAAGCGCCACGGCATGCGCAATTCGAACTGCCTGGCGATCGCCCCGACGGCAACCATCGCCAACATCATCGGGGTCTCGGCGTCGATCGAGCCGACCTTTCAGAACCTGTTCGTCAAGTCGAACCTCTCGGGCGAGTTCACAGTGGTGAACGAATATCTCGTCGCCGACCTGAAGAAGCTGGGGCTGTGGGACGAGGTCATGGTGGCTGACCTCAAGTATTTCGACGGCAATCTCGCCCGCATCGACCGCGTCCCGTCGGAGCTGCGCCTGCTTTACGCCACCGCCTTCGAGATCGACCCCGTGTGGACGGTCGAGGCGGGTGCGCGGCGGCAGAAA
>Ga0209283_10000806_pt1 | contig 16224 bp, 11 predicted proteins | sample CZO8metaG_2_FD_188354 | JGI IMG/M metagenome (GOLD analysis project Ga0209283, IMG submission 188354) | Vadose zone soil microbial communities from the Eel River Critical Zone Observatory, Northern California, USA - CZOApr15con2H1.8 metaG... | ecosystem: Environmental > Terrestrial > Soil >...
CGGCCGTTGCTGCGAACGCTCGCAGCCGTCTGCGAAGCGAAGGCTCCAAACCTGTCAATCGCAAACGACCCGCATACGTAACTTGTCCGATGGGGCACGACGCGCCCACGGATCGTGCATCCGCGCCGGGGCGGGACGCAACGCGTTAGATGGGCGGCCGGCAGTCAGTCTTGGCGCTTACGGCCGCGGAGCCGCTGTTCACGCGACCGAAGTCACAGCGTCCTGAGGCCAGGACCCGATCTCGACTTTCAGGAAGGCACAGTCAAAGTGTCCTCGGACTGCCTCACCACAAGCTGATTGCGTGCGTGGTCGCGAGGGACTTGTTGCTCGCGGTCCGGGCGGCGCAGGTGACGGACGCGAAACTTCGGGACGAGGCGCTGCGCTCTGCGAAGAGCGCCTTCCGCAATTGCGCCGAAAGCGCCGACGCATTTCGCTGGCCGACAAGGCTCGGGCGTTCACGATCGCTCGCGGGGAAGCGTGCGAGGTTGGAGCCGCGGTCGATGAGCCGACCCGACCCCGACCCGCCCGCGATCGCCGTTCGTTGACACCCCACAGACCCGCAACTACAGTCCCGCGCTCCCGTGCCACCGGCCGTACCAGACGCTCGCGCCGGGCTGCTCGACCGGCGGCTGGTGGTGGTCACCGGGAAAGGGGGAACGGGCAAGAGCACGCTGTCCGCCGCGCTGGCGCTGGCGGCTTCGCGGCGGGGCAAGCGCGTCCTGGTGTGCGAGGTCACCGCGCGCGAGCGCGTGAGCGAGCTGCTCGGCCGTCCCGCCTCGGGCACGCAGATCCACGAGCTGGCGCCGAACCTGTACTCGGTGCACGTGCGCCCGCCGGAAGCGATGCGCGAGTACGCGCTGATGATCCTGCGCTACGAGACGCTCTACAACCTGGTGTTCGAGAACAAGGTCGTCCGCTACTTCCTCACCGCGGCGCCGTCGCTGGCCGAGATCGTCATGCTCGGCAAGGTGTGGTGGCACGCGGCGCGCGAGATGGAGCGCGGGCGGCCGCGGTGGGACCTGGTGGTGCTGGACGCCCCCGCGACGGGCCACGGCCTCACCCTGCTCACCGTGCCCGACGTGTTCCTCTCGATCGTGAGCGAGGGGCCGCTCGCCCGCGACATGCGCGACATGCAGTCGCTGCTCAAGGACCCGGCGCGCTGCCGCACCTGCATCGTCACCTTGCCCGAGGAGATGCCGGCCAACGAGGCGATCGAGCTGCACCGGGCGCTCGATCAGCACGGCCTCCCCCAGGGCGCGCTCTTCCTGAACGGGGTCTTCGAGCCGCGGTTCACCCCGCAGGAGCGCACCCAGGTGGCGCGCGGCGGTCCCCTCCTGGCGGCGGCGGCGGACGCGGTGGAATCGCACGAGGCGCGCGCGGACCTCTCCGTGCGTTACGAGCAGCTGCTGCGCAACGAGGTGCGGCTCCCGCTCTTGACGATGCCGTACCTGTTCGATCGGTCGTTCGGCCCGCAGGCCATCGAGAAGGTCGCGCGCGCGATCGAGGCGGCGTTGTGAGTCGGCCGGAGGATCGCGCGATCGCGCGCCGGCCCCCGCTGGACCAGGTGCTCGCGCGCCGGCGCGTGGTGTGCTGCGTGGGACCCGGCGGCGTGGGGAAGACGACCACCGCGGCTGCGCTCGCGCTGCGCGCCGCGATGGCCGGGAAGCGGTCCCTGGTCCTGACCATCGATCCCGCGCGCCGCCTGGCGAACAGCCTGGGGCTCAAGGCGCTCGGCAACCGGGAGACGCGCATCGACGAGGGCCTCTTCCGCACCGCCGGCCTGCACCCGCGCGGCGAGATGTACGCCATGATGCTCGACCTGAAGCTGACCTGGGACGAGCTGGTGCAGAGGCAGGCGCCCTCGCCCGAGCGCGCCGGGCAGATCCTGGAGAACAGGCTGTACCAGAAGCTGTCCACCGCGATGGCGGGCAGCCTCGAATACATGGCGATGGAGAAGGTCTCCGAGCTGCGCAGCTCGGGGCGCTTCGACGTCGTGGTGCTCGATACCCCGCCCACCACCAACGCCCTCGATTTCCTCCGCGCGCCCGACCGCATCCTCGACGTGCTCGACAACGACGCGATGCGGATCCTGCTGGGGCCGATGCTCAAGGCGAGCCGGATCGGCCTGAAGCTCTTCGCGCTGCCCACCGGCCTGGTGCTGCGCACCCTGGCCAAGTTCACCGGCCAGGACTTCCTCCGCGACCTGGCGCACTTCATGGTCGCCTTCGAGGGGATGTACGAGGGCTTCAAGCAGCGCGCCGCCCAGGTGAAGCGGCTCCTCGCCGGCCCCGAGACCGCGTTCGTGCTGGTCACGACCCCGAGCCCGCTCAGCATCGAGGATGCGCTCTTCTTCCACCGCGCGCTGCAGGCCGACGGCATCTCCACCGCGGCGGTGGTGGTGAACCGCCTCCAGCGCGATCCGCACCGCCTGGGAGGCCCGGATTCGGCGCCCGCGCTGCGCGAGGCGCTGCAACTCGCCCAGATCCCCGACGGCGGCGATCCGCCGCTCTCGCAGCGACTCGCCCGCACGCTGGCCGAGCAGGCCACGCTCGCCGACCTGGACCGGCGGCAGGTGCAGGAGCTGTCGCGCACGCTGCCGGACGTGCCGCTGTACGTCGTGCCGCGCCTGCGGAAGGACGTGCACGACCTCGCCGGTCTGTGGCAGATCGACGAGTGCCTCTCCGCCGCGGAGGAGTGAATGGCGTTCTACCGGAACCGCAAGCTGACCCTCGCCGTGGTGGGCTGATGCGCGCGTCGGGTGCGCGATGAAGGCGCTGATCGCCTGGAGCGGGGGCAAGGACGCGGCCTGGGCGTTGCACCTGGCGCGCCGGCAGGACCTCGAGGTGGCCGGGCTGCTGACCACCCTGGCCGGGGATCGCGTCGCCATGCACGAGGTGCGCGCCGGGCTCGTCGAAGCGCAGGCCGCCGCGGTGGGCCTGCCGCTGTGGAAAGTGCCACTCCCCTGGCCCTGCCCGAACCCCGAGTACGAGTCGGCGATGCGGGCCCATCTCCAGAGGGCCCGCGGTGACGGGATCGAGGCCATCGTCTTCGGCGACTTGTTCCTTTCGGACATCCGCGCCTACCGCGAGTCGCTCCTGGCGGGGAGCGGCGTCCGTCCGTTGTTTCCGCTGTGGGGCCGCGACACCGCCGGGCTCGCGAAAGAGATGATCGCCGGCGGGCTGCGCGCGACCCTCGTGTGCGTCGACCTCGGCAAGCTCCCCGCCCGCCTGTCCGGGCGCGAGTTCGACGCCGCCTTGCTCCGGGAGCTGCCCGCCTCGTGCGATCCCTGCGGCGAGAACGGCGAGTTCCACACCTTCGCCTGGGCCGGCCCGATGTTCCGCGCAGCGTTGCCGATCACGCGCGGGCCGGTCGAGGAGCGGGGCGGGTTCGCCTTCGCGGATCTCCTCCCCACCGGGTAGCGCCGTGTCCCTGCTGATCGCGCGCGGCCTCTCGCTGCGCTACGGAGGCAAGGTGCTGCTCGACGGCGCCAGCTTCGTGCTCGGGGCGCGCGACCGGGCCGGCCTCATCGGGCCCAACGGGTCGGGCAAGTCGTCTCTCCTCAAGGTCCTGGCGGGCGGGCTGGAGCCCGACGCGGGCCAGGTCCAGCTCGTGCGCAGGTCGCGGGCGGGCTACCTGCCGCAGGAGCTGGCGGAGCTGCCGCCGGGCTCGATCCTGGAAGGCGTGCTCGCCTCGGTGCCCGGCCGCAGGCAGATGGCGGGGCGTCTCGAGGCCGCGCAGGCCGGGCTCGAGGCGGCCACCTCCGAGGAGGAACAGGTCGAGCTGGGCGGCGAGCTGGCCGGGCTGCACGAGGAGCTGGCCCATCACGAGGAGCGGTACGGGCGGCACCGGGCCGAGGAGATCCTCACCGGCCTGGGATTCGCTCCCACGCAGCTCTCGCGGCCCGCCGCCGAGCTGTCGGGCGGCTGGCGCATGCGCGCGGCGCTTGCGGCCTTGCTCCTGCAGGATCCCGAGCTGCTGCTCCTCGACGAGCCGACCAACCACCTCGACGTGCCCACGCTGGAGTGGTTCGACGAGACCTTGCGCCGCTCGCGCAAGGCGCTGGTGCTCGTCTCGCACGATCGCGAGTTCCTCGACCGGCACGTCTCTCGCGTGCTCGCGCTGGAGCCCGAGGGCCTGCGCACGTACCCGGGGAACTACGAGGACTACCTCGCCGCGCGCGCGGCCGAGGAGGAGCAGCTCCTGGCGAAAGCCGAGCGGCAGCAGAAGCGCCGCGCGCAGACGCTCGCCTTCATCGAGCGGTTCCGGGCCAAGGCGACCAAGGCGCGGCAGGTGCAGAGCCGGATCCGGCAGCTCGAAAAAGAGGAGCTCATCGAGGTGCGCGAGGAGCACGCCACGGTGCGCTTCCGCTTCCCCGAGGCGCCGCGAAGCGGCCGAGAGGTGGCGCGATTCGAGGGCGTGAGCAAGTCATACGGCGACCGGCGCGTATACCGGGACCTCTCCGCCCAGGTGCTGCGAGGCGAGCGCATCGCCGTCATCGGCCTGAACGGCGCCGGCAAGACCACGCTGCTGCGGCTGCTCGCGGGCGAGCTGGCGCCGGACGCGGGCACCGTCCAGCTCGGCCACAACGTGCGGTTGGGCTACTTCGCCCAGCACCATACCGACCGGCTCGACCCTTCGCGCACGGTGCTGGAGGAGGTCGCGCGGCTGGTCCCGGATCAGCCGCAGAGCTGGGTCCGCGGCGTGCTGGGCGCCTTCCTCTTCTCGGGCGACGACGTCGACAAGCCCATCGCCGTGCTCTCCGGAGGAGAGCGGGCCCGGGTGGCCCTGGCGAGGCTGCTCGTCGTCCCCTCCAACTTCCTGCTCATGGACGAGCCCACCAACCACCTCGACCTGGACTCCTCCGAGGCGCTCATCGAGGCCCTCACCGGGTACGAAGGGACGCTGCTCTTCGTCTCGCACAACCGTTCCTTCGTGAACGGGCTCGCCACGCACGTCTGGGAAGTGAAGGACCTCGGCCTCGACGCGCAGCCCGGCGACCTCGACGATTGGCAGCGCCGCCGGGCGGAGTCGGCGCAGGCCGCTCCGCCGGCGCCCCAACCCGAGCACGCCGGCGGGCAGGGGAAGGACGCGCGCCGCGAGCGCGCCCTCCAGCGCGAGAAGCGGCTCCGGGCCCTGGGCCCGCTTCTCGAGGAGATCGGGCGCATCGAGGAGCGGATCGCGCGCCTCGAGCAGGAGAAGAAGGACGCGGAGGCGCAGCTGGCCGATCCGGGTGTGTTCGCCGACCCCGCGCGCAGCACATCGGCGGTCACCGCGTACCGCGACGCACAGCGCGACCTCGAAGAGCTGTACCGGCGATGGGAAGAGCGGCAGGAAGAGCTGCAACGGGCCGAGGCGCGGCTCGACCAGGGATGATACGCTTCGCGCCGATGAAGCGTGCCGTGCTCTGGCTGTTCGCGCTGATCGTGATCGGGGCGATCGGGTTCGCCGCCTGGCGCCTCTTCGACGAGCGCAGGTTCGCCGCCACGCCGTACGGACAGGGTGCGCGGACCGTGGTGGTTCCGCCGCGGAGCGGCCCCCGCCAGCTTTCGCAGCTCCTCGCGCGGGCCGAGGTGGTCTCCGACGCTCGCCGCTTCTACGTCCACCTCCACTATTTCCGCCGCAACGCCGTTCCGCGGGCCGGCGAGTACGAGTTCGACGGGCCGCTCCTCCCGGACGAGGTGATCGGCAAGCTGGTCCGCGGGGAAGTGAAGACGTACCGCTTCACCGTGCCGGAGGGGCTGCGCGCCGACGAGATTGCTCCCATCGTGGGAGCCACCACCGTGTGCCCCGCCGACGAGTTCCTCAAGCTGGCGCACGATCCCGCGGTGGCGAAGAAGCTGGGGGTCCCGGCGCAGGGCCTGGAGGGCTTCCTCTTCCCCGACACCTACTCGGTGCCGCGCAGCGCGGGCTGCACGGGGATCGTGCAGGCGATGGTGGGCCGCTTCCGCGACGAGTGGCACAAGGCCCAGGCGCAGCGGGCCCCGGACGTCACCCTGGGTGAGCTGCAGGCGGTGACGCTGGCCTCGATCGTGGAGAAGGAGACGGGCCAGCCGGTCGAGCGGCCGCGCATCTCCTGCGTCTTCCACAACCGCTTGCGGCGCAAGATGAAGCTGCAGACCGACCCGACGGTCATCTACGCCGTCCTGCTCGAGCGCGGGTTCAAGTGGGACGGGAACCTGCACAAGAGCGACCTGACGCTCGCGCATCCCTACAACACGTACTACGTGAAGGGTCTGCCGCCCGGGCCGATCGCGAACCCGGGGGCGGCCTCGCTGCGGGCGGCCCTGAACCCGGCGCAGTGCAACGACCTCTTCTTCGTCTCGAGGAACGATCACACGCACGTCTTCTGCCCGGACTTCGCCTGCCACGAGCGCAACGTGCGCAAGTTCCAGATCGAGTACTTCCGCCGCAAGCGGGGCTGAACAGCGCTTCACGCGAAGCGCGGAAGATCGGGAAGCGCGGAAGGTCTATTTTCACCGCGCCGCGGCGGAAGGAAGATCGCAGCGGCGGAAGATGGTCGCGTAAACGAAACGCTGCGCGAGGCAGAAGCGCAGGTCGCGGAAGGCGAAAGCGTCGCGGTCCTCAACCGCTCCTTCGGCGCCCGGCGTCCAGCGCAGCTTGCCCTGGTAGAGCAGCAGGGCGAGCGTCGGCGAGCGCCGCGCGAGCCGCTCCTCGAAGTCGGGCCAGCGGAGCCGGGCGATGCGCTCGTCCGGGAGCCCGGAGGCGAAGGCGAGCGGGATGTCGAGGTAGTGCCAGGCGCTGTCCAGGAGCAGCGCGTCGTCCGGGCGGGCGTTGGCGCGCAGCCAGCGCGAAGCCTGCGCGATCCCTGGGGGCACGGTGGAGATGGGTGACAGCGGCCGCGCCCATTCGGCCAGGCCCCCGTTGCGCCCGTAGGAAGCGAGCACGAGGCCCGCCGGCGTGGCCAGAAGGAAGAGCCCGGCGAGAGCGGCGGTGGCGATCCGCAGACGCGCCGGCAATCCGGCCAGCACGGACCAGGCGAAGGGCAACGACAGGGTGGCGGCGACGAGGACGAACCGGGAGAGCGGTCGGAAATCCGCCAGCACGACCCCGCGAAAGGTGAAGTAGGCGGCCGGGATCCAGGCGACCGCGGCGAGCTCCCACCCAGCGGACCGCCGCCACAGCGCGCGCGCCGCGCCGACCAGCGAGAGCAGGCCGAGCACGGGGCTGCAGAGGAGGAGCAGCGAGAGCGGCCAGTAGGCGAGGCAGTACGCGCGCCAGCGGAGCTGTCCGAACCAGCCCAGCGCCATCGCGGCGAGCGCGCGGTGGTCCTGATCGATGTAGTGGATGGGCGCGAGCCAGTCCCCGCCGAAGCGAGCGTTCTGCCACAGCCAGAGAGGGACCGGCAGCGCCGCCAGCGCGCAGAAGAGGGCGACCCGCGACAAAGGGACGCGGCGGAGCAGGAGCCACCCGGCGAGCAGCGGCAGGTAGAGCCAGCCGTCGTAGCGCACCATCCCGGCCGCCGCGAGCAGCAGCGCGGAGGCGGCGAGGCGGCCTCCGAGGAGCAGATCGATCGCGCCGAGGAGGAGGGCGAGGAACGGCGCCTCGCTCGCGGAGGTGGTGCTGGCCTGGATGTGCAAGGGGGAGAGCGAGAGCCCCAGCGCGGCCACGAAGGCGGCCTGCGGACCGAGGAGCCGGGCCGCGATGCGGAACAGCAGCCAAACGGCGGCGAGCCCGCAGAGCAGCGAGAGGACGCGCGGGGCCCAGAGCCGGTCCGGCCACAGCTCGAGCGTCCCGCCCAGGAGCGTCAGGTGCAGCGGTCCGAACTGGTACGCTTCCGAGAATCCCCGCCAGAGGTGGGGCGCGCGCGCCCAGCGCTCGGCGATCTCCACCCGGACCGGACCGTCCCCGTAATGCTCCATTCCGAGCAGAAGCGCGGGCAGGCGTGCCGCGGCCGCGACGGCCATCGCGGCGAGGAGGAGTCGGCGGGGGGACACCGGCCGCTTCGACCATACCGGCCACCCGGGCGCAAGCCGTCCGTCCGGGGCCCCGGGAGTTCAGTTGCCGACCGCCTGGAAGAAAGCTGTCCTGGCGGGCTGTTCAGCGCCAGAATGATTGCCATGCGCCCCGCGTTGCTCCAGTGGACCCGCCCGGCTACGTTTGAAACCACCCGCTTGAAGCGGGGCAGCCTCCGAGGGGAGACCTAGATGCAGAATTTCCGCGAGACCGACGGCAGCCTGGTTGGACGCATCGCCACGCTGCAGGACAAGTCGAGCTTCAAGGAGCTCCACTGGGAGGGGTCGTTCGAGGAGTACCTGAAGATCGTGCGCGAGAACCCGCGCGTCACGCGCACCGCCTTCCAGCGCATCTACGACATGATCCTCTCGCACGGGAAGACGGAGTACATCGACAACAAGAAGAAGCTCATCCGGTACCACTTCTTCCACGACGAGCACTTCGGCGGGCGCGACGCGGTCTACGGGCTCGACGTGCCGCTGATGAAGCTGGTCAACGTCTTCAAGAGCGCCGCCCAGGGTTACGGGACGGAGAAGCGCGTCATCCTGCTACACGGACCGGTCGGATCGTCCAAGTCGACCATCGTCCGCCTGCTCAAGAAGGGCCTGGAGGAGTACTCGCGGACGCCGGACGGCGCGCTCTACACGTTCTTGTGGGTGCTGGATCGGAAGGGCGAGGGAGGAAAGGGTCAGGAAACGTACCACACGCCGATGAACGAGGACCCGTTGCTCCTCATCCCCGAGGACTGGCGCGAGAAGGTCTTCGCAGACATCAGCCCGCCCGATTCGGGGTTCCAGATCCCGTCCCGCGGCGATCTCTGCCCGGCGTCGCGCCTGATCTTCCGGGAGCTGATGGCCGAGTACAAGGGCGACTTCGTCAAGGTGATGTCGCACGTGCGGGTGAAGCGCCTGCTCTTGAGCGAGAAGGACCGCATCGGCATCGGCACCTTCCAGCCCAAGGACGAGAAGAACCAGGACTCGACCGAGCTGACCGGCGACGTGAACTACCGCAAGATCGCCGAGTACGGGTCGGACTCCGATCCGCGCGCCTTCAACTTCGACGGCGAGTTCAACATCGCGAACCGCGGCATCATCGAGTTCGTCGAGGTGCTCAAGCTCGACGTGGCCTTCCTCTACGACCTTCTCGGCGCCTCGCAGGAGCACAAGATCAAGCCGAAGAAGTTCCCGCAGACGGATATCGACGAGGTGATCATCGGGCACACCAACGAGCCCGAGTACCGCAAGCTCCAGAACAACGAGTTCATGGAGGCGCTGCGGGACCGCACCGTGAAGATCGACATCCCGTACATCACCAAGCTCAACGAGGAGGTGAAGATCTACGAGAAGGACTACAACCCGCACCGCATCCGCGGGAAGCACATCGCGCCGCACACGCTGGAGATGGCGGCGATGTGGTGCGTCCTCACGCGCCTCGAGGAGCCCAAGAAGCACAACCTGACGCTCTTGCAGAAGCTGAAGCTCTACAACGGCAAGACGCTGCCGGGCTTCACCGAGGACAACATCAAGGAGCTGCGCAAGGAGGCGGCGCGCGAGGGCATGGAGGGAATCTCGCCCCGCTACGTGCAGGACAAGATCTCCAACGCGCTGGTCTCCGACAAGGGCGAGGGGTGCGTGAACCCCTTCATGGTGCTGAACGAACTGGAGAGCGGGCTGCGGCACCACTCGCTCATCTCCTCGGAGGAGGTCCGCAAGCGGGATCGCGAGCTGCTCTCGGTGGTCAAAGGCGAGTACGAGGACATCGTGAAGAACGAGGTCCAGCGGGCTATCTCGGCCGACGAGGACGCGATCGCCAAGCTGTGCGGGAACTACATCGACAACATCAAGGCCTACACGCAGCGCGAGAAGGTCCGGAACAAGTACACCGGCCAATACGAGGAGCCCGACGAGCGGCTGATGCGCGCCATCGAGGAGAAGATCGACATCCCCGAGTCGCGCAAGGACGACTTCCGCCGCGAGATCATGAACTACATCGGCGCCCTGGCCATCGAGGGGAAGACGTTCAACTACCGGACCAACGAGCGGCTGCACAAGGCGCTGGAGCTGAAGCTCTTCGAGGACCAGAAGGACTCCATCAAGCTGAAGAACCTGGTTTCCTCTGTGGTGGACAAGGACACGCAGGAGAAGATCGACATCGTCAAGGACCGCATGATCAAGTCCTACGGCTACTGCGAGATCTGCTCGACGGACGTCCTGAACTACGTGGCCTCGATTTTCGCTCGCGGGGATGCCAAGGACTAAGATGGCGTTCGAGGGAGGCGCCTGGTGCCGCTGAAGATCAAGCAGGACCACAGCCGCTTCCGGGAGATCATCCGCGGGCGCATCAAGAACAACCTGCGGAAATACATCCAGAAGGGGGAGATGATCGGGAAGAAGGGGAAGGACCTCATCACCATCCCCGTTCCGAGCATCGACATCCCGCACTTCCGCTACGGGCACAAGGACCAGGGCGGCGTGGGGCAGGGCGACGGCGAGCCCGGCACCGTCCTGGCGCCCGGCGCGGTCGAGGGCGACGGGCACGGCAAGGCGGGTCAGGGCGAGGGGCAGCATGCCCTGGAAGTGGACCTCTCGCTCGACGAGCTGGCGGAGATCCTCGGCGAGGAGCTGGCGCTCCCGCGCATCCAGAACAAGGGCAAGAAGAACCTGGTCACGCCCAAGGTGAAGTACTCGGGGGTGCATACCACCGGGCCCGAGTCGCTGCGCCACTTCAAGCGGACCTACAAGCAGGCCTTGAAGCGGAGCATCGCGAGCGGCACCTACAATCCGGCGATGCCGATCATCGTCCCCACCCGGGAGGACAAGCGGTACCGCAGCTGGCGCGTGCAGGAGATGCCGCAGTCCAACGCGGTGGTGATCTACATGATGGACGTGTCGGGATCCATGGGGGACGAACAAAAGGAAATCGTCCGCATCGAGAGCTTCTGGATCGATACCTGGCTGCGCGTGAACTACAAGGGCCTGGCGACCCGTTACATCATCCACGACGCGGTGGCGCGCGAGGTGGACCGCGAGACCTTCTTCCACACCCGCGAGTCGGGCGGGACGATGATCTCGTCCGCCTACAAGCTGTGCAAGGAGATGATGGACGCCGACTACGACACCGGGTCGTGGAACATCTACCCGTTCCACTTCTCCGACGGCGACAACTGGAGCGCGGACGATACGCGCACCTGCGTCAACCTGCTCAAGGCGGAGATCCTCCCCAAGGTGAACCAGTTCGCCTACGGCCAGGTGGAGAGCCCCTACGGGAGCGGCCAGTTCATCAAGGACCTGCGCGAGGCGTTCGACGCGGTGGAGAACGTGGCCCTCTCCGAGATCAGCAACAAGGACGCCATCTACAACTCGATCAAGGACTTCCTCGGGAAGGGGAGCTAGCGTGAACGAGGGCCGCTCCACGGAGCTTCCGCCGCGCCTCTCGGACCTCAAGAAGGAGATCGAGGGCTACGCGCGCGGCTTCGGCCTCGACTTCTACGAGACCGTCTTCGAGGTGCTCGGGTACGACGAGATCAACATGGTGGCCGCCTACGGCGGCTTCCCCAACCGGTACCCGCACTGGCGCTTCGGGATGGAGTACGAGCAGCTCTCCAAGGGCTACGAGTACGGGCTGTCGAAGATCTACGAGATGGTGATCAACAACAACCCCTCGTACGCGTACCTGCTCGAGTCGAACATGGACGTGGACCAGAAGCTGGTCATGGCCCACGTCTTCGGGCACGTCGACTTCTTCAAGAACAACTTCAGCTTCCGCCACACCAACCGCAAGATGATGGACGAGATGGCGAACCACGCCACGCGCGTGCGCCGCATCATCGACAAGGTGGGGCTGGAGCCGGTGGAGACGTTCATCGACCGCTCGCTCTCCCTGGAGAACCTGATCGACCAGCACTCGCAGCACATCCAGCGGCGCTCCAAGGACAAGGACGATGAGGACAAGCCGATCGAGGTGCGCGGCTTCAAGGCCGACCGCGAGTACATGCAGGGCTTCATCAACCCCCGCGAGTTCCTCGACGAGCAGCGCAAGAAGCTGGAGGACGAGCGCGCGGCGAAGAAGAAGTTCCCCGAGCGGCCCCAACGGGACGTGCTGCAGTTCTTGCTGGAGAACGCCCCGCTGGAGCGGTGGGAAGGGGAGATCCTTTCGTTGATGCGCGAGGAGGCTTATTACTTTGCACCGCAAGGGCAAACCAAGATATGCAATGAAGGCTGGGCTTGCGTTATTAGGAATACGCCAGTGTTCAGTAGCTTAGGTATTATTGAAATGGGCGACGTAGTTGCTTTCAATAATCGCGATGTAGAAGTGAGCGATGGGAAGCAAAGGCGTCGCGTTTATGACCGCAACGTGATCCACGATCAGGAAACAATCACGGTGCGAACGCGACGCGGGTTTGAGCTGACCGGCTCTACAAACCATCGAATATTGCTCTCTGACGGAACCACATGGCGGCGGCTCGACGAGCTTAAGATCGGCGACAGGACTGCGATCGGGGGTGGCAGCGATCTATGGCCAGCCAAAGAAGTGTCGATCGCTTGGCGCCCTGACGACAGGACTCGGTGGATTGCCGACGTAGATCCTGCTGTCGAGGTACACGCACCGACGTATCGCAATACCGCTCTCGACTTGTCGCTCGCAGACTACGGCGGTGGCTCGGCCCCGATTCGGAAGCTGTCCTTTGGCCGTCGCAAGCCGATTTCCATTCCGGCAAAGATCGACGTAAAGGTCGCGCAGTTCTGCGGCTATCTCGTCGGAGACGGGCACATCAGCCGCGTCAAGCGTGAGCTGGGTCTGACGACTGGAGACGAACCGCAGGCGCGTGCATTTGCCGAGCTAGCGCACGATGTGTTCGGTCTGTTGACGCGCATGACGCTGGACGGTGGTCGCTGGCGGGTCATCATCCATTCGGAAACCCTTTCCGATCTGCTGGTAGAAGAGTTGAGCTTGACCACTGGACCGAGCGCCCACGAAAAGCAGGTCCCGCCCGCGATCCTCAGATCCCCAAGGCACGTCGTCGCTGCGTTTCTCCGCGCCTACTTCGACTGCGATGGCTACGCTGGCGAACAAGGCGTGATCCTCAGTACGATGAGCAGCAGGCTCGCCGAACAAGTGCAGCTGCTGCTTCTGAATTTCGGGATACTCAGCCGCCGCCGCCGCCAAACGGATGGCTGTTGGCATGTCGCCGTCAAGGGCGCGTCGACGGCGAAGTTCGCGAAGGAGATTGGCTTCGGGCTCGACCGGAAGCAGCGCGCTCTGGAGGAGTACGTTCGCAATCGGCGATGGTTCAAGAGCGAGAAGTGGGAAGACGAGGTCGTCTCCATCGAGCACGGACGCGCCGACGTCTACGACATCTCCGTCGAGGGTACCAACCGGTACGCCGCGGCTGGGTTCATCAACCACAACTCGTTCTGGCATTCCAAGATCATGACGGAGAAGGCGCTCAAGGACGCCGAGATCATCGATTACGCCGACCACCACAGCGGCACGATGGGCACGCGGCCGGGCGCGATCAATCCGTACAAGCTCGGGATCGAGCTCTGGCGCCACATCGAGGACCGGTGGAACAGGGGCCGCTTCGGCAAGGAATACGACGAGTGCGACGATCTGCGCGCGCGGCGCGCGTGGGACAAGAAGCTGGGCCTGGGGCGGCAGAAGATCTTCGAGGTGCGCAAGCACTACAACGACGTGACCTTCATCGACGAGTTCCTCACCGCGGACTTCGCCACCGAGCAGAAGCTGTTCGTCTACGGGTTCAACGAGAAGGGGAACCGCTGGGAGATCCTCGACCGCGAGTTCCAGAAGGTGAAGCGCAAGCTGCTCCAGCAGCTCACCAACTTCGGCCAGCCCATCATCGAGGTGGTGGACGGCAACTTCGAGAACCGGGGCGAGCTCCTGCTCGCGCACCGCCACGACGGCGTCGACCTGCGCGTCGACTACGCCAAGGATACGCTGGTGAACCTGCAGGCGATGTGGCGCCGGCCCGTGGCCATCGTCACGCGGGTGGACGGCAAGGGCGTGCTGATGCGCTTCGACGGACGCGACCACGCCGACCGCAAGGTCGATTACTGACAGACGGTTGGGGGGAACGTGGTCCGTCCCGCTGAGGAGCCGAAATCGGGCGAGACGCGCACCGTCATCTCGCGCGCGTTCACGCTGGTCGAGGACGTCGTCTACATCGGCATCGGCGTGCTGCTCACCTTCAGCGCCGGCGTCCTGCTGGTGAACGGCGCGATCGGGCTCTGGCGCGCCACGATGGAGGGCACGCCGCTCCCCGGAGTGATCAACCTCCTCGACCGGACGCTCCTGGTCCTCATGCTGGTCGAGCTGCTCTACACCGTGCAGGTGTCGTTCCGGGAGCACGCGCTCCTGCCCGAGCCGTTCCTGGTCGTGGGGCTCATCGCCGCCACCCGGCGGATCCTCGTGGTGACCGCCGAGTTCTCGGTCACCGGCAAGGACGGCGCTCCGGATCGCTTCCGCGACGGCATGCTGGAGATCGCGCTCCTCACCCTGATGACGGTGGCGTTGGTGGCGTCGCTCCTGATGCTCCGGCGCGTGCGGGATCCGGCGAAGGTGTCCGCTGCCCGCTCGTAGCCGGCGGGCGGGCCCGCGACACCACCGCGACGAAGGAGGCCACCGCCAGGGGCCCGACCAGGAGCCCGACCGCGCCGAACAGCGCCAGGCCGCCGATCAGCGCGAAGAAAAGGACCGCGCCGTCGAGGCGCAGCCCTGCCTTGATGAGGAGCGGCTTCACCACGTTGTCGATGAGCCCCACCACCAGGAGGGCCCAGGAGGCCAGGAACAGCGCCGACCAGGGGTGTCCCATCGCGAGCACCAGGCCGGCCAGGGGCAGCGCCACGATGGCCGTCCCCACCGACGGGATGAACGCCGCCAGGAAGGTGAGCAGGCCGAAGAAGATCGGATTCGGGACCTGCGCGATGAAGTAGCCCACGGTCGCGGCCGCCCCCTGCACCAGCGCGGTGAGGAACAGCGAGGCGAGCACCGAGCGCGAGGCGTTCCTCAACTCCGCCGCCAGCGCCTGCGTCTCCTCGGGCGCGGGCGAGATGCCGGCGATCCAGGAAACCAGCCGGCGGCCGCCCACCAGGAAGAAGTAGAAGGCGATGACCAGCAACACTGCCTGGAGGAGCGACTGCGCGGTCGCGCTCAGCGCGCCGCCGACCACCGCAGCGGTGGCGAGGCCGCGCTTGGCGAGCACCGAGGCGATCTCCTCGGCGCCCGTGGAGACACCCGAGAGCGCGTCGCGCACCAGCCCTGCGAGGCGGTCGGGCAGATAGGCGAGCAGCCCCTCCTGGCCCTGCGTCTGCAAGGTGGCGCGTACGAATTGCACCGCCTGGATCGCTTCCCGCACCGCGACGCTGACCACCCAGGCGAAGGGCGCCAGCACCAGCAGGACGAGGGCGAGCACGAGCAGGCCGCCGGCCAGCTGCCTGCGGCCGCCGAGCGCCGCGGAGAGCCGGTCCTGCCAGGGCATCACCGCCGCGGCAAGCACGGCCGCGATCAGCAGCGGCTGCCAGAGCGGAAGCGCGACCGCCAGCACCAGCGCCCCGGACGCGGCCACCAGCGCCCCTCGATAGACCGACCTTTCCCTGGGCATGCCGCTGACCGTAGCAATCGGGCGGCCCGGCGTCACCGCCAGCGGAACAGCCGCAGCGCGAGCGCGAAGGACGCCACCCCGATGGCGGCCAGCAGGGCGGCCTCGCCCGCCACCGCGCGCGGCCCCGCGCCGTCGATCATCACCGCGCGCAACGAGTCGTTCAGCGCGGTGAGCGGCAGGGCGCGCAGGAACGGCTGGAACAGGTCCGGAAAGCGCGCGGTGGAGAAGAAGACGCCGGAGCCGATGAACATCGGGAGCATGACGAGGTTGATCAGGCCGCTCACGGTCTGCGTGTTCTGCGCGCGGGCGGCGACCAGGAGGCCGAGGCCGGCGAAAGCGAGGGCGCCGAGCAAGGACAGCGCCACCACCAGGACCAGGGAGCCGGCCACGCCGACCCCGAAGGCGAACCAGCCGAACAGCAGCAGGAGCGGCAGCTCGAGGAAGAAGAACGCAGCGCGCATGAGGACGAACGACCAGAGGAACTGGGCGCGGCTCATCGGCGTCGCCATCAGCCGCTTGAGCAGCTTGCGCGTGCGCATCTCCACCACCACGTAGCCGATGCCCCACATGCTGCCGGACATGATGTTCATCCCGATCAGGCCGGGGATGAGGAAATCGATGTAGCGCGAGCC
>Ga0209283_10000808_pt1 | contig 16205 bp, 12 predicted proteins | sample CZO8metaG_2_FD_188354 | JGI IMG/M metagenome (GOLD analysis project Ga0209283, IMG submission 188354) | Vadose zone soil microbial communities from the Eel River Critical Zone Observatory, Northern California, USA - CZOApr15con2H1.8 metaG... | ecosystem: Environmental > Terrestrial > Soil >...
ATCGCACGCCCTTTCCTTGGTCTCTTGAATCCTCAATGTACCGGTAGGCGAGTGCTGTTGCGGCTGGTCCGAGGAATTTCTCGTTGAGCCCGTAGACGGGGCAGGCTGCATAGCAGAGCATGCAGTTGATGCAGGACGAGAACTGGCTGTAGCGTTCTAGTTCCTGTGCCGACTGTTTGTACTCTCCCTGTTCGGGGGGTGCCTCTTTCTTGCGAATTATCCACGGTTTGATCTTGACAAGTTTCTCCATGAAATCTTCCATGTCAACGACTAGGTCTTTGATTACTGGGAAGTTGGCCATGGGCTCGACGGTTATTGTTCGACCTTTGAAATCGTGGAGGAAGCTGGCGCAGGTCAGCTTGGGCTCTCCGTCGATGTTTGCTCCGCAGCTGCCGCAGACTCCCATTCGGCACGACCATCGGTAAGTGAGGCTTCCGTCGATCTCAGCCTTGATGTGGTTCAAGGCGTCGAGCACGACCATGTCCTGCCTGTATGGGACCCTGTACTCTTGGAAGTAGGGCTTCAAGTCCTTCTCGGGGCGATACCGGGTGACTCGTATTGTGGCTATGTCTTGGCTCATTTGTTAATACACACGCTCCTCTGGTTTCCATCTGGTTATCGTTACAGGACTGTAATCGATCCTCGGGGGCCCATTGGTCTTGTACGCCATAGAGTGCTTGAGAAATTTAGCATCGTCCCGTTTCGTATAGTCCGTCCTGTAGTGAGCCCCTCTCGATTCTCGTCTCTGTAGTGCAGAGTAGGGTATCGACTCTGCAACGTCTAGCATAAAGTCGAGTTCTAGTGCGGCAACGAGTTCCGTGTTGTAGACATGGTCTTTGTCTTCGACAATGGCGTTCTTCAGTCGCGTCTTGAGGTCGCCAATTATTCTGCAGCCGTCTTTGAGGCTGGCCTCGTCTCGATAGATTCCTACATGCTTCTCCATCCCGCTTTGCATCTCTGTCCTGATGCTGGATATTCTTTCGCCTTGTTCATGCTTGAGTAGCTGGTCGAAGATCCTCTTCTCCTCCATCATCGCCTCCCCCTGGACGGGGTTTCCGAAACTGGGATTGTCCAATTTCATCGCGTACCCGGCTGCGGCTCTGCCTGCGGCCGCGCCGAAGACTAGGCATTCAGTCAGGGAGTTGCTTCCTAGCCTGTTGGCGCCGTTCATGCTGACACATGCTGCTTCGCCTGCCGCATATAGTCCCGGCATTCCAGTGAATCCGTGAATATCTGTGTGCACGCCGCCCATCATGTAGTGCTGGCCGGGTCGTACGGGGATTGGCTCGTGCTCAGGGTCTATTCCGAGGTATTTCTCAGCGAGCTCCTTTACGAAGGGTAGCTTGTCCTCGATGGTTATCTTGCCTAAGTGTGTGAGGTCGAGGTTCACGTACCTGCCGTAGGGTCCCTCGAATCCCCTGCCTGCATTGATCTCGCTCATCTCTGCCCTTGAGAGTATATCGCGGGGACCGAGTTCCATCTTGTTTGGGACGTACCTTTTGAGGAAGCGTTCTCCATCCTTGTTTACAAGATGACCTCCTTCTCCCCGAGCAGCTTCGGTGATGAGAATGCCTGTATTCGGGAGCAGGGTTGGGTGGTACTGGACCATTTCCATGTCTTTGAGTGGGACCCCCGCCCGGTAGGCTAATGCCATGCCATCGCCGGTCTTTATCCATCCGTTCGTCGTGAACTGGAAAATACGCCCGCATCCTCCCGTCGCGATGATTACAGCCTTGCCGAGGATTGTTACCAGTTCGCCTGTCCGCATCTCTATGGCGGTTACGCCCTCGACCCGGCCGCTGTCGACCAGCAGGGAGGTTACGAACCATTCATCGTAGCGACGGATGTTCTCATACTTCAGCGAAGTCTGGAAGAGGGTGTGAAGCAGGTGGAAGCCGATCTTGTCCGTTGCGAAGAGGGTCCTCTTGACGCTCATTCCACCGAAGGCTCGCGAGCTTATTCGTCCGTCCGGGTCCCGACTGAACGGACATCCCCAGTTCTCAAGCTGGTAAGACTCACGTGGAGCCTCCTTCACGAAAAACTCAACTGAGTCTTGGTCCGCGAGAAAATCGCTCCCCTTTATCGTATCATAAGCGTGCGAGTCAAAACTGTCGTAATCACGTGTGACGGCCGCCATTCCTCCCTCGGCTGAGACGGTGTGGCTGCGCATCGGGTAGACTTTCGAGACTATCGCAACATTCAGGTTGGGCTCAAGTTCGACAGCGGCTATCGCCGCGCGTAGGCCCGCCGCTCCGCCGCCTACTATGACAATGTCGTGATTATGATGCTCCAAGCCCGCATATTCCTGTTGAATCTTGTCGGGTTAATCAATTGGACCGTACTTTAAATGATCTAATTAGAAGGCTGATTCTTCTGCCAATTCAGTCAGCAAGCACGAACGCTGCTGAGGCAGCTAGTTTACCGGGACCTTTACGGCTTTGAGTCCTTGGTTATCCAGTCTCAGCTGAAGCGCAAACGCTCCGTGGAGCGCACCCAAGAATCTGGACTCCATAGTGTTGATGTTGGCCAAGAATAGGGCCGTAGCGTTTGGGACGCTGAGTAGGTCAATCAGCTGTTTGATTCCGGAATAGACTTGTTCCCAACGTTCACCCCTGATCAGTTCGGTAATACTATCGAACACGAAGCTTGCTCCCGAGTTCTTGCTGTTATCTATAAAATCGGATAATACGGCTGCAACGAGTCCAAGCTCCTTGTCTGGAATTTGCATTTCACCGTCAGGTAATTCGTCGGGGACAGAAATCAATGAGGACGCGGCGATGATCTTGATCATTCTCTTCCCCTTGATTGCTCTGTAGAGTTTGCTGGACTTGGTGGTGAATAGGACGCATAGTTCGGCGTTGCTGATTCCCTCGACGAGGAACTTGTCGACCGCTCCCTCGTAGTCGGAGTTCGTATCATACTCTAGCAGGATGATCGATCCTCGTATCTTCTGATGGTCAAGGTCGACAATGGATGAGAATGGGTCTGTAGATTCAGAGAGATTGAGAAGCTCAATGCCGCCGTTGCGACGTAGGAATTCGGTGAGTTGTGGTCTAGGTGCCTTACTGCTTTCCAGTAGAAAGAGCTCGGCAGGCTCCTGATGCTTCTCCCCTGTCGCGTTATCGAGAGGCAATACTATGCCTTCAAGATTCTCTTGGCCCAATTCGTTGACGAAAACTGTTGACGTGGGGCCGAAGCTTAGCCGGTCCGACAATCCTTCACGGGGGAGGTCACGCCCAACCCAATTCTCCGAAACGACGACTCTACCGTTTTGCTTCCACTCAGTAAAGCGAGACTCGTGTTCGGATAGGTTGCCTACCAGCCATCCATTATTCGAGGCGTTGATGATGACTCTTGCACCAGAATCGATCAGCCCTTTGAGTGTCGACGAGAGGAACGAGATTGCTCTCTTGCCCGAGTCGTGGAGAATCAAGTAGCGATGTCCTGGCTTGACGATCGTTTCAGGGATAAGTTGTCCAGATGAGAATCTGACCGCGCTCAGAGTGAATGCGTCGGTAGTGGACATCACGAAGAACAACACTGAACCGGTGATGAACGCTATCTCCCAACCATACGGGACGGATACTGGAAGGATGGGTGGCTGTGCTCCAAGTGCGAAAAGGAGTGTGCCAACTGTTACGAAGAGGGCCCAGGTGACGGATAGCATTGCCATCGAATTCTTGACGTGTGATGGTTTCGCGCGCTTGCGAGCCGAGAGGAACAGGCCTGTTGGGTAGACGGTTGCTACTGAGAGCAAGACTAGTGTGAAGGGAAGGAACAAGGCTACTGGAAAAGCTAGGTTGAGCCCTACCCAGGCGAAAACGATTCCCTCATAGATGAGAAAAGATTTGCGTGATTTCAGTCGCGACCATGCTTCTCTAAGCGTATTGGACTCCGGGGTGAAGTACAGGCTTGCGGCCGTTAGCCCGATTACGGCGAAGACCAAACCGGAGCTAACTTGGCTGCCGTAGGCTGCCCATGTGTAGCCCAGGTTACGAAATATGTCGAAGATGATTGATGATAGAAAGTAGATGTTGAGTCGTACGAGGTTTCCAGCTCGAACTCCGGTGATGGATGCTTTGTGATGGAGAAGACGCCAGAGTGCGATTGATGGAAGAACTAGTGCCGCACCGTCAAGGTAGACTTCTGTATACGTCGGGCACTACGCTCCATATTTCGGATTGTATTCTCAGGGACGCCTTCCTGGCGGTTTCAATCTGGCGTAACTGTCAGAGCTTGTTGAACGGTACTGTTCAACGAAGGAGATCATCTACTTGTTGTCTTTGAGATGAGATTGGATCTGCTTCACAATGCCCTCGTACTCTTCTCTCGTCAGCCTCTTCCTACGTCTGGACCCTGTCCAGATTGGTCGTCCCCACATCGGGTCTGTCTTGTAGCGTGGGACTAGGTGCCAGTGAAGATGAGGCATACCATTACCGAGCAGTTCGTAGTTCATCTTGTCAGGATTGAAAGTCTTGGCGAGAGCCGTTGCGACGCGGGACATGTCTTCGAGAAAGCTTCTCCGATTCTTGTCTGATAATTGGTAGAGCTCTTCATAATGCCATTTGAGGGTGACGAAAGAGTAGCCTTGAAAGAACTGGTCCGGGTTGAGCTTTCCAACGGAAGTGCGTGACTCAAAAAAGACCAGATGAGCCGGTTCATGAAGACTCCTGCAAATCCAACAGTCGGTTTTTAGCTCATCCAAGGGACGACAAGTATGGTTCCCAACGGGTGCATAAATGTGCACGCCACCGTAAGACCTGGGCCAGAGATCGATGGCGTACTGACCTTAAGGTTCACGGGGCAAACCTGTTAGCTAAACGACAGGTTTGTAGCAGTGCGTCTATGTATTGCTGCTCTATGTCTCATGAATAGGTAGACCAACGCTCCCCCGAGCGCCGTGAGAGAAATCACCGCTGTTATTGGGAGGAATCCGAGAAGATCCGCTCCAGGCGCTTGTTGAACGTTCGAGGCGACATATGTCACTGTCATGGAGTGCGATAGTGATCCGCTTGTACCGATCACGCTGATGTGAAAAGTTCCCTCTACCGGAAAATTGCACGAGAGTGTTGCATTGCCGGTGGTGGCCTCGATTGGCGAGATGTCGCAATAGGTGTTGTTGGTGGTCATAGTTACGGTTCTCGGAAAGTGATTGATTGATGAAATCTGAATACCCGATGCTCTCGCCTGATTCACATTAACATCAAATGTTGTCGAGCTCGATATTATGGTGAAGTCTTGAACTTGAGCTGTCAGTTTCAGCAAGTGAGTTATTGTGGCGCTGACTGCGGTCACGTTGGCAGTATAATTGCCTGCTATTGCAGAACTGAGAGTTAGCGTCGAGGTCCCGATACCCCCGGCAATGCTTGAAGGTGATACGGTGGCTGTGAGTCCAGTTGAAGCCGCGACGTGGATTGAGACAGTCCCGCTGAAACTCTCCAAGGGTACAACCATGATCGTAGATGTGCCCATGCCTCCTGCGTCCATTGCTAGGGTGGTCTGGCTAGCGGTGACGTTGAAGCCCTGGACCGTGTAAGATATGCTTGCGGAACGCGATGTAACTCCACTAGTTCCAAAAACTGTCACAGTATAGATGCCCGCGTTGCCCCTGCACGAGAGTGTCGCGGTTCCGCTCGCGCCTAACGTGATGCTTGCTGAGCTAATTGTACAGTTGAGACCCTGCGAGTTTGACTCGGACAGGTTCACAATACCGGTGAACCCGTTTATCGATTGAACGGAGATTGTGGAGTTTCCTGCCTGGCCAGCGAGCAGAGTTTCAGAGTTGAGGCCAGAGGCAACTAGGTAGTCCGGCACTGCGACATCGAATGTCACAATAGCCGAGTGGACTAGAGAACCATTCGTAGCAGTCACAGTGACAACGAATTGACCCGAAGATGCGAAGGTACATGACAAGGTCGACATTCCGAGACTTATCACCGTAGTTGGGCTGACAAAGCACATTGTACTGTTGCCCGCCAGACTGACGGTTCCATCAAAATGGTTGATAGCTCCAATGGTTATTGCGGACGTTGCGACTGTATTGATTTGAGCAGGAGCTACACTCGGGTCTGCGGTAATCGTAAAGTCTCCCGCTTCGACCCTCACGTTCAGGGAGAGGGTTAGCGAGGCGCTCGTACCGGTTACCGTGGCGGTGTAGTTTTCAGCGTTGGCTGCAATAACCGTCAATGTAGCAGCTCCTGAGGTGCCGCTAACGGTTCCTGGGCTGATCGTTGTTTGAAGCCCACTGGTGCCTGAAGTGGACAGACTGACCGTTCCGGTGAAGCCGAACAACAGGTTAACCGCGATGGTTGCTGTCCCCATTGTTCTGACGCTGGTCGCGAGTGAAGCCGGAGATACAGACATGGAAAAGTTTGGTTGGATCACGCGGATCGTTCCGTACATGGAAGATGGGTGGTACTGGCACTTGTAGGTCCAGTTGCCGGCCGAAGGAATGTTCTGCCCTATGATCGGGGTGAATGTGAAAAGGAGCGCTTTGGGGCTCGGCGAAAAAACTGGAGAACTTATTTCATTGGGATCGGGTTGGGAGTTGTTGTTAATATCAATGTACCAATTGTGGCTCAGAAAGTCTGTTGCGTTGAGGTGGAGGTTGACAGTGACTCCGCTCACTACAGTCATTGTTGGTCCTGGGCTCGTGTCGTTCCAGCCTGGATGTGTTCCGACAGCGTCACCGTTCAGCCAGATTGTCACATCTTTGCTAGAGGCAGGAGAGGCTGACGGCGGTGTTGTTTTGAAGTCGAGCGCGAGACTGACTGTCCCTATAACAGAAGCCAGAATAGCCAATAAGAGGAGACTGGCCAAGGGGCAAGTGTCGAAACGAAGGCGACCAGAATTCATCTGTTTTATCGAGGCAAATTGCATTTAAGAACCTATCGCTGTAGTGAGTAAGGGACGTGTTATCAAGAGGTCCCGTTCAAGAAACTCTGCCTACTTGTTGACTCTGCAACGTGCAGGCGCAATACGGGCTATTATTCTCGCGGTTGCAAGGATATCCCCATGTGAAAAGCATGTCCCTCTATCTGCCAGTCTTCTTCGAGTCTTGCCCCAGGCTTTGTCTGGTCTGGCCTTAGGAGAAGAAGAGTCTTGGCTCGTACCTCTTCCATCATGTAGTCTTTCTCGTCTTCCAGCCATTCGAGCCGTTCTGGGTCGGCGACTGAGATGAATGCGTCCACGAAGGCATCAACGGGGAGATCCAGTCGTTTTCTCATCTCTTGAAGTCGTCGTGTTATCTCTCGCACAAACCCTTCTCTCACAAGTTCGCCTGGAATAGTTAGGTCGACGTAGACCCGTCCTTCGTCGAATCTTCCCGCTGCATGATTCTCAGGGATCTCTTCTCTCAAAGAGACCATTTCACTCGTAATCTTGGATTCCTTCTCATCCAGCTTGAGGGAGTACTGCCCTTCTTGTTTGAAGGCTCGCATTAGTTGGCGACCGTCTAGTGAGCGAAGTTTCTCCGCGACCCGATTCGCTTCTCCTCGAAATGCTGGGCCGAGAGCCTTGAAATTCGGCTCAACAATCAGTTTCTTCAACCGTTTTTCCTCAGACAAACTAACTAGTCTTACTTCCTTCGCGTTCGTCTGTTGTAGAAGAAGCTCGCGCAGTGTCCTGAGCGTGCGTTTCACTATCGGCTTGTCAGCAACGACAAGAATTGTGGAGACGGGTTGTCGAAGCTTGATCCTCTTCGATTGCCGTGCTGAGGCAGCGGCGTCAGCAATGTGTTGGACGACGCGCATCTCCTCTTCCAGAGTCTTGTTGATCCGATTCCTGACTGGGCTGGGCCATTTGGTCATGTGGATGCTTTCCGGATTCAGACGTTCAGTGGTTCGGAAAGCTTCTCGGTAGATTGTCTCTGTGAGAAATGGCGTTGCTGGAGCAGCGAGTCCGAGCCAGGCCCTGAGGGCGTGGTAGAGAACTGCGTAGGCAGCGAGTTTGTCTGGACTCGTTTTCTCTAGCCAGAACCGTCGCCTTACGAGTCGAATGTACCAGTGACTGAGATCTTCTATGACGAACTCTCTGAGAGCTCGAATCGCCAAATGAATTTCGAGATGTTCCATGTGTTCTGTAACGTCTCTCACCAACGTCTCAGTCCTTGAGAGCAGCCACTTGTCTTCGGGGTGGAGCGATTTCGCCAGTTTTCCTGTCGTCCGTATGTTGGGTGTGAACTTGTCGAGATTCATGTAGAGGGTTGCGAATGAGAAAACATTCCAGACAATCTGGAGGTCTCTGGCGGCTGTCTCCACTGCGTTCCAGGAGAAGCGGAAGTCGTCCCAGACTGTTGTCTGGAGAGTGTAGAATCGTAGAGCATCTCTCCCATGTTTTCCGATCACATTTTCTGGACTGACAAAATTGCCCTTGGATTTGCTCATCTTCTCTCCGTCTGGGTCCAGGGTGTGTCCGTGCATCAGCACCGTCCTGTATGGTGTCTTGTTGAAGACAAGGACGCTGGAGCCTAGCTGATTGTAGAACCAGCCTCTGGTCTGGTCGTGGGCTTCAACGATCGCGTCAGATGGCCACCATGCTTTGAACTCCTTCGCGTTTGGCGGATAGTCAAGTCCTGCCCATGAGGCTACACCTGAATCTAGCCAGCCATCGAGGACATCTGGCTCTCTTCTTGCCGTGCCGCCGCACTTGCATCTTGTTTCTATTTGGTCTACGCCGTTTCTATGGAGCTCGAAATTTCTTGGATGTTCGATGGCTATTTTCTCCAGTTCAGATCTGGAGCCTACTACTGTGTGTTCTCCGCATTCTTGACAAGTCCAGACTGGGAGAGGGGTTCCCCAGTAGCGCTGGCGGCTGATGACCCAATCCCTGGCGCCAACTAGCCACGTGTGGAACCGTTTGGACCCTGCCCATTCCGGGGTCCATCGGACTCCCTTGTTCTCTTGGATCATTTTCTGTTTGAACTTGGTGACTTTGATGAACCACTGGTCCGTCGCTCGCAGTATGAGGGGGGTCTTGCAGCGCCAGCAGTGGGGATACGAGTGTTCGATCATCTCCTCTCTAAACAGCAATCCTTTGCCTTCGAGGTCTTTGACAATCACCGGGTTTGCCTCTCTGACTTGGAGTCCGGCGTACTTTCCGGCTTCAGGGGTGAAGCGTCCCGACCCGTCTACAGGAGAGAGTACTGGTAGGCCGTTTCGCTGGCCCACCTCAAAGTCTTCTTCACCGTGCCCTGGAGCCATGTGGACCAAGCCGGTCCCGTCAGTCATCGTGAGTACTCCGAGCTCAGGAATACTCTGTGAAGTTTGCCGCCTGTCTTTTGATGGGTCTCTTCGAGCAAGGGTGGAATGTATGCAATTCCTTCGAGGTCCTGTCCTTTCACTTCCTCTAGGATCTTGAACGGTTTTTCTCCGAGGACCGGCGATAGTCTCTCTGTAGCGATTGTCAGCTTCTCTCCATCGACCTCTACCTTCGTATAGATCATGCTAGGGTGAACCATGACGCCTTCGTTTGCCGGTAGTGTCCAGGGTGTAGTGGTCCAAATTAGGAGAAATTCTCCGGGTTTGTCAAGGATAGGAAGTTTCACGTAGATGGAGTAATCTTTGATCGTGCGATATTCGTCGGTGACCTCGTATCCTGCTAGAGCTGTCTCGTCGTGGGGGCACCAGTGGACAACTCTCAATCCCTTGTAGAGTAGTTTCTTCTGTTGGGCCTGTTTGACTGTCCACCAGACTGACTCGATGTATCTGTCGTGATAGGTGATGTATGGATGGTCCCAGTCCATCCATATGCCGAGATCTTTGAAGACTCGGGTTTGAGTCTCTATGTTGACATCAGAATACTTCTTGCATTCGGCGATGAACCGGTCGATGCCAATTACGTTCTCAATGTCTTTCTTTGAATTTAGATTGAGGCTCTTCTCAACCATTAGTTCTACCGGTAATCCGTGACAATCATAGCCTGGCTGGTCATGGACATTGTGGCCTTTCATCCTCTGGAACCGTATGACTACGTCCTTCAGCGTCTTATTCCAGCCCGTCCCAACATGTGGCGGGTTGGTTACAAATGGCGGACCGTCTAGAAAGTAGAACTTTGGCTTCTTCAGAAGTTTTCTTTTTGTCTTCTCGTAAGCCCGGCTAGTCTTCCACCAGTGGAGAATCTCTTCTTCGGATTTTGACGGTTTGTACTCTCGGCTGATCTTCCCTACCGTCTTTGTTGTCAATGGGTTTCCTCCTCTGGGAGGGAGTTTTTGGAATCGAAGATCTCCGGCCTCGTTCTCGGCCGACTATTTGCGTTCCCTAAAAAAGTTAGGGGAAGAGCTCAATCGAGTGCGCCAGAAATTATTCAGCTTATTACCTTGTTAAGAACGTGCAAAATCGCAGCCGTTGATTTCGCTAACGCTTCTCAAATCCAGTGGTGAGGGCTCACCGGCTCAGACCGTGACCGGCTTTCCTGATCAAGTTCACGAAGGTGAAATGCTCTGGGTCGACGCTGAGAGTCCGACAAGCCAGGAGCTTGCTGATCTGAAGAGCAGATTTGGGCTAGACGACTATGCCATCGAGGATGTTGTTCATAGGAATCAGAGGCCGAAGCTGGAGGAGTATGGAAAGAGTGTCTTTGGAGTAATCCATGTGCCTGATGTAAAGAATCGTAAGAGTGGGATAATCGAACTCTTCGTCTTCTTCCAGAAAAACTGGATCATAACCATACATTCAGATGATTCAGAATTGATCCATTCGGTAGATTCTAGGATTAGAGCTAGGGGTCTTGCTCCACTCACAACCACCCCCTCGCCTGACCTGTTCTTCTACATCTTTCTTGACTTCGCAGTTGACGCCTATTATCCGATACTGGACGAGGTGGAGGAACGACTTGAGGAGCTTGACAAAAAGGCAATTACTACTTTCAGGACGCGAGTGAAGAGAATGGAGAACGTAGTCTCTATCATAACGACGATTGGTGGAGTGCGAAGAAAGCTGATGACTCTTCGACGTTCTCTTACCCCGACACGAGACATGCTCGGAATGGTGATGCGTGGAGCGGTCCCATTCGTAGCTGACTCAAGTCTCAGAAGCTTCAGAGATGTCTACGACCATTCTTTCCAGCTTTTGGAGACGATCGACAACGACAGAGATAGAACTAGCGATGTTCGAGACCTCTACATCAGCCTACATTCAGCCTCAACAGACAACACGATCAAGGTGCTCACACTTGTCGCCACGATATTCCTTCCGCTCACTCTTCTCGCTGGAATTTACGGGATGAACTTCAGTCCAGGTTTCTTCCAGCCTGGAAGCGGTGATCCACGCGGATTCTACGTCATGATTCTAGCGATGATCATCATATCATTGGGGCTCGTCTACTGGTCCAAAAGAAGCGGCTGGATCTAAAACGGTGAACAGGCCACAGATTCTGGTCCACACTCGAATTAGTAGGCTGGGCAATCGCGATCCTTCCAATGTCAGTTGAATTCACTGATCTTTCGTTGGAAGTATGCTTTCTGGAGAAGGGCTGAGTTCTCAATCCAGCCGCGCTTTGGTATCTCAAATATTGTGCTCACGCGGTTCATCGCGGCGTCCATGGAGTCGAATTGTTCGAATTTTGTCTTGAAGAGCGCCCGAAGGCTCTCTCTAACGTTCCAGACTCCAACCGGCATGATGTAGCCCGGATGAATCTCTCTCAACACTATTGCACCGGCTTGTCTTCTGATCGTGTCGAGATATTCAGAGACTGCCAGTCTCGCCGAGTAATAGCAGCCTCCCGGCTTCGCGTAGGTCTTTCTGTTGTGAAAGCCTTCCGAGTCTCCTAGCATTACCGGTCGATGTCCGTCCGCTGAGACGTAGCTGGTGCTCTCGACATCTGTGGCCATGTTTACGTCGGGGAAGCTGGTTGCGAGTAGCTCGGGTTCGAACCAGGCCTCTATCCATTCGAACCTCCAGCTCTCAGGCGTAAGAATTCCCACGTAGATGTTGTCCAAGTAGGTGTACTTGTAGACCCGGTACTCATCGATGAGTGGGTGCTGCCGGACCCGCGCCATTAGTCTGAGGCTCAGACTGCTATCCACCGCGGTGATGCTCCATCGTGTCGGGACGAGTTTCCGTCTCTTGTTCTCGCCGAACATGCCTAGGCTGAACGCTCTCTGAATCCGAGTTACTAGGACACCGTTTCGGTAGAGTTGTAGAACGGCGTCGTCTGCCGGAAGATCTCCGTCATAGAATGCTTTCTGGATTCTATTGTCAGCGGTAGAACTGCCTGTCTGAAATGAAGCTAGAGGTGCGATGGGGCCAAATGGCTGAGAGTCTTCTCGTAGGTCTAGTATTTTTCGGGGCGGTCGAACCAGAATAAGTTCTGCGTCAACTGGTCTCGTCATCATTGCAACGTCTTGCAAGGTCTCAATCAATCTGCCTCCCTTGTGAGCATCAAAGACGTTAGCCTTGATGCAGGCTCGAAGTAGACTATACCGAAAGTCGACGATCTCGTCGAATCCCTTGCCCATCCACCATTCTGGAGTGTCCAGTATCTCGGTGTCGCCTGAGACTGGTGGGACCATTGGCCCAACGAAGACCTTGGGATAGCCGAACCTGCCCACGAAGACTCCAGGGGGGCTGGACCCGGAGATTTGTTTACTGTCAAACTCTTTGTGATGTGCCGCCAGAGTCGCTGCTTTGACGTGTATCGCACACCTTTCCTCACCAGAGAGTCGTTGGACTCTTATGCACATTGGGCAAAGTCTCTCGGGAGTCGAGACGATACCCTCCCGCCGTGACTTTGGGGTACCCCGCGCACTGAGCAAATTCGTCAACGAGCTTGACATCTGCTGTCAGAGCTCCAGATCCTGCAGAGCATCCTCTCAATTAATCCAACGGACCCGCTCTTAATCTTAAGGAGAGATCTGAGAGAATTTAGCCCTCATTTTACCGTGCGAGGAATCATGGTGAACCCATATTAGTTTCGATCCGGAATGCATTTTCGTGAGCATGAGTTTGTCCTATCCGCGGCCGACCAAACCCAGCTCGCCTCGCTATCTCCTTGCCACGCTCGGCTCTTTAGTGACCATAGTGGGCTATGCTTTGATTCAGCCCTCGTGCCGGTTTCTCCTCATAGGGTCTTGCGACATCTCGGGATCAAACTTTGCCTTGGGGCTAGTTGTAATGTGTTTGGGTTTGTTATTGTTAGCTGGGGTTTGGATTAACCGGGTCTACATGTGGCGGAGGGCCGGCCCGACGAGGTAGGAATTTGCGCAATGCGAGGTAGCGCGATAATACGGGAACGTCTTCCGTGAATTTGAGGCACTAAACTTGATTGTTGTTTCTTAGGAAAGGGAGTTTTTGGTGCTTGGTCGTGGCGTCCACAATTTCTTTTTCAGAGAATCTTCGTGAGGACAAAAGCCAAGGCGAATCCTGTTAGCGGTGAGATTATCCAACTTGATACGATGAGGAAGACATTTCTAGCATTCATCATTCGCATCCGTCGCGCGAGTCCGGATCCAATGATTCCAGAGGATACGGTCTCTGTTATTGATAGGGGTACTCCGAGCTGGTTCGCTAATTCCACCGTGGCAGATCCTATTAGCTGAGAGAAGAAGGCGTTCGGATAGCGGAGGCTGAAGATGCCTTCCGTAAGTCTTCGCAACGCGCCTCGTCCGAGAACGAATGTGCCCAAGACAGCGCCCGTGCCCACGGCCACCGTTGCGTAGAGTGCTTGGTTGTAGACGACACCAGCGATAAGCCCCAGAGTATTGCTACCAAGAACATACGCAGAGAGGAATGAGACCACTAATAGGCCGGTTTTAAGCAACGATAGTTTCAGCCAGAGGCTCCGCGGGCTCAGGCGGTCGTCTAGTCCTACCAGCAGAATCCCTAGCGCGGTTGCGATAAGTGGGACCAAAAACCAGAACGCTAGAATCAGGCTGAGATATCCTGAGCTATTGAAGGTTCCAAGGGCTATGCTGACTCCGAGGATAGCTCCCGTTAGCGCTTTGGAGAGAGATAGTGGGATCTGTGATAGTTCGCCGCCCAGGAAGACTATGAGTGAGGCAAGGAGTATTGAGAATGTTCCGGTCGCGGTATCGATGGGAAGGAATATTTCTCTGACTCGAAAGAGCTTCGGTCCTTCCAGTGCGAGGCCGAGGAGATAGCCCGTGATCGCCAGTAGGATGCCGGTGCGTCTGTTGACCATTCCGCTTCCGATGAGGGGTCCACAGCAGGCGGAGAGGTTGTTTCCTCCCACTGCCATGCCTAGTAGGCATGCTAGTATCAGGGACACGATGTCTAGGGTCGGGATCATTGGCTGATTAGGCGCCTAGGGCTTTCATAACTGCGATGACCAGATCAGATGCGTCCTCGCAGAGGTCCAGAATATCGTCCGCTTCAATCGTCGTTTCTAGGTAGTTGTGGAAGGAGGCATAGTCCAACTTCTCCCAGGACCCGTAGAGCTCGTCAAGCATTGCATCCTTCACATCATCTCCCTCCTCTTCCAGTTGTTCGATTTCTCGTGCAAGTTCGATCGATTCGTTGCGGTTCGTCCCGGCAATCGTCAACAGCCTCCTGAAGGCTCTAAGCTGGGCTAGACCGATCTCGATCAGATGGATCATCTCTTTACGATTCGCGGCGTCAAATTCTTTCGCTTCACGCAGTGGCCGCCGCGTAACCCGTCGTAACTGTCGGGACAGGGCGTGTGCCCGGTCCAGGATACTGTCTACATTATCTGCCAGTCGACCGAAGTCGTATTCGATCGAGGCGGTTATTGACCCGCGTCCTAGCAACTCTTCGAAAGACTGGGTAATCTTGTCTCCCATCTTCTCCAGAATATTGATCCTCTCAGTACAGATCTCAATGTCATGCAGGCCATTGTGGGAGCCATTACTCGTGCCATTACCAGAGCTGGAAAGAATCTTCACTAACAGCTCCAGCGATTCCTCGCCCAAGCCCGCTAGCTCTTGGATCCTGAGAAACGCATCTTTCTCTCCTGGGACGAAGAAGCCCTTGACTCGACGGAACAGATCGCTCAAACCGGTTTCTCATACCCGCTAGAAATTGATAGGGAGAGTCCAGTCTCCAGAATCTGATAGAAAAGAATACTGTCCCTTGGGAGGCAAGCAGTTTGATGCAGGCTCCGTCAAAGTATATACCTCTCACGCATCATTTCTCGTGGTGACGATTAATGGCGCAAGCTCAGGTTGACTTGACGAAGGCTGATGCAGTGGAGTTTTCGATGAAGGATGAGCCGTGGGTGAAGTACAAGCTCGAAGACGGGACCTCACTGTTTGGCCGCTTGATCATTACCAAGATTTTTCGTGGAACAGACTACGACCCGACAGGTCAGCCTGTCTATGCCTGGTCGTCTCAGAATCTTTTCACAACCATCTCTCCAAAAACGCTGAAGAGCACGCCCACAAATCCACCCCCAACCTCGCTAGATCCGAACGTTGTTAGCACTACCCACGTCGATTTCGAGAGGGTAGGGGTTGAGAAGTGGAATGTTTACGAACTATCTGATGGGAGTGTGTTGAGAGCGAAACTGGAGATTACCGGTATCATGAGAACGGACCAGTACGGACCCGACGGCGAACCGCTCTACGTCGTAAACGCGCAGATGATCCCACGGATAAAGGTCCCGGAGAACCTAATCAAACGGCAGCAGCAGATTCCAAGACAGGAGCGGGATCGAAAAGGAATGTATGGCTAGCACTCGAAAAAGTGAAGCTAGGATTGGCACGCATCATTTCTCCCTGAAAGCTCTCAGGCCAGGGAGCCCTGCCACTAGTTTGTGAAGGGTGCAGGAGGATAAGCTTTTAACAATCTGTTGGTTTTGAGCCTCATCGGTCAAGATTTTGACCGGAATCCGTAACCTTAGACTAATCGTAGTCTTTTCTGTAGCGTTTTCCTCGGGATTCTAGCAGGTCCAACTTCCAGCAACTTCCATTTGCCATCAGTGTCGTTGGCTCATGCGATTCTTGAGCCGTGCCAGACCCACGGGTCGGGTGGTGCCTGTTCCCAGTTCTGGTATCCTGCGGGTCCCGCGATGAACACTGAGCTTGCCCTCATCTTTACAGACTCGATCGCGGAGTTCACCAATCTCCAGTCGGTCTCTCCCTCTATCGACTTTCCCGACTCGCCCTTGCCTACCTCGCAGATACCTTCATTGATAACTGATCCCAACTTTGTCGTGACCGCTCCAATTGCTCAGACTGGCTATTACGAGATTCAGTTCATGCTGGCCAACAATTTTTGGGGCTGCGGATTCAA
>Ga0209283_10000814_pt1 | contig 16174 bp, 11 predicted proteins | sample CZO8metaG_2_FD_188354 | JGI IMG/M metagenome (GOLD analysis project Ga0209283, IMG submission 188354) | Vadose zone soil microbial communities from the Eel River Critical Zone Observatory, Northern California, USA - CZOApr15con2H1.8 metaG... | ecosystem: Environmental > Terrestrial > Soil >...
GGTTTGGGCACCTGGGTACCATGGAGATTCTCGGGTCCTTTTTCAAAGTCTGTGCGTGTTCCGGAATAATGGGCGGTTCCACGTGGCTGTTTTTGCGGTATTCTCATTTTGCCGAGCAGCCACGTTTCCTGCTTCAACTTCTGACGTTCATCGGACTGATCACCAGCGCCACGGTTATTTATCTGCTGCTGGCCTGGATGTTCCGGTGCCCAGAAATCGAAGAGGTCTATGGAATCGCCTTGCGGCGCGACCAGGGGCCTGCACTTCCACCGGGAATGGAGTGACGCGTGGATGTTGCCATCAATACGTTTCTCAACTACATCAAGGTTGAGAAAGGACTTTCCGGCAATACCGTCCTGGCCTACCGGCGTGACCTGAAGAAGCTCGCCGCGTACGCCGCCAAGCGGAAGCTGGACCTCCGCGGTATTCAGCCGGACGACTTGGTGGGGTTCCTGGCCGAACTCTATCAGCAGAAGCTTGATAGCCGCTCCGTAGCGCGGCACCTGGTTACGGTCCGGAATTTCTTCCGGTTTGCGGTGCGGGAAGGGATGGTGGAAACGGACCCGACAGTGACACTGGAATCGCCCCGGCCCCGGCGGTCGCTGCCGAGCTATCTGCGGTTCGAGGAAGTGAATCGCCTGCTGGAACTGCCGGATACGGGGACGCCTCTGGGGATTCGGGATAAAGCCATGCTCGATGTGCTCTATTCCAGCGGCCTGCGTGTCGCCGAGTTGGTGGGCTTGCGCGCCGGGGACCTGGAAATGAAAATGGGTTGTCTGCGGTGCATCGGGAAGGGGGACAAGGAGCGCCTGGTTCCCATCGGCCGCAGAGCGTGCGCCGCGGTGGAGGATTACCTGGCGCGCGCGCGGCCTCAGCTGATGCGCTCACGAAAGGCCGGCCCGGCGATTCCCTATCTGTTTCTCAACCGGCGGGGCGGAAAGCTCAGCCGAGTGGGAGTGTGGAAAATTTTGTCGGCGTACGGGAGACGGGCAGGCCTGCGGAGGCCGTTGACGCCGCACCAGTTGCGTCACAGTTTCGCCACGCACCTGCTCGAGCGCGGCGCAGACCTGCGTTCCGTGCAATTGATGCTTGGCCACGCCGATATTTCAACGACGCAGATCTATACGCACGTGATCGAAGAACGCCTGAAAGAGATTTATAAGGCGCACCATCCGCGCGCCTGACGGGGCCCACGGGACATTAGAACAAGAGCGGCCGGAGAGGCTTGCCACTGCTCTCGCCGGCCTGAGGAATAAGGAGTCTCATGCCCGATTACATGTACATGCTCGAAAGCAGACTCTCCGCCGAGCAGCGCGCGGCGATGATGCGCGTTCAGGAACTTGCTGCGGCCGCGAGCGCAAACGTCTATTTGACCGGCGGCGCGGTGCGCGACCTGATTTCCGGAGCGCCCATTCGCGACCTGGACTTCACGATCGAAGGCAATCCTGCCCGCCTGGTGCGCGAATTGGAAAAGGGCGGCGCGCAGATTGTTTTCGAAGACGAGCGGCTGCGGCACGTGGAGATGATTTTTGCCGGTGACTGCGATGGCAGCCTGTCCGCCGCCCGCGACAACGTGTATGCCCGGCCGGGTACCACCCCGGAAATCCGGTGGTCCACCATTATGGAAGACCTCCGCTGCCGCGATTTCTCCTTGAATGCCATCGCCATTTCGCTCAACCCGGCATCTCGCGGCCTTTTGCTCGACCCCACCAATGGGCTTTCCGACATTGGGAACCGCGAAATCCGCGCCCTTTCGATTCACAGTTTCACGAATCAGCCCGTGCGCCTCCTTCGCGCGCTGCGTTTCGCCACGCGCATGGGGTTCAAGCTGGAGACCCGGACGGCCGAGTGGTTCTCACTGGCATTCGACCGTGATTTGCAGCATGAAATCCCGCCGGAAGATGCGGGCGCCGAATTGCGCGCCGTGGCGCGCGAAGACAAGCCCGCGGCTATCCTGAAAGCCTGGGAATCCCGCGAATTGCTGGGAACGTTTCATGCGCAACTCGCACGGCGCCACCCGCATTACGATGCGCTGCAGCGTCTGATGAAAGTGCGCGACGATTTGGTTTCCGCCGGGTTGCGCCCGCGCCTGCAATGGGCCGCGATCTCCGCTATTCTGGGCCGATTGAAATCGCGGGAGCGCAGCGCGGCGCTATCGCGGATGGGCTTTCGGTCTGCGGAGGCGGCCTCGATTCTGGGCTTGGAAGAGGCGGCGGCCAAAGCGCAGAAGATGCTCGCGAGCCGCAAGACAGCGGCCCCCGGCGATGCCTACCGATTCTTGGAGAAGCTCCCTCTGGACCAAATGGCGTTTCTTCTCGCGGAGTCGTCGAATTCGAAGGCCCTCGGAAAGATTCGGAACTACATTCATAAGTGGCGGCCGTTGCGGCAGGAACTCCCCAATGTCGAGACCGAGCTCGCCGGCCTGGGCATGTCGAGGGGCCCGGCATTCGTGAAGGTCATCGAGCAGCTGTTTCAGCAGCAACTCCTCGGGAAAGGACGCAACCCCATAGACCGTGTGAAATTGCTGCGAAAACTATCCGGTATCAAAGAACCACCAAAGAAAAAGGTCAAAGAAGAGAAGAAAAAGCCCGCATCGAAATTTGCACAGCGGGCGGCTGCGCGAAAAGCGGAAGAGAGTGCGCCCCCTGCAGGAAAACCGGGGACCGGCAAACAGGAAGCGGTGTGGCCAGCAAAGGGAAAGGCAGCACCGCAAGCGGACGCGAAGGCGAAAAAGGAAGCGCCGAAGCATCCGGCGCCGGTGAGCGCAAAGAAAACCAAGGCTCGGGCATCCGGCCGCTCTCATGGAAAGCGGAAGAAGCGCTGACGCGTCTCAATGGGGGTTTGCAGCACGGGTCTATGGGATCGCCAAAAGAGAGCGGGCGGACGGAGCGCCTTGCTTCCAAGAACGCAATCAGACTCACGGCACCACAAGGACTGTGCAAAAGACGGTTCGCAAAAATATCCATTGCGGATTAGAATGAAGCGACATGGGGCAGCCGCAATTCGTTCATCTTCATCTTCACACAGACTTCAGTCTTCTCGATGGCGCCTGCGATATCACAGAACTGGTGGAGGAGGCTTCGCGCCGGGGCATGCCCGCGGTTGCCGTCACCGACCACGGTAATATGTTCGCCGCCGCGAATTTTTATCACGAGGCGGCGACTCGGGGCGTCAAACCCATCGTCGGCTGCGAGGTATACGTTGCCAAAGGCAGCCGGCACGACCGCGGCGAGAAGACGAACGAAGCTGAAACGCGCGGAGCACCCCGAGCCGCTCATGAGCCGGGGATGCGCGGCAGCAATCACCTGTTGCTCCTTTGCGAGAATACCGAGGGATACCGCAATCTACTGAAGCTTGTCTCCGCCGGCTTTCTTGAGGGCTTTTATTACAAGCCGCGCATTGATTACGACCTGCTCGCCCAACACAGCCACGGACTGATTGCGCTCTCCGCGTGCCTCAGCGGCGCCGTGAACGAAGCAGTGATCGAAGAGCGCCTGGATGATGCGCGGGAATCGGCGTATCGGTTGCGGGACATCTTCGGCAAAGGAAACTTTTTTCTGGAAGTTCAGGACCAGGGTCTGGAAATCGAGAAGGGTGTGAACAGGGAACTGGTCCGACTGTCGCGCGAGACAGGGATTCCGCTGGTGGCGACCAACGATTGCCACTACCTGACGCAATCCGACGCGCATGCGCAGGAGGTCCTGCTGTGCATTCAGACCGGCAAGACGATGAGCGACCCGCAGCGGATGAGATTCGCCACCGATCAGTTCTACTTCAAGACCGCCGCCGAAATGGCGCAGGTGTTCCACGAGCTTCCCGACGCGGTGGAGCGCACGGTGGCCATCGCAGAGCGTTGCAACGTGAGAATCGACCCCGTGGCGAACCCGTTCCCAGAATTTCAGGTTCCCCCGGGACACACGCTCGATTCTTATTTCGAAAAAATGGCCCGCGAAGGACTTGCCTCGCGGGTGCCCTATCTCGAGGCGCTCGCGAAGGAAAACCGCCTGCGCCGTCCGCTCGCGGAGTATGAGCAGCGCCTGTCGGCCGAAATCGAAATGATCAAGAAGATGCGCTTTGCAGGCTACTTCTTGATTGTCTGGGACTTCATTCACTACGCGCGCGCGCAAGGCGTGCCGGTGGGGCCGGGGCGGGGTTCTGCCGCCGGGAGCCTGGTGAGCTACGCGCTGCGAATCACCGATGTGGACCCGCTCCAATACGATTTGCTTTTTGAGCGCTTTCTGAACCCTCAGCGCGTCTCACTGCCGGACATTGACATTGACTTCTGCATGCGGCGGCGCGGCGAAATCATCGAGTATGTTACGCAGAAATACGGGCGGGAGAACGTCGCGCAAATCATCACCTTTGGGACGATGGCGGCGAAGGCCGCCATCAAGGACGTGGGCCGCGCGCTGGATATGCCGTACGGCGATGTGGACCGGCTGGCGAAGCTCATCCCCAACCAGTTGAACATCACTCTGGACGATGCGCTCCAGCAGTCCCCGCAGCTTCGTTCGCAAATCGAGGGCGATGAGCGCCTGCGCGACCTCATGGATGTGGCCAAGCGGCTCGAGGGGCTGGCGCGCCATGCTTCGACACACGCGGCAGGCGTAGTGATTTCGCCGCAACCGCTCACGGAGATCGTCCCGATCTACAAGTCGAGCCGCGAGGAAATCACGACGCAGTACGACATGGGGGCTCTGGAGCGGCTGGGCCTGCTGAAGATGGATTTTCTCGGTCTGACCACGCTGACGGTGCTCGATGACGCCGTGCACATGGTCCAGCAGAATCGCGGCATGGCGCTCGAGCTCGACCGCCTGCCGTTGGATGACGCGGAAACTTACAAGCTGTTCGCCCGTGGCGACACGACGGCGATTTTTCAATTTGAATCGCACGGGATGCGCGACATCCTGCGGCGGTACCAGCCGACGCGCCTCGAAGATCTCACGGCGCTCAACGCACTCTACCGCCCCGGCCCGATTCAGGGCGGAATGATCGATGACTTCATCAACCGCAAGCAGGGCAAGAAAAAAGTCAGCTACGACCTGCCCGAGCTCAAGGAGATTCTCGAAGAAACCTACGGCGTCATCGTGTACCAGGAACAAGTGATGCAGATCGCCAATCGCCTGGCGGGGTTCACGCTGGGCGAGGCGGACATCCTGCGCCGCGCCATGGGGAAGAAGAAACGGGAGGAAATGGCCGCCCAGCGGGAGAAATTCATGGTGGGCTGCCGCGCCAACAAAGTTGCGGAGAAGAAAGCGGAGCGCATCTTCGACCTGATGGCAGAGTTCGCCGGATATGGCTTCAACAAATCTCACTCCTGCGCCTACGCTCTGCTGGCTTATCAAACTGCCTACCTCAAGTCGCACTACCCGGTGGAGTTCATGGCCGCGCTGCTGACCTCGGAAACGGGAAGCACGGAAAAGGTAGTGAAGTATATCCACGAGGCGCGCGGCATAGGCATCACGGTCCTCCCGCCGGACGTTCACGAAAGCGGGCTGTACTTCACTCCGGTGGGGGAATCCATCCGGTTCGGCCTGGCCGCCGTGAAGAATGTTGGAGAAAACACGGCCCGCGCGATTTGTGAGGCGCACGCGCTCAGCGGAGATTTTCAGACCTTCTTCAAGTTCTGCGAAGTCTTAGATACGCGCGTCCTCAACCGGCGCGTGCTTGAAAGTTTGATCAAGTCCGGGGCGTTGGACGCGCTGGGTGGGCGTTCTCAATTGATTGCCGTGGTTGACCGTGCGCTGGAGCGAGCCCAGAAGGTGACGCGAGCGAGGGGCTCCGGCCAGCATGCCATGTTTGCGGGCAGCTACGAGCCCGTCGATTACGAGGCACTGCCCGATGCCGCCGAGTGGAGCGAAGAAGAGCGGCTGGCGGGCGAATATGCAGTGCTGGGATTCTATGTGTCGGGACATCCTCTGGAGAAATACGCCGGGCGATTGAAAGAACTCAAGGCCGTGGATCTTGGCGCCGTGGAAGGCCGCCGCAGCGGCGAAGAAATCACCGTTGCCGGCATCATCGTGTCCATACGTCCGATGCGCTCGCGAAAGGGCGCGCGCTGGGCGATTTTCACCTTGCAAGACCTAACCGGCGTTCAGGAGTTGCTGGCTTTCCCGGAAGCATGTGCGCGGATGGAAGGTATTCTGAAAGTCGGAACCGCGCTGCTGATCAAAGGACGAGTCAACATCGAGGAAGCGGGGACGCGCGTCGTGGTCGTCGAGGCGCATCCTCTGGAGCAAATGGCGGAGCGGGCTCCGGCGCTTATGCGCGTGCGCGTGGACCTGGCAGTCGTCAACGAGCTGACGCTGGACCGGCTTCAGGAACTGTTCGAAAGCAAGCCCGGGAATTGCCCGGTGGCGTTCGAATTGTTGTCGGCGGACGGCTCGAAGGCGACGCTGCAGGCGCAGCAGTGCGTCCGCGCCGACCAGGCGCTCGTGGATGCGATTTCCGCAGTGTGTGGTGCGGACGCTGTGGAGGTCGTGAGATGAAAAAACCGCTCAATCCCAAAGACCGCCAGCGGGAGATTGCCCGGCTCGAACAGGACGTCGAGGAGTTGCGCCGGCTGGCTGGAGGCGAGGTCAACGAGACGGAACTGGAGCGGCTGCGGCGTGAAGTTGGGGAGCTGAAGCGCGAATTCTACACGCATCTTGGCGCGTGGCAACGCGCGCAGGTGGCGCGCCATCCGCAGCGGCCGTACACGCTGGATTTCATCCGCCTCTTGTTCACCGATTTCATGGAGCTGCACGGCGACCGGGCGTTCGGCGAAGACCCCGCCATCGTCGCCGGTTTTGCGCGCTTTCACGGGCGCCCCGTTGCCGTCCTCGGTCACCAGAAGGGGCGGGACACCAAGCAACGATTGATTCGCAATTTCGGCCAGCCCAAGCCGGAGGGCTATCGCAAAGCGCTTCGCGTTATGGAGCTCGCGGCCAAGTTTGGACGGCCGGTTTTCACGTTCGTGGATACGCAGGGCGCTTATCCCGGCATTGATGCCGAGGAGCGCGGCCAGGCCCAAGCCATCGCTCGCAATCTGCGGGAGATGGCGCGGCTACCCGTTCCGATTATCGTGACGGTCGCCGGCGAAGGCGGTTCGGGCGGGGCGCTGGCTATCGCCGTCGGGGACAAGGTCAATATCCTCGAAAACGCTTTTTATTCGGTGATCTCTCCGGAAGGTTGCGCCGCGATCATGTGGCGCGACGCCGCCAAAGCGGAGACCGCCGCCATTGCTTTGAAAATTTCCGCGAAAGAACTGGCTGAGATGGGCCTGGTGGATGAAATCGTGCCCGAGCCGGACGGCGGCGCGCACGCGGACCACGAGGCCACGGCTCATCTTCTCGACTCCGTGCTCGAACGAAACCTCCTGGAGCTTCTCCAGCTAACGCCGCGCCAATTGACGGAAGCGCGGTATGCGAAATTCCGGCGAATGGGGCAATTCTTCAATGGCGGGGATGGGTAGCGGCCGACGCCGTGCTTGTCGCCGATTCTGGGCGTCTCCGAGAGGCATGGACGGATTTTTTCCATTCGTGGCCGCCGCGTCGGTGTGAGCGCGGTTTTTGCGCCCTTAGCAGATTGGCTACCTCGATCTTGCGTTGCGGTTGTGGACGGGTGCCTCCTGCCGTACGCTCGTCTGTCAGCCAGAGGTCCATCGCAGCCGAGGGGGACGCCGGCTGGTTCAGTGAAAAAGTCGTTTCGGGGAGTCAGAAAGGAACTCATGTCCGAGCCCTTCCGGCCTTATGAGCGTTTGGTAGAAATTACAATTTTCGGGAAGAAATTCCAGGTCCCCGAGAAAAACTCCGTCTTGCGGTGTTTTCAGTACATTAGCCCGGAAACGGTCCCCTATGGCCGGTTCTGCTGGAATCAGGACTGCCAGTATTGCCGCATCATGTGCCAGCTTCCCGACGACGACCAGCCGCGAGAGATGCTGAGCTGTAAGTTCATTGTCATGCCCGGAATGGCCATTACCGATATCAGCCAGGAGCTGAAGTGGTGTCTCCGGGCGAAGTTGCCCGCAGCCTCGGCAGTATCGCGTTAACGGACGGCCGGAGAATTAGGCCTCTCGTTGGGCCGCGAAAGTTGGCTTGCCAGCCTTTTTTCTTCGTTCTCTGGAATGGGCATTCTTTTCGGAACTTTTTCTGCCTGTTGGGTTAATACACAACGAACGGGAAACAGTCGCGTGGTGACGGTTGCGCGCCACCACACCCCGTGAAACAACCTTGACGCGCAACTGTCCAAGAGGGGCGCTTTGACCTCCAACTCAAAGCGCCCCTTTTGATTGCCTCGGAGGCAGGACGACACAGTGCGCGCGGGCGCGAGCATCTCGGGGGCCTCCGTTTGTTTCCTCCAGTTTGGTTGCGCAATGTGTCCCTCTGCTTTACGATTCGAGTTCCATGGGGGATTGGGGAATGGGTGCAATTCTTTGCGACGGCTGCGGGCAGCCAGCGACGCCCGAGCATATCGCCGAGCGGATCCGCCGTTTGGAACTGGCCACGCGGTATCGCCCGATCCATATCCAGGTGTTATTCCTTTGCCGATGCGCCTCCTCCAGGGATAGAAAACGATTTCTACAACACGGCCGCCACGGACGGTTCTGGAATTCTGATCGGCGAGAATTTGGCGGAGCGCTTCTTCAAAGCTCTTGATATTCCTTCTGGACCAGGGAATCGCGAAGACTGCTTGGCGGAGTTTCAGAGGCGGGGATATTTTCTTGCCTTTTCCGTGGAATGCCCGAGTGATGCGGCCGGGCCTCTGGTGAAGCGATTGGGCCCTGTGGTGGTAAAACGAATTCAGCTATCGTACAAACCGCGATTCATTGTGCTGTTGTCTTCGAACACGCAGCCGATGATCCGGGTTTTGCAGGAAGCTGGGCTCGGAAAGCGGCTGATTCTGCGGAACGGTTCGGCGGTCAATTGGCCCCTCGCAAGTGACTCGTCTGCTTTGGCAAAAGAAAGCGCTGTGCTGCGCTCACTGCTTGCCGAGATTCAAGAGCATACAAAAGCGGACTGATCGTGCTGCAGAAGTTGGTCGGCTAGGACCCGGGAAGGAACGGTGAAAGTCTGAAGTTGTCCGGCAATAAGCCTCGCCGATCGTCCAGATTGAGTTTGGAAAGGATATTTGAAACGTGAAATTTTACCGTTCGGTTCGAGATCTTCAAGGCGCTGGAGATCTCCCTATTCGTCAGGCTTCGCATCAGCAGTTGAAGTACTTGGATCTCACGCGCCGTCAAAGAATGACCCGGTAAACGCTGCGCACTCAGCAGCGCTCTAACCTGCTTGATGTACGCTGCCAAGACCTCCGGCGGCACCCAGAACTGTCCGTCCAAGACGCTGCGGATGGCATGAGGAAGTTCCGCCTGCCAAGCCTCGTGCAGTTCCACAAAGCCGTCTATGCCCCAATAAAAGAGCCGAAGTTTCTCGGCGTCGCTGCCGGTTCCTGGCGAAAGCAAAGCGATAAACTTGCTGCCGGGCGAATGGGCACGAACCCTGGATGCCAGCGGACCCAAGTCCTCACGCAAAGAACACGCGTCCAAAAGAAAAAGCCGCGGAGAACTGGAGGGCCCTTTGGCCTCGGCCTCATTCAGCGCCGGAGGCAAATACCGAACGGACGGATCTGCGAGGCGAGAAAGGACCTCGTTTACCGCCTGAGTGAGGACGGGGTGCGAGCCGATCAACTGAATTGGCATAGCCACTCGCCTGTCAGTCTACATTCGGAAAAAATGACGCTGGTAACGCTGGGCAGAAAATCTATAAAGATGAAAACTCACGAAGCGTAAGAGAAGGAACAAGAGTCGCGAATATAACGCTACGGTTGATAAAAGCAACTACTTTTTTGGACTATTTTTTCGTAGCCTGCCGCCTCGTGTTTCTTTGCCTTTTCTTTGCTGTACTTCGGTTAGCCCCGGAGGGTCAGGAAAAGCTGCCCTATAAATTTTCGCCTGGGCCGTTTCCTCCCTTCGCGTGCAAGGACTATCTTCTGCGTGCCCAGGAAGTAGCGAGCGCCGTTTGCGGTGTGGAGCAAAGTGGGAACACTTGCGGAATACGCAGAGGCCAGAGGGTTCATCTTCAAGGGTAATGCCCGCCTCGGTTTTGTTTTGCATCAATTCGCTCAACCTACGGCTGACGCCGAAATTTCTCCCGATGCTCGGACCCAGTACTTGCCGTTAAGCGTTCACACTTCCCATTCTGGTGTCAAGAAGGTCTTCATCTAAATAGCCCCTTCGCGGGCGGAGGTGAGCATGTATTACAACGTGTTCGGAGAAAAGGTTTCCAGGCGACGCTTTAAGGAGATGTGCAACGCCGCCAAGAACCGGCGCGAATTGATCGCTGCCGGGTTGACCAGCCGGCGCGACCTCTTCAAGATGGGGCTGCTGACGGCGGGCGGCATGTTGGTCGCCAAGAGCGGTCTGAGCGCGCGGGTTTGGGGCCAGCAGAGTTTTCCGGCCCCTGCAAGCTCGGGCAGTAATCAAAGCCCAGGCTCGTTCAACCTGTGCGTTCCTGGCAACCAGACCGCCAGTCCTAACACGACCCCGTTTCTCGATCCCCTCCCCATCATGCCAAATCCGGTCACCGTGGCAGCTTCCACGCTGAACCCCATGCCCACCATCTGCCCGAATACCGGCTCCGGACCGGATGGCACTGAGGTTCGCGCCGCTTGTCACCAGGCCCCGGAACTGAATCTCGGCATGTTCCCGTTCCCCCCGCCACGGGTTTACAAGTTTACCCAAGAGCAGTTTACGGTCCGCCAGACGAGCGACCAGCGTCTTCCCGCGCAGACCATCTGGGGCTTCCATGACCAGGGCAACGTCAAAGTCAACGGCCCCATCAGTCCTGGCCCGACCTATGCGGCCAACTACGGCACCCCGCAGATGACGCGCAACATCAATCGGCTGCCCTCGGTAAACCAGAAAAATAATACCGGTTTTGGATTCCCGTCGGTGACCACGCACCTGCACAACGGGCACACGCCTTCTGAGAGCGACGGCAACCCCTGCGACTTCTACCCAGCGGGGAACTTCTGTGATCAGTACTATCCCGAGGTGCTGGCCGGATTCAACTCCACCAACCCGCCCACCGGGGACATCAATGAATCAATGAGCACGCTGTGGTACCACGATCACCGCGTGGACTTCACTGCGCAGAACACCTACAAAGGCCTAGTGGGATTCCACCTGCTGTTCAACCAGTTCGACACCGGCAACGAAAACACCGGCTTCCATCTTCCCACCTACCCGGATTTCGATATCCCCCTGCTCTTCGCCGACAAGATTTACGATCCGACCACCGGCCAGTTGGTCTTCGATCTGTTCAACCTGGATGGCATCCTGGGCGACAAGTTCCTGGTGAACGGGGTCATCCAACCATTCTTGCAAGTGCAGCCGCGCCGCTACCGCTTCCGCCTGCTGGACACCGGACCGTCACGCTTCTACGAGTTCTTCCTCACGCAACTGAATAACACCAACGCGACGAACCCGTTCTGGGTAATTGCCAACGACGGTAATCTCCTCCCGAACCCGGTCCAGGTGAACAGCGTGCGTATCGGCGTGGCCGAACGCGTGGACATCATCATCGACTTCAGCAACTTCGCAGGTCAGACCATCTACCTGGAGAACCGCCTGAACCAGATCAACGGCATGGGACCGGTGCCTCCGTCGGGTTTCACCTCCGGTCAGTTTGAATGCACCGGCCCGGACTCCCACATCCAGTCCGATATTCTGCCGGCTGGGAAGGGCAACCTCCTGTTGCAGTTCCAGGTGAGCTCGAAGAGCGTCAAGGATGGCAGTGTGAATCCGGCGACCAACCCGACGTTCTACTCGCTGCCTGACACCACCGCGACGCCCCGCATCACCCGTACCTTCAAGTTCGACCGCTTGAATGGGCAGTGGTCCATCAATGGGCAGTTCATGACCTGCGACCATTTCCGCTTCCTGGTGCAGCAGAACAGCGTGGAGAACTGGATCCTGTTCAATGCCACCGGCGATTGGACCCATCCCGTCCACATACATCTGGAGGAGCACCAAATCCTCTCGCGCAACCGCGTGGCACCGTCGTTGGTGGAGAAGTCGCGCAAGGACGTGACCCAGTTGCATCCCAACGAGCGGGTCTTGCTCTTCTTCCGCTTCCGCGACTGGCTGGGCAAGTATCCCATCCACTGCCACAACGTGGTGCATGAAGACCACGCCATGATGGGGATTTGGAACGTTGTGGCCAGCGGCGCAGACACAGTGCTGGTGCCTTGAGGAATCGCCAAGCCAAAAGGAGACTGTGAGCCATGATTGACGAATCAAGAAGAAAGCTTTTGGGCCTGCTGGGAATGGCTCCCATTGCTGGCGGCGTTTTAAGCATGAGCGCCGCCAGCGCCACCGCTAGCGACACGCGCCCCGGCACACGCGCCGCCGGCAGCACCCGTGCCGCTACTTCCGACCGCAGCATGTCCGCAATGGCGCGCAGGCGCATCCAGGAGCAGCATTTGCCAAACATCCCTCTGCTCACGCAGGAGGGCAAGCAGGTGCGCTTCTACGATGACCTGATCAAGGACAAGATCGTCACCATCAACTTCTTTTTTGCCAAGTGCGACGAGATTTGCCCGAAAGTCATGGCCAACCTGGTGAAGGTCCAGAAGTTGCTCGGCGACCAGGTAGGCAGGGACCTATTCATGTATTCGTTTACGCTCAAGCCGGAAGAGGACACCCCGGACGTGCTCAAGCGCTATGCCGAAACGTACAAGATAAGGCCGGGGTGGACTCTTTTGACCGCCAAGCCCAAAGACATGGAGTTGCTCCGGCGGAGTGTTGGTTTTACGAATCCCGATCCAAAGTTGGATCAGGACATCAACCAGCATATCGGAAACGTTCGTTACGGCAACGAGCCCCTGATGCTTTGGGGTGTCTGTCCGGGCATGGCCCATGCAAATTGGATCGCCGAGTCGCTCGGATGGATGATGCGGCCTGACAGCATCCGGGTAGGGTCGCCGGCAGCGGCGCATGACCACTAGGCTGTCTTTCAAAGCGGCCGTGATTTTTTGTTTGTTGGCAGATTTTTCATCCGGGGTCGCGGGAAACGTGGTCCCGGAGGGAGGGCAAAAGCTGTGAGAAGCCTATTGAAGACTCTTCTCGTTTGCGTTTCGATTTTTGCGTTGGCGGCATCTCTCGCGGCGCAGACCACGACCACCACGACCAGCAGCGGCACCAACGGCAGCCAGAAGTTCCCGGTGTTTAACGCTCCGCCCTGCGACTTCAACAACACTTTCTACGAGGCGAACGGCGTCCTGGCCAACCTCTCAAGTGCCGAATTGAACCAGCCGGGGGACGCACGCTTCGGGCTCTTCCGCCTGACCGGTCCGCCAGCCACCAAGAACGGTCAGAAAAACTGGGTGAACGACAGCACGTGCCCTGTCAACAACCCGGACACCACCAATGTCCGCATCCTGGCCACCACAGCAGGGTACATAGATGATGGCAGCAAGTCGCCGACGGACTTCATCTCCATCATCGCCTTCGCGCATGCCCAGCCTTTCTTCAACGCGGGGAACTTCACGCTCCTCGAAGGCGACAACAAAGTCTCGATCACTAACGGCCTGAATCCCCGCGGCTTCTCCACGGAGACCCTCGTCGGGAGCTTCGAGGCCTACGCCGGGCCCAAGCAGTTTTTGGCGAACGGCACTTTCGCTCCCACTCCCTGCGGCAGCATGGGCACTGGCACCACGCCCTGCTTTAATGTGAGCGACACGGTCGATTCCAGCGGTAACATCACTTCGTCCGTGGCCACCCCGAACCTCAGGCAGGATTGGCGGTTTACGAGCAATCGCAACGCCATAGACGCCAGCTCCGGTGGTCCCGGCAGCCCCTTCGGCTACTTCTGCGACGACTTGCTGGGCATGTGGATCGTCACCTACTTCTGGTTCGTTGATACGGGTTTTGGACCACACCAGACGGCCCAGTGCGGTCAGATGCTCTCTGCCCTGGCCTCCATCAACGGCACCAGCCTGGACGGGACTCCTCTCATTAAGACAGGCGACGAGCTTAACTTCCTGGAGGGCTCCAAGGTTGGATCCAATCCCATTCCCGGCTTTTTGGGTACGCAGCCTCCTAGCCCGCCATGCGCGAATGAGGGCAACGAGAATGTCAATGGCTCCGACGGAGGAGCGGTGTGGCTCATCTGTCCGACCATCCTCGATCCTCGGAATGGGGCCATTGCCGTGGATGCGTTCATTGATCAGGTCCTCAAGCCAAACGGCGCCCCGCTGGATCCGGCCTTCACCAACAACTTCAATTGCTTGCAGACCACGGGAGACTTCAAGGGCAGTACTGCTTGCCCGTAAGCAAGAAAGTTGGATTTCGCTTCCCCGGCCCCGGCAGACATTCAGCCTGCCGGGGCTGTGGTGTGTTAAGGCCCGGTGCTTTTTCATTAGGGCATTGCCCATGCAGGAGTCAATAGCCTAGGATATGCAGCGTCCGGGAGGCGACACGGGCGCCAAAGTACGCCGCAGACGGTCTTACCCATGTCCAAGAGCATCGGAAGGAACTTCTCCAGGCGAGACTTCATCAGGATGGCAGCCGGGTCAGCGGCTGTTGGCCCCTTCTTCCTTTTTCCTGACCGCGCCCTCGCCAGCCAAAAGACATTGAAGATAGCAAAATGGGGCCATTTCTTGCCCGAGTACGACCGGTGGTTCGAGGATGTGCTGGCCAAGGAATGGGGCAGGAAAAACGATACCAAGGTCGTCGTGGACAACATTCCCGTGGAGGAGGTTTATGCGCGGGCATCGGCGGAGGTCAAGGCCGCGAAGGGCCACGATGTTTTTATCTTTCCCTGGCCTCCGGCGGAGTACCAGCAACATGTGATTGACCACGGCGAAATCTATCAGACCGTAGCCGGCAAGTACGGAAATGTTAACCGCCTCGGGCACAAATCCACCTTCGATCCCAAAACAAAAAAATACTTCGCCTTTTGTGATTCCTGGATGCCCGCCCCGTTTCACTACTTTGTGGACTACTGGGGCGAGGTCGGCATGCCCCTCGGCCCGGTGCATTACGGCAGCCTGCGCAACGGCGGGAAAAGCATCCGCGCCAAGCGGGGCATTCCCTGCGGTTTGGCGCTCGCGCCTAACCTGGAGGGTAACGTCACTTTACATACCATCCTGAATGCATTTGGCGGCGGGGTCCTGAGCGCGGACGGGAGCCTGATGATAGACACCGCCCGCACCGTGGTGGCCCTCCAATACGTCAAGGACCTGTATCAGGATACCGGAACCCCGGAGCAGCTTACCTGGGGCGCTTCGGGCAACGTAAAGGCTATGCTGGCCCGTAAGACCTCGTGCAGCATCAATGCCATCAGTCTCTTGCGCGCAGCAGAGAAACAAGACCCGGAACTCGCAGCGAAGATCATGATCCAACCGCCGCTGCTCGGTTTCTCCGGCATATTCGGTCTGCCCCACGTCACCAACTGCTCCGTGGTGTGGAACTTCGCGCAAAATCCGGAGGGGGCGAGGCAATTCCTGGCGGACCTGATAGACAATTCCAAAAACAGCTACGAGCAATCCAGGGGCTGCAATTTTCCCACGTACCAGAAGACGGTTCCCGACCTCATCGTCCGGCTGGACAACGACCCGCAGGCCAGCCCTTCGTGGAAGTACAAACTACTCAAAGACGCCCTGCATTGGACCGCGAACCTTGGCTATCCCGGATACGCAGACCCGGTGACCATGGAGGTTTTCAACACCTTTGTCATCACCCGGATGTTCCAGAGCGTCGTCAAAGGCGAGCACACTCCGGATGAAGCGGCAAACGTGGCCACCGCGGAAGTCAAGCGCATCGCCGAGAAGTGGAAGCAGACCTGACGGCGAAGAGGCAACGTGGGTTAAACTGCACGCATGCGCAAGCTCATTCCTTTGGCGCTTTCCCTGGCGCTCGGCGTTTCGCCGCTGGTAGCCACGGCTCCGGTGCTTCGCAAATCGCCTGAATTCACCATCGTCGAGCCTTCCGGTAAGCAGACACAGCTCTCCAGCCTCAAAGGCAAAGTGGTGCTGATCGAGTTCTTGCTTACCAACTGCCCGCACTGCATGCGCGTGTCGCAGACGCTCACGACGCTCCACAAGGAACTCGGCCCGCGCGGGTTTCAGCCGATTGCCATAGCCTTCGATTTGAATATCACCGGGGCCAATGTGACCAGCTTCGCGCAGCGGTCTG
>Ga0209283_10000815_pt1 | contig 16173 bp, 18 predicted proteins | sample CZO8metaG_2_FD_188354 | JGI IMG/M metagenome (GOLD analysis project Ga0209283, IMG submission 188354) | Vadose zone soil microbial communities from the Eel River Critical Zone Observatory, Northern California, USA - CZOApr15con2H1.8 metaG... | ecosystem: Environmental > Terrestrial > Soil >...
GCGGCTCAAGTTCCTATGGAGAGAAATTTCATCGCGCTCGCGGGCAAAGCATAAATACAACAGGATGATAAGGTGCGACCCGCAAGGTCGAAACCATGCCCGCGAAGCCACACCTCAACCTCGTGTTCATCGGCCACGTCGACCACGGGAAGTCGACGACCGTCGGCCGGATCCTCTACGACACCGGGAACATCGACCCGCACGAACTCGAGAATCTCAAGAAGCTCGCCGAGCAGATGGGCAAGGCGACGTTCGAATTCGCATTCGTGATGGACCAAGTGAAGGAGGAGCGCGAGCGCGGCCTGACGATCGACGTCGCGCACAAGCGCTTTGACACGGACAAGTACTACTTCACGATCATCGACGCGCCGGGCCACCGGGACTTCGTCAAGAACATGATCACGGGCACGTCCCAGGCGGATGCGGCGGTCCTCGTCGTCGGGGCCGCGGAAGGCGTCCAGACCCAGACGAAGGAGCACATCTTCCTCGCGCGCACGCTCGGCGTCGAGCAGCTCATCGTCGCGATCAACAAGATGGACGCCACGAAGCCGCCGTTCGTCGAGGCGCGATTCAACGAACTGAAGACGGAGCTCACGGGCCTCCTGCGGGGCGTCGGCTACAAGGTCGACAAGGTGCCGTTCATCCCGATCAGCTCCTACAAGGGCGAGAACATCACGAAGCCGTCGACGAAGATGGCGTGGTACAAAGGCCCCGCCCTCGTGCCGGCGCTGAACGACCTTACCGTGCCGCCGAAGCCCACGAACCTCCCGCTGCGCCTCCCGGTCCAGGACGTCTACTCGATCACGGGTGCCGGGACCGTGCCGGTCGGCCGCGTCGAGACCGGCGTCCTCAAGGTCGGGATGAAGGTCCACTTCCAGCCCGCGGACAAGATCGGCGAGATCAAGTCAATCGAGATGCACCACGAGCAGATCCCGCAGGCGGAGCCCGGGGACAACGTCGGCTTCAACGTCCGTGGGGTCGACAAGAAAGATCTTCGCCGCGGCGACGTCGCGGGCCCGACCGACCACCCGCCGACGGTCGCCAAGTCCTTCACCGCGCAGATCATCGTGCTGAATCATCCGAGCGTCATCACGGTCGGGTACACGCCGGTCTTCCACGCCCACACGGCCCAGGTCGCGTGCACCTTCGAGGAGATCATCGCGGCCCTCGACCCGAAGACGGGCGCGCCGAAGCCCGAGAAGCCCGACTTCCTCAAGACCGGCGACGCGGCCCGCGTCAAGATCCGACCGTCGAAGCCCCTCGTCATCGAGGCGTTCAAGCAGTTCCCGCAGATGGGCCGCTTCGCGATCCGCGACATGGGGCAGACCGTCGCGGCGGGTCAGGTCATCGACGTCGAGAAGCGGTGACCGATATCCTTTCCTTTTTTTCGACTTGGTGACGCATGCCGCAAAAGGCCCGGATCTCCTTGAGCGGCACCGACCCGAAAAAAGTCGACAACGTGTGCCAACAGATCAAGCTCATTTCGGAGCGGACCGGCGTCGCGATGGCGGGACCAATCCCCCTCCCGACGAAGCGGCTCGTCGTGCCCGTGCGGAAATCGCCCGACGGCGAAGGGAGCGAGACGTGGGACCGCTGGGAGATGCGGATCCACAAGCGGCTCATCGACCTCGACGCGGACGAACGGGCGTTGCGGCAACTCATGCGCATCCAGGTCCCCGACGGCGTCAACATCGAGATCGTGCTGCGCTCGTGAGGCGCTACCGCGGCCCGAAGTACGACCGCTGAACCGCCAGGAGCGCGAGGACGTCCGCCGCGAAGAGGACGAATCCCGCGGCGACCGCCGCGGCTCCGAGCGGCGCGAGGATCAAGACGATCGGCCCGAACCCTACAACGGACGCGAAGCCGACGGGCCACGCCCACAGCTGACGTCGGAGGATCCCGAGACCCGTTGCGAATGCGACGATCGAGGCGTACCCACTGAGGAATGGATGGCCGTTCATGAGGTCGAGGTGGGCCCAGAGGATCGCGGCGAGGACCGAGACGATCCACGCCGTGGCCGGGAGCATCGGCGTCCACGGGCCGCGCTCCGCCGCGGCCGTGATGATCGCGAGAATCGCCGCGACGAGCCCCGCGAGCGGGATGACCCACCACGCCGCAGCGGCAAGCTTCCCGAATTGCGCGGCGCCCGCGAGGAGCGCGACGCCGCCCGCGAGGAGGCTCAGCCCGATGAACCAGCGGAGGGATTGCTCGGCGCGCGGAGTCATACCCCGCCATCGGGGTGTTCGGACATAAGGATTGAGCCGAGGCGCCCACTGCGCCCCTCCCCCCGGGATGGCGACGGACCCCATCGTAGATATCCGTGTGGCGTCCGAGGCGGAGGTCCATATGCCACGATGAATATAAATGTCCCTCCAGCGAGGTTCTCTCCGGATGGATGGTCGTCGCCATCGGACCGGGGAGCCACGCGGAAAGCTTCATCTGGGCTGCGACGCTGTGCGCGCGTCGGGCCGGTAGATCAGCGGAAGATCGCCTGCTTTGCAAGCAGGAAGTCCTGGGTTCAAATCCCAGCCGGTCCACTCCAATTCCATACCTGCCGAGGTTCAAATCTACTCTTAGGACCGTCCTGGACTTAGGTCTGGAATCGTCTATTCGGCCTGCCCCAGATATGGAACGGGGCTCCTGTCAGGCAAACAGTGGGTTCGACGGAACGAGGGCTTCGACGACATAATCCGAAAAGAAGGGGGCAAACGTGTTTCGCCAGTTTGGGCCTAGAGGGTTGGTTGCCTTGGAAACGAGCTCTGGTGGATTCCGAGCAAAGAATTATCCTTTGCGCCGTCGATCGACTTTCGTCGTGGAAAGGATGACACGAATTTGGAACGACCCGAAGCGTCTGGACTATCTCGCAGCCACGTGGATGCTCGCCTGGGGCCTTACCTGGTTCGCGCCTTGGCCTCCAGGGTTTCGATCTCCTATCTCTTACGTGTTTCCCCAGACCTTTGTTGGTACCTTAGAGGGCGTACTGGCCTACGGCGCTGGTTTAACACCATTCTTCATTCTTGCACTGCGACGACGCCGGATTCTGAGAAGCGCCCTGGTGTGAATCCGTCCCGATGAGGTCAGAAAAGGAAAGTGCCCGCCCGGACGGGCGAGCATGAGCGGGGAACGAGGGCTTCAACAACGTAATCCGAACAGAAGGGGCTTCCGTCGCTAGGGGTCTGAACCTCGACAAGTACAACCCCCAGGCGGTCCACTCCCCCGGCCCAGCCCTCGGACCATTCTCGGCTTCGCTTCCCACGCTCCTGTCCATGGCGTTGCGCGATGGCGCCGACGATTTTCGCTCCGACATGAAGGAACGGACGCGCGTTGCGGCCAAAGACCTAAATCCAACCCTCACTCTTGTGCCGCCCTATGCCGATGATTGACGTGTACGCACCGCGAGATATTTTCCCTGCGGGGACCGAGGGCCTGCTGGGCAAGGAACTTACGATGGCGGTTCTCCGTGCCGAGGGTGTGGCGACCCCCGGCCCCTTCCATCTGAACAACACCGCGGCGTTCCTTCACCTCATGGAGCCGGGTCAAATACACACCGCGGCAACCCATTCCGCCCGCACCGTCCGCGTCCAGATCATCACGCCTCCCGCGGCGTTGACTCGCGAAGGGCAGAAGCAACTCGTCAAAGAGATCACCGAGATCGTAACCAAGGTCTCCAACGACCCGACCCAGTCTAGTCGCACGTGGGTGATTCTCACGGAGGCAGCCGAGGGCGGTTGGGGGCTCTCGGGCACCGCCTTGGCCGGGAAGAATTCGCGGCGCTCGCAGCCAAGGCGGCCGCGGCACGCGCGAAGTAAGCGCACAATCAATCTACGAATCCGAGTCCCGATGGCGTGACTCCGGCCCAGTCCGGAGGCGGATCTCCTGGGCGTTCGGCCGCGTGTGACGCCGAGAGGATTTGAACCTCGGCAAGCTTCGAGCCCAGCCGGTCCACTCCTAGCCGGTCCGCGCCTGCGCCGGCGTCCCGATGCCCGCCGCTTCGTCGGCTCCGAGAAGACGTGGGTGCAAAAGGGCGCGCCATCCACAATCCAGCGCTCTCGCCGGAGGTCGGGCGCCCCCGTGCCGAGGCGAATCAGTTCGCCATGGAGGCCCCGGCACACAACTTCGCGGTGAGCGGAAGCGACCGCAAGGATGGGGCAGTTCCCACTCGTGATCACGTAGCCGCCATCTCGCGTCGCGAGGCTTGCTTCGAACCCGAGATCGCTCAATTCGGCGACGAACCGCTCGAACTCCCGCCGGGACCCCCTCGTGACCCGCCCGACTTTGTCGGACGAGATCAGCCGCCGCGCGGCTCATCACGGCTTCCGCTTGATCGGGGCCCTATTCGTGAACCAGGACGGTAAGGACCTCGTTCAGTATCATGTAAAGACGGTGGGCTCAGCCCACCGTGACGCTGCCGATCACGGGCGTAAAGGAGTAGCCCGTGGCCGCGCTGCCGATGATGCATCGACTCAGGTCGATGTCCACCAGGATGTTCGTCTGGGTCCCCGACCGGACGTCGAACTGCTCGACGATCTTCGCCTCGCCGTGCGTCACATTCAGGGTCCAGCTGTGGCCGGTGGAATCGACCCCGGTGGCGCTGCTCACGTTGATACGCATCTGCTCGTAGTGGCCCGGCGTCAATCGCGCCGTCCCGAGCAGCTGCGACACGTTCGTGAGGACAGCGAGGTCGACCGTCCGGGTCCCTAGGCTCAGGTGATCCCACGTAGCCGCGTCCATCCCTGAGCGGTGGATGTCGACGGAAGAGAAGGTCACGTCGACGTGGGACCACGCGCCGGACGCGTCTTTGACGGAGACCGCCACAGATCCCTCGTAGAGCAAGACGTACGCAGCGATTCCGCCCACGACCAGGAGCGCCGCGACGGCAAGTGCGGTGAGTGCGCGCTTCATGCGGTTCACCTCGGGCCTTCCACGGTGGCACCGGGGGACATAACGTTTGTTGAACAGAGGTCGAATCCCAAGGGCTCGTTACCCAATCGAACGCCGGCGTCCTCGCGGCGGTCGGCCAAAATCGACTTCGGTCTCGCTCACACGCCGGCATAGAGTCGGTCCGCGAGCTCGTGGGGCAAACCCGCTTTCCGGATCTGGGCCGCGACCGTCTCGATGTCGTACGGGACACGCCGCACTTCGAACGTCCGATGACCGAGATCGAGGAGCCCCCAGGCGGCCTGCGGGTCTCCGTCCCGGGGCTGGCCGACGGACCCGGGGTTCACAAGCAAGCCGGACCGGAAGGGGAAGGCCATCGGGAGATGCGTGTGGCCCAAGATGACGAAGGGAGCGCCCGCCACTCGGACGACCGACTCGTCCGCGGTCCACGGGAAGACGTACTCGTCATCGTTCCGCGGGCTCCCATGGTACATTGCGACGAGGCCTTCCGGCATCGTCCCGCGGGTGCGGTCTTCGAGGTCCTTCAGGTATCCGACGCTCGCGGGCGTCAGGTGAATCCGCGTCCATCGGACCGCCGCGGCGGCGAGCTCGTTGAACCAGGACGTGTCTCCGCCGATCGCACCGCGGTCGTGGTTCCCGCGGATCGCGCGGACCTTCCGATTCCGCAAGACCTCGAGGACCTCGTTCGGCCAGGGGTTGTAGCCGGTCAGGTCGCCGGCGACCCAAATCCCATCCGGCCGGACCCGATCCACGTCGGCGAGGACCGCCTCCAGCGCCGGCAGATTCGAATGGACATCCGCGAAGACGGCGAGGCGCATCGCGGGCCAGAGGGGGCTCGGCCTATTTCAGCTTCTCAATACCGGGCGAGGATCGTTCGGCAGGTCGCGCAGCGCGAGGCGGCGAGCCACGACATCTGGGTGCGATCGCTCTCGCCGATCGGTTCGCCGACGATGCCGAAGAAGCTTTTCTTGGGGTACCACTGGATGCCGATTGGCCAGTTCTTCGCGCCTATGAACCCGTCGTCCATCGGTTTCCCGCAGTTCGGGCACGCGACCATCGGTTGGCGCATGACGTCTTCGGACTTAAGGAATAAACGGGAAATCCCGAGGAGGCCACGCGGCCCCACTCCGCAGCCCACGTCGAAATTAACCTTAAACAAGGTTAACCGGGGAATTAGCGAATGTACGCGTCGTATGGCCTTTAACCCGGATCGGCCCGCCGAACGTCCCTGAACGAACCTGGGAACCCGTTTTCCATGAATCCGCGGTGCGGTGCTTCGGTGCACACCTTTATGGCCTAGGCACCTCTCAGCGGGATGTCCGACCCAGCAAGGGCTTGGACAGTAGGTAGTGAATGGACGAAGACAGAGGCGGCAGACGAGGCGGCGGCGGAGGCTATGACCGAGGCCCGCGTCAGATGTACGACGCGGTGTGCTCGGATTGTGGCCAAGCCACCCAGGTCCCGTTCAAACCGGACCCGGCAAGGCCTGTCTACTGCCGAGATTGTTTCGCAAAGCGCCGGCCGCGACGGTTCTAGTCAGGAACGGCAGCAGAGCGTTCGAACCTCTTTCCGTTCGAGCTCCCAACCCGCCGTGCGGCTGGCGCGGAGCTCGTCTTTCTTTCTTCCCTGGAAGCGGCGGCCAAGGACTAACCCTATTTCAGGCGGTCCCGACGGAACGCTCCATCTCGATGCAACTTAACCTTGTTTAAGCTTGACTTGGCCTGCTCCACTCCCGAGGTGCCGATGCACTCTGAGGCCACTGAATAATTTCGGCCCCTGACCTTCGATTCCCGTCAGTCGCGGCTCCGGTGTCCGGGTGCACACCTTTAAGAGCCCGCGGCCCTCTCGTCGGCCCGTCCGATCCATCAGGGAGCGGACAGTAGGTAGTGAATGGACGAAGACAGAGGCGGCAGACGAGGCGGCGGCGGAGGCGGCTACGACCGCGGCCCGCGTCAAATGTTTGATGCGGTGTGCGCGGACTGTGGCCAAGCCACGCAGGTCCCGTTCAAACCGGACCCGGCAAGGCCTGTCTACTGCCGAGATTGTTTCGCAAAGCGCCGGCCGCGACGGTTCTAAATCGATAACGGCAGCGTTCGAACCTTATTCCGTTCGAGCTCCCAACCCGCCGTGCGGCTGGCGCGGAGCTCGTTTTTCCTTCTCCCTTGGGGCCGATGCAGTCATGGATAGATCACGAATCCTAGCAGGCCCATAGCCCCGGAAATCGAATAGAAACCGATGACGAGCGCGGGCGCCCGAGCTGACCCGCAATGCATTTACATCGCGTCGTCGTTCGCACCGGGTCATGGGTCCCGTCCGGACAACCATCCTCGCCGGAGCGGTCGCGTTGGGCCTGGGCCTGACCTCCGTTGGCTTCGGCGTGGCCTATCTCGTGATTGCGGCTTACCACCCGTGGCCGGAATTTCCTTCCGCAGCCTTCCGGGGACATCCCGAGCTCGGCATCCTCTTCGTCGCCGGTGGCGTGCTCGCGTACGGCGAAGGCGTCTGGTCGATTCGATCTTGGCTCGATCCCGTTCCGGCTCTCCTCATGACAGTTCAAAACACGGTACTGGCCACGACCGAGTCTAGGGCTCCATCACCACTCGAATCCCCAGCAGGCCCGTGCGGAGTCGCGTGGAGCACTAAGTGGACGCCACCGCGCCGCGAGTCCGTGAACCTTATCGCAGTCGCCCGTCTTCCGGAGCGGCGTGGACCGCATCGAGATCGCAAAAGGCGTTGAGGCCACGCGTGATTTCGCACTCTTCCTCCGCGACGAGCGGACCCTTGTGATCTCCGACCTCCACCTTGGATTCGAGGGCGCCCTCGCCGAGCAGGGCGTCTCGATCCCGCGATTCCAGCGGCGGGTCATCCTCGAACGACTGGGCAAGATGCTCGACCGAGGGAAGGCTGAGAAAGTCGTCATCGCGGGTGACTTCAAGCATGAGTTCTCGAAGAACCTCGTGGACGAGTGGGTCGAGGTGAAACAGGTCTTGAGGTTCCTGAACGAGCGCGTCACCCCGATCCTGGTGCGGGGCAACCATGACAACTACCTCGCGACCATCCTCGGGGATCTGGGCCTCACGCTCCACGATCGGGCGGACCTTGGAGGATTCACGATCGTCCACGGCCACGAGGACATCTCAACGTTGCATCCGATCGTCATGGGCCATGAGCATCCGGCGGTCAAGTTGCGGGACGAGCTCGGCGCGGTCGTGAGTGTGCCGGCGTTCCTCGTCACAGACCGGCTGATGGTCTTGCCCGCGTTCAGCCCGCTTGCGCTCGGGGTCGACGTGTCCTCCTACCCGTACCTGTCGCCGATCCTGAACCGCACGCCGATCGATGACGCGCAAGTGATCGGCGTGGATGAGAAAGAGGGCCTCCTCGACTTCGGCCACGTCGACGGACTCAAGTCGATGCGCGCCGCGCTCTTGATGAAGTGAACTGCCGCCTCCGCCCCATGGACGCGTGCCTCCGCTACGGCGTCCGAGTCGCATCCCAGCGATCGGCGATGACGAACCCGAGTCCGATCGCCCAGACAATCACGGACCAGATGAACGCGCCATCCGCTTGGCTCATCTGGGCCGACGGGCTCAGGCCAAAGCCTCGCGCCATCCCGTACACCATGAGGATCACGCCGAGGAGTCCGAACATCACGCCCATGAGACCGAGCGCGGTCGATTCGGCCATGACGATCGTCCTTCCGGGTGGGCCGCGGGACGCGACCGGCGCGACCCATTCCGGGCACGTGCTGCGCGGTGGATAATTCTATCGCAGGAGTTCCGAGGAATCCTCCGCGGTCCCACACGGCACGCGTCGAATCTCCCGGATCGCGAGTAGGTTTATCCTCACCGGGGCGCTCCGGGTCCAACTTCCATGGTCGCGGACATCGAGATTGCCCAGAGCGTGGCGATGCGGCCCATCGTCGACGTCGCATCGGGCCTCGGCTTGGGGCGGGGCGATCTCATCCTGAAGAGCGACTACATCGCGAAGGTCCGACTCGAAGCGGTCGAACGGGCGCGAAAGGCTCGACAAGGAAAACTCGTGTTGGTCACCGGCACGACGCCGACCCGCTACGGAGAGGGGAAGACCCTTACCACGGTCGGCCTCGGCCAAGCCCTCAATCGCCTCGGCACGAAGGCGATCGTCGCGGTCCGGGAGCCGTCCCTTGGCCCCGTGTTCGGCACGAAAGGCGGGGCCACCGGCGGGGGACAATCCCAAGTCCTGCCGATGGAGGAGATCAACCTTCACTTCACGGGAGACATCCACGCGGTCGGCGCCTCGAACAACCTGATCGCGGCCGTCATGGACGCCCACATCTTCCACGGGAACGTGCTCGACATCGATCCGACGCGGGTCCTCTTCCCGCGGTGCCTCGACATGAACGACCGCCAGTTGCGGAACATCGTCACCGGGCTCGGCGGCCCGAAGCACGGCGTGCCGCGGGAAGATGGCTTCATCATCACGGCCGCGAGCGAGGTGATGGCGATCCTTTGCCTGGCGGAAGGGATCCACGACCTGAAGGCGCGACTCGAGCGAATCATCGTCGCGTTCGATCGTCGGGAGGCGCCCACGAAAGTCGGCGACCTCACCGTGCACGGCGCGGCCGCGATCCTCCTGAAAGACGCGCTCCTGCCGAACCTCGTGCAGACCCTCGAAGGCACCCCCGCGTTCGTCCACGGCGGGCCGTTCGCGAACATCGCGCACGGGCACAGCAGCGTCCTCGCGGACCGGTTGGCGTTGGGGCTCGGGGATGTCGTCGTGACCGAGGCGGGCTTCGGCGCGGACTTGGGTGGCGAGAAGTTCGTGGACCTCGTGTGCCGCCAGAGCGGCCTCCGGGCCGATGCGGCGGTCCTCGTCGCGAGCGTGCGGGCACTGAAACACCACGGCGGCGTCAAGAAGAAAGACCTCACGGTCGAGAACCTCAAGGCGCTCCAGGCCGGCTTCGCAAATCTCGATGCACATATCAAAATCCTCCAGATCCTCGGCCTCACGCCGGTCGTCGCGGTGAACCGCTTCGCAAACGACACGGACAAGGAAGTCGACGGGATTGTGGACCACTGCCAGGACCTCGGGGTGCGTGCGGCGTCGCACACCTGCCACAAAGATGGCGGGGCGGGAGGCGAGGAACTCGCGCGCATTGTCCTCGACGCGACGAAGGCTTCGAGCCGGGCGGTCCGATTCGTCTACAAGGACGACGACAGTTTCGAGGAGAAGGTCGCCAAGGTTGCGACCACGATCTATGGCGCGGCGAATGTGAAGTACGACGCGGCGGCGCTGGACGACCTGGAGCGGTTGAGGCAGGCGGGTCTGGACGGCCTCCCGATCTGCATCGCGAAGACTCAGCTCAGCCTGAGCGACGACGAGCGAGTCCTCGGTGCGCCGAGGGGATGGACGCTCGAGGTCCGCGGAATTCGCCCATCCGCGGGCGCGGGGTTCCTCGTCGTCATCGCGGGCGACATCATGCGAATGCCGGGCCTTGGCGAGGAGCCGGCGGCCTTGAGCATGGACATCGACGACGGCGGGCATGTTAAGGGCCTTTTCTGATATCCCGCGGGGGAGGTTCGCATGGCGCTCGATCCCGTGACGTACCAATGGATCGTGTTTCTCCATATCTTCGGCGTATTCGTGTTCCTAATCGCCCACGGCGTGTCTTCCGGCGTGGGGTTCCGGCTCGCGAAGGAGCGCAACCGCGAACGGGTGGCCGCTCTCCTCGAGTTCTCCGGTTCGTCGTATCGGGTGATGATCCTTGGCTTCTGGTGGATCTTGATCACGGGCTTCGTCCTCGGCTACGTTGGCGATTGGTGGACGATGCGTTGGTTCTGGGCGGCCATTATCACGTTGATCGTCCTCGCGGGACTCATGACGCCCCTTGCCGCGAAGCCGTACAACCGGGTCCGCGCGATCGTCGGGCTCCGCGCGCCGCTGCGCCGGAAGCCCCTCCCGACCCCGCCGTCCAAAACCGACGCCGACCTGACCGCGGTGCTCGACCGAATCTCGCCGATCCCTGCCGCAGCGGTCGGCATGATCGGAATCGCGTTCATCTTGTGGCTCATGATGTTCAAGCCGTTCTAGCCCTGCGGGCAAAGCGAGATAGGCGACCGCTGGGTTGGACATCGTGTGCCTGAACCGACGTGGTGGGAAGGGCTCTACGCGACTTCCGATGTAGAGAGCCTCCCTTGGTACACGCCAGACCTCGACCGAGACTTTGAAGGAGCGCTGACGAAGCACGGCCTCCAGGGAAAGCGGATCTTGGATCTCGGCACGGGACCCGCAACCCATGCGATGAACCTCGCGAAGCGCGGCTTCGAGGTGATCGGCACGGACATCTCTCCGAGCGCGATCAAGAAGGCGAGGGCCGTCGCGAAGGCCGCCGAACTGCAGATCGACTTCCGCGTGGACGACATCTTGGCCTCGAAGCTCGAAGCGAAGCTCGTCGACGTAATCGTCGATCGGGGCGTCTTCCATGTGTTGCCTCCGGAAGAACGACCCGTGTACGTGGCGACCGTCCACCGGGTCCTTCGCCCGCGCGGCTGGCTTCTCCTGAAGTGTTTCTCGGACAAGGAGCCCGGCACGTACGGGCCGTACCGGATCGCCGCGAAGGAACTCCGCGGGTACTTCCGGGAGAAGTTTGAAATCGTGTCGATCGTCGACACGGTCTTCGACGGGACGTTGAAACCCAACCCGAAAGCCCTCTTCGCGACGTTCCGCCCGCGCTAAGCCGCCAGCCGACCAACGTTTCTCAGGTGCTAGAACCGCGAAAGAAATCGGTCGATGAGGTCCCGATTCCCCACGTAGGTGGGGACTCTCTGGTCGATTCCGGTCGCCGCGACATCGAGGATCCGCTCGGTCCCGGTCGTCCCCGCCCCTCCGGCGGCCTCCGCGATGAACGCAATCGGATTCGATTCGAAGTGGAGGCGGTACTTGCCCGCAGGCTTGTCGACCTGAGCCGGGTAGGCGAAGAAGCCCCCATAGTGGAGGATCTGGTTGAAGTCCCCGACGAACGAGCCGCCATAGCGGAGGTTCATCAACTCTCGCTCGAGCTCTCCGGCGAAGGCCTTCACCTCCGGGATCCACTTCTCGCGGTGTCCGCCGATCCCGTACAGCTTCCCCTTAGGCGGAAGGCGGATTCCCTCTTCGATTAGAGCGAACTCGTCCGGATGGACGTCGCCGCCTTGGACAAACTCGTGCACGCCGGTCCGGGTCGCGTAGACGAACGTCGTCGCCGGGCCGTAAATCAGATAGCCTGCCGCGAAGAGGTCCGTGCCCCGGGCCGGGAGGGCCTTCCGATCGAAGATCCCGAAGATCGTGCCGAAAATGTTGTTGCTCTTCACGTTCGAGGAGCCGTCGAGCGGGTCGAGGACCACAGAGAAGCGCCCGCGGCCGACTTCCTTCACGGTGCCCATCTCCTCGGAGGCCACCTGCGCGACGAGCTTCGAATCCCGGAGCGCGTCCACGAACAGGTCGTTCATCCAGACGTCGAGTTCGAGCTGTTGTTCGCCGTACACGTTGCGGGTCGTGGCGGGATCCCTCCGGATGGGCAACTCCTTCCGGATTCGGGGGGCGAGGCCGGCGACTCGCTCGAGAAGGCGACCGAGATCGGGGTCGAATCCTCCGGCGTGTTGGGCGAGCGAGACGGAAGGGGCGCGTCGCTTCTCAGTACTTGACGTACCATCCCTCGAAGTGGTCCTGGAGTTTTTCCTTCCCTCCATAGAAGTCCCACCAGGGGCGGGCAAACCGATGGGCGAGGTCGGCGAGGATCTGGAAATTCTTCACGCCTTGGGTCCGGACGTAGGAGAGCTGCTTGTCGAGCGTCTTCTCTCGGAACGCGTCCTTCCAGATCGCGCGGCCCGCGAGGAATCCGGAGGCGCCGCGCTGGCACGCGATCTCCACGAGTCCCCGGAAGACGTCGAAGTCGGTGCCCGCGCTCAGCACGACCCACGGGACCTTCGTCGACCGGCTCAAGCGATCGCAGTTCTTGCGCAGCTCCTCGACGTTCGGCGTGGCTTTCGGGTCCCCGGGAAACTCCGCCTTCAGGACATCGAGTCCGAGGGGGCTCAAGATCTCGGCGGTCCGGATCACCGTGTCGGCCTTGTGGTGCGCGAACGCCTCCTCGCTCTCGTCCACGGGATACGACATCGGCTCGCACACGAACGTGAGGTCGAGGCGAGCGCACTCCTCGGCCACGTCCCGGACGATCTTCACCTGGTGGTCGACAACCTCGCGCGGGGCGTCGGGATTGAAGAAGATCAGGAGTTTCGCCGCGCTGGCCCCGAGCCGTTTCACCTTCTCCACGGTCCATCCGTCGAGGAGGGTCGTGAGCCGCCAGTTCCCCTTCTTCTCGTACCCGGACGTCTCCAAAGACACGAGGAGGCCCGTGCGGCCCGGGAGGACGAACCGGTTGATCGCGGGCCCCACCCCGAACTCCGGGTCGAGGAGGTAGCCGCTCGCAACGGGCGCGAGGGCCTGTGTGACGCCGATCTTGACCGCCTCCATCTCCGCGTAGGTGGTGGCCTTCGGGTTCTCCGGATGAAGCATCTTCTGGAGGCTCCCCCGCTGGTCCATCGCGATCATCGTGAAGCGGCCCGTGTCGTCCGAAATCTGTTGGAGCCCACGGAGCTTGCCGATCGAAATCCGCACCCGCGCCACCCGAGGATTGCAAACGTGGGGGACCTATTGACCTTTGCGCCGCGAACGCCGGCGACGCGACCGAAGGAGCCGCGATGTACCGCTCACAATACACAGTGCGTTCGCGGACGAGGCGGCTGAGCGAATAGGTATATCCGTTCTCTTGCGAATCCGATGTCCGGGAACTGCTTGTCCAGCGCCCGTCGCCTCCCGATCGACGTTCTGGCACTCGTCCTCGTGCTTCCGGCGCTTCTCAGCTCAATTCTGTTGGCGGCCCCTGCGGCCCTGCCTTCACGGGCATCCACGCCGACTCCCTTCCCGTCGGCCCAAGCCCTCGACCCGTGGGTTGTCCACACGGCGGGCCACTTCCGGGTTCAGCCACCTTCCGGCTGGTTCGTTCGGGTGAACCTTACGACTTCGGGGGGCGTGATTGACGTGCTCCTCCGAGGTCAGCCGGACCAAGGCCAAGGCCCGGTGGGCGGGGTGATCGGCGTCACCCACGAGGCGAGAGCAAACTTAGGCTCCGCGCGATCAATCCTGCAAGAGGGAATTGATGGCCTCTCGGCGTTCTCCGCCTTCCAGATCGTGGAACCGGTGTACGACACGACCGTGAACGGTCATACGGCCGCGGGAGTCGTTGTGACGTACGACCCCTCTACGTACGGTGTGTATGAGATCTTGATCGTCGTCGTCGGCCCGGAGTGGCACTCGTTCTGGGCCCTCGAGGGGATTGTATTCACCTGGGACGTACCGAGCATCAGCCCGTCCGTCAACGAGTCCCTGGCCACGTTCGAAGTCCTCCCGGCTCCTCCCCGCAGCGCCCTCGCCGCCGCGAGCGACTGGTTCCTCCTTGGCGGCCTGATCGCGACCGCGGCCGCAGGGACGGTCTTCGGCTTCCTGATCCTCCGCTCGATCCGACCTCGTCGCCCCTGATGCCAGTGTATTTGTGCGGGCGTGACCTTGCGGCGGCCGATGCGCCTTCCCACGATTGTGGTGAACTGCAAGACCTACCCGGAGGCGCTGGGGAAACGCGGCTGGGATCTCGCGAGGCAGCTGGCGGCCGTCGCCCAGGAGACCGGCGCATCCGTCGTCCTCGCGCCTTCGGCGTCGGACCTCGCCCACGTCGCGAAACTCGTGCGCATTCCGGTCTTCGCACAGCATGTCGACGCGGTTACGCCCGGTCCGACGACGGGGTGGCTCCCACCGGAGAGCCTCCTAGAGGCGGGCGTCGCCGGAACGCTCATCAACCACAGCGAACGAAAAGTGGCATGGGAGGAGATGGCGAAGTCGGTCCCGCGCTGCCGCGAACTCGGCCTCGAGGTCATCGCCTGCGCGGACGACATCGTCGAGGCGGAGACCCTCGCGAAGCTCTCGCCCGACTACATCGCGATCGAGCCGCCGGAGTTGATCGGCGGGGACGTCAGTGTGACAACCGCGAAGCCGGAGATTGTGTCCGGCGCCGTCGAGCGAATCCGCGCCGCGAACCCGAACGTCGGCGTCTTGTGCGGAGCCGGCGTAAAGTCGCGGAGGGACGTCGCGAAGGCGCTCGAACTCGGGACCGTCGGCGTGCTGCTCGCCTCTGGCGTCGTGAAAGCGAAGGATCCGGAGTCGGCGTTGCGGGATCTCGTCAAAGGCCTTCCGGGTGCGAGGCCGCGGGCACGTACCCGATGACGGCGGGAGGGTTCCCATGGGCCCGTACTGTAGCGTGCGTGTAAGCCGCCGCCTTATGCGCGGCTCGTGGCCTCCACCGACGTGTGCGTGCCTTGGGACCGGCGCTCGCGGCCTTCCTTGCGGCGCTCGTCCTGGCACCCTCCTCCCTCCCAGCGGCGCGTGAGGCCGATGTCCTCCCCCCTCGACCCGCGCCCGCCTTTTTTTCCGCGGCGGACCCGGACCATCTCCTCCTCGTTCGCGTCTACGCGAATGCCGCGCGCGACGACGAGTTCGTGGAGATCGGGAATCCGCGACCGGCGCCGATCGACGTGAGCGGATGGTCGCTCACGGACGGCGAGGCCACCGCGACCTTTCCCCTCGATTCGATCCTCCCCTCGGGCAGCCGGCTCCTGGTGGCCCGAAACTCGACGAGCTACGCGGAGGACACGTTCATGGCCGCGGACTTCGCCTTCGAGGCCGGCACGGCCCGACGCATGGAAGGGCAAGCGCCACGGCTCGCCGACGCGGGCGACGAGGTCCTCCTCCGCGATCCGAACGGAACGCTGGTCGACGTGTACGCCTGGGGATCATCGGCCTACAACGGTCCCGGATGGGTAGGCCGCGCCGCAGAACGCATGGGCCGCGGCGAAATCGCCCTCCGTCGGATCGACGCACGCGGGGCATGGATCGACACCGACGCCGCGGAGGATTGGGAGGACCTCCGACACGAACGCCTGGGCCAGTCCGCGTTTTTCTCCACCGCGATGAGCCTGCACGGACGGACGACTGCGGTGCTCTCACCCGATGAGGGCGACACCCCGTTGCTTCGGTTCTTCTCCTCGGCGCAATCGACAACCGAGGTCGCCGCGTACACGTTCACGAGCGAACGGATCGCGTCATCCGTCGCCAGTCCGCCAGCGTTGCGAATGATGTGTGCGTCGCCCGTGCCGATCCCCGTGACCTCCTCTACCGTCAGCCGCGCATCCATGCATGCGAGGATCG
>Ga0209283_10000817_pt1 | contig 16157 bp, 16 predicted proteins | sample CZO8metaG_2_FD_188354 | JGI IMG/M metagenome (GOLD analysis project Ga0209283, IMG submission 188354) | Vadose zone soil microbial communities from the Eel River Critical Zone Observatory, Northern California, USA - CZOApr15con2H1.8 metaG... | ecosystem: Environmental > Terrestrial > Soil >...
CGTCAGAGCAGCGAGAATTGTGATGGACAAGACTGACCATGTGCTTATTGCTGGTGATGCTGCTCGAATGATCGCGCTCACCAACGGAGTTCCGAGAGCAGATCTAAAGATTCCGCGTCGAGTCGAGGATTGGAAGATGGGATTGCGAAAGCTGAGTAAACAAAGACCTCGGCATCTGTCACATACTAGCAAAGTGGTAATCAAGGACTTTCTCGAAACAGTCTCCGACACAGTTGGCGCTCTTGCCTTGGACAGTGGAGGAAACTTGGCGGCCGCCGACTCAACAGGTGGAGTGGGTCTCAAGCTACCAGGCAGAATTGGTGACAGTCCGATCTTGGGCGCTGGACTCTACGCGGATAACAACTCTGGTGCGGCAACTGCAACAGGGATAGGGGAGCAGGCGATGAGGCTCGTCATTTCTAAGAGGACATGCGATCTGATGATCCGTGATGCAGCACCTACCGCTGCAACCAAAGTAGTTCTTTACGCGACAAGACGACTGGGAATCGGGACAGGTCTAATCTCGCTGGATAGAAAGGGAAGGTATGGCGTCGTCCACAATACGAGAAATCTCCCTTGGGTGGCGAAAACTGGTCGAAGGACCGCGGAAGGAATGTTTGGAAAACGAATCGTGCGCTAACGCTTAGGAAGTCTTTTAAGTCTGCATATTTCGCGTGGCACTCGCTTTCTATGCATCAACGGATCATACGCGATGCATTGGCAGAAGAATGGGGCGAAGACGAAGACTGGGGTGGAGAAGACGAGTGGGGGGAGAACGATGATTGGGGCGGGGACGAGGGAACAGAAGATAACTAGTCCGAACCTAGGAAGACTCATCAAATCAATGGTTTTCTGAACTGGGCCGGATTCTAGGCAACTGTCTGTTTCCTAAACATCGTTGCTCGGGTAACGCGAGTTCTATGTTCGGGTGTCTAGGGTTGAGTCTGCACAATCGGATGAAAATGTATGAAAATTCTGAATCGAACACTCAAAGCGCTACCTCTAATCGCACTCGGAGTTCTAATGCTTCTCGCCTTCGTTCCAAAGAACACTCTCGCTAGTACAGTAACTAACACTGACTTCCAGGCCCAGAGCTTCTCCAAGACTGTTGACTGGTACGACTACGTTCGACAGTACGCAGCAGCCAACAACTTCACGCCACCAAGCCCGAACGAGCACGCTTACATTTACGCTAACTACATCAATGTGGGGGGCTTCCAGCTCTTCTACACGGGACTTGTTAACGCGACCCACAATGGAATGTTCATAACCGTACCCCTCCAGACAGTCTTCGAGCACTTCAAGACCCCCAACGGCAAGGATGCCATAACCGCATCTTCTTTCATCTCGCTAATTTCCTTCAAAGAGAACAGCTCTGACATCTATCCTAACTCGCCAGACCGAAACGATACGGTCTACGCCTCTTTCAGCTTAGGCGTGAATCTTACTGCCCTGACCGATCACCCTGTTCCATCGTACGTTGCGACTAGCACCGTGATTCCGCTGACGTCGACCGACAGCAACCACTGGACTTGGGGTTTGGATTATACCAATCTTAACGCGATATGGTGGAAGGTCAACCCTGATCCGCTATTCCCAACTTATGACAGGAACACTCCACGAGGGTTAGCCCAATATACAGAACTAAAATTCACTTATGCACTTGCGATCGATCCCGCATCCAAGACCGCAACGCTAACCGAGAGTTACACTGTTGGACGCATTACAAACCTCTGGATATTAGCGCCCGGTCCCGCGATTCACCTCAACGCGGCCGGAACCTACAATCTCGATGGCTCGTTGAACAAAACTCAGACAGTGTACCAGTTCCTTACAGCCAACCAGTTCAAGCTCTCCATTGTCCTTTCCCAGAAGACGATTCTCGCCAGTCACACTGTGACAGACAAGGACAGTTCAGGTGCAAGTGTTGATAATGACAATTCCACTGATGTAACGCACACCGCTGTCAGTACGAAGGCGGAAGATGGAGAACCAGTCTTCAAATCCGACTTTGGAGTCAAGCCGAATTACCAGCTCTACAATTACACCAGCGACCCCTCGGAGACAAATGCAGCTACCTACAGTGTAAACACTAGAACTGTGAGTCGGCACGCGTGGGGAGGCAACCCAGTCTTCTTCTTCCAGAACACGTTCATGGGCTTCCTACCACTCTTCGTTGCGCACGTGGACCCTTCGCTGATCCAACAAGCCCACCAAGGCTTAGTCAACTTCTCCGTCACCGACTATCTCTACATAATATCCTACCCCACGTGGGGTGGATACAGGATAGTTAATGATCCCAGCTACACAGCATTCTACCAGCCAGCCAGCAACATTGGACTGCTCACAAGTATTTTCATCGCAGTAGCAGTGGCAGCAGGGATCGGTGGCGTCTTCGCCTTCCTCTTCAGGAGAAAGCGCGCTGCCAGCATGTCCCTGGCTGGGTCCACTGGACCAGTGCCAGGCCAAACACCGAGTCCCGTTAGCGGTCCTCCTGGGCCTACTCGTTAGGCCTAAGACCCTCCTTTTTTCTTCCCTATCTTTTGTTGATCTGGAGACAACAAGCTAAACTTCTTCTTAGCGGGGTTTCTCCTCGACAAACATGTACGAGTCCAGCCCAGCCGTTGCGGCCGAACACTTGACAAAGTTCTATGGTCCAGTCTTGGGTCTGAACGATCTAACAATGAACGTGGTTCCAGGTGAGATAAGAGGGCTGCTCGGTCAGAACGGATCTGGAAAGTCGACGCTGCTGAAGAGTCTGATCGGTCTGATCCGTCCTACCTCAGGGTCGGTGAAGGTTCTGGGGCTTGATGTGCAGAGAGCACCCATGGAGGTTCGTCGCGCGGTTGGTTACGTCCCCGAGTCGCCGAGACTCTACGAGTTTCTGACTGCCGCTGAATACTTGGATTTCATTGCTGACGTGAGAGGGTTGGGGTATGAGGAGAAGAAGGAACGGATTGGTCGTCTGATCGAAGCTCTTGATCTGGAGGGGAAGCAGGGGGAGACCATCAGTGGTTATTCTCAGGGGATGAAACAGAAAGTCGCGATTATGGGCGCTATCCTCCACCGTCCGAAGGTGTTGTTGTTGGATGAGCCGTTGAACGGGTTGGACCCAAAGTCAGCGCGCGTTGTCAAGGAGCTGGTTCACAGTCTCGCGAAGGATGGAGTGACGACGGTTTTCAGCACGCATATTCTAGAGATTGCGGAGGCGATTTGCGACCGGCTTACGATCCTCCAGAATGGACGAGTCTTGGCTGAAGGGTCGGCTAGAGAGTTGCGCGACAAGGCGGGTCTTCCAGGGTCCGGGTTGGAGGATGTGTTTCTGAAGCTGACCGGGACGAAGGGAGTGGAGGATATCGTTGAGGCCTTGATGCGATGAGGCTTCATGTTCTACTGAAGTTTGCGAAGATATTGATGATTTCACGAATGCGGAGCACGAGGCGCTCCTTTGTGACTAACAGCCTTACGAACCGGCCGATACTCATAGCTTTGATAGGAGTTGTTCTGTTTGTTGGTGGTCTTGTCGCGGGCGAGGCGACTGTGTCGTTCTTCGCGTCGGCGGGGGCCAGTTCTTCCTCCATCAGCCAGATTGTCCTAACGATCTACGGTGGACTCCCCATCTTCGTGATAGGCTTCTTCTTTACGATGGGTCTCTTGTGGGAGCTGAACGCGTCTTCGGAGTCGGAGTCGACTGACGCGATAAACTGGCTACCCATCTCGCCCTCGGAGTATGTTTTTGCTTCGACCCTCTCGACGAGCTACACATACTCTCCACTGGTCGCGGCTGCCATCGGTTATGCTCTGCCAATCGGAGTCTTGACCGGTAACGGGCTCGCGTTCCTATTGCTCGTTGCGATTAGCCTCGTGGCTACATTCATTGGCTCGGTGGGGGTTGAGATTCTCAGGTCCCTACTGGCTCGCGCCTCGTCAGCGTTCAGCAAGGTCGGAGGCCGAGTGATGGTCGTATCTCGTGTTCTTGGCGTAGTTCTCATACTTCTGTTCACTCAGCTCTTGTTTAGCGGTTTTCTGATTGTAAGAGTCATCAGTACCCTTGTAGGCGACATTGCGGCTACTATCGCCGTTCCTATCTTTTGGCCGACGCTCAGCATCACAAGCCTCTTGGCGTCCAATCTATTGGCTTCTGCCATATTCTCGCTCTTGAGCCTCGGATTCTTTCTCGTTCTTGCATATGTCGCGTTATCTCTGAGGGCTAGATTCTGGGTCACCACTCCACCCTCGCTACACTTCTCGGGCTCGAGCTCTGTATCCGGAGTTAGCAGGCTCAGAAAGCTCGGCCTCAGCACTACTTCTATTGCTCTAGTGAGGCGTGAGATTCGGTCGGCTACCCGGCGAAAGGAGGTGGTCCGGTTGATGGCGATTCCGATAATTCTGCCAGTAATGATTACTTTCCCTGTAATATTTTCCCCAGCTCCATCATCGGGAAGTTCGCCCCCAAGCCAGATCAGTCCGATACTGCTTGTAGGTCCGCTACTCTTCGGGGTCGGTCTGGGAGCATTGTTCCTCGGAATGACATCAATTGGTCAGGAAGGAAAGAGACTGTGGAACATCGGCTCCTTACCAATTGGGGCGAGTACCATTGTGAAGAGTAAGATCATGTTCACGTCGCTCATCGGAATGATCGGACTGATCTTGGGCCTCGCTCTCACGGTGGCCATATTTCATCTCTCGATCCTCGACGCCTTCACCTTCACGGGTATCGGACTGGCGGTCATATTGGCCGAGTCGAGTCTTGGCCTCGCCGTGGGGAGTCGTTATCCTGACTTTTCGGATGGGCCCCGGCCCAGATTCGTAACAATAACGGGGTCGATTTTAGGCTCGGTCCTAGGCATCATTCTAATGATTCTCATATCGGGGCCGTTCATCGTCTTCTTAATCGCCAGACTTCTCCTCGGAATCCCGTTCTCTCTCTATTTGTCGCTCTTATTCAGTGGACTTGTCGGGCTCCTCTTCTCGTGGATTGGCTACAAGACATCTATCGGTCCAGTTGAAGGAATTCTCAGAGAGATTCCAAACTAGGCCCCGCAGCACCATCTGCAACTCCTCTACCTGTTCGTGCATCGGCTCTGTCTCCATTCATTCAGGCTGGGATGCCGGTGATGGTGCCGGTGTGTCAACCTTAGGATTGAAGACGCCGGGATTGAATCCTAGGAGCGCGGAGTAGGGAGTTGACCGCATAGCGTCTAAGCGCCTTCTCGAATACTATGGCAGTAGCGTACGGAAGCGACGGCGATCATGGACCGAGGTTGGTCTTGCTCTGAATTGTTCAGGGTGGATAGTTGATTTGGGAGTCATTTTCCACGGGTTCTCTTAGTGGTTTCGCTTGCGGCCTCTTTCAGCAGTCTGTTTGTGTTCTCGCTTGTTCCTCCCAGTCGTATCGTCTCCTCGTGTTGCTCGGACAATCGCTTCGTTGATTCGATGATGTCTGCGCGTCGAGTCTGTTCGGCGTTGCTGGATAGTTGGCCCATAGTTCTGGTCGCTTCTTTGATCTTTCCCGCCGCAAGTTCTTTGTAATATTCTTCCAGTCCCTGGTAGTAGGCGAATTCTGAGATGAGGTTGTTCCGGATTCCCTGCATGTACTCTCTCTCATTCTTTGCCACTCTAATGTTCACAGGAGAATTGATCGTTTTCTTCGAACCGTCCACTGCGTCACTGTATGAGACCTCTACGTTCAAGAGCTGACCCTTGAAACCCTCTGGCATCGTGATCTGGCCCCAGATCTTCGCAATATTCTCGAGGGCGTTGATTGTAACGGGCGGACCCTTGTAGTTGAGGATCCGGACATTCGGCGATCCAAACTCGACAGTGATGTTGCGTCCGGAGATCCGGCTCACGGCGTTTTCCTGCATCAGAACGGGGAGCTTCTGAGCATCGGTAATATGGTAGAGTACGCCTCCCGACGCGTCGGCCAAGACCTTCAGAATGTCTTCTCGATAGTCCTCGCCTATCCCAAACTCGATCATCCGGAAGCCGGGTGGGATCTTGAGACCCGAATATGGCTCGGGTTTGGTAATGTCGGTCGGATGCCCGTCGGTCAGGAGGAGAATCCAGCCTGAACCACCGCTCTTTCTGGCCGTCTCAAAGGCGGACGTCAGAGCGGAGTAGAGCGCGGTCATGCCCGTCGCCTTGATTCCCGGCAGGATGCTGGCTAGGCTTTTGTCGGGATAGGTCTGGACAGAGTCTGAGAATGTGATGAATGAGACCTTGTTTCCGGTTGGGATTCTGTTCGCGTATTCTTGGGCTCCCTTCTTGGCCAGCTCAAGCTTGTGCCCTGCCATTGAGTGGCTCGTGTCCAGTACGATGATGTGATGGAAGCCTTTGGCTTCAGCTTGCTTCTCAGCGACCAGCATGATCTTGAAGACAGCATCCACTTTCGAATCGTAAGAGTACTCGTGGCTAACCTCAGTTCTGACCGAGATCGTCATACTATCACCCGCTCCATCTTCCCACGATCGAGAATGAGGACTCCAGCTGATCCGTGGTGATAACGGCTCGAGAAGATAGTGATCACCCGGCCGCCCATATCCTCCCTAAACCCGTCAACGACTTCGTGGCCTCGGATGATTCCTTTGAGCGAGTTGTTCTCGAGGAAGGCCCGTGTCACTTCTGATCCGAAATAGTAGGCTCCCTCTCCACGAACACTCGGAAGAAAGTCCTCGATCACATCCCTGGGATCATTCCAGAGCAGCTGAAACGCGATAGGATCGTCAGGGTTCATGTCAGGCCATGGCAACGCGGCGATCTGGGAAACGTTCTCCAGCCCCATGGCTATTCCGCCATGCAGGCAGAGGTAGTCGTTCACGACGACAGCGTAGGGCATTGCTTGGAAGAAGTCTTTGAACTTCTCATAGCTGCCCGGGCCTAGTTTGGATTCTACCTCGGCTGTGAATCCGTAGTGGGGATTTGTTAGGGGACTCTCATGGTTGCCGCGTAGCATTATTGTTCTGTGCGGATCTTCCAAGAGTCTTGAGGCGATGAGCCCTAGGTTTTCTAGGCTCGTGCTTCCTCTGTCCACGTAGTCGCCCAGGAATACGATTAGGTCAGCGTCGTCCCAGAATTTCTCGAGAACGGTCTCAGTCACATCTACTGCTCCGTGTGTGTCTCCGACAAAGATCACTCTATTCTCATCCCTACGATCTAGTAGGGGTCCGGCGAGCTTTTGCTTGGCTTCACCGATCACACGAAGTGCCTCTGCGGCTTCAATCATTCACTCACGAGCTTCACGATAGTGCCGGTCCCGAACTTCAAAACACTACTCGGCCTGACCTCAACACTATCGCTGACCCGCTGAAACCCCTTGCCATCATAGACGAAGGTGCCGTTTGAGCTCTTCAGGTCCTTCAAGAGAAGCCTGTCCCCGTCGAAGCTCAGTGAGGCGTGCCTCCTCGACACCTCTTGGTCTGGAACCACGACGACGTTCCCCGGGCTTCTCCCTATGGAAATAACCGGGAAATCGTCGAAATCAATGGAGACTCTGGTCTTGATTAGCGAAGAGGCGGGTGTGTTTACGAAGACCAAGTAATAGTGTTGTCCCGATGGGGGTGGGCTCGGCTGAGTTGTCTCGTCGTCCTTGGGACCAGCCGCAGGCCCTGTCACAATAAACGAGGGCTTTGCGGCCTCGAAATCTAGTGGAGCTTCAAACTTCTCAGGTTCGACCGGAGCTGATTCTAGCCTCTCCGGCTCGAGGATCTCATCTTCGTTCTCTTCGACCTTCTTGTCTTTCTTGGGTTTCTTTTCCTTCGGGGCTTTCTTGCTCTTCCTTCCCTTCTCGCTCTTGCCTTTGCCCTGCTCGAGTGTCGCGGATCCTTCTGGTAGCTCTTCTGAACCTAGGATGCTTTCTATGTCGATACCTTTTGCGGTGATCTTAACTCCTGGCCTTGGGTCTCCGCAGCCATCGCAGAACTGGCGGAAATTCTCATTCTCGGCCCCGCAAGAAGGGCATTTCCAGTTCTGACCCTCAGTCTCAACGTTTGTCTCAATTTCTGTCTCATCAGTTGAGGGCTTGGAACTACTTACTCGCATAGACGAAACCTGTCAATAGATGTGTGACGCGTTTTAATCTCTCTCAGTACCAAGGCTCTGACTCAACAGAGACATTTCTGTCTCTGGGCACGTTTCCCTCCTCTCATTGAGAGAGCATAGCGAGGCTTCTCTAAGCGTATTTCCGATGTGAAGAGAGAGAAGAACGGATCCCGAGCGCAAAGAGAGAGGTCAGAAAATATCTGCAACAGATCCGAGAAATCAAAGAAGCAATTGTCACGCTGGGCCAGCGCAAGTAGCTTCGGTCTGTTACTCGCTATATGCTACGTTTGTAGCGAGTAACGTTAATATTGACTCGCGTGGGAGGTTCACTCGAATCACGGCAGAGCGGCTCTAACCGCTATCCTAGGGCTGAGTTGCGTTTGGTTCGAACCAAGGAAATGTGAAAAAATGGAATTGTCGGATGAACCCAAGTCTTGGGTGGAAGAAGCGCGCAATAGAGTGAAACGAATCGTCGATCTGAATCCAGGGGACCGACTAGACATAGTTTATGGAATCGGTCTCTGCTGCTCTACTCTGGCGAAGAGTATGCAGGGATGGATGCAGTGGATCGGGAACCTTTCACTGAAAGACTTTGAACAGCGAGAGCTAGAGGAAATCTTCGGCATAATCAAGAAGGCCACCGTCCAGTTGATGGAGCTCGACATTGACAAGACGTCGAAATACGAGGAATCACACGGCCTCCGCCAAAAGCCCCCCACCAGCAGAGACAACCGACTGGTCAGCTAACCACAAACGTTTCGTTAGGAGCTGACACCATATTCCTTGTGGGTTGCGTGAGCGGCCCTGCCGAAGAGAAGCATTATTACAATTGCAGAGTTCAGTATTCATCCTATAGGGTCAGGTACGAGCGTAGGCCGATACGTAAGGGCAGCGATCAACGCCCTCTCCACGATACCCGGATTGAAGTACGAAGTTACGCCCATGGCAACAGTTCTCGAAGCCCAGGACATACCTACAATACTGAGGGCCGTCGAGCTCTCCCATCAGGCTCTCCGATCCATGGGAGCAAAACGCATCTCGTCCTTACTCCGAATAGACGAGCGATTAGACAAGCCTCGAACGATGAGGGATAAGATCAGGCGCGTGAAAGGCTCCCAATCCCACTCGTAGCATTCAAGGAAATTCTTGAAGCCTGTTGTCAACGGGCCGAACTGCAGGACATGTGAAGAGCGTCATTCCAGTCGTTTGAACAGACTCTGCATGAACCGTATCGGGACCGGCTGCCCGCTCCGGCTCGCCTCATAATACGCATTGCAAGTGTCACACTTCCAGACCTCCATGTCACGGATCTGAGCAGGAGCTCCAGCCTCAAAATCCTCCTGAACAATGTACCTACCCTCGAAATCCAGTTGTAAGTCGCACTTCGGACACTTCAAGTTACAGCGAAGCCCGCTAGCCCTCGACGTGTTCGGCTAAGAACCTATCCGCATCAATCGCGGCCTTGCAACCATCAGCCGCTGCAGTAACAGCCTGTCTATACCTGTGGTCTCTCACGTCTCCCGCCGCAAAGACCCCAGGCACATTAGTCTCCGTCTCGCTCCTCGTCACAATGTACCCCTTCGCATCAAGCTCAATACTCCCTTTGAAGACCTGAGTGTTCGGCTCATAGCCAATAGCAACGAACACGCCATCAGTCCCCAGCACATTCTCCCGTCCAGTCTTCACATTCTTCAACCGGACCCCAGTAACCTTGTCTCCACCCAACACCTCTTTTACAGTTGAGTCCCAAGCGAACCCGATCCGCGGACTCTTCAAGGCCCGATCCTGCATTATCTGGCTCGCCCGCAACTTGTCCCTCCGATGAACAATCGTCACTTTTTTCGTAATATTGGCTAGGAACGTTGCCTCCTCCATGGCAGTATCTCCACCGCCAACCACAACCACATCCTTGTCCTTGAAGAAGAACCCGTCGCATGTCGCGCAGCTCGATACGCCCTTTCCCTTGAATTTGGTCTCGGATGGAATCTCAAGCCATTTCGCATTCGCGCCGGTGGCAATGATTACCGTTTGTCCCTGGTAGGTGTTCTTACCCGCGGTAATCGTGAAGGGTTTGGATTTGAAGTCGACCTTCGACACATCATCGTAGAGGATCTCGGGTCCGAATCTTTCAGCCTGTTTTCTCAAGCGTTCCATCAGCTCGGGTCCCAATATTGCCTGAGGGAAGCCGGGAAAGTTTTCCACCTCAGACGTGATCATAAGCTGCCCACCCGGAATCGAACCTGCGACCAGCAGGGTCTTTCGCCCCGCTCGACAGGAGTAAATTGCCGCAGTGTAGCCCGCGGATCCCGAACCTATGATCATGACGTCATACATAGTGAGATACTTGACAAGGCGCTAAGGCCACGATTTATGGGTATTCTCTTACATGGAAACAGATGCGAGTTATCCTACATTGGAAGGCTTAATTATCGAAAACGGGTCGCTCTGAATCAGGAATTCTCTTGTTTGATTATCACGGCTTGAAAATAAGCTGGCTCGGACACGACTCGTTCCGCATCAAAAATGGAAAGACAATAATCATCGATCCCTTCAAGATCCGCTCAATCTCCGACAAGGCCGACATTCTCCTGATTTCTCACGAACACTCTGACCATCTGTCGCTGGACGATATCAAGAAGGTTGTCAATGAGAACACAATCGTAGTGACAATTCCTGCTTGTAAGAAGGAGCTGTCGGCCCTCAAAGTAAAAGAAGTCAAAACGGCAAAGCCAGGCGACAAACTCAAGCTTGGAGACGTTTCCATAGAAGTCGTCCCCGCCTACAACTTGAACAAGGGCCCTGCTCCTGGAAAGTTCTTCCATCCGAAGGAGGATGGTAAAGCCGGCTTCATCATCGGAATGAAAGGCCTGAGAATCTACCATGCCGGGGACACCGACGCTGTCCCAGAAATGAAAGGACTCAAGCCGGACGTGGCCCTCCTGCCAGTAAGCGGAACCTACGTCATGACCGCGGAAGAAGCGGCCCAGGCCGTCAGGATGGTGGAACCCAAACTCGCAATACCAATGCACTACGGAACAATCGTTGGTTCGGAGCAGGACGCACAAAAATTCAAACAACTAGCCACATGCGAAGTTCAGATTCTCAAACCTGAATAGTCAAGGGCAAGCGAAAACACTGAAAGTCAGCCTCAACACAGACTGGCTACACAACCACTTACACTCACGAAACCTTGCAATTCTCGACGCGAGGTCAAGAAGGTCCTATCAGAAATCCCACATCCCAGGAGCTATACACGCAGACCTCTTCCACTACTTCGTCCCTGGAACTGACAAGAAAGGACTCCAGCAATTCCACGAGGATCTAGCCAGACGCCTCGGCAACCTGGGACTCACCGGCAAGGAAACAGTAGTCGTCTACGAATCCAGATTCGGAATGCGAGCAGCCCGAGTCGCCTGGATGCTCGAATATGCGGGCTCCCCCAAAGTCTTCCTGCTCGAAGGAGGCTTCCAAGCATGGCGTAAATCCGGCCTCCCGCTCGAAAGGAAACTAAGACAACCAGAGACTAGAACATTCCAGATCAGACCCGTTTCCAAACTCTTGGCAACAGCCGACCACATTGCCTCATCCAAATCACACATAGTCTTGGACGTACGAAGCGAGGGAGAGTTTACTGGCAAAGAGAACAGAGACTGCGACGAGCGCAACGGACGGATACCCGGCGCTAGATGGCTCGAATGGACAAACTTCATCCATGATGGAGAAAGGTTCGAGAACAGGTCCGAGATAGCCAACGTCCTTAAACAGAAAGGCCTGAGAAAGGACGAGGAGATAGTCAGCTACTGTCACCGCGGAGCCCGAGCGGCAACTGCTTTCTATGCCCTACGCTCTATGGGATACAAGAACGCCAAGAACTACATTGGATCATGGCACGAATGGTCCGCCCGAAAGAAACTCCCGGTGGAGCGAGGAGACGGTTCATCAGGACGTGAAAAGGTCCGCGTGGCTTCGAAGTTGAGATAGCAGATCATCCAGATTTCTGTACTCGCCCTCCGGCAACTTCTCAAGAACCACAGAGATTTTCCGAACCTCCTCAGTATCCTGGAAGACCTTCCATCCCTGATCTTTCAATAAGCTAGACTTGGTAGCTGGAAACCGCGCATCTTCGCTCAATATCTCTCTGATAGAGTCAATCCCGACACCGCTCGTTATCCTGGGAAAGTAGCCCTTCTCGACAAATGACTTGACGCGACCAGCATCGCGGTACATGCGGACCCCGTGGAAGGCGAGAATACTTTTCTCGAACTTGGGCTGCGATGCTTTCGACGCGATCTCTCTCAGCTCATTGTCATGAAACTCGTAGATGTTCTCATCGCCCTTCCCAAATAGTCGGCTGTAGAGTATTCTGCCCTCGTACCCAGGCTCATCCTTTGAAAGGTCCACAGAGTGAATCGCTCCATTGTCTTTCATAATCTCCAAGACTTCGTCAGTCGGCCTCCTGTTTCGGAACTCCATGGCTGCCGAGGTCCCATCAACCTTGAATGTCTTGAGAAACTCCTCCAACCGCGGCGCGAGGTCATCCTGCCGAATAGGAGAGCCATCAGAGACGAGGATGGTCATGATCGGTGCTTCAAGGTTTCTGCATACATCTGCCAACCTCTCCAGCAGACGCCGGGACCCAGGTAAGAGCTTCAGGCCGTAATGGTCAACAATTATTCGGGGGCATCTCACCGAGAAGCAAAAATTCTCTGGTACTCTCTTCCGCCATGCCGACGCCACCGAGGCGTTCGCTAATTTGTAGTAGGTGCTGTTCACTTCTACAAAATCAAATGCTTTGGAATAGGCTTCGAGACTGTCCATGTCCGGAACTTGAAAGTAGGCCCATCCCCCAGCTCCTACAAGCAGACCAGACATAGATTCAAGAATCAATCCTTCCCGGTTACTAAGGATAGAGGCGGACGAAGACGGGCCGTTTTCTCCTAGGGACTTCAGGCTGGTCGTATCCAGAATGGGTCGGCGTCTTCTACCCCAGCTCCAGCGAAAGCAAGCTGGGATTCTACAGCAGGATCTTTCCAACGGCCGAGATAGACTCTACCTTCTACGCCTTTCCGAAGGAGGGAATGGTATTGGGCTGGGACAGGTATTCGCCTCGAGGTTTCGTGTTCAACGCGAAGCTTCCCCAGACCGTAACTCATGAGAGACTTGAACGCCTCGGTAGGCCCTTGGAGGAAGAACTGGACCGATTCGCCTCGTTGATGCTTCCCTTGAACAATAGTGGGAAGCTGGGATGTCTGCTGATTCAGCTTCCGCCGAAGTACAAGTATGATCCTGACCATCTGGAAGGGTTTCTATCCGTTCTTCCGCACGGTTTCAAGTATGCCATAGAATTCCGGCACAAGTCGTGGTTGCAGAGTGAGACATGGAAGATTCTCTCGAAATACAATGTTGCATACACAATCGTTGACGAGCCTCTCCTGCCGCCTGATGTTCACGTGACTGCGGATTTCGCCTACTTGCGTTGGCATGGTCATGGTCAGAGGCCCTGGTACGACTATCACTATAGTGAGAAGGAGCTGGAGGAATGGGTGCCGAAGGTGAAGGAAGTTGAAGCGACTGTCAAAACGACATATGGCTACTTCAACAATCACTTCCATGGTTATGCTGTGGAGAACGCGCTCAGCATTTTGAAAATGCTGGACAAGCTCACGCCAGCACAGGAAGAGGCGCTGAAAAGGGCGAGGACTCGCTTGAAGGAGAGGAAGGAGAAGCCGGTGGGCTTGGGAGAATGGACCCGGGGGGGCGATGAGAGGGCGAAGATTGTGGAACTATTGGGATCATTGATGGGCGAGACTCGGCTCGCTCGGTCCTTCACCATTCCAGACGAAGATGTGAATGTTAAGACGGCGAACTCGGACAAGATCGAGGCAGACATCAGAGACTACGGTCTCAGCATGGATATGGCCTCGAAGACCATTGTTCACGACTGTGGCGATTGGGAGCGGTCTATAGAAACGAGACAGTTATGCAAGCACATCGGCAAGGTCCTACTCACTATTCCTGAAGACAGCGCATTACTGTGGGCATCGCAGATTCAGGAGAACATTGAAGCTTGGCACTTCAAACAACCGAAGAAATAGCCGGTCTAATTCTGCCCTCTTCGGACAAGATTCTACTCCAAGTCAGATACGAAGTAATTGAGTGTAGAAAGTGTCCGCGGCTGGTCGAGTACCGAGAAGATGTCGCACGAGACAAGAAGAAAGAGTTTTCCGGTTGGGACTATTGGGGTAGGCCGGTTCCCGGGTTCGGTGACCCTCATGCGTCCTTGCTCATCGTAGGGCTGGCCCCTGCGGCTCACGGTGGAAATAGGACTGGTCGAGTCTTTACGGGGGACCGGAGCGGAGACTTCCTTGTGAGAGCGCTTTACAAGGCGGGGTTTGCCAACCAGCCTCTGTCACAGAACAGAGATGATGGGTTGAGACTGAAGGGTGCATATGTGACCGCGGCGGTGAAGTGCGCCCCACCCGACAACAAACCCACAAGAGAGGAGACTTCGAACTGCGCACAGTATCTCGCCCGGGAAATAGACTCGTTGCCAAGAATGAAGGCCGTTCTATGTCTCGGACAATTCGCCTTCCAAGCTGTAATCAACGCCCTCAGTACGAAGTATGATCTGGGACGATTAGCATCAAAGTTCAAGCATGGTCTGGTCTTGGATATGGGAGAACATGCACCGCTGATTTTCTCCTCCTATCATCCGAGCCCGCGGAACACGCAGACGGGCAAGCTGACGGAGAGAATGTTCCTTTCACTCCTGATGAGGGTTCGAGGAAGGATAGAGACGCCTCGCTCAGCAGCTTGAGTCTCTAGGGTCTTTCCAGTTGAACTTCTTGTCCGACATACTCTTTGGTCTTTGTTTCGGCAAGAAGGAGAAGTTCCCCCACACGTTTGTTCAAGGCCTCAGACATAGCCTTAACAGAACGTGATCTTTCCGCAACTTCCTCTTCCCGCCCCCTAGTCTCGTTAATCTTTAGCAAGATCTCCTTCCGCTGCTGATACATACTCTTACAATCAGGATCGCGAAGAAGCTCCCGCCTGCGAGCCAACAATCGTCTACCCTTCTCCTGCTTCTCCGAAAGATGCCGAGTGCCGATCAGCCCGTTCAATTGTGTCGAGACCCGGCCTGTCTTCCTGGGCTTGAACTCCATCTTTCCCGAGGTGATCGCCTTCTTCATATTCTCCAAGATCCCAGCCAAGAACTGGCCAGTCGCGTTGGACAGGAAGCTCTTGTAAGGCGACTGAATATACATGGACAATGCCTCTCGCTCGTCCGGACCCATCGCATACTCTCCCCTTTGGGCCAAGTCTCCCAGCCTACGCAACGGTCTCTTAAGATGAGCAAGCGTCTCAGAACGAAAGGCCCGACTCTCCTTTCGAAGCTCCTTCTCAATTTCCAAGACCTCCCGGAGATTATCGTGCGCGGTCAATTGATCAACCTGCAACATCAATTCTTTGACCGATGATAGTAATCGTTCGCGTTCCTGGGCCACGCCGCTAGATTCCTCAAGCTTCTCAACCAGCTCCCTCCTCGCACCCGCAATACTCTCCACAATCCCACTCATCGTCCTCACCCTCTGCAAGTTAGAACCATCCCCATCAAGAAACCCAGATAATCGCTCCCCGCTTCTAGCAATCCGATCCAGGACTCCACCGAACGAGCGCTGATCCAGAAGATAGAAGCCTGAAAGCTCACGCGACGCACCATCCCGAAAACTCCTGATCGACCTGCTGGCTCCTGAAAGCCCGTCTTTGAGAATCTTCAGCGACTCCCAGCTCACCTCGGCGGGAATCTGAATCTCCTTCAGACTCGCCCCCGCTTGCTGAGCCGCATGTCCAATCACGCGTGCAGCCCGGTACGAGGCCGCGTCCTTCTTCGTTGCCATATCCCTTTCAGCCTTCCCCGCCAAGCCCTCGTAGAAGCTCTCCGCCTCATTCAACGCTCTTGCCGCTTCATCCACCAGCTTTGCAGCCTTTGATCTAGTGGGACGCAGTACCCTGTCGAGTTCGCTGGATACCCAGGAGCCGTACTCGTCGATGTTCAGTCTCAATTCAACGGACCGGGAGGAGCCTACCTAATCTCCTCGCGCAGATTAATGACTATC
>Ga0209283_10000822_pt1 | contig 16130 bp, 17 predicted proteins | sample CZO8metaG_2_FD_188354 | JGI IMG/M metagenome (GOLD analysis project Ga0209283, IMG submission 188354) | Vadose zone soil microbial communities from the Eel River Critical Zone Observatory, Northern California, USA - CZOApr15con2H1.8 metaG... | ecosystem: Environmental > Terrestrial > Soil >...
ATCTTTGTATACGCGGACGTTCACCCATTCGCGGTAGTCCAAGCCGGCGCGCTTGAGCTTCTTATCTTCCAGGGCGAAACCGAGCGGTCGAATCAAATGCAATCCGGCGCCGATGTTGGCGCATAAACGCATGACATTGCCGGTATTGGGCGGAATTTCCGGTTGATACAGGACGATGTGAAACATGCCTATCCGTATTTGGCGTAGTTCTTGCTCTAGGTTTGCTGGTGTTTTTGTTCGAGTGATATATAACTTAAAGTAACAGCTTAATTCTAAACAAATTCTGTATGTCAGACCTAGTAGCCAAGGCAGTGAAGCCAAAAAAAATTCGCATCGGCGATTTGCTAATCGAACACAAGATTATTTCGCAACAACAGTTAAATACCGCCCTCGCCGAGCAGAAAAAAAGCGGCCGCAAATTAGGCCGCGTACTGATAGAGAATGGTTTTATCAGCGAAGAACAATTGCTGAATTTCCTGTCTCAGCAACTTAATATCCCCTATATCGACCTGAAGCGCTACCCGTTTAAGCCGGAGATCGTACGCCTTATCCCGGAGGCGCATGCCCGGCGGTTCCGGGTGATGGCGCTGGCGGACGATGCGAACGGCTTATTGATGGGCATGGCCGATCCCACGGATATTTTTGCTTACGACGAGCTCGCGCGGGTTTTGCGCCGGTCCTTGTCGCTGGCAGTGGTGAAAGAAGCCGATTTGCTTAAGACCATAGACCTGGTTTATCGGCGCACGGAAGAGATCAGCGGGCTCGCCGCCGAGCTTGAGCAGGAATTATCCGCCTATGATGTGGATTTGGGCGAACTCGCGGTTGAAGGGGTTGCGGATGCGCCGGTAGTCAAGTTATTGCAAACCATGTTTGAGGATGCGATACAGATCAATGCCTCCGATATCCATATCGAACCCGATGAAAAAGAATTGCGCATCCGGTTTCGCCTCGATGGCGTGCTGCGCGTGCAAACCACGGCGGATCGCCGCATTGCCAGCGCTTTAGTCTCGCGGGTCAAATTAATGGCGGGGCTCGATATCGCGGAAAAACGCCTGCCGCAGGATGGCCGCTGTAATGTGCGCGTGCGCGACAAAGGCATCGACGTGCGGCTTTCGACAATGCCGGTGCAGCACGGTGAATCCGTGGTCATGCGCCTGCTTAATCAAGCAAGCGGCATTCTGGAGCTTGAGCGCATCGGCATGCCGAAGACCATGCTCGAACGGTTTCGCCGCATGATCCACAGTCCGCACGGCATGGTGCTGGTAACCGGCCCGACCGGCAGCGGCAAAACCACCACGCTCTATGGGGCGTTAAAAGAACTTAACCAGCCCGCGGTTAAAATTTTAACGGTTGAAGACCCGGTGGAATACCGGTTGCCGGGCATAAACCAGGTGCAGGTCAATCCTAAGATTGAGTTGAGCTTTGGCCGCGCCTTGCGCTCTTTCCTGCGCCAAGACCCCGATATTATCCTCGTCGGCGAAATGCGCGATCAGGAGACCGTCGAAATCGGCCTGCGCGCCGCCATGACCGGCCATTTAGTGTTATCCAGTTTGCACACGAATGACGCTGTTTCTACTCCTTTGCGGCTGATGGATATGGGCGCTGAACCTTATTTAGTGGCCGCGTCCTTGCGTGGCATTGTCTCACAGCGTTTGGTGCGCCGTATTTGTGAGAGTTGCTCCGAGCCTACGCAGTTAACACCGGCGATGCAGGTGGTTTTACAGGCGGAGCTTGGGGAGCGGGCAAATACATTGCAATTCCACCGCGGCCGCGGGTGCCCGCATTGTAACCACACCGGCTATCAAGGCCGCATTGGCGTGTATGAGCTGCTGGAAATGGATGACAATCTGGTTAAGGCATTGCATACAGGTCCAAGTGAGTTCGCGCAGGCGGCTAAACGCCAGGCTGGTTTTCAAAGTTTACGCAGAAGCGCTATTGCATTCGCGGCGCAAGGCATTACGACGATGGATCAAGTCGTGCGCGCGACCTTTGGTCTGGAAGATTAAGGCGTGGCGTTGTTCCAATATAAGGGCCGCAATCCGCGCGGCGAGGCGGTAAGTGGCCATATCGAGGCGACAACGCCCGATGCGGTAGCGCATCAATTGTTCAATACCGGCATTATCCCCATCGACATCATCGAGGCCAAGGCTGGCCAGGATGTGTTGGGCGCCCTGCGTCATAGATTAACCCAGGGCAAAGTACGGCTTGATGAGCTGGTGTTTTTTTGCCGCCAGATGTATACGCTGCTAAAAGCCGGTGTCCCGATTCTGCAGGCCCTGCGCGGCTTGCGCGATTCCACGCAAAATCCGGCGTTAGCGAAGGTGATCGCAAGCATCGGCGAGGGTCTGGATGCGGGCCTGGATTTGAACAGCGCATTAAAACGCCATTCCAATGTCTTCCCCCCACTGTTTGTAAGCCTGATCCAGGTAGGCGAAACCACCGGTAATCTGGAAGGCGCGTTTCTGCAGCTCGCGAAATATCTGGAGCTGGAGAAAGATACGCGCGAGCGCATTAAAGCCGCGGTGCGTTACCCAATTATTGTGTTGGTCGCGATTACGGTTGCGATGTTTATCATCAATCTATTCGTGATCCCCGCGTTCGCCAAAATTTACGCGAGCTTTCATACGGAATTACCGTGGGCCACTCAGATTTTAATCGCCACGTCCAATTTCACCGTGGCTTATTGGTATGTGATCCTGATCGCCATGGTGCTCCTGATCTTCGGCCTACGGATTTATGTAGGCACGCCGGATGGACGCTATCAATGGCATAAATACAAAATTAAATTACCTATCATTGGTAACCTCATCTATCGCGCAATGCTGGGGCGTTTTGCGCGTGCGTTGGCGATCACGATGAAAGCAGGCGTGCCGTTGGTGCAGGGTTTAACAGTGGTCAGCCGCGCGGTCGACAACGATTATATCAGCCAACGTATTATCCAGATGCGCGACGGCATAGAGCGCGGCGAAACCATCGCCCGTACCGCCGCCGCAACCGGTATGTTTCCCGCGCTTGTGATTCAAATGATCGCGGTCGGCGAAGACACCGGTGCGGTCGATGAGTTGATGAATGAAGTAGCGGAATATTACGAACGCGAGGTCGACTATGATTTAAAGAACCTAAGCGCCGCAATCGAGCCGATTCTTATCGTTGCCATCGGCATTCTCGTGCTTATTCTGGCGTTGGGCGTATTCCTGCCCATGTGGGATCTGGCGAAGGCCGCCCGGGGGGGCTGAATGCGCGGATTCACCGCCAACGGCCGCGCCGAATTTATCAATGGCCGGGGGTTTTCGCTATTAGAGCTGGTGGTCGTTGTCACCATTATCTCAATCTTTTTTGCAGCAATAGCTTCACGTCTTTGGGCGCTGCAAGTGGATGCGGAACGGGTGGCGATCGAGCAGACGATCGGTATTCTGGATAGCGCCGTTGGCATAAAAGTTGCTACCCATATAGCAACGGGCGATATTCCTGGATTACGTGCTCTAGACCGCAGCAACCCGATGAATCTGCTGGCTAAGTTGCCGAAGAACTATCTCGGTGAAGTAGACGAAGCCGGCGCCGATATCGAGGATGGCAATTGGTATTTTGATACGCACAGCCATTATTTGGTCTACCTTGTACGTAACAAGAGCTACTTCATCAGCAAATTGGAGGCGCCGGCGCGAGCCAGGTTTGTGCTCCAGCTTATCTATGATGGTAGTAGGACTAATCCAGGTATTGATCGCATCGCCGGGTTACAGCTAGTAGCGGTAGAGCCGTATACCTGGGCGAGGTAAACAAAGTGATACTTAAGTTAACAGCAGTTTAATTATTGGCGAGGGGCACGTCTCCTCAAACTTTATTAGATAGCATTTTCAAATGTAGGAGAAGTGTATGAACAAGCAGCAAGCAGGTTTTACGTTAATTGAGTTGGTAATGGTGATCATTATCCTCGGCATTTTAGCCGCCACCGCGGTACCGCGGTTTGTCGATTTAAGCGGCAATGCGCGCACGGCGTCCGTTCAGAGTCTGATGGGAGCGTTGCGCAGCGCGGCCACAATCGCGAAAGCGACCCAGCTCTCGGCGGGTGCCCTCTCTAACGCCAGCGTTATACTAGAAGGTGTTACGGTGAACATGTCCGGTAACTATCCTACCCCGACCAATTTGGGTATCGATGCGGCCTTGTCGGATTTGAGCGGATTCACGCCAAGCGGCGCGGGTCCCCGCACGTTCACGCTAAGAGCGAACTGTACCGCGGTCTACGCAAACACGGGCACAGGTGCTGCTACGATCACATCTGATTTGTCCGCCTGTTAATTACCTGCTGCGATCAACTGATGGATGCCGATTGGCATCCATCAGTTTTTGATTTTTATATCAGATGCAACTTAGGCCATGGCCGGTAGTTTTTCCGCTTTTTGTCGCTACAGCATTTGGCGTCTCCCTACTTTTTGACGGATTTGAAATCAAATACCTTGGTGCCGCACAAAGTTTTCTGGTTATATGCGCAATAGTAGTCATATGTAAGCGGTACGAACATGGGCTTAGTCTGCCAAAAACGCCATTGGCTTTATTAATCACGCTCTTTTGGCTATGGATTGGTGTTACAAGCCTTTGGAGCCCCGTTCCGGTCGTTAGCATCCTCAATATTTGGTGGCTCGGAAGTCTTCCGCTTGTATTTTGGCTCTACGTGTTATCCCCTGAACAAGAGAAGATATGGTGGTCTACCGTTATATTGTTGTTGTTGATCACGCTCGGTTCAGCTTTTTATGCCTTTTATCAATTCTTCGCGCTACATCAACCGCCACGTTCGCTGTTTCTTAATATCAATTCCCACGCGGCGTTGTTGAATATTATTGCGTTGCCTTTAGCAGCCTACTGTCTTATTTCATATAAAGAGCGCCGAAGGGCGCTCTCAATTATTTTAACCATCACGCTCTTTGTATTGGTATATGCGGTTGCGCTTACCAAGGGCCGCGCAGCCGCGCTAGCGCTTATCTTTGGAATGGCTATTCTGGCCTTCGTCGGCTGGAGGCAGCGAGTAAAAGGAGGTGCGGCAGTATTGATAGGACTCATTGCGCTTGCGTTGTTACTCGCAGACTATAGTTGGCGTGGGGCCGTTATTGAACGTCTGGAAACATTATCAGACCTTAACGCAGCAGGCTTTACCCGTTTTATTATTTGGCAGCAGGCGTGGGAATTACTAAAGAACTCGCCTTGGTGGGGAACTGGAATCGGAACATTTTCTCTTCTTTTCCCGCCATTTCGTCATGCGTTGGACAGCAGTGCCGGTTTTTACGTTCATAACGATTATCTGCAATTGTGGATTGAGGCCGGTATACCGGCACTGGTTTTATTGTTTTCGATCTATTCCGTCGTTTTATTAATGTTTCTGCGCGCACAGAAAAGCGAAAAACTAACGTCGAATATCAAGATTGAAACCGCCGGCCTATTCGCCGGACTGTTTGTTACCGCTGCACACAGCACACTTGATTTTAACTTTTACATCATACCGATATTAATTACCGCAGGACTAGCATTGGCGCGTCTTCACATTTTATTGATGCAAAATCAATCTCGCACGCTGGAGTTTTCCGTATCGCGTTTATTCGGTGCAAGGGCCTATTACATGGTCATCGTTTTACTGGGCCTTTTCCCTTTAACATATTTTGTTGCGATGAGCCTGCATGAGATCGAGTATCAAAACGGTTTAAACGAAGCGGAGACAGGTAATATCCAAGGGGCAGACCTTTCCTTCGTGCGCGCGCTGCAATTCGCGCCGCTTTCCGCCAACGTCTTGCTGACCCGTGCCGACTTGTACCGACATGCGATCGTCGGTCTTCCAAAGACGGAGCAACAGAAAAAGCTTGATTTGTTTAAAGCAGCCGACATTTGGCTGAAGAAAGCCGAATCAATCAATCCACTAGAACCGCAAATTTTTTCGGTAAGGGCGCAGCTTTATCAGGATAATCCCTTATACCTCGGCGATCATTGGCAAAAGCAGGTCGAACAAAGCTATCGCCATGCGCTGCAAATTAATCCACGCTTTTTCCAAGGGCGCGTGCTATATGCCAAATTTTTAATTAGCCAAGGCCAGCCGAAACTTGCGCATGAAGTTCTCGAAGACGGTATGCGTTACTGGTATTTTCCCTCCGAGACGATAATCCCTTACTATATCTTAACCGCCAAATTGCGATTCCAGGCAGGCGAAAAGGAACAAACGAAATTACTACAACAGACAATAGAAGAAATCCTGCTCGCCAATGGGTGGACCCGTACTTCTCAACCGGCGGAACCTAAGGTGAAGCTTATTCACTAGTTTTTCTCCCATGGCCCTTATTTCAGGCACTTTCGCTTATTGACTTGTCGCTAGAAGTTTCTAGGCTTAAGTCATACGTTTGGTCTAATTTTTGCAGCTTAATCGAATAATCACAGGGCCGGTTAATCAAAATGCGACAGATGCAGGGGTTTACCCTGGTTGAGTTAATTCTGGTGATGGTATTGGTCGCCATACTTGCTGCCGAGGTGATGCCGCGGCTGCCTGATAATACGCTCAATCTCAGCGCGCAAGCAGAGCAACTCGCGAGCGACATTCGGTTGGCTCAATCGATGGCGATGACGCGCGGGCAACGATTTGGCATTAAAATTAACGCGAACCCTACCAATACCTATCAGATCGTTGATCAGAACGGTAACGGCACTGTTGTTCATCCTGTCACAGGCAACACAACAGCCATCAATCTCGCCAGCACCGTGGCCACGACCAACGCGTTAGTCGAATTTGACGGTAAGGGCAAACCTTACACTGACGTGTTAACGCCCCCTACAGCGTTAGCCGGTACGGCGACAATCACTTTGACTAAAAACGGACAAGCGCGCACGGTAACGGTTGAGGTCGAAACCGGAAAAGTATCCATTCCCTAGGCTGATGAATAATCCAGGTAAAGCAACGGTGGCGATAGACATTAAACAGAGCGGTTTGAGTCTCGTGGAAATGATCATTTTCATCGTGGTTGTTTCGATTGCAGTCTCCGGTGTGTTGCTTGCATTCACTTCTACTCTACGCGCTGCGCCTTCACCAAACCAAATAACGACCGCGACCCAACTCGCGCAGGAGCGCATGGAGTTAATCTTAGCCCAAAAAAGGGCGGCGGGCTTGGCAACTTTTGTCGATCCATGCGTTCCAGGGCCGGGGCCGGCTATTTGTATAACGCCAACCGGCTACGCGATACCCAACCCGATCATCAACGGTGTCTGGCTTGGGAATCCCATCACAGATTTCAAGTTGGTGACAGTAACCGTGACCGATTCCGCCAACAACCAGCTCATTCAGCTACAAACGGTAGTTGCAAACTATTAATCGCGCGAGGGGTAATTTTGAACTTTTGTCAATATCAGATAAAGAACGTTGCGCCTGTCAAAGGCTTCACTTTGGTGGAGATGGTGATCGTTATTGTGATTACCGGTATCGTGGCTGCGATCGGAGCGTTAATCGTTAATCGCGGTTTCGGTTCTTACTTCACTCAGAAAGATATTACGGGTGTTGATCAGCAGGGCCGTCTTGCGCTTGAACGCATGACGCGCGAGTTGCGAATCGTGCGCGCACGCGCCGACTTACCCGCGGTTTTGTCTTCATCCAGCATCACATTTACCGACACCGATGGCAATAATATCACCTATTGTCTTGGCACCGCGCCGGCTTGTGGCGGCGGTACTTCGTTGTTGCGCAATAGCCAAGTGCTCGCAGATAATGTAACGGCCTTTAACCTCTCTTATCTCACAAGTACGAATGTATCTACGACAAACCCAAATCAAGTTTCCCTTATCTCGATCGCCATCTCAGTAAAGCAAAACACCATTAACGCCGGTGTTCGCAACACTGTCAGCCTGCGGAACCTTTTACCATGAGCGGCATAAAGAAAATAACAAAGTCCGGTGAAACGCATGCGAGTGAGAAAAGAATACTTTACGGAAAACAGCGCGGTTTCTTGCTTGTTGCCGCCATTGTTTTGATTGTGGTCTTGGCCTTTTTCGGCGTGGCTGTCACCTATATGTTTGTCGGCGATGCCACCGGCAGCACCGGCCATCTCAGCTCGGCGCAAGCGCTCTTTATCGCCGAAAGCGGTATCGAGTTCGAGCAGCGCAGCCTCGCGCAAAACGTGGATTGGTACCGCAGCACCAGCGATCCGACTGCAACGACAACAAATAATGTGGGCCAAGGCTCCTTTTCTGTATTCCATAACCTGCCAGCGACCGAGCTAACTAAAAGGATGAATGCTGGCTCCGCTGCGGATATTAATGTTTTTACGACTCTGCGATTTGCCACTCCTTTTCCCCCGGCTACACCTTCGCTTTGGCTTCTTATAGATGATGATCCTGCCGGGAACGGGGAGTTCGTGAGCTATACTGGCACCACGGCGACTACTTTTACTGGTGTCACACGGTATGCCACAGTTGGTACTGTAACAAGTACTGCCGGCACCGCACACAATCGCGGCGACAATGTTTACCCTGTGACCACGCTTGGTGTTGCCCTTACCGGCGGTGCCGGCAACTGCCCGACTGTCCCAAACCCATTCACCATTACTTATCATCCCAAATTTTTAAGCGCCGGGACAATCACTGTTTTTCATTTCAACGGCGTATCGATTGATCATGAGGAAATAACCTATTCCAGTGCTACTGCAAACGCCGCACATACTACGATTACTTTATCAGGGGTGCAACGGTGCCAAAATACCCTAACGCCGACAGCGATTGCTGCCGCAGTGGGAGATCCCGTGGCGCCGATAGTGGCTAATGTCGGCGATAAGGATTTCGAAGCGGAGATCGTTTCAATCGGTACGGCGAATGGCGCTCAGCGTCAAGAGTATAAGACGGTGCAAAGGCAACAGTGAGGTGAGATTATGAAAAACTCCATCTGCCGTTATTTCATCTTATTCGCATGTCTCGTGCTTTGGCAGATACCCGTTTATGCCGCGCGCACCTTCACCGCGGTGCAAACCAGCCCTTCGCCCGCAGAGTTTGATATGGGCACGGTCTCCGCCGGCACCTTTCGGATAGCAAACACGAGTACGGGCGCCAACTCTACCGAGAATATTACCTCAGTGCGGTTTCGCCTTAACACGGGGACTACCTTTTCCAGCGCTACCGCGCCCGCAGGCTGGACCATTGCTACACTTTCCGGTACCACCCTCACGCTGACGGCAAACACATTTGCTAACGGGATTCCGTCTGGGAGTTTTGTTGATTTTCCGATTGTATTCAACATACGATCGACCTCGGCGGATACGACGGAAAGGTTCCGCGATGTGCGCGCAACATTTACAACCACCGGTGGTGCGACCAGTAACGTCACCGGCAACATTCCCGCGCCGGGATGGACACTGAAGTCGCTCGTGGTTGTTTTGACGCCGTCCGCCACGTCGGTTCCTAGGAGTTGCGCGTTCACACTCACCATGCAGGTGACGAATAAGTCGACTTCAAATATTACCAACGTGACCTCGGTACCTAAGCCGCCGACGATTACGACCACCGGCGGCACCAATGCAACGACCCCCTCCAATCCGGCGAACTTTAATTTGAGCGCGGGCGCCAACAACTCGTTTGTGTGGACATACAACACGAATAATACCGCGGGAACAATTACTTTTACCGCCTCCGCCAGCGACGGCGCGGGTCATACGTCACGGACGATTACATCAGCCGTTATTACGGTGACTACTTCATCCTGTTTTACGGCTACCTTTACTTTGCCGCCTGCGGGAGGAGCCTGTATTTATAGTGGCGATACCGCTACCTTCACCGTACATGTCGTTAATAACACCGGCGGCACGTTGACTAACGTTCAGCCCTCAGTACCGACTAAAGGAGGCACAGCGACGATAGGCACTTTGAGCCCGGCTACGCAGACTGCAGCAACTCTTGCGAATGGCGGCACTGTGGATTTTACCTGGACCGCCCCGATCACGGGGAATGTGGATGATACCTATTTTATATCGACCACGGTCACTTCCACGGGCGGCAGTAACCCTTCAGCATCGGCAAAATCGGACACGACTGCGGATATTAAAGGATACCTCGTGCAGCCACAGCCGTTACCTAACGTCAATGCTTCCAGCAATAATCAGGAGATAACATTGTCGGTAGCAAATCATGCCTGTAACAATGTAAGTAGCATCTTGGTTGCGACCCCGGCGGGCTGGACCTGGAATGGAGATTCTTATTCTTTGGTTAATGGTATCGATAGCGGAGCTTCAGCTTGGACTGTCACTCCCAGCGGCCTTAATGCGCTTTTTACTGCGCCTGGTGGCAATCAGTTAACGGTAGGGGCTACTGCTGAGTTGAGGCTAACCTACACAATACCTAGCACAACGGGGACTGCCACGTTTAATTTAACCGTCACGGACAACACGAGTCTTTCTAAGCCGGCAAGCGACTCAGTTAACGTGAATACTTTTAATAGTGGATCACCTAACCCGAATGCCACTAATACTGGCACTTGGCGCGAGCAGTTTTAATCGCCGGTTGCGGGTGCTGATTTTTCCGCTATTACGCGGCGCCCAACATTGCTCAGGCAATCAATGTGGTCTATAGTCAATTGAAACTACAAGAACTATAAAAACTCAACGCATTCGACCACTCATTTCAGTTGTAGGGAGAAGATCATGAAACTCACGAAATGCTCGCGCTTTCCTTGGGCGCGGTTGGTACTCTTGGCTCTAGCAAGTCTGATATTCGCCACTCCTGCGTGGGCGGTGGACTACACCCTCACGGATCTTGGCACTTTGGGTGGTACGAGTAGCCGTGCCTTAGGTATCAATAACAAGGGACAAGTGGTGGGAGGCGCCAGTATCGCAGGTGACACCGCAAGTCACGCTTTTCTCTGGAGCAACGGGGTGATGATTGACCTCGGCACGTTGGGCGGGAGAAATAGCGTTGCTACCGCTATCAGCGACAACGGCCAAGTTGTAGGTGGAGCGCAAACCAACACCGGAGTACTACACGCTTTTCTCTGGAGCAACGGGGTGATGACTGATCTGGGTACGTTGAGCGGAGCGAATAGCGGTGTGGCTACTGCCGTCAGTCAGAACGGCCAGATGGTGGTGGGAAAATTCGTTTTCCCCCCTGATCCGACGACTGTGCCGGAACACGCTTTCCTCTGGAGCAACGGGACGATGACCGATCTCGGGACCTTGGGCGGAACATTTACGCGAGCCTTAGGCGTCAACAACAGTGGGCAAGTCGTCGGTCTATCCTTCATTGCAAACGGTGCGTTTGTGCCGTTCCATGCCTTCCTCTACAGCAACGGTGTAATGGCCGATCTCGGGACCTTGGGCGGATTGACCAGTAACGCTGTCGCTATTAACGACAACGGCCAAGTGGCCGGTATTTCGGACATCGATCAAATAACTCAGCATACTTTTATTTATAGCAATGGGGTGATGACCGACCTCGGGACCCCACCCGGAACCACAAGCTTCCTTGCAATCAGCATCAACAACAAAGGTCAAGTGGTGGGAGACGCATATGGCAATGGGATCGACAACAGTGGTTTCGCCGGTTCCTTTCTTTACAGCAATGGAACATGGACACGGATCCCTCTAGAACCAACGGCGATTAACGACAACGGTCAGATTGCCGGCGCCGGTTTTTTTGGCCCACATTTTACTGTATCACACGCCTTCTTGGCGACGCCTGCCAATAACAGCTGCGGTGTTCAGGTTACACGAGAAGGCCAGGCGGACCTGCCCTGGGGGCCAGAACCCTACGACCACAGGCCTGGTTTTACGATCGGCCAACTAGGATGTGCAATGACTGCATTATCCATGTCACTGAATTTTGTTGGGGTGGTAAACAACCCCCTCACCCTCAACGACTTCATGACTAAATTCGATACGGATTATCTTAGGAATGGAGGTGTAAACTGGGGACCTGCAACCCGCGATGCTTCGGATCCTACTAATCCGGCTTCATCATTTCCAAAGCCTAAGCAAATGCGTTTTGACACGCTGGGTGGTGCAAAATATTCTCGGAACGATTCGATCCTCAGCCCAACCGGAGCATTTAAGCAAGTTAATGACGCACTCTGTGGTATTGATCCACATCCGGTGATCGTAGGTGTTGCGGGCCTTAAGCCTAATAACTGTGTTCCTTCCGGTGGTCTTCCAGCTCCAAGCGACCCCGGGCATTTCGTTCTTGTTACGGGAAAACAGATTGACTCAGGTGGAACACTGCACTATTCGATTATCGATCCTAGCTGCGCATCAAACACGAGTTTGGATGTGTTCAATAATGAATTTGTGACGCGGGGCGTAGTTAAGGATCCGCCTGGCGATATTAGTGAACTGGATATTGGTGTTGATAACAACGCGGATCTCATAGTGGCCGACCCAACTGGAAATCTAACTGGCCGCGATCCGAACCTTGGAACCATATTGCAAGCAATTCCGGGTTCCGCCTATTTCTCGGATTCGATAGACGACGATGTGACGGGTATGTCGGGGACCAACGTTGATCGTCAGATCCCAATATTTCAACCCCAGCAAGGCACTTTTAATATCAACGTGAATGGGACAAAACTCGCCACCTATTCGTTATCGATTCGAGCCTTTTCGCAGGATGGCAGTGCGCAACCGTCTATTTTGCTGCAAGGTGTAGCAGGGCCCGGCTCAACCACGTTGTACCGAGTACAGTTTGCTTCGTCGGCGGGTTCGGTGTCTTCCGCTGTCCTGCTGGCGAGCTTTAATAGCACCTTGGCGGATATCAATAACCTTCTTCAACTCGGTCTGATCGACAATCAGGGAGTTGCGAATTCCCTGTCTCAGAAGATCAAGGCGGCACAGAAAGCTACCGGACCGGCAGTGACAAATATCCTAAATGCGTTCATTAATGAAGTGAACGCGCAGGCGGGGAAGCACGTCACCGGTGTCGCCGTTCAGATACTTTTACAGGATGCCGCATCTTTGATTAGTCAGAATGGACACTGATCGCCCTAATCACGGGGATGTCATCGCTCGTGACTTCCGGTTTCAGGATAGCTGCATCCCAGATTTGCTGTACGGCCGGATCAACGATACGTATTTTGCCGAAATATTCTTTATAGAATCCCCGATCCCGCGTCAGTAGGCGGTCGCACTGGGCGAGGGCGTGCGCACCGATTAAGAAATCCATCGCTATGACCTGCGTCGGTTTTTAGGAATTAGGGAGTATTGCGAAACCGCTTAACGCGGCCGCGCCTTTATCAAAGGAGATGGTTTTTTCGCATCCCCTCGCGCGATTGACGTGCGCGATCAGGCAGTCGGCGAAATCGGCTTTCGTGCCTTGGTAATATTTTAAGGCCGCCCATGCGTGGTCAACATTTTCGATCTCAAATTCGGTCGTCGTCAGGATTTTTTCAATGACCCCCGCGATCTCCCGCCGATCGTATCCATACGCGGCATCGAGCACCCACACTAATTCACAGAGTACGATCGAATTAATAAAGCAGTGATTGGCTTCAATTTGTCGCGTGGCGACCGCGGCCTGGCGCGCGTTGTCTTGCGCCAGGTATCTCACCAACACATTGGTATCGAGACCAATCACCGCCGGCGGCTTGCGTGTCGCGTAATGGCCGCGTTCATTGCCTCAACGGTAACGGGTTTTTGGCCTTTTCGCCGCAGAATACCCTTGAGTTCGCCGACATGGAGCGTGGCCGGTTTTAGCAAGATCTCACCGGTTTGCGTGATCACAAAATCGACCCGGTCGCCGGTTTCCAAACGCAATTGGTCTCGCACTTCCTTTGGTATGGTGATTTGGCCTTTGGTAGTAACCGTTGCGCTTGGCATATTTCTTACCTAGGAGAAATTCCTTACTTAATAGTAAGGAAATTAAAGTGGATGTCAAGCACGGTATCGATATTTCCGATGCATCGCTTTTATCCTTGGTGGTACCGCCAACCCTAATGATATACCTGAATTTTACGCAATACGCACAGATCGCGCTTGTATAGTGCCACTATACAGGTTACAATATGTTTAAATGATTAAGCGGATCCGCCATAAAGGATTGAAACTTTTTTACGAGCAAGACAAAAAGAGTGGTATCAAGCCAGAGCACGCTAACCGATTAAGATTGATATTGTCCATGTTAGACGCAGCGCGCGAGCCGCACGACTTAAACTCTCCCGCGCTTGGTTTACACCCTCTTCAGGGCGATCTGAAAGACCACTACGCGCTATGGTTAGCGGCAATTGGCGCGTAACCTTCCGTTTCGACGGCCGCGATGTTACCGATGTGAATTGTTTAGATTATCACTATTGATAAATGCAAAAGTAACGTCCTATCTCGCATATTGTCACGTAGGATGGGTAGCGGCCGCTCCTGCGCATCCCTGCGCTCGCGACGCACAGGGAGGTGCAAGTGTCGCGGGAGGCAGGATGCCGAGAGCGACCGGCATTCGTACATCCTGTACAGCGGAGCGGACCCATCAAATCTATGATTTTGTTGGGTTCGCCGGTCGCTCAAACACATCCCTGTGTTTCGCGACACTCGGGCTCCTGCCCAGCGCTACCGCGGCTTAACCCAACCTACATTGATCATTGTTAAAGATCGGACATTACTTATACATGGATCAATAGTCTAACTATTCTTCAACCCGGACGCGCAGACACGCGCGGTTAGTTCAGGTGTTAATAATTCAGATCACTTATACCGATGCTTAAGGCGATGAAATCGGGCTCCAAATCCCGTTACACCGTCGGCCTGATCGGCACGCTGCTCGGCTCCTTACTCATTGGTTGGTCACCGACTTTTGCTCGGCCCCGACCTGGATTGGCGGTTTTAGCTTTCGTTTTTTATTGGGAGGCTACACTTAAATTTGACGTAGACTTCCACCAATTAGGACGTTTATTTAATGAGCCCACATTCAAGGGGATCGATGAACAATGAAAAACCGAGCTGCCATTGTCCTTCTTTTTGTTGTTGTGGCTGTGAACGCCGAAGAGAAGAAGGAACTTGTCCTATCGCTCCATGACCGTGTGATCGCGACATACAATTTCTTACCGCGAAATCTCGACAGTAATGCCCGAGACGCCAAATCGAAGGAACTCGATGCTTTCTGGGAGTACGTCCAAGCTCGCGGGCCGCAAGGTCTTGAGGAACTGAGACGGGAGCTTCGTCGGTCTGATTTGCCGGTCTTCTTTAACTATGACGGCGCAAAACTGCTACTTTCCTTGTCGAAGGCACGCGAAGACCAAAGCCTGGCGCTTGTGGCAATCGGTAGAGCAGACTTGCGTGACATCCAGTGGACAGACTACTTCTACACCGTGCATTCCATGGCCGTGGATGGCCTCGACACGACAGATGCGGCATTAAAGATTTTGGGAGTGCAGTTTCGTGTGGTTGTGCCCCAGCACGCGCTTACGTTGGGTCAGGACTTCTGTTTGCTCTATCTCTTACTGCCAACCGATGAGTTGTTCTATCTTGACAAGCTTGAACGTCGCCTGTTTCAAGAAAAGGACGTTACCGCAATTAAGTCTGTTCTACTCGTGCTTGGGTATACTGTCACTCGTAAGGGCGATGACGCCATTAAACGTTTTTCTGAGGACGCCAGCAAGGCAGAAGATGCCCGCGCCTACGCCAGAAATATTATGGATGATACGAAGTCAGTGGCCAAAGCGGCGCTCGTGGGCCGGTCCACCGGTTCATTTGATTCATTGAAAGCAGAACGACGCAAACTCTTGGCGCGTGTCAGTGACGAGGCGTTACTTGAGCTGGAGCAGCTACAAGTGGAGCTACGACACCAATGAGGCTGTCCATTTTATAGTTAGGCGAATATTATTTTTATGGAGTTTAGAGCAGGCATTTACGCAACTGGATATTTCGGCCACGGTCTTACCACTCTTTTTTTACTGGTGGTTTGTGTCTTTATCTATATCGGGGAATATAATGCGGCAAGTGTACTGGCCGGTGTTGTCACTATTACAGTAGCTCGGTTGTACACCAGAAAAATGTCATTCGATGACCATGTATTTCGCTACGATGGCTGGTTTGGTTTTATTGAGATTCCCTACTCAGAAATCGTAAAAGTGGAGAATTCGAGCAGCCTCGGATACCCGATAGATCGATGGTGCGGCCCATTTGAATATCGCGTGACAACGAAAGGTAAAAAGT
>Ga0209283_10000828_pt1 | contig 16007 bp, 12 predicted proteins | sample CZO8metaG_2_FD_188354 | JGI IMG/M metagenome (GOLD analysis project Ga0209283, IMG submission 188354) | Vadose zone soil microbial communities from the Eel River Critical Zone Observatory, Northern California, USA - CZOApr15con2H1.8 metaG... | ecosystem: Environmental > Terrestrial > Soil >...
GTCCTGCATGGAGCCCTGAACGAGGACTTGTTCATGGAAACCAGTTTCTGCGGCGAGATGTTTGTCATGTTCGCCAAGGTGCTCCCGTTCCTTAAAGAGTTGCGTGAGAAGATGAGGATGCCCGAGTTCATGGCCAACACAGAAAAACTGATCAACGGCTCGGAAAGGGGACGCGAGCGCCTGAAACAGTTCGAAGAGCGCCTCTCCGCGCGACGCAAGATGATGGCGGAAGCCGCGGTTGCGAAGGCCAGTTAGTTTTCTGAAGGCGTCATCGAGTAGCTTTCAGGCCTCGAAGGATCTGGCCTGCACTAGCCGAAATACTGGTCCGACTGCTTAACCTTACGAAATGTACTCTCGGATGTACTCATCCTTAGACTGCGCCAATTCGTGCACATCCCCATCGAAGATCACTTTGCCATCGCGCAGGATCAGGAAGCCCATTGGCACTTCCCCGCGAGCGCCTGGTGGCAGCGGCTTCATCTGGTTTGCCTTTCGATCGAAATAGTGGTTGGCCATGGTGAAGGCATCTTGCAGCCGGTGAGTGACAAGAAGCGAACTGGTCTTGTACACATCCCGCTGTTTCACGACTAGCTCGATGATAGTGTTCGAAGTAACCGGGTCCAAGCCGCCAGTAGGTGAGTCGTAAAGGATAATTTCCGGTTGTGTGACGATTGCCCGTGCAATGGCCACGCGCCGGCGCATTCCGCCGGAAAGCTCTGAAGGAAACATGTCCACGGTGTGTTCCAACTCCACGAAGCTCAATGCCTCCCGCACGCGGCGCTCGATTTCGTCTTCAGACACATTGCCTTCTTCGATAAGCCGGAATGCAACGTTTTCCCGCACCGTGAGCGAATCGAAAAGCGCGCTTTCCTGAAAGACCATGCCGATCTTGCGCCGCAGATCAAATAGCGCTTCTTCGCTCAGCTCAGTTACGTCCTCGCCCAGCACATAGATGTGCCCATCATCCGGCTTTAGCAGCCCCAGCGAGAGCTTCAGGATTGTGCTCTTTCCTGAACCCGCTACACCGAGAATGGCCTTAGTCTCGCCCTTCGCGAGCTGGAAGGAAATTCCATCGAGCACCGGCTTCCTTTCGAAGGCGATGGAGACTTGCTCAAATACGATGCTGGGCGAGGAGGCATCCTGTAAAGATTTCAGAGCACTTTCGACCGGGATCGGGGGTGCGGTCATCGCTCATCTATAGCCAAAGATTGTCATCACCAGCCTGGTGATGAAAAAATCCAATATGATAATGAGAATCGAGGATGCGACTACGGCTTGGGTAGTCGCACGGCCCACACCTTGCGTGCCTCCGCGAGCGGAGAGTCCGTAGTAACAACCGACGGTGGCGATGATGAAGCCGAAAAGCACGGGCTTCACCAAGCCGGTGAAGACATCGCGAAACACCAGAATCTGCCAGGCGGTACTCCAGTACTGGTGCCAGTCCATGCCGAACATCAGGCTGGATACCGCCCCGCCCCCGGCTAGTCCACAAGCATCCGAGATGATGGTCAAGAAAAAAAGCATGAAGACAGTAGATATAACGCGCGGGGTCACCAGCTTTTTTGTCGGGTCCGTGCCCAGGGCCCGCATGGCATCAATTTGCTCGGTCACGACCATGGATCCCAGTTCGCTGGCCATGCCAGAAGCATTCCGCCCGGACACCATGAGGCCGGTAATTATCGGGCCCAACTCAGTCACCATTCCCACCGCCACCAGTTGCCCGATAAGGGACAGCGACCCAAACCTTTGCAATGTGTTTGCGCTATTCAGCGCCAGCGCACCCCCAATAAAGAATCCGGTGAGCACGACGATGGGAAGTGATCCTACACCGATCAGGTCTGCCTGCTGGATCAGATCGGCTACGTAGAGCGGGCGGCGGAACAGGTTGGCGACCGAGCGGGCGGCCAGAAGAGCATAGTCCTGAACGGCCTGGACTTTGTCTCTGGCGAAGTCTATGGCGAAGTCAGTAGGAGAAATCAGTTCCATGCGATGTGAAACGCGGCCGTGCCATCATGCCGTGCCCGTTCTGTCGGAACTATAGCAGAGGCGAAGGAAGCTTTCAGCGGTCAGTGCCCAGCTTTCAGACTCCAGGAACCAAGTACTTACCGGTCGCAGCGCCGTGGAGGATGGAAATCACCATCAAGGAAGAGAGCAGCGCCTACGATGGAGCGTGAAAAGAGAGATGAGGGATGGAACACTGATACTGAGAGCTGAAACGTGAGAGCTGGGAGCTGAGAGCTGAGGGCTTCTACTCCCGTCCCTTCTTCTTGATCTCAATGTTCAGCCGCTTGATCTTTTGATTCAGAGTGGAGAGCGGCACACGGAAGCGCTCGGCGGCCTCGGTTTGGTTCCAGCGGCATTTTTCCAGCATACCGGTAATGATGCGCCGTTCGCAGTCTTCCATGATGTCGAACAACGAGGCGTCGGGACGGTGCTCCAGCACGGGGAATGGGGTGCCCCTGCCCGCGATATGGTCAGGGAGAAGATCAATGCTGATTTCTGCGCCGGAGGAAAGCACGACCGCGCGTTCAATGACATTCTCCAGTTCGCGAACGTTACCAGGCCAGGAATAGGCCAGGAGCGGGCGCAGTGCTTCGGTGGTGACCCGGCGCAACGGCCTCTCGTTTTCTTCTGAATATCTTTTGAGGAAGAATTCCACCAGCAGAGGAATGTCTTCCTTGCGTTGACGCAGCGGCGGCAGGTCCACGGTGATGACGTTCAAGCGGTAGAAGAGGTCCTCGCGGAACTTGCCGTCGCGCACCATTTGCTGCAGGTTGACATTGGTGGCCGCGATAATGCGGACGTCCACTTGGAGTTCGTGCACACCACCGAGGTGCATGAACTTGCGATCCTGGAGCACGCGCAAGATCTTGCTCTGCGTTTCCATGCTCATGGTGCCGATCTCATCTAGAAAAAGGGTTCCGCGATCAGCGATTTCAAACAGGCCCTTCTTGGACGCGATGGCGCTGGTGAAGGCGCCTTTGACGTGGCCGAAGAGCGTGGATTCCAGCAGATCCGGCGGCATGGAACCGGTATTTACCGGAACGAATGGCCGGTCGCGACGCGGTGAATTCAAGTGGATGGCTTTGGCAATGAGTTCCTTGCCGGTTCCGCTTTCCCCTTGCAACAGCACCGTGGAGCGGCTGGGCGCGACTTGCGTGACCAGATCGAAGATCTTGAGCATCGGCTCGCTTTTTCCCACGATGTTTTCGAAGTTGTAGCGCTGCTTGAGGGCGCGCTTGAGCTGGATATTTTCTTCCTCTGCCCGGCGCCACGCTACGGCCGCTCGCACATCGGCCAGTAGCTTTTCGTTGTCCCAAGGCTTCTGGATGAAATTGGATGCCCCAAACTGCATTGCCTTCACCGCGTTCTCGACGGTCCCGTAGGCAGTGATCATGATGATGCAAAGTTGAGCATCGTGAGCTCGTAGGTGGGCGAGCACTTCCATCCCATTTCGATCTGGTAGCGCGAGGTCGAGCAGAACCAGGTCGAAGGGCCGGTCCTCAACGCGGGCGAGACCCTCTTCGCCGCTGCCGGCGGCTTCCACGTCATAGCCTTCCAATTCCAGCAGTGTCTGTAACGATTCCCGGATCTCGGCTTCGTCATCGATGATCAGTACCGTGCCCGTCGACGACGAAGGTACCTCACTCAAGTTGCGGCGCGAAATGATGGCGAGTTCAGACATTGACAGCCTTCCTGGTCATGGGGAAATCCAGGTAAAACGTAGTTCCTTCGCCGGGACGGCTCTCGACCCGAATCTTTCCCGCATGTTCCTGGATAATGCCGTAAGTAACCGAAAGGCCCAGACCCGTACCGCGGCTTTGGCCTTCCCTGGGGGATGTTTTCGTGGTGAAGAACGGATCGTAGATGCGCTGAATGTACTCCTGGGCAATACCGGTACCGGTGTCGGAAATGACGACACTGGCGCCTTCCCCATTTGAAGTGGCAATCCGGAGGGTGCCGCCATTTGGCATGGCGTCCTTGGCATTCAGGAACAAGTTGAGGAACACCTGCTGCAGCCGGCCGGTGTTGCCCTGAATCAGCGGGAGGCGTTCGCCAAGCTCGTCCTGCACCCGGATCTTGGTGGTCTTGAATTGGTGCTCGAGCAGTGCCAGCGTATCCGTTATTACTTTATTCAGGTCAACATCCCTGAACTCGGTACCGCTGGTGCGCGAAAAGTTAAGCAGATTGTTCACGATTTCTGAGGCGCGGAAGGTTTGACGTGTGATCTTCTCCAAAAGCGCATTCTTCTGCGGGTCAGTGTGCAACTGTTTCGAGAGCATCTGCGCGTAGGATGAGATGACCGCAAGCGGTGTGTTTACCTCGTGGGCCACACCAGCAGCCAGCAAACCGATAGACGAAAGTTTGTCGGACTGAGAGAGCTGAGCTTCCAGTTCTACCCGCTCCGTGATGTCGTCCATGATGATCAGGCGGCCGATGACGTTGAACTTTTTCGTGACCAGCGGAGTGATGGCGACGTTGACGATGCGAGTTTCCCCGGTCGGCGTGGCGAGGCGGAACTTGTACAAATTGTGGATGCCGGCGTTCTGCCGTACACGATAGAACTCTTCTACAAAATCGGCCGGGAAGACTTCGCCCAGGGGGCGGGTCAGGGCCTGCCAGCGCGGCAAGGCGTACATGACTTCCATCTGCGAGTTCCAGGACTCGATTCGGTCCGCCAGATCCACCGCCAGCACACCGATGTTAACGGACTCCACGATGTTCTCATTGAAGTCCTTGAGACGCTCGTATTGCGCAACCTTCTGTTCGAGCGAGGCGTAGAGGCGCGCATTCTGGATGGCGATCCCGATGTAGCCCGCCAGCGTCTCCAGTAACTCCACGTCTTCGCTGGTGAGGAAGTCGCCTTCGACCGTTTTGCCCAGACCAAGCACTGCGACGGTCGTGTGCTGCGAACGGCAGGGGATGTAATAGTTCAAGTCCAGTCGGGAGATCGCTTGCTGGGCAGCGGGGGCTTCTCGCGGTACTTGATGGGTGTTGTCGAAAAACAGATGCCCCATTTTCAGTTCCGCCCGTTGCACACTGAGAAAGCTCAGGTCAGGACTGCTGGTTTCGGCCATACCGAAGGACTTGGCCAGTACGAACGTCTGCAGCGGGGCTTCGCCGGTGGACAGGAAAATTGCCATGCGATCCACCAACAGTGTTCGCGAGAGCCGATCTACAACCGAAGTAAGCATGGTGTCGAGATCGGTCTCCGTGCTTAATTCACGGCCGAACTCAATCAATGTTCTCCGGTAGTCGTAACGGGTCCGGTAAAAGAACTGGTCGAGGCGATCCTGGATCCACTTGCGAAGCGGGTCGAACAACACTGCCGTAATCACTATCGCCAGGATGAGACCGACACGGCCGGAATTGGGAACCCGGGTGTGGACTAACTCGGCTACCGCAGCGACCAGAGCGAAATACGTCCCGACCACCGCTGCGGCGGCAAGCGTATAGGCCATGCCTCGTTTGAAAATCAGATCCACATCCATCAGCCGATAGCGGAAGATGGCATAGCCGAAGGTGAGCGGCAGGAGTCCCAACGACAGCACCGACACCTTCATAGCAGTCGTCGGCAGCCAGCCCAGCAAGTAGGGGATTACGTAGAAGAGTGTGAACGGAGTGATGGCTAGAATGGTCCCGCGAGTGACCCACTTCAGTTGCTGCCTCAGGATGGGCTTGCTGGCGCGACGGGAGCTGTACCAGAGCACCGATGCTGCCGCCACGAAAAACGCTGCCAGGTAGGCCATCTGAAGGCGATCCATGTTCCAGCGGAGGCGCTCGCTGGCTTTTACGAACTTGAAAATCAATACATGGCTCGCCAGCAAAATTAGCCCGGGCACATACAGCAATGGAATCGACCAGCGGTACTTGCGGACGAAACCTCTCCGCTCAGGAAACGTCAACACGAAGTGCAGGAATAGAGCAGGCTGGAGCAGCCAGGCCGCTACATTGCCCCAGTAAACTATCCAGTCAAACTCATTGAGCTTCCCCGTGTAGTGGAACGAGTAGAAGACGAACGAAACCAGACAAAAAATATAAAAGTGGGTAGAACCGGGTGCAGTCCAGCGTCGCAGCAGAACATATAAGCCGATTCCCAAATAAATCAGCGCAATCAGGCGCAGCCAATCGTACAAAGATCGATCAGTCGGTGTGAGTACGAGCTCCGTGTCGAGCGCCACGGATTGGCGCACCAGTGAGTATGTGGCTTTCGACCATACTCCAGCCTGATAAAGTTGCCGAACAACCCCCGGCGTGTTCTTGACCTCGATCTTATTGACAGCCACAAGTTGGTCGCCCTGCTTGATGCCCGCCCTTGCTCCGGGACCATCAGGTTCGACTCGATCGGCAACAAGTCTTGCACCGCTTTCAACCCACCAGACGCCGTCATATGGAACCTGAAACTCGCGTTCTTTCTGGAAATTGATCCAGGAGAGAACAGCCGCAGCCACTGTGAAAAGCCCCAGCAGCAGGGCAGTGAAGCGGGCTTGAAATTCCTTGTTCATGGACCGCGGATGTGACGCGAGCATTTGGGGGATCGAGTGAGTTGGACTGCCCCGATGGGGGTTGAGCAACTTAGATGCCACCTGGGGAACCATAAACGGGAGATGTAAGTCACACCAACAAAGTGACTTCCCCGATTATAGAAGCACAAGGGCAATTCGGGTACGTGTTTTGGAAGGAATCTCTGTTATTTCGTATCTGACTGAAACATTGCGCCTTAGTACGCTGATACAACGAGGATCGCCAACGAACGCGAGGGTTTAGAATTCACTGTTTTCCCAGGTTTCTCTTATGACTAGCTTTGAGGAAATTAGTGAACGCGAACGGCGTTTTCTGATCCAGACCTATGACCGCTATCCGGTTGCCATTGAACGGGGCAAGGGCGTGTTTCTCTACGACCTCGAAGGGAAGCGCTACCTGGACTTCGTGGCTGGGCTGGGAGTAAACGCTCTGGGTCATGCGCACCCGCGAATCGTGAAGGTTACCCGCGAGCAAGCAGCGCGCGTCATTCACCTTTCGAACCTTTACTACAACGAGTACCAAGGCCGGCTTGCAGAAAAACTGTGCAGTCTGTCTGGGCTGCAACGTGCTTTCTTTTCCAACAGCGGTACCGAGGCCATCGAGGGCTCGATCAAATTGGCGCGCTTGGCAGGACACAAGATTGGCGGCGAATCAAAAACCGAGCTAGTTGCACTGCAAGGCTCATACCACGGTCGAACATTTGGTTCTATGTCATTGACTGGTCAAGACAAGTACCGCAAGGGATTCGAGCCGTTACTAGGTGAGGTGACTTTCATTCAACGCAACGATGTTGTTGCTCTGCGAGCGGCCGTCAGCGACAACACCTGCGCCATCGTACTGGAACCGATCTTCGGAGAGGGTGGCATTCTCGAATGTTCTGTGGAATTCTTGCAGGAATGCCGGGCGGCGTCGGACAGGCACCGTGCCGCACTCATCTTCGACGAAATTCAGTGCGGGTTGGGACGGATGGGCACAATCTTTGCCTTTCAGACTTTTGGGGTGATGCCGGACATCGTGGCGATCGCCAAGCCGATTGCTGCGGGAATTCCGCTGGGTGCATTCCTGGCCCGGGAGGAGTTTGCATCGGCAATTTCCGTTGGCCAGCATGGCACCACGTTTGGCGGGGGCCCGCTGGCTTGCCGCGTCGCTTTGGAATATCTGGCGATTCTTGAGGAAGAGAACCTGCTGGAGAACGTGGCACGTGTCGGCGCATATTTGCAGCAGGAGTTGAAGAGAGTCACGGAAACCTGTGCTGCCGCGAAAGAAGTCCGTGGCCGGGGCTTCATCCAAGGGCTTGTGCTCGACATCCCGGCACGACCCATCGTCGAACAAGCGCTCGCCGAGGGTTTGCTGTTCAACAGCACTCAGGATACCGTCTTGCGCTTCCTGCCTCCATTTCTTCTTCAGGAGAAGCATGTGGACAAGGGGGTCCGCGTGCTCAAGAAATTATTGGGGAAGAAGCGACGGGCGGCTTGAATGATTAGTTGTCATGCTTTCGTCGCGAGCACCCCTGTACTTCGCCTTCGGAAAGGTGAATGCACAAGAACTAGACCACAAAGGGCACTAAGGTCCACGAAGGACAAGCATGTGGACAAGGGGGTCCGCGTGCTCAATAAATTATTGGGGAAGAAGCGACGGGTGGCTTGAATGACTTATTGTCATTCTGACCGCCGCGAGCACCTTAGGTTCTTCGCCTTGAGAAAGGTGAATGCAGAAGAATTAGACCACAAAGGGCACTAAGGCACACGAAGGAGACGCACGTGGACAAGGGGGGTCGCCTGCTCAAGAAATTGTTGGAGAAGACGCGACGGGCGGCTTGAATGATTAGATGTTTGTCGTTCTGAGCGTCGCGAGTAATGTACTTCGCCTTCGGATGGCAAAGGCGGAAGAGCTAGACCACAAAGGGCACTAAGGCACACGAAGGAAAAAGGTGGAAACGTGATTTCCTTAGTTGTCCTTTGTGTTCTTCCTGGTTTCTCTCGAATCTCCCTTCGATGCACTTGCTAGATTGAGACGGCTTTTGGATAAAAAAGACGGGGAGCCGAAGCTCCCCAATACAGAAGCGACAGAGGCGATATCACTCATATAGACTCCCCCTGCGGAGAAAGAGTTGTCTGCGCGAGAAAAAGAAGCGATGGTGAATAGCAGAATCCGCGGAAAATTCTTCCTCCGTGATGTGGCCCGGCAGCACATGCCCAGGTGTTGAAGAGTGTTGGGCCGACGTGGACGGGTCCCGAATGCGGTATCTGCGCGCCGGTTCAGGACCGCCGCTGGTCTTATTACACGGTCTTTTGGGATATTCCTTTTCCTGGCGTTTCAACATCCCCGCACTTGCCCAGCACGCCACCGTTTACGCTGTAGATTTGCTGGGAACCGGGTTATCCGACCGTCCCTCCCAAGTGGACTGCAGTTTCCGGTCGATAGCAGAGGGTCTTCTCCGCTTTTTGGAGGACGCAGGAGTCTCTATTTTCGACCTTTTGGGCACCTCTCATGGCGGAGCTGTGGCCATGATGCTCGCTGCCCTCTGCTCTGAGCTTCCACAAAAACGGCTCAGACGGCTGATACTGGCAGCCCCGGTGAATCCCTGGTCGCCTCACGGCCGGCGATTAGCGCCGTTCCTCGGCAGCCCCATCGGGTCGTCTCTGTTCCTCCTCACTCTGGCCCGCATGAGTTCCGCCTATGCCTACTGGCTGAAGCGCATGTACGGTGACGCACGCCGCATTCCGCCGGGCACACTTGAGGGATATTCGGCTCCCTTGAAGATTCCGGGCACATTCGAACACGGGCTTCACGTCATGCGGCATTGGACGACGGACTTGCGGGAACTGGAATCAGTGCTGCCGAAAATAGGCGATTACCCGACCCTGCTGATCTGGGGAAGCCATGATCGCGCCGTTTACCCCAGTTCCGCCGAGCCGCTGCGACGACAGTTTAAGAATTGCGAACTGGTCGTTATTGAAGGCGCCGGCCATCTTCCATACGAAGAGACGCCAAAGGACTTCAATGGCGCAGTAATTGATTTTCTGCTGTCGACTCGGTAAAGGCCGGAGCGGGATGATACTCTCGCTTCGAACGCCCGCTCCTGACGCATGGCGCAATACATTCTCGATCTGCTGCGTGGCTACCTTGTCCACTACGGCTACTGGGCCGTGGCGGCTGCGTTGCTGCTCGAGAATGCAGGTCTTCCGGTGCCGGGAGAAACGGTCCTACTGCTGGCGAGCTTCCTGGCTTACTCGGAGGGCGAACTCCATCTTCCTTACATCGTCCTGATAGGGATCTGCGCGGCCACTCTGGGAGACAACCTGGGTTTTGCCATTGGCTACTACGGTGGGCGCCCGCTGCTCGACCGCTATCAGCATATCTTCCGTGTACCGGGCCGGGTGCTCACGAAAGGGGAGCGGCTCTTTCAGCGATATGGCGCGGCAGCGATTTTCTTTGCCCGATTCATCTTTGGGATGCGAATCATCGCCGGGCCGCTCGCCGGCGTTTTGCGCATGCCCTGGCGGAAATTTGTGGCTTTTAACCTAATGGGAGCCGCTCTTTGGGTAACTGTGATTTCTACCGTCGGATACTTGTTTGGGCGGCATTGGGATCTTCTGACGCATTACCTGGAGCAGGCAGACATCGCTGTAGCGCTCATCGTAGTCGTAATGCTCGTTGTGTGGTGGCGCAAGCGACAACAGACCGAAGCGCCGGGCAAGGAATAATTGGAGTCGTCTCAGCGCCATTTCGAGAACGCTGTTGGTCTCTAGGAGTGTTGGAGGAGGACGTAGCTCAGCTACCCGTACCACGCCCTAGAAAAAATGCCAGTTTCGAGACACCATGAATGCCGTCAAACGTGTTCTGGTCCTAATCGTCGGATGGGGATTCATCGTCATTGGAATTATCGGGCTTTTTCTTCCCGTCCTGCAAGGCGTTCTCTTTCTCGTGATCGGATTACTGATCCTTTCCTCGGAATACGTGTGGGCACATCGTCTGCTTGGGAAATTGCGCCAGCGTTTCCCGGCGGTTAGCCGTGGAGCCGATCAAGCTGCAGTGAAAGCTTCGGTGTGGCTACGGCGCCTCTTTCGGCCAGGTGATTCCGATTGATGCTCCTGCAGGGCGGTGTTACTCTCGAAACAAGCGATCCCCGCCAATGCATGACTCTGCAAATCCGAGCGCACGAGGGGCCAGTTTCTCGCGCCTGCGGCGTGTGTTTCCCCTCGAACTACCAGAAATCTGGGTGCGATTCTTTCTCGCACTGGTTGGGCTGGTGCTGGCTTTTAGCGCAGCGTTGTTCTCCACGGTCTCGCGTGAGTCGGGGAACCTATGGGCTACGGTTGCGCTGGCTTCGGCTGCGCTTCTGCTTGCCACCATCGTGGGGCTTACGACGGTCCCTTACCTGGCACGCCGCGTGGTCGTCAAGCGACTTCGAGATGCGTTCCATTACGATGTCACTCGGGCTGGCATTTTTTACGTAATTATCACTCTGCTGATCGGCATCGCCGCGCTGAATACGGGTAACAACCTGCTCTACATCATCGTGGCGGCAATGCTGGCTGCCATTCTGGTCTCTGGTTTCGTATCTGCGCTCGTGCTGCGAAACCTTCAATTGGATGTACGCTTGCCGGAGCACATCTTTGCGCGCAGGCCTGTGCTGGGGCGCATCCTTGTCGGCAACCCGCGACGCTGGCTGACTTCATTTTCGATTCGAGTCCTGCCTTCGAAAATCAGCAGGAAACGATGGCGTTGGGAACCGTATACCTTTGCCGTTCCTTCCCACCGGCCGCCGGAGCAGCAGTGGCTTAGATTGCCCGACCGACGGCTGTGCCGCGCGAAGAAGGAAGACTCTCCATCAAGAATCTTTCAAGGCTCGGCTTATTTTCCATTCGTCCCGCCAGGTAGTAAATTGATGGCCGACCTCGAAATGCGCTTCGATCGCCGGGGACGGTACCGCGAAGACAGCTTCGGTCTGGCAACCAGTTTCCCATTCGCGTTTCTGACAAAAACCCGGCGCGTGCCGATCGTGCGGGAGGTCATCGTCTATCCGTCGGTGGAGCAAACAGACGATTTTTTTGAAGCGCTGCCGATGATCAGGGGTGAGTTCGAGACGTTCGTCCGCGGTCGCGGTCATGATCTTTACCGCATTCGAGAATACATGCCGGAAGATTCGGCGCGGCATGTGGACTGGAAGGCGACTGCGAAATCGGGGTCGCTGAAAGTCCGCGAATTTAGCCGCGAGGACGAGCGTAAATTGCGCATCGTCTTCGATAACCCTCCGCCCGGTGCCGTCTCGCCCGAGACTTACGATCGCGCAGTCGAATTGGCGGCTTCTTTGTCCTGGCACTTCGCAGCGGGAGACACGGATCTGTCGTTTGTCTCCCAAGGATATAGTGGGGCCGATCTCTACCAGTTCCTCGCCTATCTCGCATTAGCGGAGGCAGGGATCGGAGAATCGGTCATCGACCGCCTTAGTGTTTCCGATGATTACAACGTTATTCTTACAACTCGGGCACAAGGGACGCTGCCTACAGCGTTGTGGGCCTGCTCCTATTTTGTTTTTATCCAGGGAGGTCACGCGAGCGCCAGGGGCAGCAACCTCCCAATGCAGCAGAACGCGATACCATCGCATCCAATTCAGAAAGATGCTTTGCCGGACCTCTGAAAACATGGAATCATCAGTGAGGGCACATGTACCGCAAACATGAATTGACAGCTTCGATTCTGGTTTTGATTTTGCTCGCTTTTTTTCCGGTTCTTGTCTCCGCGCTGGCCCTGGCGGAGAAGGCCCCAGGAATTGCTCCCGGGACTGCCATCAAAGTTCGCATCATCGACAGTTTAAATAGCGGAACGGCGCAAACCGGCGACACCTTCCATGGCACGCTCGAAGAGCCGATCATGGTAGATGGCAAGGAACTCTATCCGAAAGGTGCTGATGTCACCGGCCGTGTGGCAGACGTGCATCGCTCCGGCCGCTTGAGCGATCCCGGCAAACTGGATTTGGTCCTAGCAACCATCGCGTCCGCACATATGGCCTCATCTATCGAAGTCGAGCCGCTCACCGTCAAAGGCACATCTCACGCCAAGAGCAACGTCGGCAAAATCGGTGGCGGCGCAGCACTGGGGGCGATCATTGGCGGCTTGGCTGGCGGGGGTAAAGGAGCTGCCATCGGAGCGGGAGTGGGCGGCGCGGCGGGCACTGGAGCCGCGGCCGCGACCGGTAAACGCGAGGCAGTGGTCGAATCCGAAGCAGTGCTCAGTTTTATAACAACGCAGAATGCCCCGGTCAGCGGTGGCGCGCCCGCGGTGAACTCGACTAAGGCGGTGAACTCGACCAATGCAGAGAATGAGCCCGTTCCATCAACGAACAATTTCGCAGGCGCTTTCACGGCCCGCGATCGCCGTGTGATCCGCAACTGCGTGAGCGAACATGCGTTAGAACTGCCAGCCGGCCTCACCCAGCGCGAGGAATTACCCTCTGGCAACGAACGTAACGTTCGAAGTGGTGGGAGGCTTCCACCAGAATTGCAGAAGGATGCGCGACCCTTACCGCTAGCTTGCGAGCAGCAATTGTCAGAATTGCCAGGTGAGCTGGAACGAGTGGTCTACAACGGACGCGTACTGCTGATCAACGACACCACCAATCGCATCCTCGATCTGTTTTATCTCGACGAAACGCGGTAGGATTTCCGGTGCAGAGGCGAAGGTAATTTTGAAGCTCCGGCCTGAAAATAAGCACCGTTGGGCTGGCAGCGAGGAGGGCAGTTTCCAGCCTTACTTCGAGCTCGCCTATTTTTACTTCTTTCTCTGCTTCGGGTTTCGTCATATACTTGCCCCCTTAGTTGGCCTTCTCTGCCTCAATCGTGAGGAGAGCTGCCCTCCCCACAGGGCCCAAAGGTGCAACATGGCATCCATCCACGGTCTGGTCCGAAAACCAGGGCACTTATCGCGCGGATATCAATCAGACCGTTCTGGATGTGCCCCAAGCGATGATGACAAAGTACGTATGATGCGGGCGTACATTCATTCAACGCCCGGTCTGTAGAACGAACTGCGGAACGGTCACTTTTACTTAAGTCCCGCTCCCCCTCCGCCGTACCGAGATGCTATTGGACTTGGGTCCATTCTGGATCCCAAGCCGGTGCCAGCGTGAAGCAGAAGGCGAAATTTCCGCGAAATTCGACCAGTATTTTGAATGACTTATAAGCCAGAGGGTAATCATTACCTTGGGTTACTTTGGTTCATTGATCGTTGGAGCAGAACTGCTATTGTTAAGGCTGAAAAACACGAATGGTCAGTATCTTTAGAGCAGGGTAATCAGTTGAAGTCAAATTACAAGATCTGATGAGTCCGCGGACACAATTCGTGTACTACGTACTCTGGTTCGCACATCCGCTGTTGCAGACAGGGGTGGCCGGGGTGATGGTGTGGCGGAAGCTGCATCGGAAGTTTCCGGTCTTCTTTGCCTACATCGTTTCTCAGATCCTGGCCTTTTCCATTCTGTTTCCCATCTATTATTATTCGAGCAACTTCGTGCATTATTTCTACGCCTACTGGGCCAGCGCTGCGATAAGCGTGGTTCTTGGATTCAAAGTCATTCATGAAATCTTTGTTGACGTCTTTCGCCCCTATCACGCGCTGAAGGATTTGGGTTCGGTGTTATTCAAATGGGCGGGACTGGTCATGCTGCTGGTAGCCGGAGTGGTGGCCGCCTCGAGCACGGCCGCAAGCGACGGCCCCATTGTGCAAGCCATCCTGACCATGCAGACCAGCGTTCGTTTGATTCAGTGTGGATTGGTGCTGTTCCTGCTGGTCTTCTCCAAGTACCTGGGTGTCTCATGGCGGCAACACAGTTTTGGCATTGCCTTAGGATTTGGCGCCTTTGCCAGCATCGAGTTGCTGCTGGTCGCGTTGGGGGCTAGCAGTCTCGGAGTGGGCACAATGAGCCGGAGCATGATCAACATGAGCGCGTACAACTGCGCCATTGTTGTCTGGCTCGTATATGCTCTCGCCAAGTCTCCAGTGCGCGACAGTTCGGCGAATATGCTCAGGACCCAGAGATGGGAACAGAGCTTGCATGAGATCCAACATCCCGCGACTTCGGATTCTCTGATCCCCATGTTTGAAGGGATGGTGGACCGAGCGCTTTCACGCACGAAAGGGAACGCGTTAGTGGCGCAAACTGAGATGCCGCTACCGCTTGCTTCTGCGAATGCAATCAGTCCCCCCGACTTGAATTATTCCCCCCTCTCCCCGCACGGCATCATCTCGAAGACTTAGCGAAGTCAGACGCGTTACTTCGCGAGATAATGGAAAAGGAGAATAATGAAGACCTGGCTGAGACGCTGCGAGTATTACGTGAGCGCGGCGGAGCGACTTTCTTCGAGCACGTGGAAGCAATCGTCAGTGCAAAATTGAGCTCGAGAAAAACCGACTCCAATTCCTGATAGCAATTTTCATCCACCCGCCTTACCAGACCTGGCGGAGACCCTGTTTCTAAATTGGTTACTCAGGTAAATCCCTTAGTCGATTAGAAATACTAAACCTATTTACGAGCATTATAAATCCATCTTATTGAGTATGAACGGGTAACTCGCTGAGCAGTAATAACCTTGGTGGTCGAACGACTTCGCCTAGAAAGGAGAGATTTGCATGCACGCGTATAATGCGTGCCCGTAGGAGTTCTTCGACGTAAGAGGGGCTCTTACGCAAGGAGAGAACCCATGAAAAGAGCATTCAGGGTATTAATCCTGATGCTGGGTCTAGTGGGCACATACGTAGCTGCCGCCGTCCCGAGTGTTCCAGCCCCGGATGGTGGGCCCCTACCTCTGTGCCCCAGAAGAGCGTGCCTGTAGTACAAAAAAATGGCAAGGTAACTAAAGTAACCTATTCGTAACCAACTTGCCGCGAATAGTTAACGAGCATCTCCGGGCTGACGGACAGAGAATCCGCCAGCCCTGTTTTGTTGATAGCAGTGCGAGCGGAAACACTCTCTTGACGGATCTCGGATCTGCAGGTCGTGCGTGTGGATTGCGCACCGCATCGCACCTACACGTTTTTTACACGAACTTCTTCCAGCAGGCGTTTCAAACTTTCCAGATCAAACACCGGCGGCTGACAACTAAAGCCCGAACAGATCACGGCTATGGTCTTGCCCGAGTGGATTCCGGGGAGGTTCGGGATCGTCTCCGCTAGAGCGGGAGGTAAGTTCTGTGTAACCGCTTCGTTGGCCGGCAGCTTGATCACAGACCTACTAAACGCAAACGGTAGGGATGCAGCGGAATAAAGCTGAGCGGCCACTTCATCGCCGCCAATGATCATCACCTGCGTATGCGGCTTCGAGAAATGCACTGCTGCGATGCCATAAGTTGCACCGAAAATTCCATACTGCTCCGCCAGGCCGGCAAACACTTCCAACGTCTGCTCGGCTTTATCCCGATAGGTTTCATCGTTGGTATAGGCGTGCAATCGCAGCATTGCAATTGCTGCGATGGAGTTTCCGG
>Ga0209283_10000830_pt1 | contig 16000 bp, 16 predicted proteins | sample CZO8metaG_2_FD_188354 | JGI IMG/M metagenome (GOLD analysis project Ga0209283, IMG submission 188354) | Vadose zone soil microbial communities from the Eel River Critical Zone Observatory, Northern California, USA - CZOApr15con2H1.8 metaG... | ecosystem: Environmental > Terrestrial > Soil >...
AGAAGGACGAGCAACGCGTCTTCGGGGAGGCGCTGCCGCTGGGGCTGCACTTGGCCTGACGACCACGACCACGACCACGACCTCGACCTCGGGCACGCGCACGGCGAGCAGCGGGTTCCTCTGCCCGTTCGTACACACGCGCGCTTGCCTCGCGACGGATCTTGAAAGGGGACTAGCCCGCGTTCGCTTCCAGCACCCGGAGGCGTCGGTCGAGCTCGGCGGCCCAGGGTGGCATCGGATCCCCGTCGCGGTGCTGCTGCGCCCCGGCATTCGTCTGCCTGAGCTCAGTGATCTCCTCGTTCAGGCCGGAGATCGTCTCCTTCTGGTCGACCACCATGTTGAACAGCCGGATGAGCAACGTGGCAACGTCTTCGCTGTTCCGGATCTCGGACATGAGCCAAGGCTTGTGGTCGCCGTGCATGGCGACCGCAGCGGAGAGGCCGCGAACAATCCCCTCCACCCCGACGGGAACCCGCGACTCGCCTGAAAACCAGCGCAGCACGTTCCTTTCGTGTGTCCCGAAGAACCTCGCAGCCGTCGTGGGCGTGTGCTGCAGCTTCTTCATCAAGTCGACGAGCGCCTTGGTGCTGATCTGCTTGAAGTTGACCATGACCATTCTTGTGCCAACTTGGCGCCAAATTGTCAAAGCATCGCCACGGTGATGTCGGCGCCGTGTGCTACGAACGCCGGCATGGACGAGCTTCCGCCCATACCGCCCGGCGGTCGCTGCCGCTCGGCTGCTGGCTCTGGTGCCTGCGGCTGCGCGGCGAGTACCACATGCGCGAGGTCCACTCCTAGATGATGTCGCCCCGACCGCTGGTCTACATGGACCACTGGGCCCTCAGCGACATCTCCGGCGACGCCAAGCTGCACGGCCGCATGCTTCGGATCTTGCAGCGGGGAACGCTCCTCTTCTCGTCGATGAACCTCATGGAGACTGCCAGGGCGAAGGGGGCCACCCTTGAGAACATCGCCAGCTTCCTTGATGACGTAGGTGATCGCTGGGCGCCGATCTCGCTCAACTCGACGGAGGTCGGCCTGCGGGAACGCGCGGGGATCCTGGAGCCATGGCGTGATGAGCAGATTCCGCTGTGGGTGCGTCATGCTCCGCGCGTTGATGGCAAGCTGTCCAAACTAGTCCGCCGCGGTCAGGAGCCGTGGGCGGCGGAAGCCCTCAAGCGGTGGGAGCAGGAGGAGGGAGCCGCGATCAGCGCCATGACCTCCGTCGCCCGTGAGCGCGTGCGGAAGGGCACGCTCAAGCTGGACGGCTGGTCCGACGTTCCCGACGTGCTCGACGCGCATGGCGTGTTCGCCACGGTCCTCCAGCGGTACGCGCGAGGCACCCTCAAAGTAGAGCGGCACCAAATTGACGACCTGCTGCACCTGGTCGTCCCGGTGGCTCACGCAGACGTGGTCTTCCTCGACCGGAAGACGAAGTCCCTGCTGGAACGGATGAACACGCGAGCCAAGGTGTTCTCGAAGAGGGAGATCGAAGCTGCCTTCCAGCAGCTTGAAGCCCTCCTCGATGTCGCCTGAAGCAGCCGCGTCATCGTCGGGATGACGGGCGGCGTGGCTTCACCGCCGGCGGCACCGGCCGCGCCGCACCTGGCACCGGCCGTTGCCGGGCATGGGGGGACGGGTCCACGCCGGGCGTAGCAGCACTGGCGACGATCGACAGTTTCGGCGTGAGCCGATAGCTTGCCGAGTGGGGGAACGCTCGGATGGTCGGTGAGGACGACTTCTCTGCAGACGGAGAGCGCCCTCGGGATCCGAAAACGGATCTGGCCAAAGAAGACGTGATCAAGCTCGTGAGGGCGGCTGCCCCTGCCGTCTTCTACTCGCGCCAGCTTGAAGTACGGCTGGAGAAGACGTTCTTCCACTGGGTAACGAACAGAGCGGTGCGGGAGCTGGTGGGGGAGGGCTTTTTTTCGGTGAAGCAAGTCCAGGTGTCGCCGAGCGCGCGCGTGAGATTCCTGATCCCGAGGGGGATCCGCTACCACACGAGACTGATCACGAGCTCAGGTGAGATCGTCCGCCGTTACTCGGACTACGCCTTTGCGTCCGCGTGCGGAGAGCAGGCGGACATGTTGTTCCTAAACGCCTTCGCCTCGAACGGGTTCCGATGCTTGGCCCAGGACGCGAACGAGTTCAGAGGAAAGAAGTGGGTGGAAACAGATCACAACCAGATCAAGATCATCGAGAGGGATGGCATCGTGTACGGAGTCGAGGTCAAGAACACGCTGGATTACATCTCGAAGGATGAACTGCAGACGAAGGTCAAAATCTGCGACTACTTGGAGATCGTGCCGCTGATGGTGCTAAGGGCCGCGCCGAAGACGTACATCTGGGAGGACGTGGTGCGCGGCGAAGGAGGAGAGCACCGCGGCTACGTACTGCTGTACGGAACAATGATCTATCCGTTCGGATACGAGGCGTTCGCCAAACAGGTCAGGTCCACACTGGGGCTTCCTGCTGAGTGTCCGAAGGCGATTCCGAGTGGCCACATTCAACGGCTGCTAGGCTGGCACGCGACGCGCTGGGGAGTGTGAATTGCAGAGAAATTCACAGGAGGTGCTCAGTAACCCCCTCGGAAGGACAGACCTTTTCGCGTACCCCTATTGAATACATATTGGCTGGTGCGAGCGGCGTGGAGCGTGTCAGGCGGACCGGCGGGACGCGCGGCGGCGCTGCTTCTTCGGCGCCAGGTCGATCACCACGGCGAAGGGCAGCCGCCCTGCAACAAACTGATCGGTTGGTCGAATCCAACAACTCGCGCCACGAGACAATGGCCGCGGTGGACCTCGCCGCCGGAATCGGGGCGCTGGACGCGTCAGCTGCGGACCGCATCCAGCACCTGGGGCTCCGTTTCAAGCGGATGCTCTGGAAGCTCCGCGCCGGATGAGGGCCGTCAGCATGGCGACCAGCCGGTGGGCCAGCTGGCCCACCCGCCGGACGTCTTCTGAGGAAGCGTTACCGCAGACGGGTCGTACACACCTGCGCGCTTGCCTCGCGACGGATCTTGAAAGGGGACTAATCCGTTGCAGTCGCGGTCGGGGTCGGGGTCGACCCACGACCTCGACCTGGCCCGCGACTCGACCTAGAAAGACCAGACATGCCCCGCTACATCCACGGCGAGACCGACCCGGCCGAGGTGGCGCGCCTCGAGACGCAGGCGCGCTTCCTCTCCCGCTGGATCCTCGACGGGGTCGAGGTCGGCCCTTCCGCGCGCCTGCTCGATCTCGCCTGCGGCACCGGCGCGATGTCCCGGCGGCTCCGCGCGCGCTTCCCGGATGCCAAGCTGGTCGGCTCGGACCTCTCCCTCGACCAGCTGCGCGCCGCGCGCGACGAGCAGATCCGCCTGCGCGACCCCATCCCCCTCGTGCAGAGCACCGCCGCCGTCCTGCCCTTCGCGGACCGCACCTTCGACGCGGTGCACGCATCGTGGTTCCTGGAGCACGTCGCGGGCCGCGACGTGGTGCCGATCCTGCGCGAGGCCCGCCGCGTGCTGCGGCGGAACGGCACGCTCTACCTGTGCGAGGTCGAGAACGACAGCCTCTTCCTCTGGCCGCGGCAGCCGCTCGCCGAGGACGCCTTCCGCGCACTCTGGGAAGCCCAGGCCGCCGGCGGTGGCGACCCGATGATCGGGCGCAAGCTCCAGGGCCTGTGTACCGCGGCCGGCTTCTCGCACGTGGAGGTGCTGCCGACCACGCTGCACATGCACGCGGGCTCGCCGGCAGGATACCTGCACAGCGCGTTGCACGAGTTCGGTGAGATCCTGCGGAGCGCGCAGGACTCGCTGCCCGAGCGGCTGCGCGGCAGGGTCGACGAGGCGATCGCGCAGCTGGTCTCGATCGAGCGCGCCCCGGAAGGCTCGTTCACGTACACCATGTTCCGCGTCCGCGCCCGCCCCTGAGCAAGCCCCCCGGGAGCGCTCCGCCTCCACGGCGGCGGCTGGTTTGACCCACCGATGCGACTTTTGATACCGGATCCGGGCCGGCCGCGCGGGCCGGCAAAAACACCGGGCGGGGGGACCGCCCGCTAGCAAAGAAGGTCTTCGACATGGCGCAGGGTACCGTGAAATGGTTCAACGACAGCAAGGGCTACGGCTTCATCTCCCAGGAGGGGGGAGAGGACGTGTTCGTCCACCACACCGCCATCCAGATGGACGGTTTCCGATCGCTCTCGGAGGGAGACAAGGTCGAGTTCGAGGTGGCCAAGGGCCCGAAGGGGCTCCAGGCCCAGAACGTCCGCAAGCAGTAGCCCGCATTCCACAGCGGCCCTGTGCCGCGGGGGAAGGAAGGCCGTCCGCTCCGGCGGGCGGCCTTCCCGCTTCGAGGCGTCCTCCGACCCTCGACCTCGACCCCGACCCCGACCTCGACTCGCTAATTCGTTCCGTTCCTGCGCCGCAGCTTGGCGCCCAGGTCGAGGTGCTGCTCCGCCAGGTCGATGTCCTCCAGCCGCTGCCGGTGCGCGGAGAGCAGATCGCTGCGCGTCAGCATCCCGACCACCTTGCGAGGCTCGTCCCGCGCGACGACCGGCAGCCTCCCCACTCCCTCGCGCACCATGTGGTCCGCCGCCTCGCGCAACGTGCTGTCCTCGTAGGCCACCGCCGCGGGCCGGCGTAAGAGCTCGCCCACGCGCCGCGAGCCCGGCTGCTCCGGGTCGAGCAGATCGCGCCGGGTAACCACCCCTTCGAGCTGGCCGCGCCCGTCGACCACCGGGAAGCCCTGGTGCGCGTAGCCCGGGGCCCGCGCCGCGATCCGGGAACGGACCGTCTCGAGGAGCTCGCCGGCGGGCAGCGAGACCACCGGGCGCGAGGCAGCCGCCCCCGCCTGGATCTGGTCGAGGAAGTCGGCCGCGTACTCGCCGGGCACGCGCACGCCCCGGCGCGCGATCTTCTCGGTCATGATCGTGTTGCGCATGAACAGGCAGGAGATGAGGAACGCCGCGCTGCAGCCTCCGAGGAGCGGCAGCAGGCCCAGCGGCTGGCGGGTGGTCTCGAAGGCGAAGATCACCGAGGCGAGCAGCGCGCGCGAGGCGCCCGCGAACATGGCCGCCATGCCCACCAGCGCGCCGATGCGCACGTCGATGCCGAGGTGCGGAGCCGCCGCCGCTGCTCCCGCCGCCAGCGCGCCTCCCAGCCCGCCGCCGATGGTGAACAGAGGCGCGAGCGTGCCGCCGGAGGTGCCGCTGCCCAGCGAGATGCACCAGGAGAGGAACTTGAGCGAGCAGAGGACCAGCATCGCCTGCAGGGTGAAGTCCCCGGAGAGGATGTGGTCGATGTTGTCGTAGCCGACGCCCAGCGTGCGGGGCGCGAAATAGCCGACCACGCCCACGGCGATCGAGCCGATCGCCGGCCACCACATCCAGTGCACCGGCAGGTGCTCGAAGGCGTCCTCCACCGCGTAGACCGCGCGCGTGACCAGCACCGACACGACGCCGATGAGGGCGCCCAGCACCACGTAGGTGGCCAGCGCCGCCCCGTGCGGCTGGAGCAGGTTGGGCATGGAGAACGCCGGCGAAGGCCCCGCGAACGCGATGCGCACTCCGGTCGCCGTGGCCGAGGCGAATGCGACCGGGATCACCGAGCGCGGCCGCAGCTCGAAGAGGAGCAGCTCCACCGCGAGCAGCACCGCCGACACCGGGCTGCCGAAGGTCGCCGCCATCCCCGCTGCCGCGCCCGCCGCGAGCAGCGTCTTCCGCTCGGCCGCGGTGGTGCGCAGCACCTGCCCGAGCAGCGATCCGAGCGCCCCGCCGGTGGCGATGATGGGGCCTTCCGCCCCGAACGGTCCGCCCGTGCCGATGGCCACGGCGGCGGACAGAGGCTTGAGCAGCGTGATCCGCGCCGGGATGCGGCTGCGGTTGAGCAGGACCTGCTCCATCGCCTCGGGGATGCCGTGGCCGCGGATGGCCGCCGATCCGTAGCGCGCCATGACGCCCACCACGATCCCGCCCAGCACCGGCACCACCACCACCCAGCCGCCCAGGTGGTTCCCGGCGGGGGTGGCGTACGCAGTGCTGAAGCGGCCGTAGAAGGCGATGTTGGTGACCAGCCAGATGAGCCGGGTGAGGACCTGCGCGACGACGCCCGCGGCCAGCGCGATCAGCACCGCGAGCACGCTGACGAACACGACCCGCCGGTCGACCAGCGCGCGCTCCGGCGGCACCCGCGCAGCCTCCAGCGCGGGCGCCATCGAGGGCGCCACCGGGATTCCTTCCGTGGTAGCGCCGGTCACCACGTCATCGACGGGCATGCGGGCTCCTGCGAGGCGAGATGCTTCCGCCCCGCGACCGGCCGGCGCGCCGGCGATCCTCGAAGAACATCGGCGCTGCTCCGCCGGGGAGCTGCATCCGGTCGACCACCTCGAGCAGCCCGGAGGCGAGCCGCTGCCGCCTGCCCGGCGGGAGCTGCCGCACGGCTTCGATCAGCCTCTCCTGCAGGAGCGGCGGCGCGGAGGACAGCAAGGCCCGCCCGCGCGCGGTGAGACGCAGGTCGCTGCGCCTGCGGTCCTTGGGCGACCGGCTGCGCGCGATCAGGCCCGCCGCGGCCAGGCGCTGCACCACCGCCGAGACGGAGCTCTGGTGGGTGAGCGTCCGCTCCGCCAGCTCGGAGACCGACCGCGCCTGCCTCGCCGCGATCTGCTGCAAGACGAACAGCTGCGCGCCGGAGATGCCTACTTTCCGTTCGGCCTCGCGGGAGGACTCGCGCAGCGCGCGCACGATGCGCCGGACGCAGTCCAGCACCGCCCGGACGGGCTCGGCAGATGCATGGGATCCCATGGATTGCGCTGTTTAGTGGAGGGTGAACGCGCGCGCAAGCTTCCGCATCCGCGGGGTGCGTCGTGCGCGCGGGTCAATCTAGCTACCGCGGCGGAGGCGCAAGGGGCGCAACCGGCGGCGCCCTGCGGCATCTCAATGATTCCGCGAGCCTGACGGAGCGTACCGCCTGAACGGGCGTAGCGCCGCCTGCTTGCCTTTCACCCCTTTCGGGGTAGGGAGCGCGGCCCCTTCCGGGGGGCGCGCGCGGAAATTCGCGCTCCCGCGGCGCTTGTTCCAGACTGAACTCCAGAAGGGCAGACACAGACGTGGCGAACATCGACATCATCCGCAACATCGGCATCTCGGCGCACATCGACTCGGGCAAGACGACCCTGTCCGAGCGCATCCTCTATTACACCGGGCGGATCCACCAGATCCACGAGGTGAAGGGGAAGGACCAGGTCGGCGCCAAGATGGACTCGATGGAGCTGGAGCGCGAGAAGGGCATCACCATCCAGTCCGCCGCGACGTACTGCGAGTGGGATCCGACCGACGCCTCCCGCCCCACCCACAACATCAACATCATCGACACTCCGGGACACGTCGACTTCACCATCGAGGTGGAGCGCGCGCTGCGCGTGCTCGACGGCGCCATCCTGGTGCTTTGCTCGGTCTCCGGCGTGCAGTCGCAGTCGATCACCGTCGACCGGCAGATGCGGCGCTACAAGGTCCCGCGCCTGGCCTTCATCAACAAGATGGACCGCGCCGGCGCCAACGCCTTCCGCGTCACCCAGCAGTTGCGCGAGAAGCTGAACCACAACGCGGTGTTGATGGAGCTGCCCATCGGCGCCGAGGACAAGTTCCAGGGCGTGGTGGACCTCGTCACCATGAAGGCCCACTACTACGACGGCGAGAACGGCGAGAAGGTCCGGACCGAGGAGATCCCCGCCGACCTGCTCGAGCAGGCGAAGACCCTACGGCACGATTTGATTGCCGCGGTCGCCGACTTCGACGAGAAGCTCACCGAGCTTTACCTTACGGACAAGGAGCCCTCCGTCGAGGACATCCGCCGCGCGGTCCGCGCCGGGACGCTCCAGCTCAAGCTCACCCCGGTGTTCGTCGGCTCCGCGTACAAGAACAAGGGCGTGCAGCACCTCCTGGACGGCGTCGTCTACTACCTGCCGAACCCCAAGGAAGTGACCAACGAGGCGCACGACCAGAGCAAGGACGAGGAGAAGGTCATCCTCGAGTCCCGCCCCGACAAGCCGTTCGTCGGCCTGGCCTTCAAGCTGGAGGACGGCCGCTACGGGCAGCTCACCTACCTGCGCGTCTACCAGGGCAAGCTGGCCAAGGGCGACTTCATCATCAACAACCGCGACGGCAAGAAGGTGAAGGTGCCGCGCCTCGTCCGCATGCACGCCGACGAGATGCACGACATCGACCGCGCCGAGGCGGGCGACATCATCGCGATGTTCGGCGTCGACTGCGCCTCCGGCGACACCTTCACCGACGGCGCGGTGAAGTACACGATGACCTCGATGCACGTGCCGGACGCGGTGATCTCCTTGGCCATCGCTCCCAAGGAGAAGTCGGCCGCCGCCAACTTCTCCAAGGCGCTGAACCGCTTCACCCGCGAGGACCCGACCTTCCGCGTGCACCGCGACGAGGAATCGGGGCAGACCATCGCCTCGGGCATGGGCGAGCTGCACCTCGAGATCTACATGGAGCGCATCAAGCGCGAGTACGCCTGCGAGGTCACGGTCGGCCAGCCGCAGGTCGCCTTCCGCGAGACCATCCAGCAGCGGGGCGAGTTCCACTACACGCACAAGAAGCAGACCGGCGGCTCGGGCCAGTTCGCCCGCGTGGCCGGGTACCTCGAGCCGCTGCCGCCTGACTCGGTGGAGACGAAGGAGTTCGTCGACGACGTGGTCGGCGGCGCCATCCCGCGCGAGTTCATCCCCGCGGTCGAGAAGGGCTTCCTGGAGGCGGTCAAGAAGGGATCGCTGATCGGCTTCCCGGTGGTGGGCGTCCGCTACGTGGTGAACGACGGCCTGGCGCACGCGGTCGACTCCAGCGAGCAGGCGTTCAAGACCGCCGCGCTGATGGGCTTCCGCGAGGGCTACGAGAAGGCCAAGCCGGTCATCCTCGAGCCGATCATGAACGTCGAGGTCCAGGCGCCCGAGGAGTTCCAGGGCGCGGTGGTCGGCCAGCTGAACCAGCGCCGAGGCGTGATCCAGTCCACCGAGACGGTCGAGGGCTACATGGTGGCGACGGCGCACGTGCCGCTCAGCGAGATGTTCGGGTACTCGACGGACCTCCGCTCCGCCACCCAGGGCAAGGGTGAGTTCTCCATGGAGTTCGCCAAGTACCAGCCGGTGCCCCGCGCGACGCAGGAGCAGATGATCAAGGAGTTCCGCGAGAAGCAGGCGGCGGCGAAGAAGTAATAAGATGGCCGCCGCGGAGGCGGCCGATGCGGATGCGCGGGGGAAAGCTCCGGCCCGGCGAGGCCGTGGAAGCGGAACCGTTGCCGCCCTTCCCGGAGCGGAGCGTCGGCGCGCTGCTCCGGTCGCGCGCCGAGCGCTTCGGCGACAAGGACGCGGTCCGGTTCCGCACCCGCAGCGGCCGCTGGCAGGAGCTGTCGTTCCGCCAGCTCGATTATCTCTGCCGGGTGTCGGCCGCCGGGCTCGCCGAGCTGGGCGTGCACCGCGGCGACACGGTCCTCGTCTGCGCCCCCAACGGCGTGGCGGTCCTGGTGGCGGAGCTGGCCCTGCTCTCGCTCGGCGCGGTGAGCGCGCCCGTGTACTCCGACTACTCCCCGGAGCTGCTCGCGCACTGCGCCCGCGACTGCGGCGCCAAGGTCGCGCTCTGCGGGACGACCGTGCAGCAGCACAAGCTGTCGCGCGCGGTCTCTATTTCGCGGATGGTGGTCCTCGACGAGGAGGCGCTGCCCGGCGCGCTGACCGCGGTGAAGGTGCTGGACGCGGTCCGGCAGCTCCCCGAGGACGAGCGCGACCGGCGCCTCGCCGCGGTGGAGGAAGCCTGCGGCTCCGTGCAGCCGGGGGACCTCGCCTTCCTGCTCTACACCAGTGGCACCACCGGTCCGCCCAAGGGGGTGGAGCTGACCCACGGGAACGTGCTCTCGCAGCAGGCGGCGATCGCGCAGGTGTGGGACGTGTCGCCGCGCGACGTCTTCCTCTCGTACTTGCCCTGGCACCACTGCTTCGGGGGGCTCTTCGAACGGCTGATGGCCCTCTGGAACGGCGCGCTGCTGGTGATCGACGACAGCCGCGGCCGCGACCTGGACAAGCTGCTCGCCAACTTCCGCGAGGTGAAGCCCACCGTCTACTTCAGCGTCCCGCGCGTCTACCAGGGACTCATCGCGCGGGCGCGCGCCGACGCCAAGGTGCGCGAGGCGCTGCTGCATCCGGGGCTGCGCCTGGTGTTCACCGCCGCCGCGCCGCTCCCCGCCCCGGCCTACCGCTTCTTCGAGGAAGCCGGCGTCCCCGTGCACGAGGGATGGGGCCTCACCGAGACTTCCCCGTGCGCCACGCTGACGCGCCCCGGGGAGCCGCGCGAGTCCGGAGTCGCGGGATGGCCGCTGCCGGGCACGGCGGTCCGGCTCGACCGCGTCGAGCAGGCCGATCCGCCGCAGGGCGAGGTCCTGGTCCGCGGCCCACAAGTCATGCGCGGGTACCGCAACGCCCCCGAGGACACCGCGCGCGTGCTGCGCGACGGGTGGCTGCGCACCGGCGACCTGGGCGAGTGGACCGACCGCGGCCTGCGCGTGCGCGGCCGCGTCGACGGGGTGTTCAAGCTGGAGAACGGCGAGAAGGTCTCTTCCGCGGTGGTCGAGGCGCGGCTGCTCGCGTCCACCCCGCTGCTCGAGCAGGCGGTGGTGCTCGGCGACGGGCAGCCCTTCACCACCGCGCTCTGCTGGCTGTCGGTCCCCGCGGTGCGATCGTGGGCCGAGGCGAACGGGCTCACGCCCGACCCGGACGCGCTTCCCCGGCTCCCCGAGCTGCGCCGCGCCCTCACCGAGGCGCTGCAGGCCGCCAACGCTCTCGCGCAGGTCCCCTACGAGCGCGTGCGGCGCGTTGCCCTGCTCGGCACTCCCCCCTCGCTGGAGACCGGCGAGCTGACGCCGACCCAGAAGGTCGTCCGCGCCGCCGTGGCGCGGCGGCACGCGCAGCTGATCGATGCGCTGCGCGAGGGCTCGCGCCATCCGGCGGTGTTGGACATCGAGCGTCGCGGCGACGCATTCGGCCAGGCCTGAGCGGAACATGAGCGCGCTGATCAACTTCCTCGTCCTGATGACCTTGCTCTTCGGCGGCCTGGCCCAGACGGCGTCGCTGCCGCCGCGCATCGCCTGGGGCATCGCGATCGGCTGCGCCGCCGTCGCGATGACGCTTGCGATCGTCCGCTACGTTCGCAGCCGCAAGCAATGATCCGCGCTCAATCCAGTTGGCCGACTGATCAGTCCAGTTGGCCGACTGATCAGTCCAGCTCGAAACCGATTGGCTTCTCCGGACCGAACCAGAACCGCACCGCCTGCTTGTCCACTTCGTAGATCCGCTTCGCCGCCTCTCCGGGCACCACGGCGTGCTCGGGGTTCCCCGGGTCCTCCACCACGGCCGCCGCGCCGCTCTCCAGGAGCTTCGCGGTCTCTGGCGACAGGGCCAGCCGCCCGACCTTGCCGCTTCGCTTGACGAAGTGGAAGTTCACCTCGCCCGGCGGCTCGCGCACGCGGTTCGCCTCCACCAGTTGCCGCAGCCGCAGGGCGCGCTCGGACTGTTGCCGCGCCTCGGCCTTCTTCGCCGCCTCCTTGCGGCGTTCCTCCGCCAGCTCCGCCGCGCGCAGGGCGAACGCCTCGCGCCGCTGGCGCTCCTCCTCGGAGACCGACTGCTGCTTCTGCTTCACCGTGCCCTGCGGCTTCGCTCCCTTGCGGTCCGCCTCCTTGGCCTGCTTCTCGGTGACCAGGCCCGCCTTGAGCAGCTTGTCGCGCAGGTTCTGCATGGCCGCAGACTAGAATGCATCGTCCGCGACACCAAGCGGGGCGTCGGTCGACCAGCGCGGCCGCCCCGAGTGCCGCGGCATCCGACTTCCGCCGGAAAATCCGCGGATGGAACCTCTGGACGCAACGTTGTTCCTTCGCATGTTGACACCGTCTACATTGAGCGCTATCGATGTGGGCGCCGTCAACATTTCGGCGTGCGGGAGGCATTCCGGTGGCGATTCGAGCATTCATCCTCGGCGGGATCCTGATCGGTCTGTGGCTGGGCTTGCGGCGCACGGGGCTCGAGGGCCGCGTGCGCACGGTGACGTGGCTGGCGATCGCGGTTCCCCCTCTTCGCATGGCATCTGGCCGTGTGGCAGTTCGCGCGATCCGGCGGCTTCGAAAGCCGATGGAACGTGGCCGGAGCGATGGTGCCGCCGATTCCGTTCGCGATCTCCGTCCCTTTGCTGATCTGGATCCCGGGGCTCCTCCGCTCGAAGCGCATCGCGGCCGTTCTCGACGCCGTGTCGCCCGCGTGGCTCGTCGGCTTCGAGATCTACCGCCTGCGCGGCGGCGTCTTCCTGACGCGGTGGGTGGCAGGCGAGCTGCCGGGCGTCTTCGCGCTGCCGGCCGGAGTGGGCGACGTGCTCGTCGGCGTCCTCGCCGTGCCCGTCGCTCTTCTTCTGCAGTCTGGCGCTCGCAGCGGGCGCGCCGCAGCCCATGCCTGGAACGTGCTCGGGATCGTCGACCTCCTCGTCGCGATCGCGATCGGCGCGCTGACCACGAGCGGCCGGCTGGCGGTCGCAACGCCGAACACCGCGACCAGAAGCTATCCCCTGGTGATGATCCCCGCCTTCGCCGTGCCGCTGTCGCTCATCCTTCACGCACTGTCGCTCCGGCAATTACAGCGCTCTGCGCGCCATCGCGCTGCATCAGGCTGACCGCGTTCAGTTCACGGGGCGGCTCCCGGCTGGGTCTCCGTCTGCACGCCCGGCCGCGCGACGACCTCCCGCCGAATCGCCTCCACCTCGACGTCGATGTCCACGCGGTCGCCCACCATCACGCCGCCGGTCTCGAGCACCACGTTCCGATTCCCGAATGGCCTGGGTCGATCTCGAATCGTTCGAGCGCCATTTTGACCGCTCCCTTGCCCTCCCGAACCTCCCGCAAGGGAGGCACGGGCGGCCGATTTTCGCAACCACGCCGTTACGTATTGGGGGCCGGAGCGGTGATGGCAAAGTAGTCGGGCGCCGGTGCTTGACGCCGCGGGGCGCGTGTGGGTTCTACGCTGCCGTGCGCGTCGTCTTCGTCGAGCAGCCCGGCAGCTTGCCCGCGCCGCCCGAGGGGCGGGTCGCGGTGCTCGACGTCGCCTTCGCCGGCGGGGAGAACTTCGAGAAGGTGACGGTGCCGTTCCTCGACGCGCTCGGCGATCGCCTCGCCGTCTGGATCGATCACCACGAGCATCCCGTCGGGTGGGCGCGGGTCCGCGGCGACCCGCGCTTCCGCCTGGTGCCGAACCGCGAGGCGCACGCCTGCCCCGAGCTGGTGACCCAGGACGTGGTCGAGCGGGCCGGCCCGGTGGACGCCATCGTCGCGCACGCCGACCTCGACGGGCTGCTCTCCGCGGTGAAGTTCCTGCGCAAGGGAGAGCCCCCGTGGCCGGAGGCGGACGAGGACGCCCGCGCCGCCGACAGCCCCGGCCGGGGGCATGCGCTCTCCACCTTCGGGCAGCTGCTGGTCGAGGCGCTGGACGAGGCGGGGGGCACGCTGCGCTCCAAGGCGCGCGAATCGCTCCGGCAGGAGCTGGTCGAGGGGCTCGCCCGCGCGCCGGAGCCGCTCCCGCCCCAGTTGCGAAAGCGGCTGCAGGACCTGCAGCGCGCGCACGCGGAGACCCTGGCGCCGGTCGAGGACCTGGCGGCGGCGGCCCGCGAGGAAGCGCGCGGCGTGCTCGTGGTGCGCGTCCCCAAGGACCTCGGCCGGCCGGTGAAGAAGGCGTTGCTGTCGCGGCTCGAGGCGCGCGCCCCAGTCGGCGTGGTGGTGGAGGGGCGGGCGGTGACCGCGGCGACCTTCCGCGAGGACCTGGACCTGGGACGCGTGGACGAGCTGACCGCCGGGCGCAGCGACTACCGGTTCGCCCAGGTGGACGACGCCGGGAAGGGGATCGTGCAACGCCTCGGCCGCCTGGTGGAGGAGCAAGGCGGACCCGGTTAGAACCTGGGCAGTCGCCGGGCATCCAATCGGAGGGCCGATGACGTTGCCGATCGCCAGCCAGCAGGCCTCCGCGAAGGGGCCCGTTCCGCAAGGCGAGGCGCTCCTGCGCGGGATCGAGCGGCTGCGCAAGGACCTGGACGCGGTGATCCTCGCCCACTACTACCAGGACGCCGAGATCCAGGAGATCGCCGACTTCGTCGGCGACTCGCTGCAGCTCTCGCAGCAGGCGGCAGCGACGAAGGGGAAGGTGATCGTCTTCTGCGGGGTGCACTTCATGGCCGAGACGGCCAAGATCCTGAACCCCGACAAGCAGGTGCTGCTCCCCGATCTCGACGCCGGATGCTCGCTGTCGGACCGGTGCCCGCCGGAGCAGTTCGCGCGCTGGCTCGAGCAGTATCCCGGCCACAAGGTGGTCAGCTACATCAACTGCTCGGCGGGCGTGAAGGCGCTCTCGGACGTCATCTGCACCTCGTCCAATGCGGAGAAGGTGGTGCGGAGCTTCCCGCCAGAGACGCCGATCGTCTTCGCCCCGGACCGGCACCTGGGCGCGTGGGTGAGCAAGAAGGCGGGGCGCGACCTGGTGCTCTGGCCGGGCTTCTGCATCGTGCACGAGCAGTTCACCGAGCGGCAGCTCACCAAGCTCAAGGTGCGACATCCGCAGGCGAAGCTCATCGCGCATCCGGAGTGCGAGGAGAGCGTGCTCGCCATCGCGGACTACGTCGGCTCGACCCGGGGCCTGCTCGAGTACGTGAAGGGCAGCGAGGCGAAGAGCTTCATCGTCGCGACCGAGGTCGGAATCCTCCACCTGATGCAGAAGGCGCGCCCGGACGCGGAGCTGATCCCGGCGCCGCCCAGCTCGGGTTGCAACTGTGCGATCTGCCCCTACATGCGCCTGAACTCGCTGGAGAAGGTCTATCTCTGCATGCGCGACCGCGCGCCCGAGATCACATTGCCCGAGGATCTGCGGCTGCGCGCGCTGGAGCCCGTCCGTCGGATGCTCGACCTGTCCGCCTGACGTTCAGTCGCCGCCCCCCTAGCCAGGCGGCGCTGCGCTTTTTTTGGAGGGCTCGTCGTTCGTGGCTACCCTCCGTGGCCGGAGGGCCCGTCGCCCGGGTCCGGTTGCAGGACAAGCCCTTCGGGGCGAGGAGGACACCGTGCTGAAGTTCCCCACCCTCGGCGCTGCCTTCGCAATCGCGGCGCTCGCTGCAGCGCCCGCCCATGCGCAGTTCAAGATCCGGCTGGGCGCCGAGACGCAGGTGTTGGACCACGTGAACAACGCGCCTGCGGGCGTGTCCTCGACGACCTGGCTCACCGATCAATGGCGTCCGTCGGTGGTCGGCATGGTCGGCTTCTACGTGCTCCCGTTCCTCTCCATCGACGGCGAGCTGGCCGAGGCCTTCCGGGTGAACCCGGGCCCGGGCCAGGACTCGCGCATCGGGACCACCTTCCGCCTCGGAGCCACCTTCGAGCCTCCGCTGTTGCCCATCTACCTGCGCGCCGCGCTGCCCCTCCACCTGGAGCCGGGGGACTTCTTCGCCAGCATGCGCGCCGCGATCGGAACGACGTTCGGCTTGCCCGTCGCCAAGTTGTACCTCGAGCTCGCTGCAGATTTCCCGCTGGGGGGCGGCGGCCACGACTTCTTCAGCCAGCAGACGGTCTCGGTGGGCGCAGGCCTGCAGCTGAACCTGTAGCGGAGGATGCCGGAAGGGGGGGAACAGCCGCTCGCGCTCGTCCTCTCCGGGGGCGGCGCGCGCGGTGCGTACGAGGCGGGCGTCCTGCGGTACGCGCTCGGCAAGCTCGCTCCCCGCCGGGGCCGCTCCGCCCTCCCCCGGATCTTCTGCGGCACCAGCGTCGGCGCCATCAACGCCTGCGCGCTCGCCGCGCGCGCCGAGCTGCCCGACCTCGGCGTGCGCCTCCTCGCCGACCGCTGGGAGTCGCTGCGGCTGGAGGACGTCTTCAAGCTGGGCTGGGGCGACCTGGCCGCCATCGCCCGCTGGCTGGTCGGCAAGCCGGCCCCGGACGGCGTCTCCTCGCTGC
>Ga0209283_10000841_pt1 | contig 15908 bp, 12 predicted proteins | sample CZO8metaG_2_FD_188354 | JGI IMG/M metagenome (GOLD analysis project Ga0209283, IMG submission 188354) | Vadose zone soil microbial communities from the Eel River Critical Zone Observatory, Northern California, USA - CZOApr15con2H1.8 metaG... | ecosystem: Environmental > Terrestrial > Soil >...
GCTAGGACCGATCGGCTACCTCACCGAGGGACGAGCGCACTTTCTCGTGGCCCCGGCATTGATTGCCAACCTGGGCCTGTCGCGCGGATGGGAGTTGGTGCTCCAGGGCCGGCACCTGCTCCTCGTCAGCGATGGCCAGGAAGAGCCGCGGAGCCGACTGGTCGACACCGGCCTGTTCCTCAAAGGCGTGCTTCGCGAGGGCACGTTGCAGGACGCTATCGGGCCGAGCGTAGCCATCGAGGCAGGTGTCTTGCTGCCGACGGTGAACGGAGAGCGGGGAGCGGGAGCAAGCGCGGCGGCCATCGTCTCCCAGCGATGGTCCTCGGTGACGATGCACCTCAATGCTGCCGCCGCGCTCACGCGGGCGAGACGCCTGGACCTCTTTGGAGGCGCAATCGTCGAGGGACCGTATCGCTGGGCCGTGCGTCCGGTGGCCGAGGTGTTTCTAGACCGCGAGTTTCATACTGCTTGGGCTATCTCTGGGCTAATCGGCGCCATCTGGCGCACCCGGGAAGACCTCTCGCTGGACATCGGTGTCCGGACCGCACGCCTGAACGGCGAGTTCGTCGGCGAGCTTCGCGCCGGCCTCACATGGGCCTTTGGATTGAGGTGACTGGATGAAGCAGATACTTGTCATCGCGGTACTTGTCGCGCTGACTCCAGCTTGCAAACGGGGAACGCAGGAAGTGGTCGTCTACACCTCGGTGGACCAGGTGTTCTCCGAGCCCGTCTTCAAAGAGTTCGAGCGAAAGAGTGGCGTTGCGGTTCGGGCGGTCTTCGACACCGAGGAGACGAAAAGCACCGGCGTGCTCAACCGGCTCATCGCCGAAGCGCAGCACCCGCAGGCCGATGTCTTCTGGGCCAACGACCCGGTGCGTCCGTTTCTGCTTGTAAAGCGTGGTCTGGCGGAGCCCTACGTCTCTCCCAGTGCGGCGGGGATTCCCGCGGCGTTCAAGGCCGCGGACGGCACCTGGACGGATTTCGCCGCAAGGGCGCGCGTCCTACTGGTCAACAAGAAGCGCGTCTCGCCCGGCGAGATGCCACGCTCCGTCCGAGATCTGGCGGACCCTCGTTGGAAAGGGCAGACGGCAATTGCAAATCCACTCTTCGGGACGACGACGATGCACGTCGCGGCATTGTTTACGACGTGGGGCGAGGAGCAGGCGCGCGCGTTTCTCACGTCTCTCAAGGCCAACCACGTTCGCATCGTCAGCTCCAACGGTGAGGTGAAGCGACTCGTCGCAACCAGCGAGGTGGCGTTCGGACTTGCGGACACCGACGACGCGTTCGAGGCTCTCAAGGAGGGCGCACCGGTGGACGTGGTCTATCCGGATCAGGAGGGCATGGGCACGCTCGTGATGCCGACGACCGCGGTGCTCATCCAGGGCGGACCGCATCCGGAAACGGGGCGCAAGCTCGTGGACTATTTGCTCACCCCTGATGTAGAGCGGCGAATGGCCGACTCTGCCGCGCACATGCCGCTGCGGCCGGACGTGCCCGTGCCGCAGGGGCTCAAGCGCGTCAGCGAGATCAAGGCGATGCAGGTGGACTACGCGCGCGTGGCGAGCGACATGGAGCGCATCCAGCCGTGGCTAAGAGAGTGGGTCGGACTCTGAGCCGCGCCCTGCGCCGGCACGAGCAGACCCTCGTGCTCGCGGCTGCGGGAGCCATTGTCCTGCTCGCCTCGACATTGCCGCTGGTGCGGCTGCTGGCCGAGATCCCCGGTGCCGGGACATCTGCGCTCGGGGTCCTCGCCACCTTTCGGCCATGGATGCTTCTCATCCGCTCGCTTGCGCTCGCCGGAACGGTGACCGCCTGCGCCGTCGCCCTCGGCGCTCCGCTGGGCCTTCTTGTCGCCCGGACCGACCTGCCCGGACGGCGAGCCCTGTGGATGCTGCACGCCTTCCCGATGTTCCTGCCGCCGTTTCTCCTCGCACTCGGGTGGTTCCAGCTCCTCGGGCGCGAGGGACCTGTCGGCAGCGAGATGACAGCTCGGCTGCTGTTCAGCGAGGGCGGCCTGGTCGTGGCCCTCGCGCTCGCGTTCTCGCCCGTCGTGACATCCCTCGTGGCGCTGGCGCTCCTGGGCATGGACGCCTCGCTCGAGGAGGCGGCGCGCCTCGCCGCTCGTCCATGGCGCGTCGCCACGCGCATCCTGCTCCCCGCGGCGCGTCCCGCGCTCACGCTGGCCGCCATTGTGGTCTTCGCGCTGTCAGTGTCCGAGCTCGGCGTGCCGATGTTTCTTCGCGTCGACGTCTTCCCTGCGGCGGTCTTCGCCCGGCTGGGCGGCATCCAGTACGCTCCTGGCGAGGCCTTCGTCCTCGCATTGCCCCTCGTGCCCGTCGCGCTCGCCCTACTTGTCCTCGAGCGGCGCGTGGTCGGCGCCGGTTCGTTCGCTGTGGCTGGCCTACGCGGAATGTCGCGTGCCCCCATCCCGCTCGGGCACTGGCGTCCGGCGCTCGCCGCAGCTGGCTGGAGCATCGCCTTGGCCGGCGCGCTCCCGATTGGTGCGCTCGCGCTCCGCGCCGTGCGAGGCGGCGGGTTCGGCAACCTCCCCCAGTGGATCGGCCAGGCGCCCTGGACCAGCCTAGGCACAGCCGCGGTCGCCGCCACGGTCATCGCCGCGGTCGGGCTGGTGCTCGGGCATGGTGCCGCTCGCCGTCTGCGAGGGGCCTCGATGCTCGATGCCCTCGCAGTGCTGGCATTCGTGATGCCGGCGTCCGTGCTCGGCGTCGGCCTCATCGCTGTATGGAATCGCCCGGCCACGCGCGCGCTGTACGGGAGCGTGGCGATCCTCATCATCGGCTACAGCGCCCGCTACGCGGTGGTGGGCATTCGTGCTGTCGCCTCGGTGGTGCTTCAGAGCGCTGTCCATCTTGAGGAGGCAGCGGCGGCCGATGGCGCCCGGTTCTGGCGGCGGCTGATCCGGATTATCCTCCCAGTCAACTTAAGGGGCGTGGCCGCGGCCTGGCTGCTGGCGATGGTTTTCTGCCTCCGGGATTTTGAGACAGCCGTGCTCTACTACCCGCCCGGTCGAGAGCCGCTCCCAGTGCGCATCTTCACCCTCGAGGCGAACGGTCCGCCTCCGGTGGTGGCCGCGCTCGCGCTGGCGCACGTGCTGATCACCGCCTCGGTGCTCGCTATTGGCGTGCCCCTGCTTCTGCGCAGGAGAGCCGGATGAGCTCAGCCATTGCAGTCGAGGGGATCAGACTCCGGTACGCGGGGAGGCTGGTCATCGATGGGCTCTCGCTTTCGGTTGAACCCGGCGAGGTGCTGACACTGCTCGGGCCATCCGGCAGCGGTAAAACGAGCGTGCTCCGGGTCATCCTGGGCTTCGCGACGCCGGAGGCAGGTGCCGTGCGAGTTTCCGGCGAGTTCGCGAGCCGGGAGGGGCGGCTGCTGGTGCTGCCCGAAGACCGGGGACTCGCGGTCGTGTTCCAGGACCTTGCGCTCTGGCCTCACCTGACCGTCGCGGGGAATCTCGCGTTTGGCCTCGAGTCCAAGGGCGTGCCGCGTCCCGAGCGCGACGCACGGATCCGGGCAATGCTCGGAAGAGTCGGCCTCGCGGGCAAGGAGCACAGCCACCCCGGCCAACTCTCGGGCGGCGAGCGTCAGCGGGTGGCAATCGCTCGGGCGTTGGTTCTCGAGCCGCGCGCAGTCCTCCTCGACGAGCCGCTCTCCAACCTGGATGTTGGCCTCAAGCGCGAGCTGCTCTCAGTGTTCCGCGATCTGCTGAAGGAGCAACGGACCACGGCACTCTATGTGACGCACGACCTTCGAGAAGCAGCAGCGCTCGGAGACCGCATCGCGGTGATGGAGGAGGGGCGCCTCGTCCAGGAGGGTTCGCTCGACTCACTCCGCGCTCGGCCGGCGAGCAGATTCGTTCGCGGGTTGCTCGACGACCTCGCGTGGTCGGGTTGAATCTGGCGTGGTGTCCGCGTGCAGCCCGCACTCGGTCTTGGAACGACCGCGCCATCGACCCGCGCGGGAATCTTCGCCCGGCAAGGTGGGCGATGTGCACGGAGCGCATCCGATGCTCGCGTAGCCGCGGTCATGCAGTGCGTTGTAAGGAACGCTGTGGGCGCGCACGTGCGCCCAGACATCCTCGCCGGTCCAGGCGACGAGCGAATTCACCTTCACCAGCCCAAAGCGTAGATCGCGCTCGACGAGCTGCGCCTTCCCGCGCTGTGGCGTTTGCTCTCGGCGGATGGCAGTGATCCAGGCGTCAAATCCAGCGAGCGCTCGCCGAAGCGGAATCAGCTTGCGAAGCTCGCAGCAGCGATCTGGATTGATTTCCCAAAGCCGTGCGCCATGCCGCGCCTGTTGTTCTTCGACCGTCCGCTCCGGGCGGACGCCGCGGATGGCAATTCCGTATCGCTCCTGCAAACGGTGCCAAAGCTCGTACGTCTCTGGAAAGAGCAGGCCCGTGTCGAGCGTGAAGACATCGATCGGCAAAGCATGACGGCCGATCAGGTCGATGAGCACGCATCCCTCGACCCCGAAGCCGGTGGCGAAGGTGATCCTCGGGAATCGATCCACCGCCCAACGAAGCACCTCCAACGGCGGGCGGCCTTCCAGCGCCCGCGCGTCGTTGCTGAATTCGAATTGCCTTGACTCCATGATTGCACCATCGAGCTCATTGGGGGAATTGCGTGCAGCGGCGGAGAAATGCCAAAAGGCCCGAGGACCTGGATCTCCGGGGCAGGGGTGCAACGGTGCGTTGGTGTGGGGTTAGGCAATCCCGAACGCGCCGCGTCCGCAAGCTCCGGGAGTTCCCCGGGCCTCGGTACAACAACATACGCAGCGGTTCAATAGAGCGACCACAATTGCTTCTTTAACGAAATCGACTGGCGAGCGTCAAGCGAGCGACCGCGCCCCAATGCGGACCCTGGCAGAATGGGCGTTCAGCTGATGCTGCTCTCAGCGCTCGCGGTTGGCGATGAGTGGTGCTCTGGTCCAAAGCGCCCGGGCAATCACCAGGACCTCGCGTCGGTGGATGATCAGTAGGGGGAGCGACAGGAGCAGATATGCTGCCGACAGCAGCAGACGCGATGACTGTCCGGGCAATGCGAACTGAATCAAGAAGAGAAAGAGGAGTGCGATCGCCTCCCACCGGCGCAGCTCGAGATTGGCAAGGACTGCGAATCCCAGCAACGCCTGTGACGCGGTCAGCACCATCTCTTCGAGTTGTCTGGCATCCAGCGCCAGCCCATCGCGGCCGCCGCCCAGGAAGTAGGCGACCGGAAGGCTTCCCACCAGCAGCGTCCATTGATTGACTTTCGACGACAGGACGGTCCCGAAGGCCGTATCCGTACGTCCCCGGAAGGCGAGCAGCGACGCGACCAAAAGTTCCGGCGCTTCGGACGCGAGCGGAGCGAGCCACTGCACGAGGAGAAACTCGTCGATCCCGAGCTGGTGCCCGCCGGCGATCAACCCCTCGGCGAACGGCTTGGCCGAAGCGAGAACGATTGCCGCCGCAGCCAGGAACAGAGCTGTCACCAGCGCTCGCCGCGACCCTCGCCCCAGCGCCCCGATCTCGGCGGCGAGGCCGATCAGCTCGGGCTCGCCCCTCGGCTCGCGCGAAACGCGGATCGCGTAGAACACGAACAGCCCGAGCAGCGCCACCGCGTCGTACCAGGCCAGACGCCTCGTCGCGATGATCACCACCGCATAAATGCTCGCCAGCGCCAGGCAGGCCAGCTCGACGCGCCGCACGGATCCGAGCCTTACGCTGCGTGTATCTCGCCTATCGCGGCGAGCCGCAACCAATGCCAGCCCGGCGACGAGCGGCCATCCGATGCCGATCAGCAAGCGGTTGCTGCCGGTCATGTTCGCTACGGCGTATTGCGCGTGCTCCGGGTTGTGGCCAGCGCTGTACGAGAAGTACAGATCGACCGCGTATTCGGGGAGGACGGCCACCAGCGCCAATGCCGCCGTCGCCAAGCTCGCCGAAACGTCCACCTGGAACGCTTCCGCCGCCCAGGAAAGGAGGAATGCCGCGGCGACGACCGCGGCGCCATAAAAGCCGATCGAGGGCAGCGGACCCAGCGGCACCGCGGCGAGACGGAAAAAGCCCGATGGAAGGCCGATTGCCAAAACCAGAAAGAGTTTCCACCACCCGCGGTGAGCCATCGTACTGATTAGGAATTTCCGCGGGCAAATACCAGCGAACTTTCTCCGGTCGCTCCAGACAACTGGCGACAGCGAATGTCACGTCGTTTGGTAACTCGGAGACTGGGCGCGCAGATTCGAACGAGACCGAAAGCGGTGCACGAGCTGTCCCCGCGCAACTCCGCCGCCTGGACAGCTCGACTTGACCGCAGCCGCTAAAACCTGATCGCGGACGGCGCCGGGCACTCATCAAGCGCCGTCCAACTGACCGGGATCTCCTCGATTTGAAAGGGCCGGGTGTTATTTATGTTTTCAAATGTGCCGGCTCCATTCAACATCAGGTCCGTATCAATGACGATACTGACGTATTGACGACGCACGCTGTTAATGCCCTGAATCCCGATTTTGACGCCGGTCCCGTCTGAATTTACGAGCGCCGTCCCGTGTATTGGCCAAGTGGCCGTTGCGGTTGTTAGCGAACCGTGCAATCCGACGATTGCCCCAGCGACAAAATCGGAATCAGTCTTCAATACCCACGTCTGATTGGAGTCATCTATTGCGCAAAGTGTCGATGCTGAAGCTGTCGCCGTTGCGACCAGGCAAAGACAAACAATCGCAAGCAGCCGTTTCCAGCGATGATCGCCAACTTCACGGAGCACTTCTAGAAATCTCATAAACGGCTCCCTTTTCGAGTCCAACGACAAACAGATTGCCGTTGGGTCCAGTTCGAATGTCACTCGTAATTCCAAAGCCTTTGCCAAACAGCAGACTCTCGCTCTCGGTAATGTCCCACTTATCGAAGTCGTCTGCCCTCCGGTCGAAAAGGACGGGGTCGTCGAAGGCCAGGTCCAGGCGGTCAGGGCTCAATTTCAAGCGGAAGAGGTGGCCATCCAAGAGAAAATTCCTCGCCCCACCGACGATCAGATTTCCGTCGAACTCCGTTCCGAGCCCCTGGCCTACCACGAAGCCGAAACCTGCCGGGGCGACCTCAAACTTCCAAGTCAACAGTGGATCGGTGTATCGCGCGCCCGGAAGCATGAAGAGCGCGTCTCGCGCCTCCTCCGGCGAATTGGCGATCAGCGTCGGTGGCCAGCGAATCTGCTGCAGGCCGAAATACACGGGACTGGTTTCGATTGCCTTGTAGTCAGCGACGAAATCCAACAGTCCCATGATTCGAATCCAGCCGCCATTCATGCCGGCCTCGATCCGATTAATCTCGCTTCCGGAATCATCGCCATTCTGCGACTCCCAGAGCTGGCCTGTGGCGGGATCGAATGCGAGACCAAAGCCGTTGCGGATGCCATATGCAAACACCTTCTGGATGTTCGTGCGGACCTCCTCGCTGGTACCGGGAGGAAGCTCGACGTTAAAGAAGGGATTGTCCTCCGGCGTGGTGCCGTCGTCATTGAGTCGGATCACCACTCCGGTGAGGTGAGTATTGTCGGTTTCCGGTCCGCCGAATTGATCGTCCATTCCGTTCGGACCCAACGGGACGGTAATGTTTTGCATCCAGCCACGGCGACCGTTGTCGCCAATGTAGATGTAAAGCTTGCCATCGGGCCCGAAGAGGACCTTGCCGCCATTATGGTTTCCGCGCAGGGGCTGTCCCTCGTCTGCCTGATACGAGCGCAGACGGATGATGTTCATGTCCATCGTCAGCGCCGAACCGTCCCAAATGAAACGGTCTACGCGATTGCCAAGAAGGGGAACTTGAGCGGGATCGCTCGTGTCGTCGGTCCCGCCAGCGCAATCCTCGCTGAACGAAGGCGCGCGGCAGGTCCAATAGAGATACACGAAGCCGTTGTTTGTGAAGTCGGGGTGGAGAGCGATGCCTAACAGGCCGCGCTCGGAAAAGAAGTTCACGGCAAGGTCCAGTGCCAGTTGAGGTTGCACGACCCCATCGATTACGCGCTTTACCTTGCCGGTCGTCTGCTCGATCACCAAGAAGTCGTTGGGAGCGAGAAATGCGATGCCCGTCGGCGTGGTGAGGTTGGTCACCGCGGGTGTGACGCCCAGGCTGGGATCTTCCATCACAGGATTCAGGACTTGAGCGACGACTGGTGTCTCGGCGGTAGCCGTGTTGTTGCTCGGATCGGGATCGGGCTCCGTGGCGGCGACAGTCGCCGTGTTGCTAAGCACGTCGGTGATCTGTTGCGGCAGCACCACGATGATCACCGCAACGCCCTCTGACGCGGCCAGGTTCCCAATGTCGCAGACGATGGTAGTCGTCCCGCTGCAGGGCATGGGCATCCCGCCCGGGAAATTAAACGTGGCACTGCTCAGAGTCACGCCGGTTGGCAGGGTGTCGGTGACCTGGACATTCGTAGCCCCATCAGGCCCGTGGTTGATGACATTCATTCCGTAGGTGAGATTTTTTCGGACTGTCGCAGGCCTTGGCACAGTGGTGTTGGTAATCGATAGGTCCGCCGAAGGAGAACCTTTGGCCGAGGCCGCCTGCGCCGACAAGGTTATCGCGACCGCCAAGACCCATTGTGTTTTGGCTTTCATGTTTACTCCCCCATTTGTGGTTTCATTCACCCCCGCTCAGAGTTTCCACCTCCGCGAGCGCAACCGGAGCCTCAGGATCGACCCAATCAATTCACCCCCAAGCAGGTGACACCGGTCGACAGCGACCGTTGCGCGCCTGGGACATGGTCAGGAAGAACTCTGGAGGGACAGGGGTTGCAACGACCCAGCCGACACCCACGTGCAACGCAAGAAGACCTGCCGTGTCAACCTGATCTCGGGGACGCGGGCATGGGTGGTGGAAGATCGGCAGTTCTATCGATGATCAGAGCTCCCATTATCTTCGTATTTCTAGGAGGCATCCTTGTGCTCGCTTACATGGGGGGTTCCACTGACGGGACCCATGAAGGTCGCGCACCGGGGAGCGCCGTCTCCGATGGTGGCCCGGAGCTCGTGAGCTTCGGTGAGGATATTCAGCCCATTTTCAACAGGCGGTGCACGAGCTGTCACAACGGGACTCACTCGCGTGGACAGCTCGATTTGACCGCGCCGAGCTCCTACTCGCAGCTCGTCAATGTCGTCACTTCTACGAATTGCGACGCAGTAGTGCCTGCTGTTGCTCGGGTCAAGCCGGGCGATAAGGAGGGCAGCATGTTGTGGCGGAAGACGAAGCCCGACCCGGACCGATGCCTGAACCCGATGCCGAACGGCGCGCCGGGCCTAGGTATCATCGCCCCAGATGAACTCGACAAACTGGAGAGATGGATCCAGCAGGGTGCGCTCAACAACTAGCTCAGGGTGGCTTGGAGTGCATCTCTTTGAGAAAGGCCTCGATTGCTTCGAAGAATTCGAAGCGCTTTTTCTCAAACAGCACGAAATGCGTTGCTTCATTGATGAGGACGCTGCGCTTGGAGGGTGCGTTGGTCAAATCCCGCATCAATCCCTCCCGGTCCTCTGGAAAGGACCACGTGTCGAACTCACCGGCGATCACCAGAACCGGCACGTAAATGGAAGAGGCGTTCCAGATCCGCCGCCCGGTCGCCTGCATGAAGGTATCCTCGAGGACGCCATTCGGGGCGCGCAGGCTCGGCGGATTGCGCGTGTTGCTCGTAGGGTCGGTGGCCAACGCCTCGGCGTTGAAAGCGTCCACCACCCCCTGCTCTCGGTACTGGTTCTTGTCCTGGACCGGAATCTCGCCATCCCACCGCGCCTGGTTTGCGGCGCCGGTCGCGAGACGATACGCGCCTAATCCAAAATTGAACTCGTACGGCCTACGCTTGTTCTGGGAATTCGATCCAGGCCCGAGATTCGGATGCAGTGCAAACGCATAAGCAGGCGCGTAGAGGACAAGTTTCTGGATTTTGTCGCTGTGCAGCGACGTGTAGTAGCCGGCGGTCATTGCGCCCCACGACCACCCGATCAGTGTCACCTTCTGCACCTTGTGCTTGGCCCGGATGTGATCCACCACTGCGCCGATGTCGCGAATCACCAAGTAGGAGCGGGACACCGGCCGGTTCGCCGCCGGGGGCATTTCCATTGCCTTCTCCCGCGAGGACAAGCCGTAGTTTCGCTTGTCGAACATGTAGACGACGTAGCCCTGCTGAACCATCCAGTCTGCCCACGAATAGTCCTTGAACTGCAGATCGAAGTCCGGAGTAGACGGGAATGTCGCTCCATGGACGAACAAGACGATGTTGTCGTTAGTGAACGCCTTCGTCCCCTCGGCCATCTTGCTCCGGACGAACAGTTTAATGCCAGGGTCGACCGAATCGATCTGGTAGTCTTGCTTCACGACCTTAACCGCGGACGCTGCCGGCCTGGCTAGAAGAGACGAGGCGAGTAAGACGCAAAACAAGGCAGGCCGAAAAGTTAAAGTTTGCATGTGAGTCCCCTGGGGCTGAGTTCACCTTGTAAGACTGCCTGCTTTCCCCCGTAGCTCAAGCAATTTCGACGGCGTCGCTTGTCATATCGTGCGCCGGGAGGTCCACGGTGAACGCCCTCGAGTAGATACCTCGGTTTCTGCCTTCCTTGATGCTCGAGGGCGCTTCGCTCGAGGGCCTTCGACGGCTCGACCCCGAAGCGGGAGCACGCGCGAGAAATGCGCGGCTCTCGACTCCGGGATTCTGTTTGAGACGGCTCGATCTGTGCTGGGACGCTTTGCTGCTACGGCATCACGAAGCCGTCGAAGAACCGCGGCTGCAAGCGGACCTCCGCCGGCACCGGGAAGGGAAAGCCGACCACGACGGCTCTTCCCTGCACCCGATCCTGCGCGGTGCAGTCGGCGGTGCAAAGCCTCGCCGCAGGCGCGATCTCGGTCGCGTCTTCTCCCATCACTTGGCCCATCCGGCCGCCAGTGGCTACGCTCCATTGAGAGACGCCGCCGCAATGACTCACGGTTCCGGGGTGAAATGGATTGGGGATCTCGTTCACGCAGTCGGTGATGATCCGGGTCGCTACTTGAGGACTGTCGCGGCCCACGAACTTATCAGACCAATCGTTGCCGAAGTTGATCTTCGCGGTCACCGTCACCCTGCCATCTGGGTCGGCGCCGTCGCAAACAACCGGCGTCCCATCCGGGAGGATGCCCGAGCAGGGAAGACGTTCACCGATCCGGTCGCGCGCATTGGGGTTATCGAAATAGAAGACGTCGTCCGACAACACATGGGTGAAGACTGTCTCGGTGCCATCATCGCGTGCTGGCTCCACCTGGAAGATGCCGCCGCTCGCGCAGTCCTTCGCCTGGATCTTCATCGACAGTCCGGTCCCGGTCCGCGTGATGACCAGCGCCTCGCGGTTAATCTCCACCTCGACGTCGCTGGACAGCGCGAGTCCCCGATGGTCGGGAATCTTCGCGGCAAAGACGACGGTGGGGATGCCGCCGGTGAGGTCGAACGGATTCGGGGCGCCGGTGAGCGTCCAGTCACGAATCCCGAACGTCGCTGCGTCAACGCGAAACTCTACATATCTGCCGCTGACGACGAAGCTGTCCCCAATCCTGCTCGCGGGAACCGTGGTCCTTTGACGCCCGGAGAGTCCCAGCAGCGAGAAACCACCGCCCTGACACCGGGCAGAACCATCTGCGAAGGCTCGATCTGAAAGTAGCGAGAGCGACGCCACACCGATCGCCGTTGCCACGTAGAAGAGGCGCGTCATTCCATTTCGATGCTGCATTGCTTGTTTGCTCACAACGTCTCCTGAAGGTTTGAGGGTGGTACTGTGAAGCGACTTCACGCACCTGGGTGAGACAGCCGGATGGGGAGCCCAGAACAAAAAACATTCGACCGGCAACGGAAGGCTCGATGGTGCCGATTAGCGTTGCTTCAGCCTCCTCCTTGTTCCTTGGCCGCTGGGGTGCTGTCTAACTGAACACTCAAAGGAGCTGTCCGGCATGAACGACAGAGGCGATATCGTGGGTCGGGGCCGGCCTGTTCCGGGATTCGAGCAAGCCTTCCTTTACACTGATGAGTCCGGGCTCCAGGCGCTCAATTCCCTGATCGATCCAAACTCGGGGTGGTTCCTGCGCGCTGCGGGAGACATCAACAACTCCGGCGAGATAGCAGCGGAGGGATTGAGTGGCCAAAACCAGACGCGCGCTGTGAAGCTGATTCCCTCCGGGTGATCTAGCTTCCGCGCTCGGCTCTGCCGCCACCGCGACCGGCTCGACGAGAGTACAGCTGGCGTTGACAACAGCAGCGACGAATCCAGTTTCGAGATTCTGCGCGTTGGTTTACGCAGCGGGCATGACGGCAGTCGGGCGTTACCCAAAGCTGACATTTCTCGTTGGCGCACTCGCGATCAGCTCACTATCCGGCTGGGTTGTGGCGTCTCCGCGCTTCAGTGTCCACCCAGGACTTCTGTCCTATGCCGTGCTCGCAGACCTCGTCGTAACGATGCCCGTCTTCTACTACTACGTTGTCCTCCGCGGCCGCTCGGTCTCTCTCGTGACAGTGTTTCCCATCGTGGTGCTTGGTCTCATCCGGGCACGAATGCTCATCCCAGCGAAGCAGCTTCATCAGCTTCCTGGTGTCGAACTGTTCGTTGGACTTGCGGAGGTTGTCGCGCTCGCCTGGTTGGGATCGCGCGCGCTGCAACTCCGGCGAATGTATCGTCACATTGGTCCTCGCGAGTCGACGTTTGCGGACACCTTCGCCGAGACCGTGCGCGAGTCTTTTGGCAAATCGCCGTTCACGAGCTTTGTGATCTCCGAGGTTTCCATACTGTATTACGGGTTGTTCAGTTGGCGGGCTGAGGTGGAGATTCCGGACGGTGCCGTCGCCACGACTAGCCATCGGCGATCCGGCTGGAGTGGGGTGCTGATCGGCGTTGGAATGATCGTGGTCGTCGAGTCCATTGCTATCCATTTTCTGGTTGCCCTCTGGAGCGCGAAGCTGGCCTGGGTGCTGAGCGCTCTCAGCGCCTACGGGCTGTTGTGGCTGCTCGGGGACTACCGCGCGATGTTACTTCGGCCCACATTCCTGACGTCGAGCATGCTGCGACTTCGCATTGGGATGAGATGGCAAGCAGACGTCCCGCTCCATGAGATTCGCTGCGTGGCTCCCTACAAGCCGTCTGACGCCCTCCTGCCGGGATATCGCAAGGTGACCGTGATTGGTAATCCGCTATGGACGGTGCAACTCCAGCGGCCCGTTGTCTTGGAGGGTCCGTTTGGAATTCGGCGGCGGGCGTCTAGCTTGGGTATTGCCACGGACCATACAGAGTTTGATGATGCCCTTCGCCGCCTCCGGCAGTGAAAGAAACAGGCCAGCGAGGTTGCGGCCTGCAACCCGGCAGGACTACCGCGGCGTGTTGTTGATCAGCACCGAGACATTGTTGGAATAGTCGCTGGCCACGGCCAGGTCCGGCAGACCGTCGCCATTGAAGTCGTCCACGGCAACGGACACAGGAAAGCTCCCAGCCCCGAAGTTCTGGGCCCCGAGGAAGCTCCCATCCCCGTTGCCCAAAAGCACCGAGACGTCTTGAGAAAGAGCGTTTGCCAGGGCTAAGTCCGGCAACCCGTCGCCGTTGAAGTCGCCCACCGCAACAGAGTGTGGACTTGCCCCCGCTCCGAAGTTCTGGGCCCCGAGGAAGCTCCCATCCCCGTTGCCCAAAAGCACCGAGACATTGTTGGAATTCGTGTTGGCCACGGCTAAGTCCGGGAGCCCGTCGCCATTGAAGTCGCCCACCGCGACGGACCAAGGAAGCTGGCCGGCCGCAAAGTTTTCCGCCGCCTGGAAGCTCCCATCCCCGTTGCCCAAAAGCACCGTGACGTCTTGGGAACCGCCGTTGGCCACGGCCAGATCCGGCAGCCCGTCGCGATTGAAGTCGCCCACCGCAACGGAGAGAGGAAAGGTCCCGGCCCCGAAGTTCTGCGCCGCCAGGAAGCTCCCATCCCCGTTGCCCAAAAGCACCGAGACGTTGTTTGAATTCGAGTTAGCCACGGCTAGGTCCGGGAGCCCGTCACCATTGAAGTCGCCTACCGCGACGGACGAAGGTCTGTCCCCAGCCACGAAGTTCTGGGCTACCTGGAAGCTCCCATCCCCGTTGCCCAAAAGCACCGAGACGTTGTTGGAATTCGAGTTAGCTACGGCTAAGTCCCGCAGCCCGTCGCCATTGAAGTCGCCCACCGCAACGGACAGAGGAAAGCTGCCGGCCGCGAAGTTCCTCGCCGCCTGGAAGCTTCCATCGCCGTTACCCAAAAGCACCGAGATGGTGCCAGCGGCAGTCCAGTTGGCGACGGCCAGGTCCTGCACCAAGTCGCCATTGAAGTCGCCTACCGCAACGGACTGAGGTCTGTCTCCGGCCGCGAAGTTCCGGGCCGCCTCGAAAGATACATCCTGTGCTTGCGCTGCCACGGCGACCAGCACGTTGCAGATCGCCAGCCCTGCGCAAACCAACGCCATTCTCTTGTTCGTGATTGCCATCGCTCTCCTCCCGAAAAATGTGAGTTGCACCGCCCCAAAGTGCTGCGGCCTTTCCTTTCCCGCGAGCTAGATTTCACCAGGCACTACCGGAGGGGCTTTGGGTTAGACAGTGAGGCAGCGGCGAAGGAACAACAAATGAAGGCCGGGAGCACGCAGGGGATGCTGCCGCCTGCGTCCGACAAACTGCGGGCCCAGGTTCGCCAGCTCATTCACAACGGCGCTGATGACGTGCGGATTGCACCCGCGGCCTGAGACAATTTTTAGCGCACCGTTGGAACAGCATAGAGATAACAGTGTTCGTTGCCGCTCTCCTCGCCGCTAAGATCAGTGCCGATGTAAACTGTCTGCCCGTCGTTCGTGAAACGCGCGCGGGAGTTCGGCAGGATGTGGTGGCCTCCTTCCGAAGGCAATGAGATCCTCCACAGCAGCGCTCCCGCCGTATTGAATCCGACAAAAAAGCCCGGCTGGCCGTAGGTGACCCTACCGCCGAGGAAAATCAGCTCATTATTCGGGCTGACTGCGGGGCCGAACAAAATGCCGCTGTCGGTGTAGCGCCAGCGCTCAGTGCCGTCGGGATTGACGGCATGGAGGGTAGAGAGATTGCGGCCATCGTAGATGATGCCATCGGGACCAACGTCCGGTGTGCTGAGGACGTTGATACGAGAGTTGTCATCAGGGAAGGTCCACAGTCGATTACCGCTGGGGTCGAATGCTTTCAGCCGAAGGCCTTGCGGCGTGTCAGATCTGTTCGCGTAGATGGTTCCGTCGGGGCCGACGGCGGGTTGCGGGTCGGCAAGAAGAGTGGATACGGGACCTGGGTTGCTGAATGCCAGGGTGCCATCCAGCTGCATTGCTTGGAGGTGATTATTGGCATGAAAGTACAGCTGAAAATCCGTACCTCCGGGCCCAAAGACAATCTCTTGAATTTGTACAGGCAGCCGATCGTAAGGCTCGGGCACCGACCAGCGCAGGTTTCCATCTGGCGTCAACGAGAAGACCCCCAAGCCCTGAATGGCCACCGCATAGATGTTTCCGTCAGGACCGACATTCGGTCCCAGCAGAATGAACGCCCGCGGGTCCTGAATGAATCGCCAGCGGAGTGTGCCGTCGGGGTTGATGGCGGTAATCGCCCGTTCACTGCCGACGTAGATGGTGTCGTCCACACCGAGCGTCACTCCCTTGTTACCCGCGCCATCCAACTCATTGAAGACCCACTTCAAGCCGCCGTCGGGCGTCAGGGAATAAAGGTGGCCCCCAATGTCGGTGGTATAGACGGTTCCATCGGCGCCGACCGCAGGCCGGGTTTGGATGTAATCCGAATCAGCTTCGAAGCGCCAGGCCACGCCGTCCTGCGGCGGCATGCGCGGGGTGACCTCGACAGACATTTGATTCGAGACGCCATCCGGGGTGAAA